>ENA-USYR01000043-USYR01000043.1-human-gut-metagenome-genome-assembly--contig:-NODE-43-length-65781-cov-8.233365_pt1 | contig 65781 bp, 56 predicted proteins | sample MGYA00250064_ERZ773510 | MGnify/ENA primary metagenome ERZ773510 (study PRJEB29103, sample SAMN06112082) | human gut metagenome | biome: human gut; feature: ankylosing spondylitis patient; material... | reverse complement strand
GGCATGACCAACACCATGGCAGATATTCCCTACTGGTCCATGGTGCCTTCTTTCACCTCTGACCCGAAGGATCGGAACCTGGTAGCTACCGTAGCGCGCACCTTTAGCGGTATCGGACAGGGACTGATTACCATTCTGACCCCGCTGATCCTGCCCAAACTGTCCGACGGTATCACCACCGACAAGGGGTACAGCGCCTCCGGATTTTCTCGCTGGGCACTGATCTGTGCCGTAGCGCTGGTATGCTTCTCCCTGATCTGCGTGCTGAGCACCAAAGAGCGTCATGTAATCTACAAGGCAAATAAGGAAAAATTCAGTTTTAAGAAAATGTTCCAAGTGGTAGCGCATAACGATCAACTGGTCATCTTTATGATCTTTGCCATGCTCTCCAACGCCGGCTGGTACCTGACCAGCGGCACCGCCGTGTACTACTTTACCGATGTGTTGGAAAAGCCCACGGCACAGTCCATGTTCTCTACCATCGGCGCCGTCGGCTCTGCCGTGGGTCTGTTGGTCATTCCGCTGTTGTCTAAGAAATTCTCCAAGCGCGCCATCTACATCATCTCTCTGTGTATGACCATCTTTGGCTACATACTGATGTATATCTTCGGCCCGATACTGAAGCTTACCATTGCGCTGGACATCAGTTACATTATCTCCTCCGTGGAGTCGTGGGCAACAGGATTCTGATTTTGAGCGACAGCCAGTGTGCAAGTGGTCAATACAACCATCAAAGCAAGTAGAAAATTTTTCATATAGATTGTTTTTTAAATTTGTTTCTTTGTTTGTTAGACGTAGTTAATGACTTAGAAAGTTGCAAAGAGACGAAATATTTTTGATATTTGCGGAAATTAATAAATGAAAAATGGAATTACCCGCTTCTTTTGTAGACTATACCCGCTCTTTATTAGGTGAAGAAGAATATGAAAAACTGGCCGTTGCCCTGCAGCAAGAACCACCTGTCAGTATCCGCTTTAACAATGAAAAATGGAAAATGCAGGATGAAGGGTTATCTGCTGTCCATTCTCCTTTCGACCGAGTTCCTTGGTCGTCCGAAGGGGTTTATCTGGACGAACGCCTGACTTTTACATTCGATCCGTTGTTTCATGCCGGTTGTTTCTATGTTCAGGAGGCCTCCTCGATGTTTGTAGAGCAGGCATTACGCCAATACATCAAAGAACCGGCAATAATGTTGGATCTTTGCGCTGCCCCCGGTGGAAAGTCTACCCATGCCCGTAGCGTGCTGCCCGAAGGAAGCCTGCTGGTGGCTAATGAAGTCATACGAAACCGTTCACAGGTTTTGGCGGAAAATCTTGCGAAGTGGGGACATCCGGATGTGGTGGTTACCAATAATGATCCGGCGGATTTCTCGGCTTTACCGTCTTTTTTTGATGTAATTCTCACCGACGTTCCTTGTTCCGGTGAAGGAATGTTCCGCAAAGACCCTGTGGCGATAGAAGAATGGACCCCGGAGAATGTAGAGATTTGCTGGCAGAGACAGCGGAGGATTATTGCTGATATTTGGCCTTGTCTGAAGCCCCCTTACATGGCTCTGCTTTAATATATGTGTACTTGGTGCCAGTCCCGCTGGCTGATACCATTCATTATTATTCCTGTCATAATATAATCCGGTCTTTCCTGATGCCCCAGCCAATGATAAATGTGATTTAATAACCAGTTCCGCTGACTTAGTTGCACCTTCTCTTGCAAATTCCAGCAATTCTTCATGTGATAATAATCTGTAAGAAGATTCTGTTATATTCATATCACCTTCTACTATTCTTATTGCTCCCAGACACTCGCTTCCTAATTCTGAAAGAACTGATATATAATCATTTTCATCAACATGAAGCCAACCCGCAACACACCTTCTTGTATATCCTTCTGGTAAAAGACTTTCAAAAAAGCATCGTGTTCTTTCTGGTGAAAAGCTTCTTTCATCAAGCGGTAAACTGATTGATATTGCTCTTGAAGATTTATCTTCTATATATTCCTCTGAATATGAAAATACAGCATCGTCAGAATTATGCCCTGTAATACTACCAACATTAATCATATTTCCATTACATTCAATATATACCTCTAAATTTCTCATTATCTCCCCCTTACATCAATATTGATATCAAGTCCAAGAATCGAAATTAACTGTATTACTTTGCCAATCTCAACAGTCGGCTTACCTCTTTCCACATCTGATATAAAACTTACACTAAGACCAGTATATTCCGACAAAAATGCCTGCGTATACTTTAATTCTTTTCTCCTGTTCCTGATTATATTTCCAAGCCCCTCTGAATCAGTTATTTTCATAATATTCACCTCAACGCAAAAAACAAGCCGTACGGCTTTATTATACATATTTTCTCACAAATAAAGCCGAGCGGCTTTGTTTTGATAAAAACATTATAATATAAGCCGTACGGCTTAGTCAATTTTCTTTTGTTACATAATTTCATTTTCTTGTAATGAAATAATATCCTGTAATTATTAATTTGGGTTGTACCTTATGGGTATAGTATATATTTATCCAATCAGAACTTTTTGCCTTCAAATAAAAAACGAACCCACACAAAGATGAGTCCGTTTCATAATCTTATACTGGCAGATTCTTCATACTCTCAAGACTTATAACAAGTGTTGATGTATTATGAAGAAGTGCTGATGTTGCAGGCTGTATGACGCCTGTTACACCAAGTGCGATAAGCGCGGAATTGAATCCGACAATCACACGGTAGTTTCTGTTAATCTTCTTAATCAGACTGTCACTTAATTTCTTAAGCATAAGTATCTGGTCAAGATCATCTGCGCCGACAGTGATATCTGCAATCTCTCTTGCAATCTCAGCGCCATCACTTATAGCAATACCTACATCTGCTGCTGAAAGTGCCGGTGAGTCATTAATTCCGTCACCAATCATAATTACTTTTCGCCCGGCTGCCCGCTCTTTCTCTACGAACTTAGCCTTGTCTTCTGGGAGAACCTCTGAATAATATTCAGTAACTCCTATCTTTCTGGCAATAGAGGCGGCTGTTCTTTCACTGTCTCCGGTCATCATGACAACCTTTGATATTCCAGCCTTCTTAAGCCCTTCAATAACCTCCGGTGCTTCTTCTCTTAATGGATCAATTATGCATATAACTGCTGCAAGCTGACCATCAATAGCCATATAAAGATGTGAACAGTCATCTGGAAGACTGTCAAATAACTCCTGTTTTCCTGCCGGAATAACACATGCTTCATCCTCAAACACAAAATGATAGCTTCCTATGATAACCTTACTTGTATTAATTGAGGTAGATATTCCGTGTGCAACAATATACTCAACCTTAGAATGCATTTCTTCATGCATAAGGTTTCTTCTTCCAGCCTCATTAACAACAGCCTTAGCCATAGAATGTGGAAAATGTTCCTCAAGACACGCAGCTATTCTTAACAATTCATCTTCCGGCATTCCGTTAAATGAATATATCCTGCTTACTGTTGGCTTGGCCTTTGTAAGTGTACCTGTCTTATCAAATACAATAGTATCTGCTTCTGCGATTGCCTCTAAGAACTTACCACCTTTAACAGTTGCACTTGCCTGACTTGCCTGTCTGATTGCCGCAAGCACCGTAATAGGCATTGCAAGCTTCAAGGCACATGAGAAGTCAACCATAAGGATTGATAATGCCTTGGTAGTATTGCGTGTAAGCAGATATGTAAGTGCAGTTCCACCAAGGGAATATGGCACAAGCTTATCTGCAAGATGCTCAGCTTTTGATTCAAGACCTGACTTTAATTTCTCAGATTCTTCAATCATCCTGACAATCTTGTCATATTTGCTTGAACCGCCTGCACGTTTGACTTTAAATACAATCTCGCCTTCCTCAACAACAGTTCCGGCAAATACACTGGTTCCTTCGCCTCTTCTTACAGGTTCTGATTCTCCTGTGAGCGAAGCCTGGTTAACCATTGCCTCACCACTGATGACTGTTCCATCGAATGGTATTACATTACCCATTCTGATTATGACATTGTCACCGTCCTTAACATCCTTTACAGATACCTGTACTTCTGCATCAGACGTCTTTAACCAGACCTTATTAACATTAAGTGACATTGTTCTTGCCAGGTCGTCAACTGACTTCTTGTGTGTCCAGTCTTCTATTATCTCACCGATACCAAGAAGGAACATTACTGAACCCGCTGTATCAAAGTCTCTTCTTAAGATAGAAACTCCTATTGCAGTTGCATCAAGAACTGGAACTTCAAGCTTTCTGTCAAGCAGTGTCCTGATTCCTTTATAAATGTACTTCATTGAAGATACTGTTGTTAATACCGCACATACTGGTGCCGGAATAAACAGCTTCTTAGTCATTCTCCATAACACCTGATCCGCCAGCTTTTCAGTATAGTGTGAATTAATTGCCCTTCCTGATGTTGCAAGAACATCTTCAGGAACCTCTACATTGCTGTATCTGAACTTAGCAATAGCTTCAATCACAGTCTTTCTTGAACATCTGTACTCAACAACTGCATCAGCAGTTCTCTCATACACTTTGGCATTCGTGACGCCCTGCAGATTCTTAAGATAATACTGCAAGGTATCTGCCTGTGTAAAAGTCATGCCAGAAGCATCCATGTGAACGCGGATTCTTCCGGGCACATCATGCTTTATTATGAATTTCATACTCTGTTACGCTTCCTCATTTTCATCTACTGAATCAAGTACAACTTCTTCTGTGTTATACTTTGTCTCATTGATTGTCTTAGCATCAGCATATATATCCTCGCAGTTTTCCTGAACAGTTGTTGCTGTCTTCATTATGCATGATTTAGCTCTTAAAACTGCTGCTGTACAGTTAGTGTAAAGCTTCTTTGCGTCCTTGCTTGTAAGAATCTTAATTCCAGCTGTTCCAAATAATACACCTGCTGCAAAAAGTCCTGGTTTCTTTAAGTTATTAATTTTCATACTGTGCTCCTCTCTGTCCATATTGGACAATAAATGTTTCTTAAGTTTGACGGTTATTATATTACACATTATGTAACATTTCTACATAAATCCACTTATTGAGAAATCTTCTCAATATAGCAAAAGGAGAGATTAAACAGTTTCATCTCTCCCTTATTAGTAAATATTATTTATTAACTGAAACTGCCTTTTTCCTGTCAACTACACTTGTTATCTTCTGATTCTTAATGTATCCGCAGGCTTCCAGCCCTGACTCAATAATTTTACTCCATTTGCTTTCTGATAAATTAATTGACGAATCATCGTTTAATCTTACAGTATAACCGCCATTATCATTCTCATCACAAGTTATCCTGTACATATTCTTACGGTTAATTGCACCTATTTCTTCCAGTGTATTAACCATTCTATATACAGTTGCAGCCCCAATCTTAGGATCCTTTTTTACTGCCTTGTAATAAATCTCTTTACAGCTTGAGCAGTCCTCTTCAAGAATTACATCAAGAAGCATTAGCCTCTGTTTAGTTATCCTGCAACCCTGCTGCTTGAGACGAGAAATAATAATGTCTTTGTCTTTATCAGGATTTCTGACCACCCGTTACCTCCTTTTAATGGCAGTGGCCTTTGCATTTACCGCAGTCGCCACCACATGTGAACGATTTACCGTTTTTCTTGTCGTGTACCATACTGCGTACAATAAGCGCAACTATAATCACTAATATAACTCCTACTATAATTGTTCCCAGCATAATTACACCTCCGATAATATATCATTTAATTACTTTGTTGCATTTAAAAGCTTCTTAGAATCAACCTTTAATGTCTTACTTTCCTTATATGGTCTGAATAACAGATAGATGAAACCAACAATTATAAGAATTGCGATTACTGTGAATACATTAAATGCTGTGTCGCCAGTAATAAGACCAGCAATCTGGTTAATTACAAGACCTACAAGGTAAGCATATCCACACTGGTATCCGATTGCAATCCAGAACCACTTAGTGTTGTTCATCTCTCTCTTAATAGCACCCATTGCTGCGAAGCAAGGAGCACAGAGAAGATTGAATGCAAGGAATGCATATCCGCTTACTACTGTAAATGTAGCTGCCATGTTAGCATATACTGTTCCCTCACCTGCTGAGTAAAGGATACCCATTGTACCAACGATATTCTCCTTAGCAACAAGACCAGTAATAGAAGCAACAGTTGCCTGCCAGTTACCAAATCCTAAAGGAGCAAATATCCATGCAATTGCCTTACCAATTCTGCCAAGAATAGAGAAGTCAATCTGATCATCTGCAAGCATTGTAAATGTTCCATCAACAAATCCGAAGTATGTTGTGAACCAGATAATGATTGTTGAAAGTGTGATGATTGTTCCGGCCTTCTTGATGAATGACCATCCACGCTCCCACATGCTTCTTAATACTGTACCAACTGTTGGAAGATGGTATGCCGGAAGCTCCATAACGAATGGTGCCGGATCTCCAACGAATAACTTTGTCTTCTTTAAGATGATACCTGAACAAATAATTGAGAATATTCCAAGGAAGTATGCTGATGGAGCAACCCAAGGAGCTCCGTCAAAGATAGCACCGGCAACCATTGCTATGAATGGAAGCTTAGCTCCACAAGGAATAAACGTTGTTGTCATAATTGTCATCTTACGGTCTCTGTCGTTCTCAATTGTTCTTGAAGCCATGATACCAGGAACACCACAACCTGAACCGATAAGCATTGGAATGAATGACTTACCTGAAAGACCGAACTTACGGAAAATTCTATCCATAATGAATGCTATACGTGCCATATAACCGCAAGACTCAAGGAATGCAAGGAATATGAATAATACAAGCATCTGTGGAACGAAGCCAAGTACAGCACCAACACCGGCTACAATACCATCAAGGATAAGACCCTTTAACCAGTCTACACAACCGATTGCATCAAGACCTGACTCAAGAAGCACTGGGATACCAGGAACCCATACACCATAATTAGCAGGATCTGGAGCTGCACCATCATTATCTATGCACTGTTCAATAGCTTCCTTAACACCTGCTGCATCTGTTGTCTCTGTTGTTACGCTAAGATTTTCCTCATCTTCTACATCATAATCTAATGTAAGATTAGCTGGAACTGTGTTTTCAAGTTTCTTTAATGCTGCTACTGCTGCTTCCGAATCATAATCATCTGCTTCTGTATCAATAGCATCTGCATACTCTTCACCTTTATCACCAAGGCTGTCGATATATGCTGAGATGATTGCATCTGAATCACCATACTCATCAGCTACTTCTTCGTAAGCTGAAGTGCCGATTCCGAAGAGATGCCATCCATCACCGAACACACCATCATTAGCCCAGTCTGTTGCCCATGTACCAACTGTTGTAACTGACACATAGTATACGATGAACATTACAACAGCAAATATTGGAAGTGCTAAGAATCTGTTAGTAACTATTCTGTCAATCTTATCTGACGTAGAAAGCTTCTTCTCAGACTTCTTTGCAAAGCATCCGCTGATAATTGAAGATATATATGTATATCTTTCATTAGTGATAATACTTTCTGTATCATCATCAAATTCTTTTTCAAGAGTCTCAATCTCAGCTGAAACATCCGGAACATTCTTCATAAGAACTTTAATCTTATCATCCTTCTCAAGAAGCTTGATAGCAAAGAATCTCTTCTGTTCTTCAACAATATCAAGACCAAGCTTATCTTCTACTGCTGATATTGCTGCCTCAACCTTATCGTCAAACTTGTGAGCAATTGTATTGAGCTTCTTGCTCTCTGCAAGCTTAACAGCCTTCTCTGCTGCTTCCTTAATGCCAGTTCCCTTAAGAGCTGATATCTCAACAGCTTCACATCCAAGGTTCTTTCCTAACTTGGCAAGGTCAACCTTATCTCCGTTCTTTTCCATGATATCGACCATGTTAACAGCCATAATAACTGGAATCCCCAGTTCCATAATCTGTGTTGAAAGATAAAGGTTTCTTTCAATGTTAGTACCATCAACAATATTGATGATTGCATCAGGTCTTTCGTTAATAAGATAATTTCTTGCTACTACCTCCTCAAGAGTATAAGGAGAAAGTGAATAAATACCAGGTAAATCCATGATAGTGACATCTTTATGTCCCTTTAATTTACCTTCCTTTTTCTCAACTGTAACACCCGGCCAGTTACCAACGAACTGATTAGAACCGGTCAAAGCATTAAACAATGTTGTTTTACCGCAGTTTGGATTACCTGCTAATGCAATTTTAATTGACATTTGACTACCTCATTTCTTTTATATAAATGCTAATGCATTTGCTAACAAACATTTGACAATTCTTACATTAATTAGATTATGCTAACTTGCATGTAAAAAAAATCAGCCTACCTCTATCATCTCGGCATCGGCTTTACGAAGCGATAATTCATAGCCTCTTACTGTAACCTCTACAGGATCTCCCAAAGGTGCTACCTTTCTTACATAGACTTCAACTCCCTTAGTAATTCCCATATCCATAATTCTTCTCTTAACCGGACCATCACCATTTAACCTGGTAACTTTAACGGTCTGGCCTACAGATACATCTCTTAAAGTCATAGTTTATCTCCTTCTTATTTTAGTTTTATATAAGAACTGGCATATTCAGTCCTTTATACCATAATTTTATTAGCCATATCTTTTCCTATGGCAACTCTTGATTCCTTAATGTTAACAATGACATTACCGCCAGCTTTAGAAACAACTGTTACTACTGCTCCCGGAACGAATCCAAGATTCTCAAGAAAACGTCTTATTTCTTCCTTTCCACCAATCCGCTGGATTGTGTATGGAGTTCCTTCATCAATCATAGTTAATGGCATAAGCTCATCTCCTCTTTTTAGCATATTGATAATGTTTTTCATTACCACCTCGGTTAGTATATTCTAATGGTCATTAGATGTCAACAACTTTTGTTATATTTTTATAATATTTTTTAGAACAGTTTAACCCCTGATTGATATAACCAACCAGGGGGGCAAAATGTGCAATCTTTTCAATATATTACAGGCAATAAATAATTATGCTAACGCTGCCCCAAGTTTTTTGCAGTTTTCAACAGCATCATCATCTGGTGCTTCCTGACAGATTACGCTGTCTGTTGCAAGAACAGCCCCTGCAGCCTTGCTTCTTTCTTCCCAGTCAGCCATCCATTCGCCGCTTCCCCATCCATATGAACCGAAAAGTGCAATTTTCTTACCGCTAAGGCTTCCTTCTACCTCTGTGAACATTGGCTCAAACTCTGATTCTTCGAGATTCTCTGCTCCCATTGCCGGGCATCCGAATGCGATTCCATCATATTCAGCAACCTTTCCTGAATTAAAATCATTTGCCACAAGTACATCAACCTCTGCTCCGGCTCCTTTAGCACCTTCCGCAACTGCGTTAGCCATTGTCTCTGTATTACCTGTTCCACTCCAATAAACTACTGCTACTTTACTCATTATCCAATCTCTCCTTTTTTACTTTTTATATGCTTAAACCGTTAATGCAGATATGCTTCTGCCTCGGTCAAAGACTCTTAAATATACTTCTGTGCATTTTCTGTAACGTGCAAACATCTTCTGGCTGAATGCCTCATCACAATACACCTTCCATACCCCACAACATTTGTAATTACAGCCCTTTTGTCTTATAAACTGGATTACATCTTCCACCGGGTAACTTAAGAACAGTCCTATTTCATGTGGAAAGCATGTGTTCTCCCCCACTCTCTGTTTAAGATGCTTGATGCTTGCTCCAACTTTATAATCTGTATATCCAAATGTTTTCAGTACATTTTGTACTGCTGGCTGTGACAAATCCTTCTCTAATCTGTCAGGTCTGAACACATATAAAAGTGCACTCTTTTCATTTCGCTTTAAAAATGTAACATACACGCCTTTGGCGTTAAGTTTTCTGTTTACACTTGCAAGCTCTTTCCTAAAATCAGATATATTATCATATCTGTAATTAAAAAGGTTGCCAGTCTTTAATCCGGCAAGCGTCGGAGAACACTCTTTTATAACTTCCCGCTCAATTCTTCCCAATACATCTGTACAGACCATTTTTCTTTTCCTTCCATATTGCACTTTATCCTCTTCTTTATCAGCATGCCCTGCTTTCGCTTAAATATGTTTCTAAAACACTTGTAAGCGATGCCGCACTGCTCGAATGTGTTCTTACTATATTTACATCATTCTTCTTAGCTTCTGTAACAGCTGATAAAACCATCTTATGAGAAACTGTATTAGTAAACAGTATCATAAGATCGGGTGTTCCAATCTGCTTGGAAAATCCACTTTTTTCCTTAACAAATACCTTCGCCTTGCAGCCGTGTTTCTTACATATCTGCTGATACTGGCGTTCCATACATTCATTTCCACCAATAATAACTACGCTCATATTCTCATCCTTTCATTTGCCTTACTTTTGTTAGTTTTGTCTAACTTATATTTATAAAATAACGGATATCCTAACTGGATACCCGTTATATCAGTTAGCTTTAACTAACTATTAAAATATCATCTTTGAATGTATATGTCAATACATTTTTACAAATTATCTGTCAAATGGTGCATCGTCATCATTATTGTCAAAGTCATCAATATCCGCATTACCATCTGAATGGTCATGACCGTCAATCATATTCTCTCTGTTGACAACTCTCTTGATATCTCTCTGCTTCTCCACAAGATCTGATAACAGCTCTTTAGTAGCCTTAGGTCTTTTGATATTCTTAATCTCAAAGTCACCCATCGTCTTGTCTCCTGAGCATACTTTAATAGTTCCCACTCCGACAAGTCTCTGCATGAATGAACGCTCCAATGAAATATCCATAATACGATACAGTCTTACCTCATCATCTTTAACGCTGAAAAATCCTTTACTTATAAAGAATCTATCCTTAGATACACTGTATCTTGTAAATGACCATGGAAGTCCGAGGAAGAGAATTCTCTTCCTGTCCTTCCATAATATATCTGTGCTGACTTTATCTCTTACCATAATATCCCCTCCAATTCTAATGGCACAATGCTGACATATTCTATGCATTACTTGAAGTACTTAACACCTGATTCGAATATCTTAATATCCTGCTCACCATATATATTAATAGCAACACTGTCACCGCGTCTCTCAGAATGTGCCATCTTACCGAAGCATCTTCCGTCTGGGCTTGTGATACCTTCAATAGCCATGTATGAACCATTGATATTCCACTCTTCATCCATAGATACATTACCGTCAAGGTCACAGTACTGTGTAGCAACCTGTCCGTTAGCAAAGAGCTTATCAAGCCATTCCTTAGGAGCAACAAATCTTCCTTCACCATGTGAAGCTGGATTGCAGTATACTCCGCCAAGCTCTGCATTAGCAAGCCATGGGCTTAAATTGCTGACAACCTTAGTATATACCATCTTAGATATATGACGGTTAATTGTATTAAATGTAAGTGTAGGTGACTGTGCATCCTGTCCTGTAATCTTTCCGTTAGGTACAAGACCAAGCTTTATAAGAGCCTGGAATCCATTACAGATACCAAGTGCAAGACCATCTCTCTCATTAAGTAGCTTCTCAACTGCTTCCTTCATCTTGGCATTACGGAATGCTGTAGCAAAGAACTTGGCAGAACCATCTGGTTCATCACCTGCTGAGAATCCACCAGGGAACATAATAATCTGTGCCTGGTTAATAGCCTTCTCAAATTCATCTACAGACTCTCTGATACTCTCAGCATCAAGGTTCTTGAACACCTTAACGATTGTATCAGCGCCGGCTCTTTCAAATGCCTTGGCACTATCGTACTCACAGTTAGTTCCTGGGAATACCGGGATAAATACTGTTGGCTTAGCAACCTTATTCTTGCATACATGTACGCTTGGTGCTTCATATAACTTGCTTTCAACCGGTGTAGTTTCCTTAGAAGCCTTAGTCGGGAATACACCCTCAAGAGTATCGGCCCATACGCTTAATGCTTCTTCTACATTAATTGAAACTTCCTTGTATGTGAACTTACCATTATCCTTAACAGCACCAACCTTAGTATAAGTTGTAGTAATCTCACTAAGCTTGTCCGCTGGAACTTCTGCAACGATACAGCCATAAGCTGGTGCAAAGAGGTCATCTTCCTTAATGTCTGCGCTGATTTCAAAACCTAACTTATTACCAAATGCCATCTTGCTGAGTGCTGGCACAAGTCCGTTAGCATCAAGAACATACGCAGATACGATTGCCTTCTTCTGGATAAGCTCATGTATTGCACTGTAGATTGCCTTAACCTGTTCGAAATCTGGAAGATCATACTGATTCTTCTTAATATCAAATCTGACTAATACATCACCATCATTCTTAAGTTCAGGAGTAATAATATCTCCTTCCTTAGCTACATCAATAGCAAATGAGCAGAGTGTTGGTGGAACATCAATATGTTCAAATGTTCCTGACATACTGTCCTTACCACCGATTGATGGAAGTCCGAATCCCATCTGTGCTTCATATGCACCAAGAAGTGCAGCAAATGGCTGGCTCCATCTTTCTGGATCTTCTGTCATTCTTCTGAAGTATTCCTGATATGTGAATCTGATCTTACTGAAATCACCACCGGCAGCAACAATCTTAGCTACAGAATCTATAACAGCATAGATTGCTCCATGATATGGGCTCCATGATGAAAGATATGGATCAAATCCATAAGACATCATAGTTACTGTATCGCATGAACCCTTAAGCACTGGAAGCTTTGCAACCATGCTCTGTGTCTCTGTAAGCTGATATTTACCACCATATGGCATATATACTGAACCGGCTCCGATAGAACCATCAAATCTCTCAACAAGTCCCTTCTGTGAGCATTCGTTAAGGTCTGCTAAAGTCTTTAACCACTTACCGCGTACATCTGTAACCTTAACCGGCTTAAGGTAATCGTCTTCCTGTGAAGGAATATCAACTACAACCTTAGTCTCCTGATGAGCACCATTAGTATCAAGGAATGCTCTTGAAATATTAACGATATCCTTGCCTCTCCAGTTAAGAACAAGTCTTGGTTCTTCTGTTACAACAGCTACCTCAACTGCCTCTAAGTTCTCCTCAGCAGCATACTGAAGGAATTCCTTGACATCCTTAGGATCAACAACAACAGCCATTCTCTCCTGAGACTCTGATATAGCAAGCTCTGTTCCATCAAGACCTTCATACTTCTTAGGAACTTTATCAAGATCTACCTTAAGACCTGCTGCAAGCTCACCAATTGCAACGGATACACCGCCTGCACCAAAGTCATTACATTTCTTAATAAGCTTAGTAACCTCTGGTCTTCTGAAGAGTCTCTGCATCTTACGCTCTGTAGGAGCATTACCCTTCTGAACCTCAGCACCACAATCCTCAATAGACTTCTCTGTATGAACCTTAGATGAACCTGTAGCTCCGCCACATCCATCTCGTCCTGTTCTTCCACCAAGAAGAATAATGATATCTCCCGGGTCAGAATTCTCTCTCTTAACTGCACTTCTTGGAGCAGCAGCTATAACTGCACCAATCTCCATTCTCTTGGCAACATAATCAGGATGATAGATTTCTTTAACATATCCTGTAGCAAGTCCGATCTGGTTACCATATGAACTGTATCCGTGAGCTGCACCTGTGACAAGCTTTCTCTGTGGAAGCTTTCCATGAATTGTCTCTGATACCGGAACAGTAGGGTCTGCTGCACCTGTAATTCTCATTGCCTGATATACATATGTACGTCCTGACAATGGATCTCTTATAGCACCACCTAGACAAGTTGCTGCGCCACCAAATGGCTCAATCTCTGTTGGATGGTTATGTGTCTCGTTCTTAAAGTTAACAAGCCATTCCTCTGTCTTTCCATCAATCTCAACCGGAACAACAATTGAGCAGGCATTAATCTCATCAGATTCTTCCTGATCAGCTAACTTGCCCTCAGCCTTTAACTTCTTAGCACCCATAAGTGCAAGGTCCATAAGGCATACGAACTTGTCCTTACGGTCCTTATATATTTCTGCTCTGTCTGAAAGATACTTGTTATATGTAGCTTCAATAGGGGCTTTATAGAATCCGTCCTTAAACTTAACATCTGTAAGCTCTGTTGCAAATGTTGTGTGACGGCAATGATCTGACCAGTATGTATCAAGTACTCTGATTTCAGTCATAGAAGGATCACGCTTCTCAACACTAGCAAAATGCTCCTGAATGAACTTAAAATCCTTAAATGTCATGGCAAGTCCTAAAGAATCATATAATTCCTTTAACTTATCCTCTGGCATATCCTTGAATCCGTCAAAATAAATAACATCAGCAGGAGTCTTGAACTCAGTAACTAAAGTTTCTGGAATATCCTCTGCTGCCTGTCTTGAATCAACAGGGTTAATGCAGTGTTCCTTAATCCTGTTCTTCTCCTCATCAGTAACAGTTCCTGTCAATACATAAGTTACAGCAGTCTTGATAACCGGAGTCTCATTCTCATTAAAGAACTTAACACACTGTTCTGCAGAATCAGCTCTCTGGTCGAACTGTCCTGGAAGATACTCTACAGAGAACACGAAATCGTCCTTTCCCGCTGGAAATGTTCCCTCATAAACATCATCTACCGGTGGCTCAGAAAAAACAGTAGTAAGTGCTTTCTTATATGTTTCTTCTGAAAGATTCTCAATATCATAACGGATAAGAACTCTTACATCTGTAATAGTCTTTATTCCAAGATATCCTCCTATCTCCTCAAGTAATTCTTTCGCATTAACTGCAAATGGTTTCTTTTTCTCGACAAAAACTCTCTTTACGCCGCTCATATCTTCCTCCTGAGATTAGTTATATTAATTATTAATATTTAACCATTGTATCACAATAAAACATATTTTCAAACAACTATTCATGCATTCTTCTTATTATCTTGTAAACAACCTGATTACCCATTACAGTTGGTCCTGTATGTGCGAAGAAAACAATACCGTCTGTCTGTGATATTATCTCACTCTTAACAGTACCCTCGCATGGGTCAAGAATCTGTGCAATAAGTTCTCCATGATATACAGGGTCACCCGGCTCTTTAAGTCTCTTGTAAAATCCTGCATCATAAGTCTTGACTGCCATAAGGTCAAATTCGTTGATAACACTTGCAATATATCCACTGTGATTGTTGTACTTAAGAATACCCATTCTGGTTAAAAACCTGAGAACAGATGACACAGCCTGTCTTGCAGACTTCTCATCAATCATATCTGTGCTGTTAGTATATATTGAAAACGCATTAGTACCATTCATCTGCCAGTTATAATTAAGTGTCACTGTATCCATTGGCTTCGGCTTTCTAATAACAACGTACTGAAGTCCGAACAGATTGGCAAGACTTGCACTCTGAAATCCTGTATCCATCATCTTTACATGAGGAATAAAATCACCCGGCATATAAAAGCTCGCAAAATGTATGCCATAACTGTAACCCTTAATTCTGTCAAAAAGTGTTCCTGCTATCTGCTTGGTTGTATCTCCATTAACATCCCCAGGAAAAGCCCTGTTAATATCAGAATTATCTGTAGGCCAGAATCTCTTTCCAACATTCATGGAAAATCTGTTAACAGATGGGATAACAAGAATCTCATGATTGTGCGATATTGCACCATGAGCCTCAAGCTCTTTAAGTGCCTTAACAAGCTGCGAACATATATACAGTTGCTGTATCTCATTACCTCTTAATGCACCAACAATACATGCCGACTTCTCACCACCGCCGAATCTGTAGCCTTCTATCTGATAATCTTCTCTATATATACCCTTTAACGAATAAATAATCTCTTTCTTCATTATCTGCCACCATAAACTCTTGCTATAAGAGCCCCCTTATGTACTACCGGATTCTCTCTTAATGTAAATATAATTCCATCTGTAGGCGATTCAATTCTCTGGATTATTCTTCCCTCAATAGGTTCGATAATATCTCCTATATGCGTTCCAATTCCAATCCTTCCCATAGAATCAACTGCTGATACGAATATTCCGCTTTCCTTAGCAGTAAGAAATGTAACCTCACCCTCTGTAGAGATAATAGGTTCATTCACTTCTTTCGGCTCATCATCCCATATCCCCATATGAGACATAAGGTTAAATATACCATCAACAATATCCCTGCAATACTTTGGCGTAATTCTGTTTCCAACACCCATCTCCGTAACAAGAGTAGGCACACCAAGATGGTTAAGACTATAGGCAAGAGTTGCATCAAGCACAGTAATAGACGAATATATCCACACAAATTGTGCATTCATCATCTTCGCATAAGGAAGAAGCTTTTCCTGCGTATCATCATTAATTCTTACCTGTGGCATCTCATTTACAAATATATTGCTTGAATGGATATCAATACACAAATCGCTTCCAATAATATCTTCAATAATACCTGCTGCCACATATTCAGCCATCGCTCCATTATTATCACCAGGGAAAACCCTGTTCATATCAAGGTCAAACATAGGAATTCCTCTTGAACCTGTATCAAGTCCAAGAGGATTAATATCTGGATAAATATCTACAATTCCTTTAAGCTTATTCTTCTCTCTTTCAATCCTTCTGATAACCTCATAGCAGATATACTGTCCGTCAAGTTCATCCCCATGAGTGCCTGTAACTATAGAAATCCTTGGCATATCAATGCCGTTTTCTTCATTCGTAAGTCTGTTCTTTCTTACTACCAGCCTTTCATGCACCGGCAATTCCACCGAAACAACTTCTTCTATCATAATACTCTCCCTGTAATATACTTATTCATCATAATCCCTAAGAATAATCGTGCTTGGCGTCTTCTTAACAATAATATGTGAAAATACAGAACTTGGCATGTAAGTCTTATCATCCATATATACCCTGCTTCCCGGATATATATGATTCTTTACTTTAACAACTGCTCTCTCTGAATCTCTTATAAGATTGTATAATGCCTTGCTCTTTTCTTCAAGTTTGGCTTTCTGTGCCATCTTTACAATCTTTGACTGGGTAACCTTCAATGCCATTTTACTATCATACTTTTCAGGCATGTTCTGTTTAATCATCTCAAACTTCTTATTAGCCATTTCAAAGGCTTCAATCTGTTCGTCCACCTCCTTAAGCTCCATAATAAGTTCTGCATACTCTTTTCTGATTTCTTTGGTCGAACCAACCCTCAACAAAGTCTTTACATTGCTTTCATGTCCACATGATGTAGTACTGATTCCCATAACACCAGTTACATCACCACCTATAATAGAACCTATGGGTCCCTCAACAAATACCCTGCCATATGTAAGCACCCTGCAGTTAAGAATATAATTACACTGTAAGTCTCCTTTGGCAATAACCTCTGTATTCTCAAAAAATCTGCCAGATATATTTCCCCCTGCCTCGATCTTTCCTGAATTCTTAGTATTAACGCCATCCTTTAATACAATATCCTTCCCAGCAATAAGTGTTGCTCCCTCAACGAAGCCTCCAACATATATACTTCCCATGGCATGAACTGTTACACCACTTCTCACACTGCCTGTAATATTAACATCCCCGTTAAAGTCAATATTACCCATACTCATGTCAAGATTACCATTAACCTCATACACATTAACAACACTTAAATCATAGTTGCAGTATTCAATCTTTCCAGATATTGCAGCATAAGTTTCTTTCCCATCCTCAGATGTCTTAAAGCCCTTACCATGCAGTCTTGGCTTGGGTTTTCCTGGTTTAGGCACAAGCAGCTTCCCACATATGTCGAAGCCAAATTCCCCTTTAGTCGGCTCATGATATCTTGCCAGCAGATCCCCCTCATTAACCTTTTCAAATCTCTTCTGGTTAAAATAATCAATAGAACCATCTTCTCTTACTGTTGGTCTGTTGTTATTAATTGCATCAGTATCAAAAAAGAATTCATAATATCCGTCTTTTCCTGTATTTACAGGCTTACCAACAGCAATTTCAACAGGCTGGTCATATATTTTTTGTGAAATCATCCATCGAATTTTTTCTTCATCTATTCCCGTCTTAATTCCATTAAGCGATAGCTTATTCATGACTTCATCATATGTATATCCTTCATCACATTTGCCAAGCCTGACTGATGCGCTCATATTATCATCTGCAATATATACATAAACCTCATGTAACTCGATATCATCTATATCAGCTGTTTCATTAACTATTTCTGTATTGCTCATGCTGTTCCCCCTTTCCGAAGGTCTTATCCATTCATTATCAAAACACTGTACTGTAATAGCTGCATCTTAACATCCATACTTAAGCAGCCCATCCAGATTACTTCCCCTCTCAAGTGCAAGTCTTATCTTCTCCATCTCTTTAAAGGTATATCTTGGATCAGCATATAAAGAAACATCTACACCGCTTGTAAGTCCCATAAGAATTTCCTGTGACTGCAATTCATTAAGTGCAGGCTTCTCGTCATTCCATTTATCAGAAATTCTGTGTCTTGCCTCTTTCATGCTTACCGCATCAATAAACGGATCTGCATATTCAGAAACATCTATTCCTTCTTCAAGTCCAAGTCTTATCTGCTTCATCTGTCCCGATGAAAATCCAACCATATTATAAGGAGAAACATCTATTCCTTCTTCAAGTCCAAGTCTTATCTGTTCCATCTGTTTACCATTATATTCATGAAGCAGATACTTAGTTATGTCGACACAGCTGTGTATTCCCAACCTTATCTCATTGAGCTGATATTCATCATAATTATCCTCAACAAAAAATGTAAGGTCAATCTCTTCTTTTTTTGCAAGTCTTATCTGTCTTAATACCTCTCCTGAATAACCAAGCTTTGCATACCTGGTCAGATCATAATTAAGCTCTGATGCAAGCCTTATCTCTCTCATAACAGAATGACTGAACTTAGGATTACATATATCATCCATATTCATTCCGCTACGCACAGCCTGCTTCAGTTCTTCCATCTGCATATAATCATACTGTGCATCTGCAAATCTGCTTACATCAAGTTTTTCTTCCAGACCAAGTCTTAATGCTTTCATCTGGGCAGCGTTAAATTCCTCTTTGCAATACACACTCACATCAACGCCATTCTCAATTCCTCTGATAATCTCAATAGTCTGTAATTCATCAAATCCCAGAGAATGCCAGGCCTGCTTGTCTACAGTTTTGTTTTCTATATTCTTATTAATCTCTTCCACGTTCTGCATAAGCCCATCTCCCATAATCAAACCAAATCATCATATATCCGGACCTTAATAATATCTGTCTAAATTCTATCACACATACAGTCCGACTACAAGTTCTAACATTGTACATTTTTTATCAATGCCCTATATATCCTGTTCCGTCCAGAAATCCTTAATACATTTATAAGCATTACCCAGACTGACTGGAAATATCCTGTTCCACTCCCTAGGATACATACGCTCATATTCACCAGTCATGAATCTGTCATCCAGAAGTGCAATAACTCCCTTATCCGTATCCGTCCTTATAACCCTTCCTGCTGCCTGAAGCACCTTATTCATTCCCGGAATAACATAAGCATACGAATATCCATTTTTGCCAAATTCATCAAAATAATCCCTTAGAATGTTGCGCTCCCTGCACACCATCGGAATCCCCGTTCCAACAATGACAGCTCCAATAAGGCTCTCGTCCTTTAAGTCAATGCCTTCGGAAAATATTCCTCCAAGCACACAGAAGCCTGCAAGTGAAGCCCCTTCTGGAAGTTCCTCGTAAAATGCTGATAAGAAATTTTCCTTGTCAGCCTCCTTCATAAACCTTCCCTGCACAAGCACATTTACACAGCTTTCTGGTAAAAATGTATCTTCTCCACCACATTCGACCACATTAACACCATTTTCCCACCTGAAGCACTCAAGAACACTCTCCATGTAAGAATATGACGGAAAGAACACCATATATCTGCCGCTTCTGCCAGAAATCATATGCATAATATAATCATGTACCTTGGCATATTCCCTTGCATTTCTTCTTGTATAACGGCTTGTCACATCAGTAGCCACGACAATTCTCTTATTATCAGGTTCAAAAGAAGAGTGTGCATACACCGCTCTTTCTGATACATCACCTGAAAGCATTTCCTTAAAATAATTAACCGGAAGCAGCGTTGCCGAGAAGAACACCGTGCTTCTGCCCTGTGAAAGTCTCTCACTTATGTTGCCAGACGGGTCAACACAGTACAGATGTACAAGAAAGTTTCCATCATTATCATGCTCATTATAATAGACATATTTTTCATCAGCACAGTCATACATATTAAGAAAATGTCTCACTGCAAAGAAAAACTCGAGCAGCTCGTTAGTCACAGGCTCACCCTTATGCCTTTCCATAAACTTCTGCATAAGTCCCATGACACGCTCAAGGCTGGCTGGAAATGTTCCAAGACCACTCATAACCATGAATGTATCGCACTGTCTTTTATATTCGAGCAACTGCTTGTTACATTTGTCAAGTGCGCCTGCAAGCCGTTTGTCCATCTCCTTGACAAGCTTCTTAGCTGCAAGAAAATCTTCTTTTTTCAACACTGCACTGTACATTTCTCTTGCCCTGTCCACAAGATTGTGTGCTTCATCCACAAGAAACACATAATCGCCCTTTGCACCATTGCCAAAATATCTCTTAAGCGACGCATCCGGGTCAAATACATAATTATAATCACATATAATTCCATCACACCAGTACGAAACATCAAGCGACATCTCGAACGGACAGACATTATGCCTGTTGGCATATTCCATGACATTATCTCTTCCGATAACCATCTGGCTCGTTATAATGTCATACACAGCATCATTAATTCTGTCAAAATGTCCCTTGGCATATGGGCATGCCACCGGGTTGCAGTTACGTTCCTCAAGTGGACATATTTTGTCCTTCGCTGTAAGAGTAACAGTTCTCATATGAAGCCCGTTATCCCTCAGAATGGCATAAGTATCCTCCGCAACAGTCCTTGTTATAGTCTTTGACGTCAGGTAAAATATCTTATCTGCCATCTGCTGACCAAGTGCCTGCACAGCCGGGAACACAGTAGACAGCGTCTTTCCGACACCTGTAGGTGCCTGAATATACAGATTCTCACTATCTTCAATAGCCCTGTATACACTCACGCACAGATTCTTCTGCCCCTCCCTGTATTCATAAGGAAACTTAAGTTCTCTGATTGATTCCATCCTTTTTAGTCTTTCATCAAATGTATAATCAGTCCATCTCTTAAAGCCTGTAATCAGCTTATTAAACCACTCTTCAATTCTTTCAAATGTATATTCTTCCAGAAACTTATTGACTGTCTCAGGCTCAGGAGTAACATAAGTCATCTGAATTCCAATCTTTGGCAGCTTCTTCTGGCTTGCATATATATAGCCATACACCAGTGCCTGCGCCTTATGCACATAGACAGGTTCTTTCAGCAGGGAAACATCTGCCTGCATAGTCTTTATCTCATCAATTATTACATCGCTCTCTGGCTCTTTATTGCCATCCTCATCATAATTAATATCTGCAATAATACCGTCAGCCCTGCCTTCAACCTGTAATACATACTCAATCCCTAAGTCAGATACAAGCGGTATCTCAATCTTTAAAGGTACTTCAGCATGATACATAGTTCCCATGCTGTGCTGGATTTTCCTGTGAATCCTTGCACCCTCCTGCATGATTTTCACATCATTGCTGCCTGTATTCCTGTTGTCAATATCACCTTCTGCACACATGAATTCCACAAGATTTCTTACAGATATTCGAAAGCAGTTTCCATTTACAGAGTACATACTATCTCCATTCAATAATGTTCTTCAATATCGTATATATAGGCATTGCCTGTCTTTCCGACTCTTTTAACCTGTTCCATGTAATTAAGCATTGCAAGTACACTGGCAGCAGTCTGCCTGTCAATATGCGCTGCATTTGCAAAATCCGCTGAAGTAAAGTTCTTCTCAAGCCCCTCTGGTACAAACTGCATATAATCCTGTGGACAGTCCAGTTCAACTATCTTTCTTATTCCAACAGGAATGCGGTCATAACGCACACTTCCGCGCTTCTTATCGTAACTCCAGCCATTAAGAAGTTTATATTCTTCCATATCAATCAGCAGCAATGTAACCTTAAGATTCTGATTCTTTAAAAATGCTTTAATCTTATACAGTTCAAACATCGCATCATACATAGAGCATCGCTTCGGAGACTTCCTTCTAGAAGTAATATCCCCCGTTTCCGGCTCAATCCAGCTTAAATACTTTTCATATGGCATTGGATACACAACTCTTACCTGATATTCATTCAGGAACACTGACAACTTATCCCTTAACTTGTTAAGCTGTCTCGTCTGAATCTCAATTATCCCATGCTCGTTATATATATCTGCAAAATAACCATCTATTGCAACCTCATGATTATCCTCATCGGGTTCATAATACATTTTTAATACTGCATGCAGTGTCTTTTCCGACAAAGTACCTATCCCCTTGTCATTATGGCTCTTACCTATTATCTTCTCTTTCGCCTCGTCAAAAGCCTGACTGTCTATATATTCAACTGGTTCTGCTGCAGATTTCTTTTTTGACATTGTGTACCTCGTATCAGATATATGTTATCATTGATAACAAGTATCTTACGAATACCTAAAAAAATCAAGGCATTTACCGATATAACCTATATAAATCCAATTAAGAACAGGAGAAAAACATGATATCAATAAGCATGTGCATGATTGTAAAAAATGAGCAGGACATTCTTGCAAGGTGTCTTGATTCATACGCAGGAACTTATGATGAATTGATTATTGTAGACACAGGCTCAACTGACAATACTAAAGAAATCGCTGCTCACTACACCGATAAAATATATGATTTTGAATGGATAAATGATTTTTCAGCCGCAAGAAATTTTGCATTTTCCAAAGCCGGATGTGACTACATATTCAGTGCTGACGCAGACGAAGTGCTTAATGATACCAACAACTACGCATTAAGAGAATTGAAACATGTGCTTCTTCCAGAGATAGACATTGTTCAGATGTATTATGTCAATGCATCAGAATATAATTCTGTATACAATGCACACAAAGAACTCCGCCCGAAGCTTTTCAAAAGGCTCCGTCCATTCACATGGATTTCACCAATACATGAAACAGTACGGCTCACGCCAGTCGTATATGACAGTGACATTGAGATTCTTCACATGCAGGCAGGTGACCACAGTAAGAGAGACTTTTCCACATATTTCAAAGCATTTGAAAAAGGTATCCACATTGAGGATTATGTTGTCACCATGCTTTGTAAAGAGCTTCTTATATCCGGTGAAGATTCCGACTTTATTGCTTTCAGGAATATATTTGAAAATATTTTATCCAAAGAAGGCAGAAGCAATGATTTAATGAAAGAAATCAACTGTATTCTTGCTAAGATATATATGGCAGACGGTGACATTGACGCATTCTTTAAGACCACTTTAAAAGCAGTTGCCGACAATCCTCCTGCTGAAATGTGTCTGATTCTAGGAACATTTTACATGAACCAGGCAGACTATGAAGAAGCTGTGCTGTGGCTGTATAATGCTGCATTTGAAACAGAAAGCATACTTGATGCGGCAAGCAGCGGAAACAAGCCATTGTCTTTACTCGGCAAATGTTATGAGGAACTTTCCGCAGCAACAGATGATCCATACATGTCCGCCCAATTTAGCGAAATGTCCGCCGACTATTATAATCAGGCAGAAAACTGGTCACTTCCGGAAGAATAAGAAAAAGCCTTAGTGAAATGTGAATCAAAAAACACATTTACACTAAGGCTTTTTAATTATCTACTTATCATCATCAATATCAAAAAGTTTCAGTTCTTCGACATCATCCTTACCTGATTTGTCATCACCATAAGCAATTTCATCAGATGAAGAATCAAGATCATCATAATCCCCGCCCTCTTCATAATCGTCAAGATCATACTCATCTATTTCTTTTTCTGTATATGAATCAAGGTCAACGCCATCTTTTGATGCCATATTAAATACCTTCTTTACCTTTGACAGCTTAGAGCAAAGGATTCCCGTAACAACTGCAAATGCGGCTATTAAAACAGCCAGAATTGATATAACAACAATATAACCCTTGTTATTTGCTGGTTTTGTATCTTTTCCAAATGTATTTATGATGCCAGAAATATCGCTTTTATCTATCGAATAAGCCTGTATTGTTGCATCACTTATTCTGTAGCTGAACCAGCCCTTTTCTCCTGACGAACTCACTCCATAGAAAAGACAATATTGTCTGTCAGCATCAATAAGCACGTCAACTTCTTTACCATTCATTGTGAATCTGGTAAGTGTATACCCATCAGGTTTGTTGACTGAATCCGGTATTGGAAGAACAACAAATGTTACCTGGGGTTCATCAACTGTGTTATATGGTGAAAATGTTTTTGCAGTTTCATCATACACATAGAAGCCTCCTTCACCATTGTCACTTTCAAGATACATAAGGATAAGTCCTGTTTTTAAGCCTTTTCCTGCAATTATCTTTCCGCCATTATAATCAATTTCTGTTTCTTCGTAGCCTTCTGGAAGTTCATGCTCTGAATAATCCTGAATAACTGTATACTGTACTTTATCTATTGTAACCTGTATATTATCAGTCTGCTCTGTCTGAACTTCAGTCTGTGTTTCTGCTTCGGTCTGTGTCTCTTGTTCATTACTGCCTGCTGCTCTGGTCGTATATATTATATATTTCTTTACTGAACCATCTTCTGCAGTGACAGTAATTGTAGTTGTATTTCTTCCCGGATCCATTTTTCTTCCGCTGACGCTGACTTTAGCATTAGAGTCATTGGCAATCGCACTTACAACAAGTTCTTCCACATCAGAGTCAACAGATGCATTATATGTTGTAATTTCCGGTGAAAATGCTGGTGAAAGCGTTCCCGGACTTATCTGAAGCGAAGACAATGTGTTATCTGATGAATAGCTTACAGGTGCTTTTCCGGTAACTGTTCCTGAAGAGGAACTTATTACCAGTCTGTCTTCATAAGCAGAACTTACAATTGCAGTTGATGTAACAACCGAGATTGCTGATGAACCAGGATTATTAATTTTAAACTTTATACTAAAACTAGTCTTATCTGTAGATAATAAGCGGATCGTTCCGCCGCCCCCTGCATCATATCCCGAAACAGCCTCCAGTATAGATGCATCATAATTTATATAAAAGTCACACAAATATACTTCACTTGGTGCACTTACTGATACAGTTACTGTTACTGTATCTCCAACATTACCACTTGCTGAACCTATACTTATACTGGCTGTCTCAGCTGCATCTACATTTATGCTGTTCATCTGTAATAATAGACACATACATACAGTAAGAATACATACTATTATCCTTTTTAAATTTTTTATCATTAATTATTCCTCACAATTACTGTTCAATATACCTGATATCCAGAACATGTCTCTTAACATATAACATGTCTATACTATTAACCACTCCATCATGATTAACATCCGCTGCCTTTATATATGCCCCTGTCAATGACTTAATTTCAAGTACATCTCTTTTTATATACAACATATCAAGACTTGATATTTCACCATCTCCATTAATGTCACCATAAATCACTACGGCATACCTTTTATGCTCTCTTCCATCTTTTGTGTATACGATAAATGTATCTCCCGTAGAAATCTTTTGAGATGTTTTCTCTTTTCCGTCTGCACCTGATATTTTTCCATAACAGCCATTCTTAAATGTTATATTAGATATAACATCCGATGCAGTGCTTCCCACACTTATTCCTGATATTATACTGTTGTTTTCATCAATATCATAAGTACATGTAAAGCCATTCTCTTCAACCGGATTATTATCCGGCTCCGAATCTGTTGCTTTTCTTACAATATTAATTGTGTATTCTTCAACATCTCCATTTTCAGCAGTGACAGAAATTACTATTTTATTGTTACCGACTGATAAATTGTGTTCACCTGTTCCACTTACACTTGCATTATCCGCTAACGCATCAGCTTTGACAGTAACTTTAGAAACATTATTTTCAACAATAAGATCATACTCTGTTGTATAAAGTGAGAATGTTGGAGTAAATGTATATCCTTCAACTGATAAACTCTTTAACCTGTTATTTGGATTTCCATCTCCCGTAGGCTCAGCACACACCTCATCCGGCATATTTTCATATACAGGAATAATGAATTTAAATGCAGTATTGTTAAGAGTTGTTTCACTATATGCTTTCTTACTTGTTTTAGCCTCAGATTTTGGAGCCAAAACATTTGTCATATACTGATGCGAATAATTTACCACATCAAACTTCTCATAATATAAAGTATCCTGTCCCTTATTAATGTACCATGAACCCAGATTGATAGCACCACCTACAACAGCTTTATACCTTGTATTCCATGGTCTTAATGTCTTTGTGTCTGTGCCTTTTGCATATCTCAATCCATTCTGAACTGCAGTATAACCATCTGATGCATAAGCATTCTGGCTGTAATAATTATAGTACCCTTCATATCCGCTGACATTACCAGATATCTGTCTTCCAGTTCCCTTATATCCTTGCTCCTGAATTATTCTTGTTGCAAGATGATACGGACTCACTCCTGAAACTTCTCCAGCTTTCATAAGAAGTGTAGAATATGTATATCCATCAAGATTATGAGATGAACCATCCATAAATGATCCATCTATAACACTATCTACTCCATCTTTATTCTGTACCGACGAATCATAGGATAATCCTTCAAACATAAAAATATATGTTTCATTAAGGAAATTCCTTGGGTCAAGAACATATTGAACCAGTTCACTTGAAGCCTGTACATATCCTCCACTATCAAATGAATACCATTCTCCCTTTTCCCAATCATAACAACCATCTGCCATTGATTTCCATGAGCTTATATTATCCTTATGAACAAGACTTCTTGTTTTCACATTCTGCTGTTGAACCATTGTATTCCAGTCTGTGCCATTATGGTCTGCCACAAACACCCAGTTCGGATGGCTCGCATGTAACTGTCTCAATCCTTCTTTATAACTTTCTGGAAATCCCTGTTGATTAAGATATTCCTCGAAATCAGCATCCGGCTTATAATCTGTTCTTTTATCAACAGTTACATATGCTGCAAAAATATATCCTCTTTTATAGATTTCACCCATATAAAAGCCTATATCATACCATTTATCGCCATCATCAGTTGTCTCTCCATATATATCAAATTTAAATCCGCCACTCACCGTTGTAATAATATTACTGCTATTACTTGTGGATGTTGAAGTTCTTATTCTGAGTCCGGTAACATCATAATTTACATGTCCCTGACCGATAGCTTCTTCCGCATTAGTATTTACTACAGATGTAAAGGCAAGTCCGGCAAACACAAGCATGCATACCATTACTGCCAGTGCTGCTATTCTTTTTACACTACATTTGTATACTGATTTCATGTAATCACCTGACTCCTAAATGTATCGTACAACTAGTTTCTTCCAAATTCTGAAAGCTTTAAGCCCTCATTTCTCTCAAGTACCATATTGACAGACCAGCTATTGGCAAATACAAGAAGCGGATTACCCTTAAGGTCTTTAATCTTCTTCATATCTGATGTGCCGACAATTCTGTTCACATCAATTTCCTCAGGATTCTCAATCCAGCGGATATGCTCATATGGAAGCGGCTCAAGTCTGATATCAACACCGTATTCATTCTTAAGACGGTATTCGAGAACTTCAAACTGAAGAACGCCGACAACACCAACGATAATCTCTTCCATTCCTGTATTGAATTCCTGGAAAATCTGAATCGCACCTTCCTGTGCAATCTGGTTGATACCCTTAATAAACTGCTTTCTCTTCATAGTATCAAGCTGTCTTACTCTTGCAAAATGTTCTGGTGCAAATGTAGGAATACCCTCAAATGCAAATTTCTTGTTAGACTTGCATATTGTATCACCAATAGAGAAGATGCCCGGGTCAAACACACCGATAATATCTCCTGCATATGCCTCATCAACAATATGTCTCTCCTCAGCCATCATCTGCTGTGGCTGGCTTAATCTTATCTTCTTTCCACCCTGCACATGGTTAGCTTCCATTCCAGCTTCAAACTTGCCGGAACATATTCTCATGAAAGCAATTCTGTCTCTATGTGCTTTATTCATGTTAGCCTGAATCTTGAATACAAATGCTGAGAAATCCTCAGTAAATGGATCAATAATTCCCTGATCAGACTTTCTTGGAAGTGGTGAAGTTGTCATTGATAAGAAATGCTCAAGGAAAGTCTGTACACCAAAGTTAGTAAGCGCTGAACCGAAGAATACAGGTGTAAGGTCACCTGCACTTACCATCTCCTGATCAAACTCCGCACTTGCTCCGTCTAACAGCTCAATATCTTCCTGAAGCTTGTCATAGAAAGCATCACCGATTCTGTCCTTAAGAACAGCCTCATCTGACGCATCAACAATCTCAGTATCAACTTCCTTCTGACCATTCATGGCTGCCTTGAATAAAGAAACATTTTTCTCTTTACGGTCATACACACCCTTGAATTCCTTACCGCATCCGATAGGCCAGTTAATTGGGCATGTAGAGATTCCAAGTACACTCTCAATTTCATCAAGAAGCTCAAATGGATCATTAGCTTCTCTATCCATCTTATTGATAAATGTAAATATAGGAATGTGTCTCATAACACATACCTTGAAAAGCTTGATAGTCTGTTTCTCAACACCCTTAGAAGCATCAATAACCATGACTGCTGAATCTGCTGCCATGAGAGTTCTGTAGGTATCCTCTGAGAAATCCTCATGTCCCGGAGTATCAAGAATATTGATACAGTAACCTTCATAGTTAAACTGAAGAACAGAAGAAGTTACCGAAATACCTCTTTCCTTCTCAATCTCCATCCAGTCGGAAACTGCATGCTTGGCAGTCTTCTTACCCTTTACAGAACCTGCAAGGTTAATGGCTCCTCCATAAAGCAGGAACTTCTCTGTTAATGTTGTCTTACCAGCATCTGGGTGAGAGATAATGGCAAAAGTTCTTCTTTTCTTAATTTCACTTTCTAAACTCACTGTTTTACTCCTTTATATCACATAATACGTAGCTTATCAAATAATTCATGCCTTTCCCGGCATATACATAATATAAGCCTGTGACGCAGTCTTAGCTTCACAGGCTTACTCTGATTAATAGTCTAATTATTCGCGGTTAAGACCGAACTTGTATGAAACCTCAGACTTGTCATCAATTCTTCTGAAAATATTGATTACTCTATCCATAACCGGCCCAAAATCATCCTCATTCTCAACCTCAACAGTAACAACCTGTCCATCCTCTTTGATTACAGCATCCTTTACAAGCTCTAATGCCTTGATATCTTCCTCTGTCTGTGCAACCAGCTCTGGTGTTGTCAACATTTTAGACTTGCTCTTATACTTAACAGCGTATGTTCTTGTCATTATATCCTCCTAATTCAGCCTGCATCGGCAATATAATCTCATATGTCATTTTATTATATAACATGATTCTTAATTATGCAATGGTTTAATATACACTTAATTCCTTTCCTAAAGCAAATGAATATATTATCTTTTCTTTTACCTTTTTCCCGGTAAGCTGTGTCAATGCTTTTGCATAATAATCAAGCTGGATTGCATATCGTCTCACAAGTTCTTTTTCGCCCGCTTCGCCTTTCATAACTCTGTCTGTCTTATAATCCACAAGCACAAATTCTCCGTCCTCTTCAAAATACAAGTCAATTATACCCTGTATAAGCTGTCCTTCGTACTCAAATACAAAAGGCTGTTCTCTTCTGACACTGCCACAGTTCACTGCATTTGCAACTCTCCTACCTGTATCTGATTGTACAAATGTATTGATATCCCACGGATTGACACTTTTCACCTGTAATTCATTCATCTTTCCGGTTTCTAACATTCTGTTAATATCAGCTTTAACTCCATCAAGGTTCACACTCACTGAATAGTCAAGGCATTCCATAACCCTGTGATATGCGCTACCACGCTCATTAGCAGCAAGCTGCACTTCCTCACCGCTTATGAACTTCGGAATTATAGAATTTGATGGTTCAGCAATTGTTTCACTGTCTGTCTGTCCATCCCTATTTCCGTTATCTGCCGCCTGCTCATCGTACGCTTCCTTCTCAAATGCTTCCTTAACAGAATCGTCCATGTAAGCATTTTCTTCTGAATTATCCTCCGCCTGCATTGCCTTAAGCTGTGAAACTGTCAGCTTCATTCTGCCGGAAGCATTATCAGCCGGAACATACTCCGGAAGTTCGTCTAACGAAGGATAACCAGCTTCATTATTTCCATCAGGTGCTTCCCCGGCTTTAACGGCATCTGTATCAGTTACGTTTCCTGTTTCAAAACCATTCCCTGTTTCAGCCGCATCAGCCTCAAAATCCTCCACGGCATCAACCATAACTTTAAAGCTGCCTTTTAAATTATCTGAATCCATAAGACACACCGGCATTATCATATCGAGATAATTCTTTATATTTTCACTGTCCGCATAAGATAATGTTCCATCCGTTGCAAGTTCCTCTGATTTTGCTCTGTATTTATCAAGTGTCTTGTCTGCGTCTTTTACAACTCCGGTAATTATCAGCTTTTCTCTCGCTCTTGTCATGGCAACATAGAGAAGTCTTTCTTCCTCTGCTATCGACTCTCTTACAATTCTTCTTGCCATTGCGCCCTTTATAATAGTCGGTGTCTTGGTTCTTCTTTCAAGGTCAACATAATCAACCGCAATTCCTAAGTTCTGGTCTACAAGCACAGGCGCTGTTGCATCCATAAAGTTAATGCTCTTATGCGCTCCTGCAAGTATTACAATCGGGAATTCCAGACCTTTACTCTTGTGAATACTCATAATTCTTACAAGATTCTCATTATCAAGGCTTGCAGCCCCCTCTGCAAAATCTTCATCGAACTTCTTTAGTCTTTCAATATATCTTAAGAAATTAAACAGACCTGAATAACTTGATTTGCCGTATCCCGCTGCTCTTTCCAGCAGAACATTTAAGTTAGCCTGTCTCTGTGCTCCGGCAGGCATTGTTCCCACATAATCGTAGTAGCCTGAATCATATATCATTTCCCAGCACAGGTCATAAAGCGGCTCTACACTGCTCTTGTCGCGGTACTCTGTGAGTTTTGCAAGGAATAATGCACATTTGCCGGACAATCTCTTGATATTCAGGTCGTCTGCCGCAATCGCCTCACCATGCGCCGCTACAGCTTCACCAAGCCCCGCAGTCACCTTCAAATGTTCATACAGGTTGTTATGTGTATTCTTATCTGCATGCTCCCTGCCAAGCTTTCTCACCATTCCAAGCTCCGCTGCCGTAAATCCTCCAAAATAAGACATCATTGCCGCCGCAAGGCTTATCTCCTGAACCGGATTATCTACTATTGTAAGCATACTTAAGATTACCTGTATCTCACGCACGCTGAAATATCCTGTTGACGAATCTGTATACGCCGGTATCCCCCTGTCCATCAGGGCATCTGCAAATGTATCTGCCCAGCCTGTAACTGACCTTGTAAGAATTACAATATCCCTGTATTCTGCCGGTCTGTATATATTCTCATCTGAATCATATACATTTATGCCAGAAGAAACTATTCCCTCAATCAGCTTTGCAAGCCTGTCTGCCTCAAGCTCTCTTGTTGTAGCCTCTTCTTCATTCTCTGAAGATATAAGAATTACATCCGTGCTCTTATTAGCGTCGTCACCGTAATTGTTTCCACTATACTCAGGATATGGAAATCCTGCATTCAGTCTTACAGATTCGTCATACCCGATTCCAGAAAAATTCTTGTTCATGATATGGCTGAACACATCATTTGCACACTCAAGCACATTTTCACGGCTTCGGAAGTTCTTCTGCAACTCGATTCTTACATTGTCACCGGTCTCGCTATAGGTATCATACTTCTCTATAAAAAGCTCCGGGCAGGCAAGACGGAACTTATATATGCTCTGCTTTACATCACCAACCATGTATATATTGTTATTCTCACCTGAAAGTCTCGTCTTGGACACTGCATTAAGAATAACCTCCTGCAGCTGGTTGGAATCCTGATACTCATCAATCAGTATCTCTTCAAATCTGTTCACAAGCTTGTCGGCAGTCTCTGTGTATACAAGCTTTCCGTCTTCCTTCTTTACAAGAATTGAAAGTGCAAGATGTTCCATATCATTAAAATCAATTATGCCCTTCTCACGCTTCACCTCTGAAACACGCTTGGCATACACCTTTGCCACTTTAAGTAAAGTCCGTATCTGGATGCCTGCCCCCTGCATGTCTGCAAATATTCCCTCATCATCTTTCAAGAATATCTTATCATTAAGCCGTCCTATGTAATCTTTAAACAACTTTCGCTGCCCCTTAACATATTCCTTAATATCCGGGTCTGCTCCTGCATCCTTCTTTCTTGACAGGGCTTCAAATGAAAATATTCTTATTCTTCTGCCAAGTTCTCCAAAATCCTGTGAATTAATCATCTCATTAATTCCAAGCAGGTCAGACTGCAAAGCACTTGTATATGCTGCAGGTCCTGCCGGCTCAGAACAGATATCTACTAATCTGTTGTATTTATCACGGTAATCGAAAAGTGCATTTTTAATTGAATCATACAGCTCCTTAATTGCAGGATTATCGTAAGTCTCATCATCATAGACTAACATGCACTCGTCAAACCACTCATCAATCCACGGATTGCTTCTTGAAAAACGGTATATTTTATCTATAATACTCACAAGTCCTGAATCGTCCCGTCCCATGCCAAATGCATCAACAAGATTAAAGAATTCTTCATCTGCTTCGGCATAGAATTCCTCAAGCACATCTTCCAACACATCATTTTCAATAAGCTTCTTCTCACCCTCGTCCATTATCCTGAATCCCGGGTCGAGATTGACCTCTGGAAAATGATTCCTGATTATCCATAGACAGAAACTGTCTATTGTCGTTATCTGTGCGTTATTAAGTAGTGTTATCTGTCTTAAAAGGTTCACATCACCCGGATTCTCGTCAAGCATTGAATCCAGCGCTTTCCTTATCTTGTCTTTCATCTGGGCTGCTGCCGCCTTTGTAAATGTAACAACAACCAGCCTGTCTATATCTATATTCTTGTCAGGGTCTGTAATCATGGAAATGATTCGCTCTACCAGAACAGCAGTCTTTCCTGAACCGGCAGCCGCCGAAACCAGCACATTACAGTCTCTTGTATCAATCGCGCTCTTCTGCGCCGGCGTCCATTTTCTTTCCATTCTCATCAACCCCTTCCTTTATATTATTCCATAACACTTCATCATCGAATTTCTTTAATTTTCTGTAATTGCAGCCCGGCAAATCCACTGAAAATCCGCACACTGCCCCATAAGGACATCTGTCACAGCTTGAAAACTGTCCGTCTTTATAAGGACTTCTCCTGATATCACCACCTGCAATTCTATCCGCAGTATCAACCGCCCTTACATCAACGAATCTTCCAAGCATGTTAAACTGCTCTGTATTCATCACCTTGCTTCTTCTTGAATCAAATCCGCCATCAGCTTTTCTGCTTACAGGGATGTTAAGCGATGTTCCTTCTGTATTGTCCATCTTCTCGGCAATATCCTTATCAGAATTAACCATTCCTTTTAGACGCAGTTCACCCTTAATCTTATCCTCTATCTCTTCCGCACTCTCATTTGTTGCAGATACAATCGGGTCGCTTATGTTATAGTAGAATACTCCGGCAGGAAGCACTTTTTTACCCGGACGCATCTTTGCCACAAGCTTCATCGCCGCTTCCATGTAGACCATAAGCTGGATATCAATTCCATAGTAGGTCTTTACTATGTTGAAATCCTTCTTTCCAGTCTTGTAATCAATAATCCTGACATACACATCTGTGTCGTTCTCACATATGTCCACGCGGTCAATTGTTCCGCTCATAAGCTGCTTTCTGTCTCCGTCTCCGACTTCCATATTAAACTTATGCTCGAATACAAATGGCACGAAATCACCATATTTTAACTGCTCCCCCATTGCCCATATAGTACGGTCTGCAAGGTCTTCCATTCGCTTAATCATGAATGAATTACGGCTTGAATCCTTAAGGATACTGTTCTGGTATATATCTGTAATTGCAGCGACACTTCTTTTTACCATCTCGCGGCGCTTCTCCTCTGATATCAGATAGTACGACTCACCGTTTTTCTTGATTTCATCGCACACCTCACGGATAACCGCATGCAGTACGACGCCGAAGTTTACTGGTGAAAATGTGAATTCTTCCCGTTCCTTTAAATCAACTCCATACCTCAGGTAATATCTCAATGGACACTCTGCAAAATTCTCAAAAGAAGTTACGCTTCCGACAAGCCTTCCGCCTGTAAGTGAATCAATAATATCCTCATCTACATTTGCAGCAGTTTCAGTATTATCAAAGCTGTTAGCCGCCCGCGGTATTGTCACATATGAATTCTGCTGTGCTGTGTCTTTGTAAGATAACTTAAGGCACTGTGGAAACATTTTTCTCACGCTTCTTATAATATAAGATGGCATAAGTGCTGCACCCTCACTGTTTTTCACAGCATATGACATGTACAGCTTTTCCGCACTCTTCGTCATAATAAGATACAGATAGAATCTCTGTGTAAATGCTTTCTCTCTTACGGAAGCGGACATAACAATCCCTTTATCCTCAAGATATTCCCTGTCGCTTTCTGACAGAATGCTTCTTGAATCAGCTTTCTTAGGGACGTTGCCGTCATTGATTCCGACAAAGAACATGACCTTGATATTGTCAAGACGGGTTCTTTCTATATCACCTATAACAACACAGTCATTGGTCTGCGGAATAAGTCCTATCTTAATCTCCTGAAATCCTGACGCAAGTATTTTATTAAATTCTTTAATACCAACCTTCTCGCTTCCAAGAAGAGCATACATTTTATCTAATACTTCAATAACTTTCTTATATAACTGCGCATATTCATCACCAGTGTATTCGCTGTCATTAAGCGCACTTACCTTATGCTCCATATTTTCACGCACAAGAAACTCATAAAGTGCCTTTACCATATCAGCAACATTTGATTCCTTTGACTTTAGCACTTCTTCCAATGGGTCCAACATATCCGTTATCATTGTTCTTAGTGAATTAAGCTTCTCCAGGTCAGTATTATTGACTGTTCCCCTGAACTTTCTTATCCACGGTTCATGCCACTTTCCCCTGCCCCTGATTCCAACCGCAACACAGTAATTGTCTAACAGATCAATATCTTCGCGCTCCATTCCGCTCATTCCGGTTCTAAGGAATCCTAAAATGCTGTCATAGCTGTAATTATTCTCAATTATTCCAAGTGCGCCGTTAATTACCGCAATGAATGGATTGTCAGTCACATGGCGTTTGTAATCAAGGAAATACGGTATATCATTCTGCTTTAATATATTAGCCGCCAGCTTTCCGTAGCCGTCCATGTCCGCAGTAACTATCGCAATCTCGTTATATCTGTATCCACATAGTCTTGTAAGTCTTATTATTTCTCCTGCTGCAAATGTTAATTCTTCCCTGGCAACAGCTCCCTCATATATAACGATATTGTCAGTCTCTTTACCAAACTTCTGTGCTCTGTTTCTGAACAGGTTCTGTTCAAGAAATCCCAGTTCTTTTGAATTCTTAAACCTTGAATTGAAATTCACAATTATATTCTTTCCCGGAATCTCCCTATCTGCAATATACACAGGTTCAAGAATCTTTACATGTCCTTCATCGCATATCTTATAAAGCTTTGATACACAATCCTTACTCATGAAAAAGAGTTCTTCCCTGCCTTTTACTGAATTTTCACGCTCTGATGCATCGATTGTCAGAGAAACATATATCTTCGGACACATTGATAAAAGAATTGTCAGTAAATTATACTGAACCGGCGTAAATCCTGTAAATCCGTCAAATGCTATCTCGCAATTCTTCATTCTCTCTGACTCTGTAACCTTACTGCATAATTTATCCAGTATTTCTTCTTTAGTTATATAGTTTTTGTCTATGTACTCAGCAAACGCATTGTATACAAGAACGATATCATCAAGCTTATACTGAAGTGCTGCACTTCCCTCTGAATCACTGTATGCTGCACCTGCCGCATCCTGCATAACATCCGGCTTGATATCATACTGAAGCATCTCCGATATAACAGACTTCATCTCTGACACAAATCCTGTATTAGACAGATTACTTCCAAAATATTTTAATCTGTCCTTGTTCTGCTCTAAAACTCTTTTAATAATCAGATTCTTTCCTGTGTCATCAAGAACTTCAAGATTGTCCTCGCCCACTTCCTCAAATACTTTATATGCAAGTCTTTCAAAACTCACAACATCTATATTAAGGATTCCCTTTCTTGGGTGCATGGACACCAATCTTTTCTGAATTGCCATAGTGTACTGCTCTGGCACAACAACAATATAATTCCTGTCAGGATTCTTCATTGATTCTTCAATTATATGTGTATACAGATAGTGCGATTTACCCGCACCAGAGCTGCCTAGAATTAATTGTAATGACATGTGTTACTCCCCTTAAAACATTTTTAATAGTATAACACATTTTATATTTTAATCATAATCTCCCACTCCATACCATATATTTTGTAATAATGAATATGAAGGGCAGGTTTCTTTGTGATGAGCCAGACTAAAATTGTTGTTATTCCATTTAAAAAACTCCTTATTGGAGTGGTTATCGCTGCTATTGTAATAGCTTTGGTTATATTTGCTGTTATCCGTCTTGGCAGCAATGGTTCTGATGATTCCAGGAATACTACTAACCCCAAGAGCAGCACTGTAAATGCTTCTGCTTCTTCTAATATTGAAACACCCCTTGATAATGCCGATGCTCCCAAATTCTGCCCCGGAGTATATACCGCCTCTATTCTGTTAGACGGCAACCCCGTTGATATCCAGGTCACAGTTGATTCCTCTAACATTAACAGCATTGAACTTGTTAATCTTTCTGAATCAATCACAACTATGTACCCTAAACTGGCGACTTCATTTGATGAAGTTGCTGCTAAAGTCATGGAAGCCGGCACAACCAACATAACCTATGATTCAGCCAACAGATATACATATTCCGTCTTTATAGAAGCAATAAGCGCAGCCCTTAAAAAGGCTGCGCCATAAAACTCACTAGAACAAGCTTATCTCGTCCCCATTGCTGACATTAACAAATCCTTTATATCCACGTTCCTCAAGCTTTCCGAGGAACTTACCCATCTTCTTAGGCTTTACATATAATGAGCATACCTTACCTTCTGCTCTGTATTTTTCTGCTATTGCATAGGCTTCCTTAACCTGTCCCTCATCATACATAACAGCAATCTTGTCTGCTGATGCCTTAGTCTCAACACCATTCTGCATAAGGATTGAGAAGATTCTCTCGAATCCGATTGAGAATCCAACAGCGCTTACCTGCTGTCCTAAGAACTTGCCAATAAGGTTGTCATATCTTCCACCACCTGCGATAGCACCCTTGAAATCAATACTTTCAACTTCAAATACAGTTCCTGTATAGTAGCCCTGACCTCTTACTAAAGAAAGGTCAAATACAACATCAAACTGACCGTCTGAAAGCTCATTTACTGTATTAATGATTCCTCTTACACTCTCTGCCGGAGCTTTATCTTCAAGAATTGCCTCAACACTTTCAAGGCTTATCTCCTGTGCACTTGAAACACTTCCAAAGAATCCGATAAACTTCTCAATTGCTGCAGCATCAAATCCCTTGTCTGTAAGCTCAGCCTTAACACCGTCAAGTCCGACCTTATCCATCTTGTCAAATGTAATGCACACACTGTCAAGCTGCTCCTCTGCAAATCCACAATTCTGAAGGAATGAACGGAGAAGTCTTCTGTCGTTAATCTTAACCTTGAAATTCTTCATGCCAATAGCCTTAAGAGCCTTGGTTGTTGTAAGAATAAGTTCAACCTCTGAATCTGTAGAATCAGAACCGATAATATCAATATCACACTGGACGAACTCACGGAGTCTGCCCTTCTGTGGTCTTTCAGCTCTGTACACTCTGTCCATCTGGATACATTTCATAGGAAGTGTGAGCTTGTCCTTATTGTTAGCAAAATAACGACTGAGTGGAAGTGTAAGGTCATATCTTAATCCCATATCGGCAATTTCATTCTCACAGGCTGTTCCTGTCTTAGGATTTTCCTGAAGTGAACTTACAGCCTTCTCAAGCTTATCACCTCTCTTCATAATCTTGAATATAAGATTTAAGTTCTCACCACCATCACTCTTATCAAGATTCTCAATATCCTCAATAATAGGTGTTGTAATGTGTTCAAATCCATTAGCAACATATACCTTTAATATCTCATTCTGAAGGTAATCTCTGATTTCAACCTCATTAGGAAGATAATCATTAGTACCCTTAACTGGTGTTATTTTCATAGTTGTCTCCTCATTTACACACTAAGGCAGATAACCGGTATTCTCCAGCCATCTGCCCCCATTTTCTTTAACACTAACTATTCTCCGCCAGTATTGAAAATGCTTCGCATTTTGCCTGACTCTTAACAGTTACTAATTAAGCTTCATCAATTGCCTTACCAATATCATGTCTCATATATTTGTTATCGAAATCTACCCATTCAGTAGCTTCATAAGCCTTGGCTCTTGCTTCCTTAAGGTCCTTTCCAAGTGCTGTAACACCGAGAACTCGTCCTCCATTAGTTACAACCTTGCCTTCTTCGTTGAATTTAGAACCTGCATGGAATAAGAAATAATCATCCTTACCCTTGAAGTTTTCCATTCCCTTAATCTCGAAGCCCTTCTCATATGCGAGTGGGTATCCGTCAGATGCGAGAATTACACATACACATGCGTTATCTTCAAACTGAAGGTCAACCTTATCAAGAGTTCCATCAATACAAGCCTCAAATACATCAACAATATCATTCTTCATTCTAGGAAGAACAACCTGTGCCTCAGGATCACCAAATCTTGCATTGTACTCAAGAACCTTTGGTCCCTTTGGTGTAAGCATAAGTCCAAAGAAGATAACTCCCTTAAATGGTCTGCCCTCGCTCTTCATTGCATCAACAGTTGCCTGATAAATGTATTTCTTACAGAACTCATCAACTTCCTTAGTGTAGAAAGGTGATGGTGAGAAGTTACCCATTCCGCCTGTATTAAGCCCCTGATCACCATCCTTAGCTCTCTTATGATCCTGAGCTGATGACATAATCTTAATTGTATTACCATCAACAAATGAAAGTACTGAAACCTCACGGCCTGTCATGAATTCCTCAATGACAATTGTATCACCTGCTGTTCCGAACTTCTTGTCAAGCATAAGCTCATCAACACCTGCAAGTGCATCCTCTTTGTTCTCACAGATGAGAACACCCTTGCCGAGTGCAAGTCCGTCAGCCTTAAGAACGATAGGATATTCAGCAGTCTCAAGGTACTTCTTGGCCTCTTCTGCTGATGTAAATGTCTCATACGCTGCTGTAGGAATATTGTATTTCTTCATAAGGTCCTTAGAAAATGCTTTAGAACCCTCAAGAATAGCTGCATTCTTTCTTGGTCCGAATACTCTTAAGCCTTCTGCCTCGAATATATCAACAACACCACCGACAAGTGGGTCATCCATACCGATAACAGTAAGGTCAATGCTTTTTTCCTTAGCAAATGCTACAAGCTTGTCAAACTCCATTGCCTTAATATCAACACACTCTGCAAGCTCTGCAATTCCCGCATTACCCGGTGCACAGTATATCTTGTCAACCTTAGGACTCTTGCTTAACTTCCAGCATATTGCATGCTCTCTTCCGCCGCTGCCTACAACTAATACTTTCATCTTAATTCCTCCGCATATCATTATCTATATACTTAGTCAGTAATCATTAATTAACATGTTCATTGGCAATCTTGTTAATTGCCTTAGGAAGAAGCTTCCATTCAGCCTGCTCCATAATTCTTCTCTGAAGAGTTTCAGGAGTATCACCATCAAGTACATCAACTGCCTTCTGGAAAATAATCTCTCCTGTATCCATTCCTTCATCTACATAATGCACAGTTGCACCTGATACCTTAACACCCTTTGCCAGAGCTGCTTCATGAACCTTGAGTCCATAGAAACCAACTCCGCAGAATGAAGGTATAAGTGATGGATGAATATTAATAATTCTGTGGCTGTACTGATGAACCATTTTCTCTGGGATTCTTACAAGGAATCCTGCGAGTACTATAAGGTCAACATTAAGCTCATTCACTTTATCAAGCAGCGCATCGTTAAATGCATCTCTGCTTTCATAATCCTTAGGTGATATGCAATATGCTGGAATATTGTTATCCTTAGCTCTTGTGAGTGCATATGCTCCGGCATTATTGCTTATAACTGCTACAAGCTCTGTGTTAGTGATTGTTCCATCCTTAACAGCATCGATAATAGCCTGAAGATTAGTTCCGCCTCCGGAAACCATAACTGCAACTCTTAGCATAAAGTAACTCCCTTCTCGCCAGCTTCAATGCTTCCGATAACATATGGAGTCTCACCTGCAGCCTTAACTGCTGCCATAACTGTATCAACATCAGCAGGATCAACGGCAAGTACAAGACCGATACCCATGTTAAATGTATTATACATCATATGCTCTTCGATATTGCCATCTTCTGCAAGCATCTTAAAGATTGGTGGTACTTCGTAGCTGTCCTTCTTAATTACTGCCTTAACACCGTCTGGAAGCATTCTAGGTACATTTTCATAGAAACCACCACCTGTGATATGGCTGCAGCCTTTAACCTTAACGCCTGCCTTCTTGATTTCCTTCATTGTCTTAACATATATCTTAGTTGGAGCAAGTAATGCCTCTCCTAATGTCTTTCCAAGTGAATCGTAATATGTATTAAGAGATTCCTCTGTCATTGTAAATACGCTTCTTACAAGTGAGAATCCATTGCTGTGTACACCACTTGAAGCGATACCGATAAGAGTATCACCCGGCTTGATGTTCTCGCCTGTAATAAGATCCTTCTTATCAACAACACCTACAGCAAATCCTGCAAGATCATATTCATCCTGTGGCATAAGTCCCGGATGCTCTGCTGTCTCACCACCGATAAGTGCACATTCAGACTGTCTGCAGCCCTCTGCAACACCACCAACGATAGTAGCAATCTTTTCTGGATAATTCTTGCCGCATGCGATGTAATCAAGGAAGAAGAGTGGCTCTCCACCAGCACATACAACATCGTTAACACACATAGCAACTGCATCAATACCGATAGTATCATGCTTGTCCATAATGAAAGCTAACTTAACCTTAGTTCCACATCCGTCAGTTCCTGAAAGTAATACAGGCTCTTCCATCTCCTTAATCTTAGCGAGTGAAAATGCACCTGAGAATCCGCCGATTCCGCCTAACACTTCTTCTCTCATAGTAGACTTAACAGCCTCTTTCATTAACTCAACTGACTTGTAACCTGCTTCAATATCAACTCCAGATTTCTTGTAATCCATGATTCTTTCTCCTTCAATATTATGATAAATGTAAGTTAATGTAACTATTCAGTTACTAATTAATAATTCTTATAACCGACTTCCTGAAGTCTGGCATCCTTCTTCTGAACACTTTCCTTAAGATTCTTAGTATAATCCTTAAGCCTTTCAAGAAGTGCTGCATCAGATGTTGCAAGAATCTTGGCTGCAAGAATACCTGCATTGGCACCACCGTTAATAGCAACAGTTGCAACAGGAATACCTGTAGGCATCTGTACTATTGAATATAATGAATCTCTACCGCCTAGTGATGTTGTGTGCATTGGAATACCAATAACAGGCATTGGGAAAATAGCTGCGCACATACCCGGAAGATGTGCTGCCATACCTGCACCTGCAATAATAACCTTAAATCCCTTCTCCTCTGCACTCTTAGCATATTCAAAGAATACGTCAGGCTCTCTGTGTGCTGAGATAATTGTCATCTCATACGAAATTCCTAACTGTTCAAGAATGTCTGCTGCCTTTGCCATAACAGGCATATCAGAGTCACTTCCCATAACAATTCCTACTAAAGCCATATTAACCTCCTATGTCCGATAGATATAATATTAAAATTAGTGAAAACACTAATTATCATTGTACTTTGTTTTAAACTTTGCGTCAAGACAAAGCCTGTTTACAGCTTACAATTATATATTTATGATTCTGTTAAAAATGCATCATTAAGCGCAAGCGTGCCATCAAGCACGAATCTGCCATTCTTAATTAAGTCTGTTCTTGTTCCATCCTCTGCCACAACAGTAATATTACCAATCTCATCATATGGAATTGTAATATCAGTATGACAATTATAATAAGCCTTATCTGGCTCAGTCTTACGAAGAAGTGAAACCTCATTATCCCTTGAGATAATCTCCTTGCCATCCGGATTAGTTACATACACATCTTCTGCCCTTGAATAGCATGTGTCACCGACTGCAAAATGTGGTCCCATCTTCTCAACAATAAGAATCGGAAGCTTATACACAATATCATGCTTATTGGCAAACACATATGCCGTAGTGTTAGTTCCTATAGCGAACTCTCCGAGTGGCAGAGTTTCATGGTCATATAACACATTTGCCTTGAAAAGCTCTCTATTCTTAGCTTCATCATCAAAGTTAGTGCATGTGTAGTCCTTAACAAATCCGTCCTCAAACCATACCGTAAGATTGTTAAACTTAATATCATTAAGATATACACTGCTCACATTAAGAACGCCCGTTGTACCTTTAAGCACAGGTGATGTAAATACTTCTCCAAGCGGAATATTAACGTCTGCCAGACAGTTCTCAAATACAGTCTGCGTCGTATGGTCGGTTATCTTCATAATAGAAACCTTCATGTCTGTGCAGTTTCCGTTAGCTCCTTTAACCTCAACATACTGTGCTGTATCAAGTACATCAATAAGTGCCTGCTGGATAGCTTTATATTTGTTATAATCAAGGGTATTAATCTTAACAGTACCCTCGAATATTTCCTCAAAATTCTCGCCAATCTCAGGTATCGGATAAGCAATTATTGTAAAGCTTCTCTCTTCGCCTTTGATATACTCATTAACAATGCTTCCTGCGTCATTGCTGTATTTCACAGAAAGCTTCTGCTGCTTTGTATCAAGCGTTAATGCCTCGCTCTTAATCTGAGGCTCGAATGGCACTTCACCAAACACCTCCATAACAGCAGGTCCACCATGCACCGCTGCAAGCTCTTTGTTCTTCTCATATGCAAGCTTTAATGCGCCTGTCTTTCTCTCAACAAATTCGCCATCCATATAAAGTGCATTGTCAAAACGATGGTCGAAATCCATCTGCTTGTTAGGATTAGCTCCATAATAGCCAACCTTAATGTTAAGTCTTTTATTAATCGTGTTGACCGCTGCCCTATATATCGTAGGCTTAAGTCCAAGCTTTTCAAAGTTCTTAATCTCAGCTCTCACAAGTCTTTCAAATCCCAGACAGTATCTTATATTAACTGTTTTCTTCTTAGACAAATCCTTGCCTGTAAGCTCGAATCCAATTCTGTATCCTTCTGTAAATGTGTCTGCCATCTTCTGGATTTCTTCTTCACTGAGCGAACTAAGATACTCTGCTGTCTTAATCTCATTGTCTGTGACATACTCACCGAATCTGTACAGATATCTTACATCTGTAAGGTCAGACTCCATAATTATCTTAGTTGCAAAATCAAGTTCAGGGTCTAACAGCTCTCTTACCCGGTACTCCATAAGGTCATCACTGTAATCACTAACATACCAGTATACAGACTCTTTCATCTGCTTATAATCTGGCTTTCCACAGTCTTCCTCAGTCGATGCACACATGCAGTACACTTCAACAAAAAGCTCCATAAGTGCTGTCATCTCTGCCATTCTGCCTTCATATGCATACACAATCATTCCTCTTATCTCAACATAAAGGAATGACAAAAGCCTTCCCTCTGAAAGCCCTAACTTTGAAGCTGCATATGCCGGATTAGCGTAGCTTGTCTCGTAAGCCTTTCCAATTACATCTTCATACAGACCTGTATTCAGATTCTTATATTCTTCAAGTGAATAATCTCTGAAAACATCAGCTTTTAAGTCAGCCGCAAGCTTATCCATCTTAAGGATAAATGCAGCGATACATTTGAAATAATCTGCAAACCCATCCGTCTTAAGCCCCGGTTCCTCTGCTATCTCTTTAATTCTTTCTATTGCAAGAGCGTAACGTTCTTCTACATTATCATTAAACAATTTCTTTCTCCTTCTGCCCTGATAAGGATTATATTCCCATTAAGAATACTGCTATCATAAATACTGCTATTACCCCACACAGCATTGAACCAAATCTCGAAGTTCCGTAGAACTTATTATCTTCTTTGAAGCTGATTAGTCCGATTACTGTTCCAATTACCGCTAAGATAAGGCTTAATATTCCAAGACTTCCTACTCTTAAGCCGCCTTCTCCTGCTGCTTTAAAAGACAGATACACTCCGTAACCGAAAGAAAGCAATGACAGTATTCCCATCGCAGTCGATATCAAACCACCAAGTGCCTGACTTTTATCAGAGAACTTGTATTTATTAAAAAGTTTCATTCTTTCACCTGTCCTTTTTATTAAACATTTTAACAATTCTGTATGCTATCGCATATACCGCATAACCGCACAATGCACCCAGTACATTAAGTACAAGGTCATCAACATCAAAGCAGCCGACCTTACATATAAGCTGTACTGTTTCTATTGTAAGCGACAGTGCGAATCCATATGCAAATGTAGCAAACACTTTAATTCTGCCATTGGAAAGCCACGGCACGAATATGCCAAATGGTATAAATGCCAGCACATTTCCAATGATATTGAGAAATGCTATCCATCCAAGCGAATCAAAATGTCCAAGATAAAGCCAATAGCGCCTGATTTCCCTGAACAATGTAAGATTGTATTTGTAACCGCTGGCTATCTCTGCCCTTCCCATTCCTTCTGCGAAAAAGACTACATAAAAGAGCAGAATCATATATATAACAAAAAGCGCCCATTTTATAAGCGTTACATATTTTTTCTTTTTCATAACAAATCTGCCCGGCAGGCATAATTAACCCACCAGGCAGTTCCCCTTCACTAGAATAAGCTATCTGATCTGTGTGCAAGAAGTCTTGCGCCATTAATAATCATCATTACACCTGCACCGATACCAAAGAGTATTATCAGGATACCAAATACAAGATTAGAAGCTCCTACTGACTTTAATTTCTTATAAAGATTTTCTTCCATAATTAACCCTCCATTAACATCAGTTTTATGCGTTCTTAACACCATATTCTGCGTAATACTTGTCAATTGCCGCCTTTAGTGCATCATCAATAACTACCTTGCCCTCGCACTCTTTATTGTAAAGGTGTTCTACAACATCTGCCATAGATACAATTGCGCTTGTTGGGAAACCGTATCTTTCCTTAATCTCCTCAAGTGCGCTCACCTTTCCGCCAAGGCCTACTTCCATACGGTTAAGTGAAACCATAAGTCCTACGATTGTAACATCTGCTGCCCCTCTTACCTTAGGAACTGTCTCTTCCATTGACTTACCGGATGTTGTTACATCTTCTATCATAATGACTCTGTCGCCATCTTTTAACTTGCTTCCAAGGAATCCACCCTTATCAGCGCCATGATCCTTCTCTTCCTTACGGTCTGAGCAGTATCTTACTTCCTTGCCATAAAGCTTTGCATAAGCAACTGCTGTAACTACACTGATTGGAATTCCCTTATATGCTGGTCCGAACAGTACATCAAAATCATCACCATATGTTTCATGAATAGCCTTTGCATAATACTCTCCAAGTCTTGCAAGCTGTGTTCCTGTAACATACGCACCTGCGTTCATGAAGAAAGGTGACTTTCTTCCACTCTTTAAAGTAAAATCTCCAAACTTTAACACATCACTCTCTACCATGAAATCTATAAATTCCTGCTTATACTGCTCCATTATATCCTCCTTATTCAGCCCCGCTGTCCGGCGGTGCTGCTTCATATTCAATATTGATTTTTATTTTATCATAAATGTTTTCCCGTTTCAATGCGTCTTTGGAACATTACAAATACATATTAAAATCTGAATATCAACATACTATGTATGCCTTTTCCTGATTATCTGGCAGCCAGAAATCCCTAAACCCCACTAACCATTGTCAAGCTCATAATTTAGTAGGTTATTTCAGGCAGCCTCTTTTCATTCTCCCGCCAGTTCACCTACCAATCTGTTAAAATGTTTCTCCTTAGTAGGTCTTTTTCCTGCTTTCCAGAGGAATGAACATTCATTTTATACTTATAAAACCTACTAAAAAGGCTTCTTCCTGCCTGATTAGTAGGTCTTGTTACTGTCAATTATCTTGAATATGTGCCAAAATAATATACCAAATTTACATCGAACACTGAATTAATAGGTTTCCACACCTTTTATCAAAACTTTATGTATATCTCTCCCCAATCGTTTGGAAAACAAAAGTTACACCTTCAAACTTAAAAACACGATTTTTATATTTCTAATCACATATGAGATATTCCAGCACATAATCGCTTCTTTCATTTTCTTTTAAATCTCGATTAACAAAGCTCAAAACTCCTTCACCATAATTTCATTGTCAATAGTAATTTTATTTTTCATAATTTTAAACCACACAGCAGAACCATGTATGTATTCCGAAAGCATATTACATATATCATTTTTATATTCACAATCTCTTAAAAAGCTTAAGTCTATAGTATTGTATTGTTTCATTTTTTCCGTATTTTTGTCAAATCCCGAATTATTATCAGGATATTCATATTCTGTTCCAAAATTCTCATTAGGTATCTCGATATCCATATATTTATCACCATATATGAGCATATATCTTTTTTTCCCAATACTAGACGAGCCTGTTTCTTCTATCTGCTGCCTGAGACAAAGTGTATCCGGTGAATTATACCAAAATAAAAAATATTCATCTTTGCTTTTGACAACCTTATCCCCTGGAATGTCTAAATATCCCGTACGATTATATGTATCAACAATATTCATATCTCTTATTTCTTTTTTTCTTTCTTCTGAAATATAGTCATATATATAATTCATAATTTTACCCCACATCTCTTTATTAAAGCACATTAATAATTAATGCCATATCAACGCTACAGCTAATGAAGCAGCTATTATTGCTGTCATACATTTTTTCTCTTTATACCGAACCCATGATATATTAATTATCGTGTTCCATTTCTGCTTTTTCTTTTATTCTTCTTCACAAAATTTCATAAATAATTCCATAGCTTCCTTAGACATTCCACCCCATGCACTGTTTCTTTCGAATATCTGGTCAATAACCTGAGAAAAATCATTTGTTCTATATGTAATATCTCCTTCATAATATCCCATGAATTCGCCATTATCATTGGAGAAGCATACTACTTCTCCATCTCCTGACATTTCTCCTATAACCGTCAGATTATCTGGCATGAAATTATGATTGAAATCATCTGTTCCCCAAAACATTGCACTTGATCCATCAATCAGACATTTTTCTGTAAATCTGAGCCATTCCTTATATGTCTCTGGAATCTTTACGCCATTTGCCTCCTCCCATTTATTTAATTTATCTTCATCTATTGGTTCATTAAAATATGTTTTTCCAAGCTCATCATCATTGTCCCGCTTGTCACACCACTCATATAATTCTTCAATCTTGCTCTTTAAACTGTTATTTTCTGGTATCCCTATCTTTGTATACATATTTATTATCCTCTCTTTCCTCCAAAAACAAAAAAGCAGACAACATCACATTCCGTGACATCATCTGCAACTCAACCATCTTATATCTTCAATATATCCAATACTCCCCAGACTAATGAATCAACTTAGACTTGTAGCTTTGTGTCCCTGCATTTCTGCAGGTTTACCCCTCTTTTGTTTTTATAAAACTACTCATTTATTATGTTATCATGGATACCAAGAGATTTCAACTGTTCAAATATCAATTTCTTAACGCTGTAATCGGAACAACAAATACTCCATCAGGTCTTTGATATGCAGCATTAGATAATCCACAAATAACACATAATGAATCTGGTGCAATTCCACCATTTGCCTTAATTTCATTTTTTATTTTTATAAGATTCTCTGCTGCCATATCTATTTGGTTAGCACCTAATTTAATTTCAAATCCACAACATTTCCCATCAGGCATTGCTATAACTGCATCCATTTCATTATTATTATAGTCCTGATAATGATACAAATCTGCATCAAATGACTCAGCATATATTTTCAAATCTCTTTCACACAATGCTTCGAATAAGAATCCCAATGTATTTAAATCATTCAGTAACATTTCAGGTGTCGCATTTAACAATGCGGCTGCTAATGATGGGTCTGACAAATGTCTCTTTTCCGCCTGCTTAATGCGGATTGATGATCTAAGTTTAGTCTCAAAAGGTTTCTGATTGTCCGTGAGGAAAAGTCTTTGGAAAACATCTAGATAAGCAGCAACTGTTTCCACATCAATATCTTCATCATCAATTTCCTTAATGTCATTTTTTAATTTCTTATTTGTTACAGTTGTTGCCTCATTTCTTGCAAGTGAACGAAGAAGCAGTTCCATTTTATGTTTATCTCTTTTTACATTATCAATTCTATAAACATCATCGTCTAATACAGCCCTGATGTACTGTATAGGAAGATATGCAGCCTGTTTTAATGTTGTCTCCTGATTAGCAGGCCAGCCTCCTCTTATAATGAAATCAATAAGTTTTCTCAAGTCAACCTCACCTAATATTTTAGGTTCTATTCTACCCTCACATATATCTTTTAAAGAAATATCTCCACTAGAATTTCCACTTTCAAATAATGACATTGGTCTCATTCTCAATTTTGCAATTCTTCCAGCTCCGCTATGCAATATTCCTTTATGATTTGGTGTCGCAGAGCCTGTCAATATAAACTGCCCTTTATTACCGCTTTGGTCAACCTTATACCTGACAGCATCCCATAACTGAGGAACTTCCTGCCATTCATCAATTAATCTTGGAGTCTCTCCCTCCAAAACCAGCGATGGACTCATCTGCGCCAATTGTCTATTCTGGAAATTACCATCTGGATTGCCAAGCATAATTTCACTTTTACAATGATATGATGATGTCCAGGTTTTTCCACACCACTTCGGTCCCTCCACACATACTGCACCAAATGCCTCTAAATAACTATCAATTATATTGTCAATCAGTCTTGGTCTGTAATCCTTTCTTTCCATATTCTCTCCATTCTATTCTTATATATCATTAATATTATTGGTTTAAGCTTAATCTATATACATTTTCTTCTTCATCATTATAATTCAACCCGATTAATTTTTCAATTACAACCCGACAGATTTTTGATTTCCAATCCGATTGTTTTTGTATTTTCAATCCGATAGATTTTTAAATTTCAACCCGATTGTTTTTCAACATCATTTCCTTATAGCAAATAGTTTAAAACTCCCTTCACATTTCCCTTGACCTAAACCTGACTTTAGGTGTTATCATATAAAATGTATTAAAATATAAGACAAGGAGTATCAGAAAACATGTATATTGAGAATATTAACAGTCCCGCTGATGTAAAGAAGCTGAACATTATGCAGCTTAATGTGCTTGCAGAAGAAATGCGTCACGCCCTTCTTACAAGAGCCAGCAAACACGGCGGACATTTTGGTCCTAACTTCGGTATGGTAGAAGCAATCATCGCCATGCATTATGTATTTGATTCGCCTAAAGATAAAATCATATTTGATGTATCACACCAGTGCTATCCACACAAGATGCTCACTGGAAGAAAAGACGCATATCTGTATGAGGAGCATTACGATGATGTGTCAGGATACACTAATCCTCACGAAAGCGAGCATGATTTCTTCACTGTAGGCCACACTTCAACTTCTATAAGTCTTGCCTGCGGTCTTGCCAAAGCAAGAGATTTAAACGGTGAAGATGGTAATGTAATCGCTGTTATAGGTGATGGTTCTTTAAGCGGCGGCGAGGCTTTGGAAGGTCTTGATTTTGCATCTGAATTAAATGGCAACATGATTATTGTTGCTAACGATAACGATATGTCTATTGCTGAGAATCACGGTGGTCTTTATGCCAACTTAAAGCTTCTTCGTGAAACAAATGGACAGGCTGAATGTAATCTTTTCAAAGCAATGAACCTTGATTACATCTATGTTGATAAGGGTAATGATATCGCTTCTTTAATTGAAGCATTTGAAAAGGTTAAAGACACTAAAAAAGCTGTTGTTGTCCACATTAATACGCTTAAAGGCAAGGGTTATGCACCTGCTGAACAGAACAAAGAAAAATGGCACTGGCATTCGCCTTTTGATATTGCAACCGGCGAATCTCTTTCCAAGGGCGGAGAGCCTGATTTCTCTGACGCTTCTTTAGAATATCTGTTAAAGAAGATGGACGAGGATAAAAGTGTTGTTGCAATCACAGCCGGAACTCCTACTGTTATGGGATTTACTGCTGACATGCGAGCTAAAGCAGGAAAACAGTTTGTTGATGTTGGTATCGCAGAGGAAACTGCTGTTGCATTAGCTTCCGGTATCGCCGCTAACGGCGGAAAGCCGGTATTTGGCGTTTACAGCTCATTTATACAGAGAACCTATGACCAGATTACACAAGATGTATGTATCAACGGAAATGCAGTAACATTTGCAGTATTTGCAGGTTCTGTATACGGAATGAACGATGTAACTCACCTTGGACTTCAGGATATCCCTATGCTTAACAGCATTCCAGGACTTGTATATCTTGCACCTGTTACTAAGGAAGACTATGTTGCCATGCTTGACTGGTCTTTAACACAGAATGAGTATCCTGTTGCAATCAAGGTTCCGGGCGGCAGCATGATATCAACAGGCATGCCTGTAACTAAAGATTTTGGTACGCTTAACAAGTATGAAATCACTAAGAAAGGGAACACTGTTGCTATCATAGGACTTGGAACTTTCTATGAAAATGCTGTTAAAGCCGCAGAAATCCTTAAGGCTTCACACGGAATTGACGCAACTGTTATCAATCCTTACTATATCTCAGGTATTGACGCAGACACTCTTAATGAATTAAAGAAAGACCACGCTGTAGTTGCAACTCTTGAGGACGGCTATCTTGAAGGCGGCTTCGGAGCTAAGATTGCAGCATTCTATGGTTCTTCTGACATGAAGGTATTAAACTTTGGTATTAAGAAAGAATTTATCGACAGATACGATGTCGCAGAAGTATTAAAGGACAATCACCTTACTCCTGAACAGATTGCAGAAGATATCGCAGCAACATTATAACTATATTGTTTCATTATAATCGAAAAGACATGGCAATCATTTTTATCAATGACTGTCATGTCTTTTTAGAATTTATCCCTGTCTTTAGTTTCCATAATGGCTGTGGCATGATTAAATACATGCATATTTGACGTGATACCTATAGATAGTCGCATTAGTCAAGTTCTTATAGGACAATTTCAGCAAATTGCCTGCTAAACCAGCCATTTTATCTCTCAATCCACCTATCAAAAGCTTCCTCGTGCCAACCTTATAGGTAATTCCGCACCGAAAACACTTTTTCTGTCTGAAAACAACCTATAAAACCTCTATAAAAAACAATCTTATAGGACGCGCCAGCCTGAGCGCCACATTACAGTTATCTCACCAACAGTCTCAATCGCCACGCCTCAACATTCCTTAGCAGCCTCCACAAACTCCTCAGCCCAGTGCTTCCACGACCACCTGACTTTGGCATACTGAACGCCTCTTGCCACTTTCTCCTTCATAGAACCCACATCAGCCACAAGGCTTTTAATCTTCTCTCCAACATTTTCCAGTTCATCAAGAGAATAATATTCAACTCCTGAATCCATAGGAATCTCCCGGCGCATATAAGTACTTCCGTCTGTAATACTCACACAGCCATTCATAAGTGCAAGCGGCGTCCTGTCATGTATTCCTGCCTTAAACCACGGAAGCTGGTTAATCGACAGACGGGCATTATTATATATATTTGGAAGCTCTCCATACATTACCTCTCCACAGTCCTTAACAAACTCTTTAATAAATGGCAAATCCTTTTTCATAAGAACCTCTGCCTTCGTAAGAAAAGTATCCCAGTTATGTCCATACAGCTTCACAGGCACATGATTTCTTATAAGTTGAACCACAATCTCCTGTCTTATTGCCGCCTGAATATATACATCAGCCATAAAATTCTGCTGCAGCTTCTCTGCTATCTGTGTTCCACTGATACCCGGATACATCTGCCTTATGGCTTCCTCCTGCGTAAGCTCCGGATTATCAAGCAGTATCTGTGTAAATGTATTAAAAAAAGCCACATTATCACTATCCTGCTTCTTTGCCTTAAAATACACCATATCAGGGTCAGTATAGGACGCTGTGAATATCAGGTCATTATCACGCATATCATATGGCTTCAGACCGCCCTCTGCCTGCTTTGCAGCAAGCGGAAGAACAATACAGCTGTTAATATGAGGATAGGTTTCATCAACAAACTTCTTATGCATCTCATCAAGACATATTACATTCATGTTTTTTAAAGGCACTTTGAGACTGTCATGATGATAGAACGGATGGTCAAGAATATAATGCCATACCGCTTTTCCAAGCCTGTCAAAGCAGTATCTTCCCGAATCATCACATACTGCGTCCAGCTTTGTATTAATATCAAACACATAATCAAAAGGCTGGGAGTCATACTCATCAGCCAGCACACACAGCTTATCCTTCTGTGTGGCTTTATCTAGTCTGATATGCATGACTTCCCAGCCCATAGCTTTTAATTCTTCACTTATACAGTCAATAAAGTAAGTTGTTGAGTCATAGCATATAGAACCATTACTTAAGAAAAGTATTCTATCTGACACAACCAATCAACTCCTTAATATCTGCTACATTATTCTTTTCCATATATTCCCTGATTCCATCAATAACCTTAATAGTTGTATATGGATCATTAAAATTCGCTGTTCCGACAGCAACTGCACTTGCACCAACCATAATCATTTCAAGTGCATCCTCTGCTGTTCTGATTCCTCCCATTCCGATTATAGGAAGGTTAATTGCATTGGCAACCTGATAAACCATTCTTACTGCGATTGGATGAATAGCAGGTCCTGACACACCCGCAGTCTTGTTAGCTACTGCAAATGTTCTTCTGTTCACATCAATCTTCATACCTGTAAGAGTATTGATAAGTGAAACCGCATCAGCACCCCCCGCCTCTACAGCCTTTGCCATCTCTGTGATATCAGTAACATTAGGACTTAACTTCATAATAACCGGCTGCTTTGCTACCTTCTTAACCGCCTTTGTAATAGCCTCTGCAGAAGATGGAACCTGTCCGAAAGCAATTCCTCCCTCTTTTACATTAGGACATGAAATATTGATTTCAAGAAGGTCAACCGGCTGCTCACCAAGCTTTTCCACAGCGTCTACATAATCTGCCTCAGATTTTCCACATACATTAACAATAATCTTAGTATCATACTGCTTAAGGAATGGAATATCTCTTTTTACAAATGTATCAAGTCCCGGATTCTGTAATCCGATGGCATTCATCATTCCACCGTAAGTCTCAGCAATTCTTGGTGTAGGATTGCCCGGCCATGGAATATTGGCAACACCCTTTGTTGTAACAGCTCCAAGTCTGTTAAGGTCAACATACTCTCCATACTCCATGCCTGAACCAAATGTTCCGGAAGCAACTGTCACAGGATTCTTTAATTCAACTCCTGCAATATTCACTGACATATTGATATCGCTCATTACAGTTCTACCTCCTTAACATTAAATACAGGACCTTCCTTGCAAACTCTCTTATTCTTAACCTGTGAGTGGTCGTCAATCTCTGTTGATTTGCATACACATGCAAGACATGCACCGATTCCACACGCCATCTTTTCTTCTAATGAAACATAACACGGAATATCATTCTCAAGTGCGTATGCCTTAATTGCACGAAGCATAGGAGTTGGTCCGCATGCGAATATAACATCTGCCTCAACCTTTTGCTGCCTTACGGCATCTAATACATTTCCCTTTGCTCCAACGCTTCCATCTTCAGTTGCAATATACACATCTGTATCAGCAACTACTTCAAAATCTTCCTTAAGAAAAGTCTGGCTGTTTCTGTAACCAACTACAACATTCTTGTGGCAGTCTAACCTTCTTGCAAGTTCAAGCATAGGCGGAACACCTATTCCACCTCCGAAAAGAATAGCTTTATCAAAGCTTCTGCCATCTGCCTTAAGCTCTGAAGCAATCTTTTCCAAGTCATAACCATTGCCAAGAGGTCCCTGAATATCAAGATATTCTCCTGCCTTCATCTTAGAGAATTCCTCTGTTCCCTTTCCGGCAACCCTGAATACAATTCTCAAATTATTATCCTCAACCTTACATATACTGATAGGTCTTGGTAACATTCTTGAACCATCATTAGAATATACTGATATAAACTGTCCAGCCTTAGCGGCCTTAGCAATATCCTTTGTTTCAAACCATATTTCATAGACTCCGTCAGCAAGACAGCCTGCTTTAAGAATCTTCGCATTTTCTCTGTACGCCATAATAATCTCCATTATTAAACTGTGTGTAAATATATATAATTACTTGCCAAGTGCTCCGTTGATATCAGCAATCATATCAAGAGCAGCCTGTCTTGAAGCTTCTCCGAAATTCTTCTCACCAAACTTCGCATACTGTTCCTTAGTATATGCTGCTATAATTCCTCTTGAGCTGTTTACGATGGCTCCAAGTCCGTCAGGATTGAAGAAATCAACAAGATCCTTACCCTGTCCGCCCTGTGCGCCATATCCCGGAACAAGGATATATGCCTTAGGCATAACCTTTCTTAACACTCTTCCCATCTCTGGATAAGTAGCTCCGACAACAGCACCGACATTGCTGTAATCTCCATCCATGCTTGAAGCTCCCCATTCATTAACCTTCTCACCAACTAACTCGTATAATGGTCTTCCGTTGATAAGCTGATCCTGGAATTCTCCGCTTGAAGGATTAGATGTCTTAACAAGTATAAATATACCTCTGTCCTGCTCATTACAAACCTTGATAAATGGATTGATTCCATCAGAGCCAAGATATGGATTAACAGTCGCAAAATCTTCATCAAAAGGTGTAATTGCCTTAGAGCCAACATTTACCTTTCCGAGATGTGCTACCGCATAAGCCTCAGAAGTTGAACCAATATCACCTCTCTTAACATCACCGATAACAATCATGCCTTTCTCGTGGCAGTAATCAACTGTTTTCTTGAATGCCTTAAGTCCTTCAATACCAAACTGCTCATACATTGCAATCTGTGGTTTAACTGCTGGAACAATATCATAAATATTATCTATAATGCCTTTGTTATACTGCCATATAGCCTCTGCTGCTCCCTCAAGCGTCTCACCATACTGCTCAAATGCAACATCTGCAAGATGCTTTGGAAGATACTTCATCATTGGATCAAGTCCTACAACTATTGGTGCATTAGTCTCTACAATCTTATCAACAAGCTTCTTAATCATTAATCTACTTTAGCCTCCTTATTTCATACGCAAAATCACTTTATTCTACAACTTTGGAACTTCTCTTTCAATAAGAATTTCTGTTCCATTATGGTCTGAATACACAACTCTTCCATTAACAAGCGTATATAAAACCTTTCCATACACATGCTTTCCTTCAAATGGAGTATTCTTTCCCTTTGAAGCAAATCTGTTGCTGTCAATATCATACTCTTCTGTAGGATTAACAACTGTTATATCAGCAACTTTTCCCGGTGCAAGAACTCCTCTGTCAATTCCAAGTATCTTAGCCGGATTATAACTCATTTTCTCAACCATCTGTAACGGAGTAAGCACTCCTGTTCTTACAAGCTCAGTAATAGTAACCGGAACTGCTGTTTCAAGACCTACTACACCAAACGGTGCTTCGTCAAAAGGTCTTTCCTTCTCAGTAGGATGATGTGGAGCATGGTCTGTTGCAATAACATCAATAACCCCTGATGCAAGCGCTTCTTTAAGAGCCTTTACATCATCTGCCTTTCTTAAAGGAGGGTTAATCTTAAAGTTAGCATCATCCCCATTCACCGCATCCTCTGTCAGTGTGAAATGATGTGGAGCAACCTCTGCTGTCACTGGAATCCCCTGCTCCTTGGCAATCTTTATAATAAATGCTGATTCCTTATTAGACACATGACTTATATGCAGCTTTGCGCCTGTATTCTTTGCAAGAAGAATATCTCTTGCAACAATAACATCCTCAACGGCATCCATTATTCCGAAAAGACCAAGTTCCTTGGCTCTCTCTCCAGCATTCATAACACCTCTTGCGGCCAGGTTAGTATCTTCACAATGTGCAAATACCGGAATGTCAACCTCTGCCGCCTGCCTCATAGCCTGCCTTGCAGTTCTTGCATTCATAATAGTTCCGCCATTGTCACTGACTGCAACAGCACCCGCATCCTTAAGAGCCTCAAAATCAGTAAGATATTCGCCCTCCTGACCTGCTGTCATGGCAGCTATTGTATACAGATTAATATCAGTAACCTCTTCTGCCTTATCTGTTACATACTGCAGCATGTCAACATTATCAATTACAGGTTTCGTATTAGGCATCATGCAGACTGTTGTATATCCGCCTCTTGCTGCTGCTCTTGAGCCTGTTCTGATTGTTTCCTTATGCTCAAGTCCCGGTTCCCTGAAATGTGCATTAAGGTCAACCAGTCCGGGCATAACCATACAGCCTGATGCATCAATCACTTCATCAGCCTGTGACTCATCAATATTCTCTTCCATTGCTGCAATAAATCCGTCCTTAATAAGCACATCAATAACTTTGTCTGTTTTACTTGCAGGGTCAAGTACTCTGCCTTCTTTAATCAGTATGTTCATTCGCCCAATCTCCCCTCTAAGTTTTTCTCTTCAAAAATATTGGCTGGTACAGGCTTTCCAAAATAATATCCCTGTATATAATCCACACCAAGACTTTTAAGCAGTTCAAACTGCTCCTTATGTTCAACACCTTCGACAACAATCTTAGTACCGATAGTCTTGGAAAGGTCGACTATAAGCTTAATAAATGCCTGTGCATAATCATCTTCAACAATATCATCAATAAATGTCTTATCAACCTTAATGATATCAAGAGGAAGCTGTTTTATATAGTTAAGTGAAGAATAACCCGTACCAAAATCATCAAGTGCAATCCTAGGTCCTAATTTCTTAAGTCCTGTAATAATATCCATAACTCTCTGCATATCATTAATTGCAAATGATTCTGTAATCTCAAGTACTATATTCTTAGGATTAACACCTGTCTTGTCAAGAATTCTTTTAATATTCTCAACCACATTCTTCTGTAAAAGCTGCACTACTGACAGATTCACATTAATATAGAAATCTGGATGTCCATTATCATTCCATAGCTTACATCTTCTGCATGCTTCCTCAAGGACATAGTCACCAATTGAAGTAATAAGTCCAAGATATTCTGCCAGCGGTATAAACTCACCTGGTCCCATAAATCCCAGTGCCTTGCTGTCCCATCTTACAAGTGCCTCACAGGAAGTACACATCTGTGTATTGACATTTACAACAGGCTGATAGAATACTACGAATTCGTCAATTCCTGTAGAAACTGCCTGTCTCATATTATTCTCGATATCAAGTCTCTTGGCTGTCGAATTCTCAACCTCACTGCTGTAATAAGTATAGCCGTTCTTTCCTGAACGCTTTGCTTCATACATTGCAACATCAGCCATTCTTGTTATCTCATGGACATCAACACTATTATCCGGGAACAACGCAATACCCATACTCATAGTACAGAAATACTCAGTTTCCATAAGATACCACGGCTTATTAAACAGTGTCTTTATGTTAGTGACTATTTTACCAAGTTCATTATATATTTCAGGCTCAATGATTATTACAAATTCATCTCCACCCATTCTGTAACAATGTCCCCTGAGTCCCGGAATACCTGTAAGTCCCGCAGCTATCTGCTGTAACAGGATATCTCCATACTGATGTCCAAGACCGTCATTAATATGCTTGAAATCATCAAGGTCAAGAAACAGTACAGCACCCTTAAGTCCGGCTTTCTCTGTTCTTCTTATAACCTTTCTTAAATCCACTTCACATTTCATACGGTTATACAGACCTGTCAGGAAATCATTATGTGCCTGATATTCTATCTTCTGCTGATTCTTCTTTTTCTGTGTAATATCTGCTGCTGTTGCCACAACAACATCACTTCCGTCAATCCACTTCAGCTCTGAAAATCTGACTTCAAACCACAGACCAGATTCGGTATTATACCGTTCCATCGGTGTTCCTATATGACCTGATATATCCTTATTCTGAAATACTTCCTCTAAACACTCTCTTATTGTCTCCCGTACTTCAGTAACATGACTTGCCATATCATTTTCAAAAAGAATATTTCCCGAATTCTTACTGCATACAATAATTCCAGAACCAATATTATCAAGAATTTTCTGTAATACATCATAAGATGATATAAGCGAATTATTGATAACCTTGCTTTGTGCAATACTATGTATAATCATTGCGACATCTTTTATGTATTCAATAACCTTATCTTCGCCTGCAAAATCATCTGTATCCCCCATAACAAGAAGATACATTGCCTTAACATTATTAATTGTAATAGGAACAGATATACAAATCTTTGCATTACACAATGCAAGTCTTTCCTTCTCTTCATCAGATGCTGTGCTCATTGCAGTTCTCTTTAATTCGTCTGAACACAGACAACACTGACTGATATCTTCAACATCCAGCTTACTACCTATTACATCTTTAGCCTCTGCTATAGCATGCATACTTTTTCCATCAGCACTTATCTGCATAATAACAGCATCCTGTGCATGAAGATTATCCGTTATTTTCTCAATTATGTTCTTTGAAACCTCTACAAATGTTCCATTATCTTCTAACATATGTATAATCTGTGACAATTCCAAATTAACTGTTTTATTCCCGCTCAAAATAACCCTCCGATAATACATAAATCTGATAATATTATAGCCTATCATAAAGCTTTTGGAAACTGATTTTTTAAAATCATTTATACATAAACACCCATATTTTCAATTTCACAGATAATTAATTGTTTTATATTCCAGAGGGTGTTATTATATCTTTATATCAATTTATTTATGAGGATTATTATGGATATCATTAAATTCAACACAACATTAAAAGCATCTGGAAAAGATTATACAAAAATAGTTTTCTGGAACAGATTTATAAGGAATCCCATTGAGCTTATATTATCATGGACTCCTGCTATTATTTCACTTGTACTTTTATCTTTGCATTATTATTCCAGCTTTTTGCTTATTCTTTATGCTGTATGCTGGTTTTACCCAATATATATATTTGCATACCAGTTCAGATCAAGTGTTAATTATCACTTAAAACACAGGGATCCATCAGAGGAAGCACCTTGTACAATAACTCTTATGGATAACGCTATCATGGCAGATATTCCTGAACATGACCTTGTATACACATATGAGTGGAACCAATTTACTAATGTTTATAACAAATTTGGCTACTACATGCTATTTAACAAGGGACGCATGATTGTAATGTTAAACCAGAATGACATGCCAGAAGATGTAAAATCTGCTGTTCCTGCATATATTAAGTCCCATGTTGACAGAAACATTTGTAAAATTAATTTTTAACAGTAATACACAAAATGCGTTTCAACCGGTTAAAGTTGAAACGCATTTTTATTGTCACTTAAATATTCTGTTTATCTTGCGAGCCATCCGCCATCGACAGCCAGTGTAAATCCATTAACATAATCAGATGCTGCTGATGCAAGGAACACAACCGCTCCCTTCATATCATCAGGAGTTCCCCAGCGTCCTGCAGGAATTCTGTCTATAATAGCTTCACTTCTGTCAGAATCACTCCTTAATTGTGCCGTATTATTAGTAGCCATATATCCTGGTGCAATAGCATTAACATTAATGTTATGGCATGCCCACTCATTACACATAGCTTTTGTAAGTCCCATACCAGCACTCTTACTTGCTGTATAAGAAGGAACTCTTATGCCTCCCTGATATGAAAGCATGGAATTGATATTAATAATCTTGCCACCATGTCCCTGCTTAATATACTGCTTTGCAAATGCCTGGCTTAAGAAGAATACCATCTTCTGATTAACCTGAATAACACTATCCCATTCATCTTCCGTGAAATCAATAGCATCATTTCGCTTAATAAGTCCTGCATTATTAACAAGAATATCAACTTTTCCAAAAGCTGCGAGTGCACCGTTCACAATAACATCTATAGCTGACATATCTGAAAGATCTGCTATAACCTCAGCAAATTCTCCTCCATCAGCTTCAACAAGCTTCTTAGTATCCTCGCAGGATCTTCTTGCAACACCTACAACCTTAGCACCTGCCTGCGCAAGTGCAACGGACATTCCCTGTCCAAGACCTGTATTGGCACCTGTGACTACTGCAACCTTTCCATCAAGTCTGAATGCATCAATTATAGACATATATTCTTCTCCTTCTAAATCTGTTTAATTAAAACCTATTATATTATTAGCTACCTTGTATCCCTGCTTAGATATCCATCTTCCTGCAGATGTAGGGATATTAACAGACCAGCCCAAAAGACTGTGTCGTAACTTCTTGTAAAGCACTTCATCCTTATCCTTAGCATACTGCCAGAGTGCCTTCTTCTTCGCAAGATGTTCCTTTGTTCCAGATACAATTAAGAATATAGACGATACTTCCATCATAATCCTTAAATAGTTAATCATATATTTTCTACAGTTAATATTCTTAGGATTTTCTGAAAGAAAAGAATCAATCATTCTCTTATTAACAGAAAGCTGCTGGTCAATTCTTGAAATCATAACACTCTCATTAACAGACTGATCTTCTCGTCCAATAAAGTATCTGTAGAAATTAGTATTTATGTAATACATATTCTTAACATACGGAAGTGGCTCGAACACAAATATGTTATCAACATAAAATGTATGCTTAGGAAGCTCTAATCCACAATCCTTTAAAAGCTGTGTTCTATATACAACAGTATGCATAAGAATATACTGGTCAACCTTAAAATCGCCTATATTAATATCATCCCATGTAAACATCTGCTCTACAGGAAATACATTTTCATAGTGGATAACTTTCTTTCTCTTGGCTCCGACCTTTTCATATACATAGTTTGCAATAACCATATCCGGCTCACTGCCCTCTTCAAAGCTTCTTAATGTAGCAAGCATTCTTTTATAACTTTTGCCATCTACCCAGTCATCACTGTCAACAACCTTAAAGAACCTTCCTGTTGCATGCTTAAGACCTGTATTTACAGCCTCACCATGTCCACCATTCTCCTGATGTACAGCCTTGACAATATCTGGATATTCCTTTTCATATCTTTTGGCTATTTCATATGTATTATCCTTTGTTGAACCATCATCAACTATAATAACCTCAACTTCATCCCCACCGGCAAGCACTGTATTAATACAATGTTCCATATACTCTGCGGAGTTGTAACATGGTATTGCAAATGATAATAATTTACCCATCAAATTTCTCCTTTACATTCTGTCAGGGCATTCAATCGCAAGTAAATCAATACACTGCTCGAGAATGCTCTTAGTAAGGCTGATAAGTGCAATATAACTTGCCTTCTTAGCCTCGTCAGGTTCTGAAAGTATCTTATTGTTATGATAAAAGCCGTTAAATGCGTTAGATACCTCATATATAAACTGACATATCTTATGTGGTGCATTATCCTTATATGCCCCATCAATTATATCTGCAAACTTAATAAGTGATAAAGAAAGATTCTTCTCACTTTCTTCTGTAGCAGCCATAATTTTAAGGTTATCTGTGCTTCCACCATTTTCTGTATATTTGTTAAGGATAGACTTAATTCTTACAATTGTGTAAAGAATATATGGTCCTGTATTACCCTCAAATGATGAAAATCTCTCAATATCAAACACATAATCCTTTGATGCCTGATTAGAAAGATCTCCATACTTTAATGCAGCAAGTCCTACTATCTTAGCTGTATCTCTTGCTTCTGTCTCTTCAACAGTTCTGTTAGACATAATTTTCTCATATACAGCTTCATCAATATCAGCTATAAGATGCTCAAGTCTCATAACACCACCTGAACGCGTCTTGAATGGCTTACCATCTTTACCGTTCATAGTACCAAAGCCCACAAATCTCATATCTGCATCAGGCGCTACAATCCCAGCCTTCTTAGCCGTTCTGAATACCTGTGTAAAATGAAGTTCCTGCCTCTTATCAGCAAGATAAATATATGTATCAGGATGATATAACTTTTCTCTTTCAACAATAGTTGCAAGGTCAGATGTTGCATAAAGTGCCGCACCATCAGATTTTCTTACGATGCATGGTGGAAGCTCCTTAGTATCACCCTCCTGCTGTATATCTACAACAGTTGCGCCCTGGCTTTCATAAGCAATTCCGTCTGCAATCATCTTATTAACCATATCGTCAATATATGGCTGTGCATCCGATTCCCCCTTCCATAAATCAAAATGCACATTAAGATTATCATAATTCTTCTTAAGGTCAGCTTTAGAAACATTCATGATATGATGCCATATTGCACGGCATGCCTTATCACCACTCTGTAACTTAAGTGTAGCTTCATGAGCTCTTTCTGCAAATGCAATATCTTCCTTAGACTTTGCAGAAGCTGCCGGATAAATCTCCTCAAGCTCTGAGATTGTAAATGGTGCTTCCTCTGGATACTCACCGGTAAAACTGTCATCAAAATACGGAAGTTCTGGCTTTCTATCTCTTAACTCTTCAATGATAAGTCCCATCTGAAGCCCCCAGTCTCCAAGATGTACATCACCAATAGTCTTATTTCCAACAAATGTGTTGATTCTCTTAACGCTCTCTCCGATAACTGCAGAACGAAGATGTCCTACATGAAGTGGCTTTGCGGCATTAGCTCCGCCGTAATCCACAATAACAGTCTTATTGCTCTCCGAATTAACATAGCCGAACTTCTCAGTTTCAGACATCTCATTAAGATATCCTGCCAGATAATCTTCACATATATTAATATTAATAAATCCTGGTTTAACACTCTCAATCTTAGAAAACATCTTGTTATCTGCTAACTTTGCAACAACCTCATCAGCAATCATAAATGGTGCTTTCTTATATGCTTTGGCTGCTGCCATAGCACCGTTACACTGAAACTCACACAGGTCAGGTCTGTTAGAAACTGTAACTTTCGCATATGCCTCATCATATCCACATTCAGCGAATACATTTTTAATCTCATCAGTAATAAGTTCAATAATCGTCTTCATATTCTCCACCTTTTACAATATCTAGTAAACCACCTTTACAAGAAACAGCCCGTAACTCTCTGCCGGTAATGACATCTGTATGTTCTCCCCATCAAGACATCGTTTCACATCTTCCGGCTTCTTGATGCCATTGCCTACATCTAGCATCATTCCAATAATGTACCTTGCCATATTATGAAGGAAATCATCCGCTTCAATTCTTATATAAGCTCTTGCACCTTCATACTCTACACTTATCTTCTTAATAGTCTTTTCTGTACTCTTGCTCTTCTTTGCCGTAGTAAATGCCTTAAAATCATGCTTTCCTTCAAAATATCCGGCAGCCTTTCTCATAGCATCAAAGTCTGGCTTATCAAATGTATGGTAAGCATATTTTCTTCTGAATACATTAGCAACATTGCCTGTATCCAGCCTGTACTCATATATCTTAGACTTTGCATTAAGCTGGCTATGAAATCTTTCATCAGCTTCAGTTACAGACATAACTGCAATATCTCTTGGCAGATATCTGTTAAGATAATTCTTTATTTCTATTGCCTTAACTTCCTTCTCAAGCTTGAAATTTGCTGTCTGGCACAACGCATGCACGCCCTTTTCTGTTCTTGACCCGGCATACATGTCAACTGTCTCACCAGTCATTCTTGCTATTATCTCGCATAGCCTGCTTTCTATAGTATTCGTACTGGCATCCTTACCCAGTCTTTGCCAGCCGTCATATCTTCCACCATCATACTCTATCTCTATACGGTAATTATACATTATTCGTCTTCCAAAACCTTTTCTATTGTATTAATGATTACAGCACTATCAAATGGCTTCTGAATAAAATCAGCAGCACCTCTCTTTAATGCCTCGACCATATTAGTCTTCTGACCAGCGGCAGTTACCATAATAACTTTTGCCCCAGGATCAATCTCCATAATCTCTTTTACAGCTTCTATACCATCCATAACAGGCATTGTAATATCCATCGTAACAACATCGGGCTTATACATCTTATATTTTTCTACACCTTCTGCACCATTAACTGCCTCTGATACAATCTCATGTCCTGCATCTTCAAGCATATTTCTTAAAAATTTTCTTGATGTCTTAGAATCATCTACTATCAAAATTTTTGCCATAACTATTCTCCTTATTAAGCTGAAAGCTGGATTTTATTATCAGCAGCCATTAATATCTTAAACAAATTATTTTCCATATTAAATGTCACAACATAGAAACCATCTTCTGCTGTAACCTCTGTATTCTTATAAAATACCGGTGGATGAAGAGTAACCTCCACATCATTCTCACCGAGCTTAGTTGCATATGCACCATTAATAACATTAATAAATTCACATAATGCATCATATGCATCTGCATCAAACTCTTTAATATCTTCCTGTGCAAATGTAGATGCAACCTTTAAAAGTTCCTTATCATTCCCCGCTATACCAAGAAACACGTCAATATCTCCATCCATAATCTGGCATCCTATAAACTCACCCCTGTAAGTTCTTTCAAAATCAATATGGTCAAGTTCTATATCGCCATCCATAAACATTCCAAGACTATTAATAGTACATTGCATCTGGGTATTATAATAATCATTACCCATATGTAAAAATGTCTCTACCATCTTATCTGTGTTGCCTTGTCTGATTACCTGCAATTCATTATCAGTGAATACATTGCCGGTATGGTTCTTTGCGATATATTTGCCGAGTATTCTGTCCTTCATATGATTTTCTCCTTCTCGTTAATTAGCGCCCCAAATATACCCTGTTAATACGCATTAATATATTAATACTTAGTTCATTATACATCATATAGTTAATCAATATCAATAATTTGAGAAGAATTTACATTGTGCTTCTGAAAAAAAACACCCGGACAGTTATTGCTGCCCGGATGTAAATTTCATTCCTGATTAATTACTTATCCTCAACTGAATAGTTAGGAGCTTCCTTTGTGATATGAATATCATGTGGATGACTCTCTCTTAAAGCTGCTGAAGACATCTTAATAAACTGAGCTGTTTCCTGAAGTACTGGAATTGTAGGTGCTCCACAATATCCCATACCTGAACGAAGTCCACCCATAAGCTGGAAGATAGTATCTTCAACAAGTCCCTTATAAGCAACACGTCCTTCAACACCCTCTGGAACAAGCTTCTTTGCACCAGTCTGGAAATATCTGTCCTTGCTTCCGCACGATTATGCCCAAGTTTTCCTGGATGGCAAATACATCGGCAAACTGGACCGCCGCAACGGTGAAAAGCAACTG
>ENA-USYR01000042-USYR01000042.1-human-gut-metagenome-genome-assembly--contig:-NODE-42-length-65838-cov-11.049391_pt1 | contig 65838 bp, 61 predicted proteins | sample MGYA00250064_ERZ773510 | MGnify/ENA primary metagenome ERZ773510 (study PRJEB29103, sample SAMN06112082) | human gut metagenome | biome: human gut; feature: ankylosing spondylitis patient; material... | reverse complement strand
GGCTCGAACTCGCTACCTCCACCTTGGCAAGGTGGCGCTCTACCAGATGAGCTACACTCGCAACAGCAGGGTTTATAATAGCAGATTTTCCCCCCGCTGTCAACCGTTATTTTTAATTTCTTCGACTTTTTTCTCTCCGGCGCACAGCTGCCCCAGTTCGGCCAGAAATCCGGGGTCATCCAGCCGGGGCAGATACCAGTGACAGCACTGCCGCAGCCCGTCCTGGTCCCCTTCTGCGGAGGGGTCCCACACCCCGGCCACCAGGAAGCCGGACTCCCGGGCGGTCCGGGCGGCGTGGAGGGCGTCCTCAAATACCAAGGTATGCTCCGGGGCCGTCCCCAAACTGCGGGCGGCGGCAAAGTAGAGCTCCGGTCCGGTCTTGGAGCCGTACTGAAGCGCGCTGAAAGCGAACAGGAAGTGGTCCCACAGCCCCAGCCGGACCATGGCGTCTCGGGCCTGGAAGGCCTCGCTGGCCGTGGCGATTCCACAGGGCACCCCCAGTCGCTTCAGCCGGTCCAACAGGGCGGCCGCGCCGGGCTTGGCGGGAACCTGTTCCCGGTAGGCCCTGGTGACCAGCTCGTTCACCCCATCCATAATCTGCTGGGGCGTGCAGGGCAGGCGGAAGGTTTTTGTCATATACTCTGACGCCTCCAGGCGGCCCATCTCCTTCAGCTGCTCCGCCAGATCCTCCGGCGGCGCCCCGCCAAAGCGGCGGACCAGGGCCTTCGGGGCCTCATTCCAGATGTGCATGGAGTCGGTCAGGGTTCCGTCCAGGTCAAAGACCACGCCGTCGATCCTCATCCTCTCAGAATCTCCTCCACCTGGCTCCGCAGGCTCCGGGCGGCCGCCCGGACGTCCGGCTGGGCATACAGGGCGGACACCACGGCCACCCCCTGGATCCCACTGCCTGCCAAGGAACTCAAATTGTTCCGCCCCACACCTCCGATGGCTACCACAGGGATATCCACTGCGGCGCAGATCTCCTTCAGTGTCTCATAGTCCACCGGCGTGGTATTCTCCTTGGTCCCGGTGACAAAGACCGCCCCCACTCCCAGATAGTCCGCGCCTTCTGCTTGGGCCGCTCTCGCCTCCTCCACCGTATGGGCAGAAACTCCAACGATCCCGTTCGGACCCAAAATGGCCCTGGCCTGCCGGGGGCTCATATCCTGCTGGCCCACATGGACGCCGTCCGCTCCCACCTCCGCGGCCAGCTCCGCCGCGTCGTTGATCAGGAAGGGAACGCCGTATCTCCGGCACACTGCCCGGATCTCCAGGGCCTCCCGCCGGAGTGTCTCACGGTCCATCCCCTTCTCCCGCAGCTGGACCATCGTGGCGCCCCCCGCCAGGGACTCCTCCACCTGCCGTGCCAGGGTGCGCTCCCCCAGCCAGCTGCGGTCGGTCACGGCGTACAGCTTCAAATGCTCTGTCTGCAATTTCATATTGGATCCCCCTGTTGTTTCTCTGTGGAAGCGAAAACGCGGGCCCGCGCCCCAATGGGAGCACAGGCCCGCGGCATCAGCCGGACACAGATCTCCCTCCGTTGGCATTACCCAAATCAGGTCACCGGTCGAAGCGCACAGCTTCCTCTCAGCCCGTTTGCGAGCTCCCATCTTGTTTTCCTTATGATACGCCTCTTGGGCGGAAAAGGCAAGGGTCAATCCTTCCCCTTGGAGGGCAGTGTCGCAGAGAGCAGGACTCCCAGCAGCACTCCGGCCAAAGTCGGAAGGACCCAGCCCAGGCCCATTCCAGACAGGGGGACAGCCTTCAAAATCCGGTCCAGCGCCGGAATGCTCATCCCCAGATCCCGGGCGGCATACAGGATGCTGGCTGCACTGGTAAAGGCGATCCCAACAGGATAAATGGCGGAAAAGCGCTGAATGCACTGGGGCAGGAAGGACAGCAGGATCAGCACGATAGCCGGAGGATAGAGGATGTTCAAAATGGGCACGGAGATCTTCAAAATCTGGTCCAGGCCGGCATTGGAGATGACCATGCTGAGCAGGGCAAAGAAGGCCGCCCATGCCGGAGCCGGTACTCTGGGAACCAGGGTATGGAAATAGGCGGAGCAAGAGCTGATCAGCCCCACGCAGGTGTTGAAGCAGGCGATAAAGAAGATCGCGGCCAGGATCACCGTTCCCCAGTGTCCAAAAATAGCGCCCACCAGATTGGTCAGGGTGACCGCCCCGTTGGTCATGCCGGGAAAAGCCGCGCCAGACAGGGCTCCAATGTGGGCCAGCATGGAGTAGACCGCCAGGAAGAGCACTGTGGCGATCCCTCCGGCCCGCACTGTGGCGCGCAGGACAGAGCCTTGATCCGTGACTCCAAGGGCCCGGATGTTCATCACGATCACGATGCCGAAATTCAGGGCCGCAATGGTATCCATAGTCTGATAGCCGGTCAGAAAGCCCTGGACCGCCGGGATCTGGTCATAGGGCGGCAGGGTGGGGCCGTAGGTTCCCACCGGATGGACCAGACTGCCCACGAACATTGCCCCCACCAGCAGCAAAAGCACGGGGCACAGGAACTTGCCCAGCCGTCCGGTCAGCTTCTCCGGCTGAAGGGCCACCAGGAAGGCGGCGGCAAAAAAAGCAGGGAGTAGCCGAACTGAAACCACATCGTGGGGGTGCCAGAGGGCAGGAAGGGCGGGACCGCCATCTCAAACGAGGTGCTGGCCGTCCTGGGGATGGCCAGGCAGGGGCCGATGGACAGATAGATCAAAACGGTGAACACAGTGGCAAAGGCGGGATGGACCCGGCTGGCCAGTTCTGTCAGACTCCCCGCCCGCACCACAGCGATCACACCCAAAATTGGGAGAAACACCGCGCTGACCGCCAGCCCGGCCATAGCGAACCAGGTGTCCACCCCGGCCTGCGCGCCCAGCTGGGGTGGAAAGATCAGGTTGCCCGCACCAAAGAACATTGAAAAAAGTGTAAACCCGACCAGCAGCTGATCTCTGCGTCGGAGCGCTTGAATTTCCATAGGGGAGGATCCTTTCTGTATCCGATAATCTGCACATAGAAAGCAGGCAGTTCTATTATTATAGTCGACACGACCATAAAAATCTAGTGTATTTCTCGGTTTTTTTGCAGTTTGACAATATATGAGAAAACAGCCGCCAAACCTGGCGGCTGTTCTGCTTATCGGGGTGCAGGCTCCTCAGCCCGGAGGCCAGGTCATATCCCGGCCGGACAGTACATGGAAATGCAGGTGCGGTACGCTCTGACCGGCCTGCTCCCCGATGTTGGACACCACCCGGTAACTCTCCAGACCCAGCTCCTTGGTGACCTTGGAGATCACGGCAAAGATGTGGGCCACCACCGCCGCGTTGTCCTCGCTGACCTCTGCCACCGAGGAGATATGCATTTTGGGAATCACCAGAAAATGGGTGGGCGCCTGGGGATCGATGTCATAGAAGGCGAAGCAGACCTCATCCTCATAGACTTTGTTGGAGGGGATCTGTCCCTCCGCGATCTTGCAGAACAGACAACCGCTCATGTCAAACCTCCCTTTCTCGGCGGAACGCCGCCTTTTTCTGTCCAGATTTTAGCACGCTTTTGGAGAAAATACAACCTCACTCCACATGGACATGGTCATTGATGTGCTTCATGCAGTAGCAGTAGTAGCCGTTGCACTTGGAACAGTACCGGAACTCCATGTCGGGGTCGTCCGCATCGGTGATGCCGCAGACCGCGCACTTGTGGAGGTAGCCGCGGCGCTCCTGGACCTGCTTCTGTGCCTTTTTGAAGTTGATGGTCTGGGGGTTGGCCCGATAGGCGGCCCGCTGGCTGGTGCGGCGGACCACAGTCATCAGATCGTCCCAGAAGAAAATGAAGTAGTTCAGCAGGGCCACCAGGGGCAGGACCGCGGTGATCCACTGGCGGGAGAAGATGCTGAAGAAGATGTCAAAGGCGAACATCGCAGCATCCAGCCAGGCCAGCCACTTCACCTTCAGGGGCAGAATACCAAAGAGCAGCACCTGCATCTCCGGATACAGGGTGGCAAAAGCAAAGAACATGGACATATTGATGTAATACATCGAGGTCCCGCCCATCACAAATCCCATGATGATATTGAGAAGGACGCCCAGACCGTAGAACACGGTAAACCGCGTGGTCCCCCACTGCCGCTCCAGGGCATTGCCGATATAGTAATAAAACAGGGTGGTCATGGCAAAGAAAAGAGCTCTTCCAAGTGGGGTCGCACCCCCGGTCGCCACCGGGACGAATACAAAGGAAAGCACCCGCCACACCTGCCCCTGGAGGATCAGCGGACTGGAAAAGGACAGCATCCAGGAGGCGTATCCCCTGGAAAACAGGTCCAGAAAATAGACCATCACATTTCCAATGACGATATACTTCATCAGGTTCGGGACGCCGAAATTGGGGTGATCGTAGCAGAAACGGTCCAGCCAGCGTGAGACGGCTTTCATGGACAGTCCTCCTTTATTTCAAATGTTCAAAATCATACAAATAGCATTGTACCCGTTTTGCGGGAAAATGTCCATGACGAAAGTGTAAACATTTCTTTCCCTTTGGAGGGAATCGTGATACAATAGCTTGGAATGAATTCAGACTGGCCGGACCCGGCCGCGGCCAGGTAGAAAAGTGAGGAAACTACATGAGCATCGTCAAGGATATGTCCCTGGCCCCGTCGGGCCGTCAGAAGATCCAGTGGGTGCGGGATTTCATGCCCGCCCTCAGCGGCATTGAGGACCGCTTCCGCCGTGAAAAGCCCTTCGCCGGGCTGACCATCGCTGTCTCCGTCCATCTGGAGGCCAAGACCGCCAACCTTGGCCTGGTTCTTCGGGAGGGCGGCGCGGAGGTCTATCTCACCGGCTGCAACCCCCTCTCCACCCAGGACGACGTGGCCGCCGCCATGGCGGAGCTGGGGGTGGAGACCTTTGGCATCCACGGGGTGGATATGCAGGGCTATGAGGATCTGCTGGCAGAGAGCCTGAAGTGCCGCCCCCACCTGATCGTGGACGACGGCGGCGACCTGATCAGCCTGCTCAGCGGCAAGTGTGCCGCCTACGGCGACCGGCTCCTGGGCGGCTGTGAGGAGACCACCACCGGCATCCACCGTCTCTACGCCAGAGAGCGGGCCGGGATCCTCCCCTGCCCCATGATGGCGGTGAACGACGCCAAAGCCAAGCACTACTACGACAACAAGTACGGCACCGGACAGTCCTCCTGGGACGCCATCATGCACACCACCAACCTGATGGTGGCGGGCAAGACCGTGGTGGTGGCGGGCTACGGCTGGTGCGGCAAGGGCATCGCCATGCGGGCCAAGGGCATGGGGGCCGATGTGATCGTCACCGAGGTGGACCCCTTCAAGGCTCTGGAGGCCACCATGGAGAACTTCCGGGTCATGCCCATGGACGAGGCCGCAAAATATGGGGACATTTTTGTCACCGCCACCGGCTGCAAGGACGTGATCGTGGAGCGCCACTTCCAGGTGATGAAGCACAACGCCATCCTGTGCAACTCCGGCCACTTTGACTGCGAGGTGGATGTGGCCGCTCTGGGCCGCCTGGCGGAGGAGCGCTTCCCCCGGCGGCAGAATATCGAGGGCTTCCGCCTCCCCGACGGACGCATCCTCAACGTGCTGGCCGAGGGCCGTCTGGTGAACCTGGCCGCGGGCAACGGCCACCCGGCCGAGATCATGGATATGTCCTTCGCCGTCCAGGCCCTGTCCCTGGAGTGGATGGCAAAACACGCTCCGGCTCTGGAGAAAAAGGTCTACAACGTCCCGGCGGAGATCGACGACCAGATCGGCCGCGTCAAGCTGGCCGCCATGGGGCTGGCCATCGACGCCCTCACCCCGGAGCAGGAGGCTTACCTCACCGGCTGGGACTGAGTTACTTTTCTTGAAAGAAAAGTAACCAAAAGAACTTTGTGCAAAACTGCGTTTCGCCTAAAAACTCCGGATTTGTTCATTTCCCCGGTTGACAGGCCGGAAAAATCTGATATAATATAAGGCTGTAAAATTAAATGACCTTATCAAGAGTGGCGGAGGGAACGGCCCGATGAAGCCCGGCAACCTGTGGGAGACCGCAAGGTGCCAAATCCGGCGGCAATGGATCGAAAGATGAGGGCGCAGAGTATGCAGAACGCTCCGCCGCCCGGCGGAGCGTTTTTTACTTGCAGCCAAGACAGAAAGGAATGCAGAATATGGCTAAGAAACTTTTTACCTCTGAATCTGTGACCGAGGGGCATCCCGACAAGATCTGCGACCAGATCTCCGACGCGGTGCTGGACGCCATCCTGGAGAAGGACCCCATGGCCCGTGTGGCCTGCGAGACCACGGTGACCACCGGCCTGATCCATGTGATGGGCGAGATCACCACCAACTGCTATGTGGACATCCCCCGGGTGGCCCGGGATGTGGTGCGGGACATCGGGTATGACCGCGCCAAGTTCGGCTTTGATTGTGACACCTGTGCCGTGATCACCTCCATCGATGAGCAGTCCCCCGACATCGCCCTGGGCGTGGACAAATGCCTGGAGGTGAAGGAGGGCGTACAGGATGACGGCCTGGACAACGGCGCCGGCGACCAGGGCATGATGTTCGGCTACGCCTGTGACGAGACCCAGGAGTATATGCCCCTCCCCATCTCTCTGGCTCAGAAGCTGGCCCGCCGCCTGACCCAGATCCGCAAGGAGGGCCTGGTGGACTATCTGCGCCCCGACGGAAAGACCCAGGTCACGGTGGAGTACGATCAGGAGGACCGCCCCCTGCGCATCGACGCGGTGGTGGTCTCCACCCAGCACGGCCCCGAGGTGGAGCTGGACCAGATCCGCCGCGACATCATCGACCTTGTCATCCGGCCCACCATCCCCGCCAGCCTGATGGACAACGACACCAAGATCTATGTCAACCCCACCGGCCGCTTCGTGGTGGGCGGCCCCCAGGGCGACTCCGGGCTCACCGGCCGGAAGATCATCGTGGACACCTACGGCGGCAGCGCCCCCCACGGCGGCGGCGCCTTCTCCGGCAAGGATCCCACCAAGGTGGACCGCTCCGCGGCCTATGCCGCCCGCTGGGTGGCAAAGAACGTGGTGGCCGCCGGTCTGGCCAAGCGCTGCCAGGTCCAGCTGGCCTATGCCATCGGCGTGGCCAAGCCGGTCTCTGTCCGGGTGGACACCTTCGGCACTGGCACGGTATCTGACGAGCACCTGTCCGACATGGTGGAGTCTGTCTTTGACCTGCGCCCCGCCGCCATCATCCGGGATCTGGACCTGCGCCGGCCCATCTACCGCCAGCTGGCCGCCTACGGCCACTTCGGCCGGGACGACCTGGATCTGCCCTGGGAGCGCACCGACAAGGCGGAAGCCCTTCTGGCCGCCCGCTGAAACGCGCCTGATCCCAGCCGTTCCCACCAAAAAAGGAAAAAACGATCACATTTGTCCGACAAAAGACAGACCGGAGCTGCTCCGGTCTGTCTTTTTCGGCAAATTTGGGATGGACACAGGGGCTGTATCAGGGGTAAAATAATTTGGGTTTTATTATTTTTAGGTGGATGACCTCATCCGCCCTTCCACAAGGAGGATCCAGCTATGGACCATAAGGAACTGCTTAAGCGGGTGGACCACACCCTGCTGACCCCCACCGCTGCCTGGGATCAGATACAGAAGCTGTGTGACGAGGGCCTGACCTTCGGGACCGCCTCCATCTGCATCCCGCCCCGGTATGTGAGCCGCGCTGCAGGCTATGTGGGCCAGCGCCTGAAGATCTGCACGGTGGTGGGCTTCCCAAACGGCTACAACACCCCCGAGGTCAAGGTCTTTGAGACAGAGGACGCCATCCGCAACGGCGCAGACGAGATCGACATGGTCATGGATCTTGGCCTGGCCAAGGCCGGCGACTGGGAGGGCGTCCTGGCGGAGATCCGGGCGGTCAAGGCCTCCTGCAGCGGCCACATCCTGAAGGTGATCGTCGAGGCCTGCCAGCTGACTCAGGAGGAAAAGATCGCCGCCTGCCGCATCGTCTCCATATCCGGTGCGGACTTTATCAAGACCTCCACCGGCTTCTCCACCGGCGGCGCCACTGTGGAGGACGTGAAGCTCTTCCGGGAACAGATCAGCCCCGATGTGCGCATCAAGGCCGCCGGCGGCATCCGCACCTTCCAGCAGGCCCAGGCCATGCTGGACGCGGGGGCCGACCGCATCGGCGCCAGCGCCCTGGTGGGGTTGTTCCAGCAGGAGGGGTAAACCAAGTCAAAATGCGGCGTCCGGGATCCCGGACGCCGCATTTTGACTCTTTACGTTTCTTCTGTGTCCTCCAATATCGGGGCCTCCTCCTGCCTGGTGCTCAGCCGTCTGCCCACATCCCGGCGGAGCAAGGTGTACAGCACCGAGGCCACCGGCACACTGAGCAGCACGCCCAGCAGGCCGAACAAGCCGCCGCCCACTGTCACCGCTGTCAGCACCCAGATGCCGGGCAGACCGATGGAGGTGCCCACCACCCGGGGATAGATCACATTTCCCTCGATTTGCTGGAGGATGGACAGGAAAATCAAAAACACCAGTGCCCGCACCGGGGAGACCATCACCAGCAGGAAGGCGGAGAGAATGGCCCCGATGTAGGCCCCCGCCACCGGGATCAGGGCGGACACCCCCACGATCACGCCGATGAGGGGTGCGTAATCCGCCTGGATGAAAAAGGTCCCCATGGCGCACAGACCGCCCAGAATACACGCCTCAATAAGCTGCCCAGAGACGAAATTGGTGAAAATGGTCGCCGTCAGCCGGATCACGTCGCTCACGGTCCCGGCGTACCGGGCCGGCAGATAGGCCCGCAGCACCCTCCGTCCTTGGCTCAGCAGGGTCTCCTTCCCCGCCAGCATATAGATGGAGAACACCACCGCCAGCACAAGGGTCACAAACATGGAGATGATGCTGGTGGTCACCGTCATCACATGGGTCGCCGCGTTGGTGATGCTGGCCAGTAGTCCCTCCAGCACCTCCCGCAGATAGCTGTTCAAGCTGGTCAGGTCCAGGGCCTCCCAATCCAGATAGGCCGCCGCCTGATTCAGCAGCAGCTGGAGGTTTGCGATATAGCCGTTCAAGCCGCCCACAAAGGTGCGGAGGCTCCGCCCCACCTGGGGCAGGATAAAGGAAAACAGGGCCACGATGGCCGCGATCAGCACCAGGTAGGAGGTGAACACCGCCAGAGGCCGGCCCAGCTTCTTCCACCGGGGTCCCAGGTTGCGCTCATAGTTCCGGCAGAAAAAGGCGCAGGGCCGGTTGAGTACAAAGGCGATGGCAAACCCCATAAACAGGGGCTTACAGCTGGACAGCACCTGCCCCAGCAGCGCCAGGATCCAATCAAATTTCACCAGAGCCAGCACCAGCAGCACCGTGTAGGTGATGATCATTAAAATACTCTGCATCCACTTCTTCGGCATACGTTTCTCCATTCCCATCTGATCCTGCCTGTAATGTTCTGTATCACTATACCATGCCCTTCCCCGCCCGTCAACATACCCGCCCGGCCCTAGCAGGCCAGCAGAATAAAAAGCCCCCGGCTGCGTGTATGCGCACAGCCGGGGGGCCGGGGGATGATGCCTTTCCCACCGGAACATGGTGGCCAGAGAGATGTGGAAAAGCCAAAGTGTGGGAAGAAAGCAGGGAGGTATGAGGAGGGGGGCTTTTGGTCTCTCATCTCTAACCACCTATAGATTAGCATATGCTAACCAATATGTCAAGAGGATTTTAATTTTTTTCCAAGCCCCCAATTCTTAAGGATCTATGAAGATTCCCTCTGGCCTCTTGCGTCCGTGCCCCCCTTGTGCTACGCTCAAAGCACCAAATCCTGCCCGCCGCCACTGGCGCGGGCTCTTTTCGGAGGGATGTCCATGCAAGCTGTCCATCTGTCCGGGGGCGCCCTCACCCTCGGGCTGGCCGCCGCCCTGCTCTGCGCCGGATGCGCCCCCCTGCCCTCCGCCAGTCAGGGTTCCTCCGCCCCTCAGGTCTCCACGGTCTCCGCCTCACTCTCCCAGGTCTCCGCCTCACTCTCCCAGGTCTCCTCCCTGCGGGGGGCTCTGGACCGCCTGGAGCCGGAGGCGGACTGTCTGGTCCTGGCCTCCGGCGGGGAATATTACCGGTTCGAGCGCAACGGTGTGGACGTCTCCGGGCTGATTCCCGGGGACCCGGTCACCGTCACCTATACCGGGGCTCTGGACCCGGAGGAGGGCACCGTCTCCGCAGTCCTGCTCTCCATCACCAGGGACACGCTTTAAACCCTGGCGGCCGCATCCACAGGTGGGATGCGGCCGTCCTTTTATCGTCCTCTTCTAACTTCGGAGGGCCGGGCCTCCGGCTGAAAGCCCTCAAAGATCACCAGAAAGCCCTCCCGCTCCAGCCGTGACATCTCCTCCGGGTCGGTCACCGTCCAGCAGAAGACCGGCAGGCGGTGCAGCTTCTTGCACAGCCATACCGCGGGCAGCATTCGGTGCTCCCAGTGAAAGGAGATAAAGTCTGGCCTGGTCAGTGCATTGGGCAGCAGACCCGCCATCGCAAGGGCCTGCCACCAGGACAGTTCCCCCCGGAACCGCCAGAAATCCTGGGAGAGCTGGCCCCGGCATACGTCCGGGCGGTGGAGGCGCAGCCAGCGGACCACACCGGGGTGGAAAGATTCAATGCAGTAGTTCACCCGGAACCGGTCCAGGGTATTCACCGCCGTCTCCACCAGCGCACTGACGTCGTAGTAGTCCGCCTTCAGCTCCACCAGAAGGGGCGGCCCGCCCTGGAACATGGGAAGCACCTCCTCCAGCAGGGGGACCGTCTCCCCGGTCCCCTCCAATTGGAATGCCTTCAGCTCCGCAGCCGACAGGCCGGACACCTCCGCGTCCACCCCGGCGGTGCGCTTCAGGTTCTTGTCATGGATCACCGCCAGCCGCCCGTCCCCGGTGAGATGGACGTCCAGCTCCACCCCATAGCCACGCTCCAGCGCACGCCGGAAGGCGGGCAGGGAATTCTCCGGCGCCCCGGCCTCCCGGTCGTGGAGGCCCCGGTGGGCATACCGAAACCGGCGGAACACCGCCCACTTTGGGTGGTCCCGCCGCCCTCCTGTGGCCATCACCCACAGGCCCCCGCACAGAAACAGCAGTATCAGTATCAGCTTCAGCCAGAACATAGGGTTCACTTCCCGATCCTCTCTGATCTTGCCCCCTATCTTACCACCCGCTCCCCCAGCTGTAAAGAGGGGGCGCGAAGCAGATGCGGACATAAAACGCGGTGGCCCGGTCCGGGCCGCCGCACGCTGTTTTATTCCTCGCCGCCCATCAGCAGGTACATGACCGCCTTTTGAGCGTGGAGGCGGTTCTCCGCCTCGTCAAAGATCTCCTCCGCGTGCTCCTCGAACACATCCGCGGTGATCTCCTCCCCCCGGTGGGCGGGGAGGCAGTGCTGTACCATACAGCCCGGGTTCGTCTCCGCCATCAGCTCCCGGTTGATCTGATAGCCGGCAAAGGCCTTCTCCCGGATGGCCTTCTCCTCCTCCTGGCCCATGGAGGCCCACACGTCGGTGAACACCACGTCGGCGCCCACGGCGGCCTGCCTGGGATCCCGGCAGAGGGTAAAACGGAAGCTGGGGGCGCTCTTGGCAAAGGATAGCACATCGGGATGGGGATCATAGCCCTCGGGGCAGGCCACAGCCACCTCCATCCCCACCTTCAGGCCGCCCACGATGAGGGAGTTGGCCATGTTGTTGCCGTCGCCGATGTAGCACATCTTCAGACCCTCCAGCACCGCCTTGTGCTCCCGGACCGTCATCAGGTCGGCCAGCACCTGGCAGGGGTGGCAGAAATCCGTCAGGCCGTTGATCACCGGGATGTTGGCGTGGGCCGCCAGGGTCTCCACCTCCTCCTGGGCAAAGGTGCGGATCATAATGCCGTCACAGTACCGCAGCAGCACCCGGGCGGTGTCCTCCACCGGCTCGCCCCGGCCGATCTGGCTCTCCTTGCTGGAGAGGAACAGGGCGTGGCCGCCCAGCTGGTACATCCCGGTCTCAAAGGAGACGCGGGTGCGGGTGGAATTTTTCTCGAAGATCATGGCCAGAGTCTTGCCCTTCAGCTTATCGTGGGCGATGCCGTGTTTCTGGCTGAATTTCAGCTGGTCCGCGGTATTCAGGATCTTCAAAATATCCTCTTTAGACAGGTCAAGCAGCTTCAGCAGGTCTTTTTTCATCTGAGATCACCTTTTTCTCTCGATTCCCCTCAATGGGTCAGCATGGTGCCGATGCCCTCGTCGGACAGCAGCTCCAACAGGATGGCGTGGGGGACGCTCCCGTCCAGCAGGGTGGCGGACCGCACGCCGGAGCGCACCGCCTCCACGCTGCAATTCGCTTTCAGCGCCATCTCCGGCGGGATCACGCCGCTGCGGATCATGGCGGGGACCTGGGACAGCCCCAGCTCCGGGATGGGGGCCTCGGGGGCCGCCGGATCCCGCAGGAGCTTGGTGCTCTCCACCAGGTGGATCAGCTTTTCCGCCTTCAGCGCCACCGCCAGCCGGGCGGCAGTGAGGTTGGCGCTGACGCTGTACACTGTCTCGCCGCCGTCCGCGCCCTGGGCCACAGCGGCCACGACGGGGGTGTAATCCTGGGCCAGGAAGGTCTCCAAAATGGTGCTGTCCACCCGGACCAGCTCGCCGGTGCAACCTTCAGCCGCCCGGGCGGTCATCAGGCCGCCGTCAATGCCGCACAGGCCGATGGACTTGGAGCCCAGCTTGTTCAGGGTGGCGACCAGGCTCTTGTTCACCTTGCCGCACAGGACCTCCTGAAGGATCTCCATGGCCTCCGGCCCGATTTGGTAAACGCCTTCCTTCTGGACCAGTTCCCGGCCGGACTGGGCCAGGGCCTGCTTCACCTCGGGGCCGATGCCATGGACCAGCACCACCTTGATGCCCACCAGACGGAGCATGGTAATGTCTGTGGCAACCGCATCCCGCAGCTCCGCGTCCATGGCTACGCCGCCGCAGTTGACCACCACGATCTTTCCGTTGTAGCGCTGGATGTAGGGCAGCGCCTCTGTTAAAATCTTCGCACGATCCAGATGGGTATTGGACATTGTGTATTCTCCTCCCGCTCAGGGTCTTTCCGGGACGCTCAGGTCCAGTCCCTCCGTCTCTGGAAAGCCCAGCATCAAATTCAGGTTTTGCACCGCAGCGGCGGCCACCCCCTTGCCCAGGTTGTCAAACCGGGCGGTGAGCAATGTCTGCTCTCCGTGTCCGCACACGGTGATCTCCAGCCGGTCCGTACCGGCAAAGGCGTTGGAGACCAGCCGGGGACCGTTTTTTCCAAAGGGGGCCACGGTCACCAGGGCCTGTCCTTCATAGTAGGACGCCAGCATCTCGCACACGTCCTCCGCCGTGGGATGTCCCCGGAGCAGACGGTTTTGAAGGGGGACCGAGGTGGACATCCCGCTGTACATATCGCTTAAAATCGGGGTAAACACCGGGGGGTGGTCCAGGCCGGCGATGTGCTGCATCTCATTCAGGTGGCTGTGGTCCAGCCCCAGAGCATACAGGCTGGGGGCCGCAAGAGCCGGATCCCGGCCCGGGTCCTGAAACTCGGCAATCATCTCTTTTCCCCCACCGGAGTAGCCCGTAATAGAGAAGCAGGTCACCGGGTAGTCCGGAGGCAGCACCCCCAGTTTCACCAGCGGGGCTGCGATGGAGAGAAATCCGGACGCATGGCACCCGGGATTGGCTACCCGCTTGGAGAAGCGGATGCGCTGGCGCTGGCCGGGGAGCAGTTCAGGAAAGCCGTACACCCAGCCCTCTGTGGTCCGGTGGGCCGGGGACGCGTCCAGCAGACGGGTTTCGGGATTTTCCACCAGGACGGGGGTCTCCCGTGCGGTCTCACTGGGCAGGCAGAGCAGCGCCAGATCCGCCATGTTCAGCAGCTTCTTCCGCTCCTCCACATCCCGGCGCTTCTCCGGGTTGATGAGCAGCAGCTCCAGGTCGTCCCGCCGGGACAGCAGGGCATCAATCTTTGCCCCCACCACGCCGCCTTTTCCATCAATAAAGATCTTCGGTTTTCCCGCCATCACAGATCCGTCCTTTGCTCCAATGTAAGAAGTCCGGGCCGTCCCGCCTTCTCCGTCCTCATTGTACCGCGTTTTCCCGCGATCCACAATGGGCAAGCCGGGATCTCTGTTGGCCCAGGATGGCGCGCCGTTGGCGGGGGCAAAAGTCTCCGGCGACCTACCCCTTCCGCTCTGCTACAAACCCTTCGATCTGCTGCATCACTGCTTCCTTGGACGGGCCGCCGCAGCTTCCCACACAGGCGGCCTGCGTGGGGGCCCCGTTTTGATAAAAATGCTCGGCGGAAATGAATTCCGCCTGCGCCAAGGTTTTGCTCCGCAAAACGCTTGTACGCGCCTGCCGGCGCGCCCCGCCGTTGGCGGGGGCAAAAGTCTCCGGCGGCTTACCCCTTCCGCTCCGCCACAAATGCCTCAATCTGCTCGATCTGTTCCATAACTGCAACCTTAGACGGGCCGCCGTAGACTTTTCTCCCGTTGACGCAGTTCTTCAGGGCCATGGCCTCATACACGCCCTCGTCGAACAGCTCGGAGATGGCCCGGAAGTCCCGGAGTGTCAGGGTGTCCAGGGTCTCGTGGTTCTTGATGCACAGATTGACCAGCCGGCCCACGATCATATAAGCCTCCCGGAAGGGCATCCCCTTTTTCACCAGGTAGTCGGCGCAGTCGGTGGCGTTGATGAAGCCGCCCGCCGCCGCCCGCTCCATATTGTGCCGCCGGACAGACAGGGTGTTCACCATGGCGGCAAAGACAGGCAGGCACACCTCCACGGTGTCGATGGCGTCGAACAGGGCCTCCTTGTCCTCCTGCATATCCTTGTTATAGGCCAGGGGCAGCCCCTTCATCATGGTCAGCAGGGTGATGAGGTCCCCGTACACCCGGCCAGTCTTGCCCCGAACCAGCTCGGCCACATCGGGGTTCTTCTTCTGGGGCATGATGGAGGAGCCGGTGGAGTAGGCGTCGTCCAGATCCACAAACTTGAACTCCCAGGAGCACCATAGGATGATCTCCTCAGAGAACCGGGACAGGTGCATCATCAGAATGGACAGGGCGGAGAGCAGCTCAATGGCGTAGTCCCGGTCGGAAACCGAGTCCATGGAGTTGTCGGTGGGCTTCCGGAAGCCCAAAGCCTTGGCCGTCTGGAACCGGTCCACCGGGTAGGTGGTAGTGGCCAGAGCGCCGGCCCCCAGGGGGCACTCGTCCAGCCGCTCCAGGCAGTCCTCCAGCCGGGTCACATCCCGCTTGAACATATTGGCGTAGGCCATCATGTAGTGGCCGAAGGTGGTGGGCTGGGCCCGCTGGAGATGGGTGTAGCCCGGCATCACCGTATCGGTGTGCTCCCTGGCTTTCTCTGCCAGCACCTGCTCCAGATCCAGGATCATGGAGATAATGACAGGGATTTCCTCCTTCACATACAGGCGGGTGTCCACCGCCACCTGGTCGTTCCGGGAGCGGGCGGTGTGCAGGCGCTTGCCCGCGTCCCCGATGCGCTGGGTGAGCAGGGTCTCAATGTTCATGTGGATGTCCTCATTGTCCACGGAGAACTCCACCTTGTCCGCCTCGATGTCCGCCAGGATGGCCTTCAGGCCCTCCACGATCTGCTCTACCTCATGCTCCTCAATGATCCCCTGCTTGCCCAGCATCTGGGCATGGGCGATGGATCCGGCGATGTCCTGCTTATACAGCCGGGCGTCAAACTGGATGGAGGAGTTAAAATCATTGACTAATGTATCGGTCTCCTTTTGAAACCGGCCAGCCCATAATTTCATGCGTCATCTCTCCTTCTCGGTCACATTTCCGTCCCATGGACGGTCCATAGTATGGAATCAGGAGCCAGGAGCTGAGGGGTCCCGTTTCTCATTCCCAGTCCCCCATTTCCAATTCCTAACTCCTAATTCCTAACTTATCAGAGCTTCCCCTGCTCCCGGAGAGCCTGAACCTTATCAGGAAGGCCCCACAGGTTGATGAATCCCTGGGATTTCCCCGACAAACCCGCTTCGCTGGGCTTTGGCGGGGACCCCAATATATTGTACTTGCGCGGGCGAAATGAATTCGCCCTTGCGCCAAGGTTTTGCTCCGCAAAACGCTTGTACGGCGTATTCACGCCGCCCAGCCTTGCCGGGCAGAAGGACTCCCAGATCCTTTTCTTACAGCTTTCCCTGCTCTCTCAGAGCCTGCACCTTATCGGGAAGGCCCCACAGGTTGATGAAGCCCTGGGAGTCCTTCTGGTCGTAGTCGCTCTCCTCAAAGGTGACCAGGTTCTCGGAGTACAGGGTCTCAGGAGAGGTGATGGCGGCGGTGATGATATTGCCCTTATAGAGCTTCAGCTTCACCGTGCCGGTGACGTGCTTCTGGGTGTCCACGGCGAAGGCGGTGAGGGCCTCCCGCAGGGGGGTGAACCACTTGCCGTTATAAATCAGGTCGGCGAAGTCCACCGCCAGCTTGGTCTTCATGTGCTTGGTGTCCTTGTCGATGGTGATCTGCTCCAGCACCTCGTGGGCCCGGTAGAGGATGGTGCCGCCCGGAGTCTCATACACGCCCCGGTCCTTCATGCCCACCAGCCGGTTCTCCACGATGTCCAGCAGGCCGACACCGTTCTCTCCGCCCAGCTTGTTCAGCTTGCGGATGATGTCGCTGGCCTTCATCTTCTCCCCGTCGATGGCCACAGGCCAGCCCTTCTCAAAGTCCAGGGTGACGTAAGTGGGGGCGTCGGGAGCCATAGCGGGGGACACACCCATCTCCAGGAAGCCGGGCTTGTCATACTGGGGCTCGTTGGCGGGATCCTCCAGATCCAGGCCCTCGTGGGACAGGTGCCACAGGTTCTTGTCCTTGGAGTAATTGGTCTCCCGGCTGATCTTCAGGGGGACGTTGTGGGCCTCGGCATAGTCGATCTCCTCGTCCCGGCCCTTGATGTCCCACTCCCGCCAGGGAGCGATGATCTTCATCTCAGGGGCAAAGCGCTTGATGGCCAGCTCAAACCGCACCTGATCGTTGCCCTTGCCGGTGCAGCCGTGGCAGATGGCGTCAGCCCCCTCTTTCTTGGCAATCTCCACCAGCCGCTTGCCGATGATGGGCCGGGCGAAGGCGGTGCCCAGAAGATAGTCCTCATACTTGGCCCCCATCATCATGGAGGGGATGATGACCTCATCCACCATCTCGTCAGTCAGGTCCTCGATGTACAGCTTGGAGGCGCCGGTCTTGATGGCCTTCTCCTCCAGGCCGTCCAGCTCGTCCCCCTGCCCCACATCGGCGGAGACCGCGATGATCTCCGGGTTATTGTAATTCTCCTTCAGCCAGGGGATGATGATGGATGTATCCAGGCCGCCGGAATAGGCCAGCACGACTTTCTTGATCTCAGACATTTCGTTTCCCTCCAAAATTCGGGCGGAGCGCCCGGTTCCGGGTCCGCCGCGTTTCATTGGGGACAGTCTACCACTCTTTGGATGAGATTTCAAGCGCCGATTTGTATAATTATTCTTACCTACTCAATTTTCTTCCGTAAAAATTAAATAAATATGAATATATTTTTGAATATAAATAAATTTTATTCACTTTCTCATGGAGACTATTTTCGCCGCGCAGAGCTGTACTGTCCCGCACCGCTCTCTAATTTAGTTCCGTCCACCTGCGCCCCCTTTCTGTGCGGCGGTGCGGTGTAACCGCTCTGTTTCTGGGCAAACTATACAGAGTCTTTATATCAATGATTCAAATCTTAACACTATGGATTCTTGTGCTCTTGTCGAGCCGTGGTATAATTTACCGCATCAGAAGCTGGGTCCTTTGAGCTGACGCCATGGAGTCCTCGATTGCCCCGGCTCTGTCCCTGTCCGCAGCGGCGGACCTGACATAAAGATGTACGCCCGTAATATTGACAGAGACATAGTCTATTCAGGTCTGGAGCCCGCAGAAGGCCCACATCCACGGCCGCCCCGGCAAGTTCTGGATGTTTGGTACGGAATGCGCCGCTGCACTCATGTGTGTGAAATGGTTGAAGGAGGTCGTTATTTATGCTGGAAGTCAGCTTTGATGTAATGCAAAGCGCCGCACTGGCCGCTCTTGTGGCCATGGTGGGCCGCGGGATCGTAAAACGGGTCAAATTTTTCCAGACTTATTGCATCCCCGGAGTGATTGTGGCTGGTCTGATTGTCAGTTTCATTCTCGGGATCTTGCGGAGCGCCGGGCTGTTGTCCGTCCACTTTGAGGTCACTGTTCTAAAAGAATGGTTCATGGACATTTTCTTCACCGGGGTCGGTCTGACCGCATCCTGGGCGTTAATTAAAAAGGGTGGAAAGGTGTGCATCGGGATCACCATTACCACCATCGGACTGATCCTGGGTCAGGACATTCTGGGCGTAGTCCTGGCTGTGCTGTTGGGGATGCACCCCCTCCACGGCCTGGGACTGGGCTCCCTGTCTCTGATGGGCGGCGTGGGTACCTCCAGCGCCATCGCCCCCTCCTATGAGGCGCTGGGCGCGGAAAACGCCGTCGTACTGGCCGTTATGTGCGCCACCTTTGGTATGGTGTTTGCCAGCCTGTGCGGCGGACCGGTGGCCCGGACGCTGATCAAGCGCCACCATCTGCACGGAGAGGCGCGGATGGCCGAGTCTGAGTCCGAGGCCGTCGTCCCTCTGAATGGGAAGTCCCTGCTGAGCAGCGTATGTCTCATCATCGTATCCGCCGGACTGGGCTCTTACATCGCCATCCTGGCCGGCAGAGTCCCCTATATCGAATTTCCCTACTTCATTGGCTGCATGATCGGCGGCGTCATCGTCCGCAATATTCTGGACGTCATCCATGTGGAGGTCCGGACCGAGGAATTGGACGCATTTGGCGATCTGTGCCTTGAGATCTTTCTGGGCATGACCATGATGACCATTGATGTGACCAAGTTGGCAGGCGCCTTCGGCCCCTTCGTGATCATCTTTGCCGCACAGGTCATCTTCACCTGTCTGTGGGCCTATTTCATCACCTTCCGCACCTGCGGCCGGAACTATGACGCGGCGGTGATTGCCGCAGGACACATCGGCATGGGGCTGGGCAACGGACCCAACACCATGGCCAACGAAAAGGCCGTCATGGCGGAGCACGGCTTTTCCAACGTAGGCTGGGTGGTGTATCCCCCCTTCGGACTGCTGGTCCTGGATATTTTCAACCCCATCTTCTGCTCTGTGGCCGCCGTGCCGCTGTGCCGCCTCTTCGGAATCGCCTGACGGAGAGAGACTGCCACCACGCTCGCTCCCAAAGTCCTCTCTAAAATGCTGAAGGAACGGGGCTTTGCAAAGCAGGGCTTGAAAACAATTCAAAGAACAAGTGAGTGCGAACTGTCGAAATGGCAGTTCGCACTCGCTTGCTTTTTCCATGGTCCCACCCTTGCTTCGGGCCTAAAATCTGCATCTTACAGCGGACCTCAAGCGCGCTCCACAAAGAAAGCGCGAAATCAAAAAATAATTGACAAACGATAATTTTTTGCAGCCTGTGCCGCTGTATCCAGCGGGGAAGAGAGCTTCAGGAGGACCACGACTCCATCATATAAGGGAGGGTACGCTGTGGCCATCACGGTACATTTGAGCGAAATATTGAAGGAGCGGGGCATGACCGCCCTTCTACTGCTGGACCTGTGCGGGGGCGTGCTGGCCCACCCGGAGCAGCCAGGGACAGAGCAGGACCGGTTCGTCGGCTTTCACCTGGTATATGAGCCCGCCCCCCTCCCCGGTGAGGAGCGAAATATCGAAGACGAGCACTGGGTGGAATACGGTACACAGACCCTGGACGCGGGACCCTGCGGCTCCTCCGGGAGGACACCCTCACCGCCGGGGAGGCCATGGACCTGGGCGGGACCTGGACCCTCCCCTGGGCGGAGGGTGCGGCCTATACCCTGGCGGTGAAGCACAACTCCGATGGGACCTGGACCTTCAATCTGTTTCCCGGGCCCTACCGGGAGGGCTAGGCCGCTTCTCTCACCGTCTGGTTTCTGGACACTCAGGGGATGGGCGTCCCGGTGACGGTGGAGCTGGAGCGGACGGCCCCAGCCTGAACCCAGACCCTCACACAGCACAGCGCCCCGGAGAAGCACCGCTTCTCCGGGGCGCTGTGCCAATTCCAGCCTGCCGGTCTCACTCCTCCACCGCGATGATCTTCACCTGGTCCGCTGAGAAGCCCGCCGTCTGGTTGACTACGTCCACGATCCGCGCCGTGTCCGCGTCGGTCAGACCGCCCTCCGGAGCGGCCACCGCCAGACTGAGGGCGTTCTCCCCAATGAAGGCCACGCAGTCGGTATAGCCCTTGGCAATGACCAGATTTTCGATCTGGGCCTCCGTTACTGTGTAGTCTGCCATGGTCTGGATGCTGGCATTGGCCTCATCCTTCAGAGTCTGGTCCGCCGACTCCTTCCCGGCGGCCTCCTGGAGCAGGGCAAGGGCACTGTCCCGGGACTGCTGGCGGTTGAGGCGCGCGGTGTCAAAATAGCTCCCGCCCGCAGAGGCCGTCCCACCGCCGTCGCTCTGCCCCGTCTGGCCGCTCCCGTCCGAACCAGGGGCGGAGGAGCCGCCGCCGCTCACCAGCGGATCCTCCTTCCCCACCATGGCGGACTCCCCCAGGGTCTTGCCTACTTCCTGCTCATAGTTCCAGTTCAAATAGACCGCCGCACACACAAATACCGCGATGGCCGCCACCACCATATTTCGCTTCCACAGCTGAGACAGGTTTTTTCCCTTCGTTTTCATGCTGAACTCCTCCCATTCTTCCATTTTAACAATATTTTGTTCCACTTGGATCCTGTTTTCCTCCACTGCCGTCCCATCTGCCGCGGTCCTCCCTATGGATCGCCCTGGCAGACGGTGATGCAGTCGCTGCCCAGCCCCGTCAGGGCGGACACCGCCCGGATCACCTGGAGCCGCACTCCTGGGTCGTCCCCGCCGGCGCACACCACCAGCGCCCCCCGGAACTGGGGGGCCACGGTCTGGAGCGGGACCACCTCCTGACTGCCTGAGCCACGCCCCAGGGTCACGGTGGAGACGCTGCGCTCCCCCTCCCCCCGGCTCTGAGTGTCCTGGGCCAGGACCTGCCGGCTGCCGCTCTTCAGGGTCAGCATGACCTCCGTCTCCCCCGCTCCATGGATGCCGGACAGGGTGCGGGCCAGCTTCTCCTCCAGCTCCTCCAGCTGGAAAAACACCTCCCCGTCCGCCCGCTCCTCCTCTGCCGGGGGGCGGGACTCCCCCGTGGGGAGCAGCAGCAGGAGCACCCCCACTGCAATGACCAGCAGCGCATACCGATAGCGGTCCAGGACCGCCTTCCACCGCTCCATTCCCTTGGGCCATGAGATCTTCACGGCGACTCCTCCTCTGTTTCAAAGCTCTGATGGGCCTCCGGGACCCCCAGCTCAGTCCAAATCGTCCGGGACAGTGCCGCCCGCTGCGCCGTGGTCAGCGTTCCCCGCACCGTGACCCGGTCCGGGAGCCAGCCCTCCCCTCCGGCGCTTGCGCAGGTCACCTGCGCCGTGCACGCCGCTCCCAGCTCTGCCGCCTTGTCCGCAATATATGCGGCGCAGGACTGCTCTATGACGGCGCCCACCGTCTCCGCCCGGGTCTGCTCCAGCTCCTGCCGCTGTACCGCCATGACCTGTCCGTACTCCTCCAGCCACGCCTCCGGCTCCATGGGCTCCAGCCGGAGCACCGGCCCCAGCACCGCCGCCAGCACCGCCAGCCCACAGGCCAGCCGCCCCACCCGCCGCACCGGCCCGTCTGGCATCAGGCTGTTGGCCAAGGCGCACAGGATGGCCGCCGCCGTCACCCCGGTCAGCCAGTTCCCTACCAGTTCCATCATCCCATCACCGCCGATACTGCCGAGACGATGCTGAACAGCAGCACCAGGGCACAGCTCCCCGTCATCCCCAGGATCAGGCCGAAGGCTCCGCCCAGGTTGTCCATCAAACCGCTGAGCCGGGGGCCCGCCACCGTCCCGGTGAGGGCTGCCGCCCCCTTATAGGTCAGGTAGTGGAGGGCCAGTTGTAAAAACGGCGTCAAACAGATGGCCAGTACCACCAGCATCCCCACCACCCCCACAGTGCCCCGCAGGACTCCCGCTCCGGCCAGCACCGTCTCCGCCGCGTCGGACAGGATCCCGCCCACCACGGGGATGGCCCGGGAGATGGTCATTTTCGCCGCCTTTACCGCCGCGGCATCCGCCGAGCCCGCAATGGCTCCGCTGGCGGTGAGATAGCCCACAAAGACCAGCAGGCCCGCCGTCAGCAGAAAGACGATGGTCCCCTTGATCAGGGCGGCCAGCTTTTTCAGCCCGTCGCTGCCCAGGGCAGCGTGGGCACAGCAGGCCGCGATGTACGCATACAGCAGGGGGACCAGCAGGCCGTCGATCCCCCGGATGAGCAGACTGGAGCACAGCACGGTGGCACCCTGCCGCACTGCCGCGCCGGAGACCCCTCCGGTGGCCGCGGTGAGGGTGGCCATGGCAGGCAGCAGCAGCCCGGAAAAATCGTCCATCTTGGCGATGGTTTCCCGCCCCAGGCCCACCATCACCGTCATGTCGCTCACCGTCAGGGCGGTGACCGCCAGGGCCCCGGCCATCTCCACCGCCTGGAGCCCGCCGGACCGGCCCTCCAGGCAGGCCCCCTCCGCCAGGCCGCACAGCAGGACCACTGCCATCAGTTTCAGCCCCAGCCGGAGGCTGCGCCGGATCAGCCCGTCCAGCTGCGCCCCGGCGGCGCTCAAAATGCTCCTGGCTCCGGCCTCCAGGCCGTCCGTCCCCTCCACGCCGTACCCCTCCGCCTCCTCCAGCAGCTCGTCCACCTGAGGGAAGGAGGGGACCTCCGCCCCGGAACAGGGCACGGCCAGCAGGGGAAGCAGCAGGAGCAGCGCCAAAATCAACCGTCTCATATCAGCATCTCCGCCATCGTCTCCACCACACCCCGCACCAGCGGCAGGGCCGCCGCCAGCGCCAGCACTGTCCCCGCCGTCTCCACAAAGGAGGCGATCCCGCCCTCCCCCGCAGAGCGGCACACTTCCGAGGTGAGCCTGGTCACCACCGACAGAACGACCGTTTTGAGCACCGGCTCCACCACACCCCGGTCCAGTCCGGCCAGCAGGGCCAATTCCTCCATCAGGCGGGCCGTCTCCCGCAGGCCGTCCCACGCCGCCAGCAGGATCCACACCCCAGCGGCCAGGGACAGCAGCAGGGCCAGTTCCGGCGCGCCCCGCCGGAGCACCGCGCCGCACAGGGCGGCGGTCACCGCCACGGCCGCCGCCTTCCCCATCAGCTCCACCGGCTCCATCACAGCTGAAATAGGGTCTTGACCAGAGTGAACAGGGCGGCGATCTCCCGCACCACCATCATCAGCACCACCACCAGCCCCGCCAGGGTGGTCATCATGGCCTGCTCGTCTCTTCCCGCCCGGCTCAACACCTGGTTGAGTACCGCAACCAGGATGCCGATGGCCGCGATCTTAAAGATCAGGTCTACGTCCATTTGCCTTCCCCTCTTTCGTAATCATAGCCCCTCACAGGAGCAAAATCACAAGAAACGCGCCGCCCGCCAGGCTCAGCGTCTGATAGACCCGGCCCATGCGGTCCCGTTCCTTCTCCGCCCGTTCCCGCTCCCGCTCCAGGGCCTCCTCCGCCCGCTTCAGCGCCGCCCGCTGCCCGTCGGCCTCATAGCGGCCCAGCACCTCTCCTAGGGGGAGCAGCGCAGCCCGGCCCTCCGGGCTCAGCTCCGCCAGCTCCGCCGTCAGCCGCCGCCAGCTGTCTCCAAAGGGAGCCCGGTCCAACTCCCGGCAGGCCCGGGCGCACCGGGAAAACAGCGCGCTGGCCGGCTCCCGGGTGCGGCTGGACAGGTCCTCCAGCAGCTCCGGCAGGGCGGTCCCCCGCTCCCACAGCTCCTGCTCCAGAAGCTCCAGACCGTCGATCACCGCCTCCGCCGCCCGCACTCTGCCTCTCAGCTCCTCCACCGCCCGCCAGCCTGCCCAGAGGGCTCCAAAGGCCACCAATGCCGCCCCCAGCGCCCGGATCATGGCAACTCCTCCACCTCGTACCGCCGCCGGTCCCCCTCCCGCCGGATGAGCACCAGCCGCCGGAACACCCCCGCCGCCATCAGCTCCCGGTACAGGGGGCGCTCCTCCAGGTCCCGGCGGTCCCAGCCGTGGGCGGTGGCCAGCAGGGCCGCCCCGCAGCCCGCCGCGGAGATCAGGGCCCTCACATCCTCCGGGGCGGTGATCTCATCTGCCGCCAGCACCTGGGGGTTCATGGAGCGCAGCAGGAGCATCAGGGCCAGGGCCTTGGGACAGCCCTCCAGCACGTCGGTGCGCGCCCCCACCTCCAGCTGGGGGCGGCCGTTCCACAGGGCGGCCACCTCCCCCCGCTCGTCGGCCACGCCCACCCGATGGGGCGTCATGCCTTCTCCGTCCGAGGCTGCCCGGATCAGGTCCCGGAGCAGCGTGGTCTTACCAGCCCCCGGGGGCGCCAGGATCAGGGTACTGTACAAGGTTCCTTCCCGCCGGAGCAGCCTGTCCGACACGGGCCGGGCCGCCCCCACCGCCTGACGGGCCACCCGGACCGCTGCCGAGGACAGGCGGCGCAGGCCCCGCAGCTCCCCGTCCCGGACCACCGCCGTGCCGCACAGGCCCACCCGGTGTCCCCCCTCTACGGTGAGGTAACCCCGGCGGAGCTGGTCGGCCACGGTGTGAAAAGAAGCCCGGCTGGCCAATTCCAGCAGCTGCTCCAGCTCCTGTCCCGTCACCGGCTCCCCGCCCAGGGGGCGCTCCCCCTCCGGCAGCACTGCCGCCATGGGCCGTCCCCACCGCAGCCGCAGCTCCTCCACCCGGGCCCTCTGATCCGCTGGGAGGGCCATGGCCTCCTGCCTCAGACGCAGGGGGAGGACCCGCACCGCCTGCTCAAATCCTTGGATCTTCTTCTCTTCCATGTTCCACATCACCGGCCTTTGCCCTACATCCTATGTGGACAGGCCGTGGGATATGACAGCCGTTCTCCGCCCCCTTTTTTGCGATATTTTTCGCACATTTATCTTGACAGCCGCCCTTTGATGTGATATATTTCACTCATAAAATGTGAGAAATACTTCGCATCAGAAAGGAGACTTCCCCATGAAGCACCCATTCAACTGTATGGGCCTGCTGGCCCTCCCCGCCCTGGCCGCCCTGCTCTTCCTGCCCACCGGAGACCCGGCTTTCCTGGGATTTTTGGGTTTTCTGGTCTTTCTCCGCTACTTCTGGGTCAATCCGGATGAGCTGTTTCTCCTCACACTCCGCCAGGCGGCCACCGCCGCCTTTGTGGCGGAATGTACCCTGCTGGGGCCCCTCCTGCTGTTCTTCCACTTCCTGTCCCCGGACCGCAGCCCCATGCCCCAGGCGCTGGGACTGAGCTTCGGCCTCTCCCTCATCCTCTTCTGCCTGTACCACAGCTGGCTGGAGTGGAAGGAGGCCCGGGAGAGCCTATGAGCCTGACCACAAAGCTCCGGGAGTACCGGGCCCGGGACAAGCTGAGCCAGGAGGAGCTGGCCCGGAAGGTGGGGGTCCGGCGGGAGACCATCGGAAATCTGGAAAACGGGAAGTACAACCCCTCCCTCAAGCTGGCTATGGACATCGCCAACGTGTTCGGCTGTACTGTGGAGGAGCTGTTTCAATTCCACTGACAGGACGGCAGAGCGAACCCGCTCCGCATACAAAACAGAGCCGGGCGTCTGCATCAGCAGACGCCCGGCTCGTTCTCTTGTTTATAATCAGGCCTTGGCCGCAGCGGGGAAGGTGATCCCGCCCACGTTGACGTTCACAGCGGCAATCTCCAGTCCGGTCATGGACTCCACGGCGTTTTTCACCGCATCCTGTACCGCCTTGCCCACCTCGGGGATGGTGTGTCCATAGGCCATCAGGATGGACAGCTCGGCAGTCACCGTCTCGTCCGTCATCTGGATGTGGACGCCCTTGGCCAGCGTCTTTTTGCCCAGCAGCTCAGCGATGTCGCTGCCCAAATTGGCGGCCAGGCTGCTGACCCCCTCCACCTCCAGGGCGGCGGCAGCGGCGATGCCGGCCAGCACCTCTTCAGAAATATGGATATTGCCCAGCTCGTCAGAGCGGGAGACATAGTCCTTGTTCTCACTCACGGATGGTCACGCTCCTTATCATACGTTACAGTTCCTGCTCGGGTATTTTTTGTTATTGTACCACGCAAACGGGGATTTGACAACCGAAACCTGAAAAAGTCCGGGTCCGGCGCTGCGCGCCTGTGGGAAGTCTTTGCTTTTTCAGGAATACATGGTATAATATCTGCCATCGCAGCTGCATGGCGCTTCTGTCCGGCCCGATCCCGGCCCGCGGACAGAGGCTTCCAGTAGAGGCTCCGCCCGCCCCACACTGGAGGTCCGGGCGCATGAGACCGCATTCTCCGGTCCATGCTAAGAGCAAGAGCGACACAGGGAGTACCCCGAAGAAAGGAAAACGCCGATGACTCAGGTAACACGACGGGAACTGATGCCCGGTGTGTGGCTGCGCGCCATCCACACCGATAAATTCAAAAGCTCTTATCTGGGGCTGACCATGATGGCTCCGCTGGAGTGGGAGACCGCGGCCGCCAACGCCCTGATCCCCGCGGTGCTCCGCCGGGGCACTGCCGCCCATCCGGATCTGGAGGCCCTCTCCGCCGCCCTGGACGAGCTGTATGGCGGGGCCATCGAGCCGGTGGTCCGCAAGAAGGGTGAGACCCAGTGTATCGGCTTTGTGGCCAGCTTTCTGGACGACGCCTATGCCCTGGAGGGAGAATCCATCCTGGAGCCCGCCGCCGCCCTGCTGGGCGAGCTGCTCCTCTCCCCCCGGACCGTGGGGGAGGGCTTCCTGCCCGACTATGTCCGGCAGGAGCAGAGCAATCTGATCGACCGGATCCGCGCCCAGGTAAACGACAAGCGCCGCTATGCCAGCGCCCGGCTGTGCCAGCTGATGTGCCGCGAGGAGGCCTTCGGCGTGGACAAGCTGGGGGATGAGGCCCACGCCGCCGCCATCACTCCGGAAGGCCTGTGGTCCCGGTATCAGCAGCTGCTCCGCACGGCGGAGATCGAGGTGTACTACTGCGGCTCCGCACAGCCGGAGCGGGCCGCCCGTGCACTGACCGCAGCCCTGTCCGGACTGCCCCGGGACGGGGAGCGCCTGGATCCCGAGTGCGAGGTGCGCCTCCACGCCGGTCCGGAGCCCCAGCTGGTGGAGGAGCACATGGATGTGTCCCAGGGCAAGCTGGCCCTGGGCTTCCGCACCGGCGGCCTCACCTGCTGGGAGGAGGAGTATCCTGCCCTGGTGATGTGCAACGCCATCTTCGGCGGGACGCCCCTGTCCAAACTGTTTTTGAATGTACGGGAAAAGCTGTCCCTCTGCTATTACGCCAGTTCCATGCTGGAGAAGATGAAGGGGCTGGTGCTGGTGTCCTCCGGCATCGAATTTGACAAGTACCAGCAGGCCAGGGATGAGATCCTGGCCCAGCTGGAGGCCATCCGCCGGGGTGAGATCGAGGACTGGGAGCTGGAGGGGGCCCGCCGGGCCCTGATCAGCGGCCACCTGTCCACCCTGGACGACCAGGGGCGGCTGGAGGAGTTCTGGCTGGGCCAGGCGGCCGCCGGCCTGGACACCGGCGTGGAGGAGCTGGCGGAGCGCTTCGCCTCCATCACCCGGGAGCAGGTGGCCGCCGCCGCCCAGAGGCTGGAGCTGGACACCGTGTATTTTCTGAAGGGACAGGAGGACTGAGGCCATGGAGCAGATCAGATTTGAGCGGATCGGGGAGACGATGTTCCACCAGGTCCTGGACAACGGGCTGAATGTGTTTGTCTTTCCCAAACCGGAATTTCAAAAGAAGTACGCCTTCTTTGCCACCAATTACGGCGGGATGGACCTGCGCTTCCAGCTGGATGGGACCTGGCACGACACGCCTGCCGGAGTGGCCCACTATTTGGAGCACAAGATGTTCGACACCCGGGAGGGCAACGCCCTTCAGCAGCTGACAGCCAACGGAGCCTCTCCCAACGCCTTCACCAGCAACGCCATCACCGGCTACTATTTTGAGTCCACCGAGCATTTCGAGGAAAATCTGCGGACCCTGCTCTCCTTCGTCTCCGTCCCCTATTTCACCCGGGAGAGCGTGGAGAAGGAGCGGGGGATCATCGGCCAGGAGATCGGCATGATCGAGGACGACCCCAACTGGACGGTGTTCGTCAACCTGCTGGGCGCCCTGTATGAGCATCACCCCATCCGCACCAGCGTGGCCGGCACGGTGGAATCCATCTCCCACATCACGGAAGAGACTCTGTACGCCTGCCACAAGGCGTTCTATGACCCGGCCAACATGGTGCTGTGCGCGGCGGGGGATCTGGATCCCCAGGCGGTGTGCCGCCTAGCCCGGGAAGTACTCCCCACCCAGGCCGGCCCCATTGCGGAAAAGGACTACGGTCCGGAGGAGCCCTCCAGGGCGGCCCGGGGCCTGGTGGAGGAGCATATGGCAGTGTCCTGCCCCATCTTCCAGCTTGGCTGCAAGGGAGACGCCCCGGTGCGGGGAGAGGCCGGACTGCGGCAGGAACTGCTGGGCGATCTGGCCTGCGAGGTCCTGCTGGGCACCTCCACTCCTCTGTACGCCCGGCTGTACCGGGAGGGGCTGGTGAACCGGAGCTTCAGCTATGGCTATGACAGTGTCCCCGGCGCGGCATTTTTAGTAGCCGGCGGAGAATCCCGGGACCCGGAGGCCGTCCGGGACGCGGTGGCGGCAGAGGCCGCCCGCATCGCCCGGGAGGGTGTGGATCCCGCCCTGTGGGAGCGGATCAAGAAGGGTGTCTACGGCAGCCGGGTACGCAGCCTCAACTCCTTTGAGACCCTGTGCATCGGACAAGCCCAGAGCTTCTTCGCCGGCAGTGATCTGCTCCGTTTCCCGGAGATGTTCCGCCAGATCACCCGGGAGGACGTGGAGGCCCTGATCGCCCACTGGGTAGTCCCGGAGCGACTGGCTCTCTCGGTCGTCCGGCCCGGAGAGGAGGCGTCGGCATGATCAATATAGTCACTTTTCCCGGCCTGGGGCTGGAGTTCTCCCTGAACCGGGTGGCCTTCCACCTGTTTGGACGGCCGATCTTCTGGTATGGCATCATCATCGCCTCCGGGATGTTGCTGGCGGTGTACCTCTGCTCCCGGTGGGCGCCCCGGTTTGGCATCGTGCCCGACCACATTCTGGACATGATGTTTTTTGCCGTCCCGGCGGCCCTGGTCGCGGTCCGGGCCTACTATGTGATCTTCAACCTGGACCTGTACCGGCGCGGCGACGGCTCGCTGGACTGGGGGGCCATTCTGCGGTACAGTGACGGCGGACTTGCCATCTACGGGGCCATTATCTCCTCGGTCATCGTGCTGCTGATCTTCTGCAAGGTCCGTAAGGTCAGCTTCCTGTCCTTCGCCGACCTGGGAGTGCACGGCCTGTTCATCGGCCAGCTCATCGGCCGGTGGGGCAATTTTATGAATGTGGAAGCCTTTGGCAGTACCACCACGCTGCCCTGGCGGATGTGCGGAACTTCCATCGCCGAGTACCTGCTCCAGTCCGGCTATGTGGATCAGGCCGGGTATGAGGCCGTCCTCAGCGGAGCACTGGGGGTACATCCCACATTCTTCTATGAATCCATGTGGAACCTGGCGGGACTGTTCCTGGTCTATCAGATCGGAAAGCGGTGGAGAAAATACGACGGGGAGTGCTTTCTGTTCTATCTGTGCTGGTACGGTCTGGGCCGCGCCTGGATCGAGGGCCTGCGGACCGACAGCCTGTATTTCTTTGGGCTGGAGCTGTTCGGAATGCCCATCCGGGTGTCCCAGATGGTGGCGGTGGTGTGCTTCCTGGCGGCGGGCGCGCTCCTGCTGTACCAGCGCTCCCGCCCCCACGCCCCGGCACAGCTGTATGTGAACCAGCTCCGGAGACAGAAGGACGATCAAAAAACAGAGACGGAGGAGGAGTAACGATGGCGGCAACGATCATGGACGGAAAGGCTCTGGCAGCCAAGGTCAAGGAGGAGGTCCGGCAGCAGACGGCCCAAATGGGGCGCAAGCCCGGTCTGGCCGTGGTGCTGGTGGGCGACGATCCCGCCTCCCGGGTCTATGTCAATGGAAAAAAACGGGACTGCGGTGAGTGCGGCATTTACAGCGAGGAATATGCCCTCCCGGCAGAGACCAGCCAGCAGGAACTGCTGGAGCTGGTGGAGGCCCTGAATGGGCGGGAGGACATCGACGGGATCCTGGTCCAGCTGCCCCTGCCCAGACACCTGGACGAGAAGGCCGTTCTGCTGGCCATCCGGCCGGACAAGGATGTGGACTGCTTCCACCCCTTCAACGTGGGGCAGCTGATGATCGGGGAGGCTGGCTTCCAGCCCTGCACCCCGGCGGGCGTCATGCGGATGCTGAAGGAGTACGGGATCGACCCGGCGGGGAAGCACTGCGTCATCGTGGGCCGCTCCAATATCGTGGGAAAGCCCCAGGCCATGCTGATGCTGCGGGAAAACGCCACTGTAACCGTGTGCCACACCAAGACGCGGAATTTGAAAGAGGAGTGCCTCAAGGCGGACATCCTGGTGGCCGCCGCCGGGCGGGCGGGCCTGATCTCCGGCGACATGGTGAAGGAGGGGGCTGTGGTAGTGGACGTGGCCATGAACCGCAGCGAGGCTGGAAAACTGTGCGGCGACGTGGTCTATGACGAGGCGGCGGAGCGCGCCTCCTATATCACCCCAGTGCCCGGCGGCGTGGGCCCCATGACCCGGGCAATGCTGATGGAAAACACCCTCTACGCGGCCCGGCAGCACGGGAAGCGGTGAGCTGGAGCCCGGCGCTTCGCCGGCGAACGCGGACATAAAAAAGCGCCCGGTGGGAGAACCGGGCGCCTTTTGTGTGGAAGAACCGGTCGTGCGAGACAACCAGTCCGCTGTTTAATATAGCGTTTTCCGGCAGAAAAGTCAACCAAAAACCCCAAAAGATTCCTCCATTTTCCTAAAAAAATTCCAGTTCCACAGGGCGGTATAAAATTTTCTTTTCCCCCTTGCGCAAACGGCCGGGACGCTGTATAATAAGCCCAACTTCATAAAGCACTGGGGAGCTTGTATCGGCAGGCTGAGAGGAAGTCATCCAACTTCGACCCGGCGGGTGTGTCCGCGATGCCCTTCCAGGCAGTCCGGTCCGCCCAGCACCTGATGCGGGTAATGCCGCCGTAGGGATCTGCACTGCACTCTGTCACGGAGACGCCGATCCCAGGCGTCTCCGTTTTTTCACAATTTCATAGCAGGGGAGCTTGTGGGCTGTTGGCCCGGACAGGCTGAGAGGGAGCTGAAAGCTTCGACCCTTTGACCTGATTTGGATAATGCCAACGTAGGAATCACAGTCCGCGCCGCGGGGGAACTCCAGTCAGGAGCCCCTGCGGCGTTTGATATTCAGGAGGGATCCACTATGGTAAAGATCAATGGAACCGCAGCCGACCTGGCCGGGCAGACCGTGGCCCAGTATCTGGCCCAGGCCGGATGGGACGCCGCCCGCCTGGCGGTGGAGCGCAACGGGGACATCGTCCCCCGGGCCCGGTACGGAGAGACCGTTCTGGAGGATGGGGACGTTCTGGAGATCGTCCGCTTTGTGGGGGGTGGTTAATTTGCACGCATCCCCCTCCCGGGAGGATCTCCGGCTGGCCCGGGAGGCCCGGCACGGACCGGCGCTGCAAGGGCGCTTCTCCGCCGCCTCCGTGGCCGTATGCGGACTGGGCGGACTGGGCTCCAACCTGGCCCTCTGCCTGGCACGGGCCGGGGTTGGCTGGCTCCATCTCATCGACTTTGACCGGGTAGAGCTGTCCAACCTCCACCGGCAGCAGTACTTCGCAACCCAGCTGGGCCAACCCAAAACAGAGGCCCTGCGGGACATTCTGGCCGCCGCCGCCCCCGACGTCACCGTGACCATCCACACCGCCCGGGTAACCGACGGCAACCTGGACGCCCTCCTGGCGGACAGCCAAATCGTCTGCGAGGCCTTCGACGTCCCGGAGGACAAGGCCCTTCTGGTCAACGCCGTGCTGGAGCGCTTCCCCGACAAATATGTAGTGGCCGCCTCCGGCATGGCGGGCCTGGGCCCGGCCAACGAGATCCGCACCCGCCGGATCACCTCCCATTTCTACCTGTGCGGCGACGGGACCAGCCAGCTCACCCCCGGCGGCGGGCTCCTGCCCTCCCGGGTGATGCTCTGCGCCGCCCACCAGGCCCACACCGTTCTCCGCATCCTGGCTGGGGAGCCGGACATCTGATCAGGAACCAAATCCAGAACCAAACAGAAAGAAGGACGCACCATGAACGATACACTGATGCTTGGCGGACGGGAGTTCCACTCCCGCTTTATCCTGGGCTCCGGGAAGTATTCCCTGAAGCTCATCGAGGCCGCCGTCCGGGACGCAGGGGCGGAGCTCATCACCCTGGCGGTCCGCCGGGCCAACACCCGGGAGCAGGAGAACATCCTGGACTATATCCCCAAGGGGGTGACCCTTCTGCCCAACACCTCCGGCGCACGGAATGCAGAGGAGGCCGTCCGCATCGCCCGGCTGGCCCGGGAGCTGGGCTGCGGCGACTTTGTCAAGGTGGAGATCATGCGGGACAGCAAGTACCTCCTCCCGGACAACGCCGAGACCGTCCGGGCCACAGAGCTGCTGGCCCGGGAGGGCTTTGTGGTCCTGCCCTATATGTACCCCGACCTCTACACCGCCCGTGCCCTGGCCGACGCCGGCGCTGCGGCGGTAATGCCCCTGGCCTCCCCCATCGGCTCCAACAAGGGGCTGGCCACCCGGGATTTCATCCAGATTCTCATTGATGAGATCGATCTGCCCATCATTGTGGACGCGGGCATTGGCCGTCCCTCCCAGGCCTGCGAGGCTATGGAAATGGGCGCGGCGGCCATCATGGCCAACACCGCCCTGGCTACCGCCGGGGACCTGCCCCTCATGGCCGCCGCCTTCCGCCAGGCCATCGAGGCGGGCCGGAAGGCCTATCTGTCCGGCCCCGGCCGGGTGCTCAGCCGCGGGGCCGCCCCCTCCGATCCCCTCACCGGCTTTCTCCGGGACTAAGGGGGCGGGACAGCATGGAAAACCGTTTTTTGGTGGACTCTGAATTTCTCTCTCCCCAGGCCCTGGCCCGAAAGCACCAGCTGGAGACCGATCCCTCCTCCCGGAAGAGCCACATGGAGTATCTGCCCGGCATGGAACAGCTCCACTCCGACGTCCGGGACAAGGTGATCGGACAGATGGAGTCCTATGACCCCGCCCGCTATACCGCCCGGGATGTGCGGGCCGCCCTGGACCACGAGACCTGCTCCGTGGAGGATTTTAAGGCCCTCCTCTCCCCCGCGGCTGAGCCCTTCCTGGAGGAGATGGCCGCCCGGGCGCGGCTGGAGACCAGCCGCCACTTCGGCAACACCGTCTATCTCTTCACCCCCCTGTACATCGCCAATTACTGCGAAAACTACTGTGTCTACTGCGGCTTCAACTGCTACAACCATATCCAGCGGATGAAGCTGGACATGGCGCAGATCGAGCACGAGATGCAGGTCATTGCGGACAGCGGCATGGAGGAGATCCTGATCCTCACCGGAGAGAGCCGCGCCCAGAGCGATGTGGAATATATCGGCGAGGCCTGCAAGCTGGCCCGAAAATACTTCCGCATGGTGGGGCTGGAGATCTACCCCGTCAACACCGACGAGTACCGCTATCTCCACCAGTGCGGGGCCGACTACGTCACCGTTTTTCAGGAGACCTATGACGCCGACAAGTACGAGACCCTGCACCTGATGGGCCACAAGCGGGTGTGGCCCTACCGCTTCGACGCCCAGGAGCGCGCCCTCCGGGGCGGGATGCGGGGGGTGGCCTTCTCCGCCCTGCTGGGGCTGTCCGACTTTCGGAAGGACGCCCTGGCCAGTGCCCTGCACCTCTACTACCTCCAGCGCAAATACCCCCACGCCGAGATGTCCCTGTCCTGCCCCCGCCTGCGCCCCATCGTCAACAACGACAAGATCTCCCCTCTGGACGTGGGGGAGCGCCAGCTGTGCCAGGTGCTGTGCGCCTACCGCATCTTCCTCCCCTTCGCCGGGATCACCGTCTCCTCCCGGGAGAGCGAGCGCTTCCGCAACGGCATCGTTCGGATCGCCGCCACCAAGGTATCCGCGGGCGTCTCCACCGGCATCGGGGACCACGAGCGCAAATATACCGGGAAGGAGGGGGACGGGGCCCAGGGGGACGAGCAGTTCGAGATCGACGACAGCCGCAGCTTTGACCAGATGTACCGGGATATGGAGTCCGAGGGGCTCCAGCCCGTCCTCAACGACTACCTCTATGTCTAAGCTGATCTGTGTCACCAGCCGTGCCCTGTGCCCCTCCCCCTTTCTCCCCCGCCTGGAGGACATCGCCCGGTCCGGAGCCGGGGCCATCCTCCTCCGGGAGAAGGACCTGTCTCCGAAGGAATACGCCTCCCTGGCCCGTCCGGTCCTGGCCCTGTGCCGTCGGGCCGGCATCCCCTGTATCCTCCACGGCCATCCGAAGGCCGCCCTGGCCCTGGGGGCGGACGCCCTCCACCTGCCCATGCCCGCCCTCCGCGGCCTGGACAGGGAAGTCCGGGCCCGTTTTTCCCTCCTCGGGGCCTCCTGCCACTCTCTGGAGGAGGCCCAGGAGGCTCAGGCTCTGGGCTGCACCTACCTCACCCTGGGCCACATCTTCCCCACCGGCTGCAAGCCGGGCGTCCCGCCCCGGGGCGTGGAGCTGCTCCGGCAGGTCTGCCGGGCCGTCCCCCTTCCGGTATATGCCATCGGCGGGATCTCTCCGGAGCTGTTCCCCGCCGTGCTTCAGGCCGGGGCCGCCGGGGCCTGCGTGATGAGCGGCCCCATGACCTGTCCCGACGTCCGGGCCTATATTCAGTCCTTCCAGGACCGCGCCCCCGGCGCAGAGAGGAGCCAGCCATGAAAACAGCTCTGTCCATTGCCGGCAGCGACCCCAGCGGCGGCGCCGGCATCCAGGCCGACCTCAAGACCATGACCATGCACGGGGTGTACGCCATGAGCGCCGTCACCGCCCTTACCGCACAGAACACCACCGGCGTCAGGGGGGTGCTGGAATGCTCCCCGGAGTTTCTCGCCCTCCAGCTGGACTGTGTTTTTTCCGACATCGTCCCGGACGCCGTCAAAACGGGGATGGTGGCCTCCGCCCCCCTCATCCGGGTCATTGCGGACCGTCTGACCCACTACCAGGTTCAAAACCTGGTGGTGGACCCGGTGATGGTGTCCACCAGCGGCTCCCGCCTGCTGGAAGAGGAGGCGCTGGAGGCGCTGCGGGAGCAGCTGCTCCCCCTGGCCACCCTCATCACCCCCAACATCCCGGAGGCGGAGGTCCTCTCCGGTCTCAGTATCCGGGACGGGCGGGGCATGGAGGAGGCTGCCCGGGTCATCGGCGACGCCTGCGGCTGCGCCGTGCTGTGCAAGGGGGGGCACGCCATCCGGGACGCCGACGATGTGCTCTATGACCGGGGCCGGCTGCGCTGGTTCCGGGGCGAGCGGATCGACAACCCCAACACCCACGGCACCGGCTGCACCCTCTCCTCCGCCATCGCCGCCAACCTGGCCCTGGGCCTCCCCCTGGAGGAGGCCGTGGCCCGGGCCAAGGACTACCTCTCCGGCGCTCTGCGCGCCATGCTGGATCTGGGCGCCGGCTCCGGTCCCCTGAACCACGCCTATCCTCTGACAGAGCGCTGAATCCCTGTGAAAAAACAAAAAGGAGACTGCCACATGGAACGAAACTACACCACACAGATGGACGCCGCCCGCCGCGGCATCCTCACCCCCGAGCTGGAGACCGTCGCCCGGAAGGAGCAGATGCGCCCTGAGGAGCTCATGCCACTGGTGGCAGAGGGCAAGGTGGCCATCCCCGCCAACCGCCTGCACTCCTGCCTGGACGCCCAGGGGATCGGCTCCATGCTCCGCACCAAGATCAATGTGAACCTGGGGGTCTCCCGGGACTGCAAGGACTATGATGTGGAGATGGAGAAGGTCCGCTCCGCGGTGTCCATGGGGGCGGAGGCCATCATGGACCTGTCCAGCCACGGCAACACCCAGCCCTTCCGCCGTAAGCTCACCGCCGAGTGCCCCGCCATGATCGGCACCGTCCCCGTCTATGACAGCGTCATCCACTATCAGCGGGACCTGGATACCCTCTCCGCCCGGGACTTTATCGATGTGATCCGCCTCCACGCCCAGGACGGCGTGGACTTCGTCACCCTCCACTGCGGCATCACCCGAAAGACCATCGACCAGATCCGGAAGCATAAGCGGAAAATGAACATTGTCTCCCGGGGCGGCTCCCTGGTGTTCGCCTGGATGTGCATGACCGGGGAGGAGAACCCCTTCTACGAATATTATGACGAGATCCTGGACATCTGCCGGGAGTACGACGTGACCATCTCTCTGGGGGACGCCTGCCGCCCCGGCTGTCTGGCCGACGCCACCGACGTGTGCCAGATCGAGGAGCTGGTCCGGCTGGGCGAGCTGACCCGCCGGGCCTGGGAGAAGGACGTGCAGGTCATGGTGGAGGGCCCCGGCCATGTGCCCCTGGACCAGATCGCCGCCAACATGAAGGTCCAGCAGACCCTCTGCATGGGAGCCCCCTTCTATGTGCTTGGGCCTCTGGTCACCGACATCGCCCCCGGCTATGACCACATCACCGCCGCCATCGGCGGGGCAGTGGCCGCCATGCACGGGGCCGCCTTCCTGTGCTATGTCACCCCCGCCGAGCACCTGGCCCTCCCCAACCTGGACGACGTGAAGCAGGGCATCATGGCCAGCAAGATCGCCGCCCACGCCGCCGACATCGCCAAGGGCGTCCGGGGCGCCCGGGAGATCGATGACAAAATGGGGGACGCCCGCCGGGCCCTGGACTGGGAGGGGCAGTGGGCCTGCGCCCTGGACCCGGAGACCGCCAGATCCATCCGGGCCGACCGCGCCCCGGAGCACGACGACTCCTGCTCCATGTGCGGCAAGTTCTGCGCTGTGCGCAGCATGAACAAGGCACTCAACGGGGAGCACATCGATATTCTCTGATCTCGCCCGGCTGAACCTTTCCTGTCTCTTGTCCTCGAATGAAGAACCAGGCCGCCAGGCCTGGTCCTTCTTTTTTCAAGCAGTCCCCTTTTTCCGCTTCTGTCATAGGATAGAGGGAATGACACTGATTTGGGAGGTACCGTTACATGGATCAGCAGCTGTCGGAACGCGGCCTTTCGCTGCGCCCCTTTGACCCCGAGGTCTTTGCCCGGGTCTGGAGCCGGGTCATGCCCGACCAGGCCCTCAGTCCCATCCAGCCCGCGCTCCCTGCGCTCCGTTCCCCGGCGCAGACCGCCCCCGCGCCCTCCTGTCTCGGGGAGGGCTCCGCCCGGTATGTCCCCCAGCTGGAGGCGCTCATGGACCAGCTCCACGCCGCTCTGGGGTCGGTCCGCCAGCTGGCCCGGCGGGGCGGAGGCCGGGCCTCCCGCCTGCTGGCCTCCCTCGCCGCCGACCAGCAGCGGCAGCTCCGCCGCCTGTCCGCCGCCTATTTTCTCATCACCGGCCGGCGCTATGCTCCCAAGGGGCAGGGGGCCGCCCCCTCTGGACCGCTGTCCTCCGCCTTGCGCACCCTGTTTCAGCAGGCCCAGCAGTGCGCCGCCCAGGCCGCCGTGCTGGCCCGGACAGTTTCGGATGACCCCTGTCTCAGCCGACTGCTGGAGGACATCCAGGACGAGGCCCAGTCCCACGCCGCCCAGATCCGGGTCCTTCTGGAAGAGCTTCTGTAAAAATCCCCCTGGTCGCGGGCCGCCTCCTGTGGTAAAGTGAAGGCAGGTGCGCCCTCCACCGGACGGAGCCCGCGCCGGAAAGGGGCTGCTTCCATGATCCGTACCACACACTTCCACTATCCCTCCGCCCGGGACGGCTGCTCCATCCACGCTCTGGAGTGGGCCCCGGAGGGGCCGCCCCGGGGGATCGTTCATCTGGTCCACGGGATCTCGGAACACATCGGCCGCTATGACGAGACCGCCCGCTTTTTGGCGGAACACGGCTTTTTGGTGTGCGGCGAGGACCACCTGGGCCACGGACGGACGGTGACCGACGGATCCTATGGCTTTTTCGCCCCGGAGAACGGCTGGACCCTGGCGGCCCGGGACGTCCGTGCCCTGCGAAAGCTGGAGGGGGCGCGCCATCCGAATCTCCCTTATTTTCTCCTGGGGCACTCTATGGGCTCCTTTCTCACCCGGACCTATCTGATCCTGTGGCCGGGCACGGTGTCCGGCGCTGTGCTGATGGGCACCGGACAGGAGCCCGCACCTTTGGTGGCGCTGGGCAAACGCATCTCAGCCCTGGAGTGCCGCCGCCTGGGTCCCCGTGGGGTCAGTCCGCTGGTACACACCCTGTCCCTTGGCGCGTACAACCGGCGCTTCCGCCCCAGCCGCACCCCCTCCGACTGGCTCTCCCGGGACCCGGCGGAGGTGGACGCCTTTCTCGCCGACCCCCTCTGCCAGTCCCGCCCCACCGTCTCCCTGTTCCGGGACATGATGGGCGGCCTCCAGCTCATCGCCCGGCGGGACCAGCTGGCCCGGATGGATCCCTCCGTCCCGGTCTGCTTTCTCTCCGGCCAGGAGGACCCGGTGGGCGGCATGGGCCGCGGCGTGGAACAGGTGGTCCGAATGTTTCAGGACGCCGGCTGCCGGGACCTCTCCCTCCACCTCTATCCCGGGGCCCGGCATGAACTCTTCCATGAGCAGAACCGCCGGGAGGTGTGGGCCGATCTGCTGGACTGGCTGGAAGACCGTCTGCCGCCCTCCGGCCCACTTGACGGAGGAACGCCGAACGGCTAAAATACAAAAGAATTGTATAAGGAGGGGTTTTTGTGACCTATCAAGACGTACTGGCGGCCGCCCGCACCTGCAGCGGTCCCTACTGTAAAGCCTGCCCGGTATGCAATGGCCGGGCCTGCGGCAGCACGATGCCCGGTCCGGGCTCCAAGGGCACCGGCACCGTGGCCGTCCGCAACTACGAGGCATGGCAGTCTCTCTGCCTCAACATGGACACCATCTGCGAGAACAAACCGGTGGACACCCGCTTCTCTTTCTTTGGCGAGACTTATCAGCTCCCCGTCTTTGCCGGCCCTGTGGGCGCGGTGAACCTCCACTATGGGGACAAGTTCAACGACATGGAGTACAACAACATCCTGGTCCCCGCCTGTGCGGATGCAGGCATTGCCGCCTTCACTGGCGACGGCACCAACCCGGATGTGTTCACCGCCGCCGCTGCCGCCATCGGCGCCGCCGGGGGCCGGGGCATCCCCACGGTGAAGCCCTGGGACCGGGATACCCTGTACGCCAAGCTGGACAGCGCCAAGGCCTCCGGGGCCAAGGTGTTCGCCATGGACATCGACGCCGCCGGCCTGCCCTTCCTCAAGGGGCTGACACCTCCCGCCGGCTCCAAGACGGTGCAGGAGCTGCGGGAGATCATCGAGTATGTCAAGCTCCCCTTCCTCATCAAAGGCATCATGACCGCTGCGGGGGCCCGGAAGGCCCTGGAGGCCGGCGCCTCCGGCATCATCGTCTCCAACCACGGCGGCCGCGTCCAGGACGGCGTCCCCGCCACCGCCCAGGTCCTGCCCGCCATCGCCGACGCGGTGAAGGGGCAGATGACCATTCTGGTGGACGGCGGCATCCGCACTGGTGTGGATGTGTGCAAGGCCCTGGCCCTGGGGGCCGATGGCGTGCTGCTGGCCCGCCCATACGTCACCGCAGTCTACGGCGGTGGGGCGGAGGGCGTCCGGCTGCTCACCCAGAAACTGAAGGGCGAGCTGGAGGACACCATGGCCATGTGCGGCGTTCACAGCCTGTCCGAGATCTCACGGGAGCTGCTGTTCTAAGCCCCCGCCAGCCGCAAAACAAATCCCGCCGGCCCTGTCGGCCCACCCGCCCGGTATCGGAGATACTGGGCGGGATTTTGTTTTTCCCCGCAGGCCGCCGTTTTTATTTTTTGTATATTCCGTCATTTTTTATTCTTTTCATATAAATTAATATGTGCATATTGAAAGAGAAAGCACTCTGTGATATAATACGATCAACCATTTGGAGCGAGGCTTTGGACCACCGGAAAGGAGAAAAAATGTTGTGTCAGGCGTCCACTCCCGCTCCTCATCGGCCCTGTTCTCAGCTTGAAAAGAAAAGGAGTGTTAACATGAAAGCGACCCGAACCCACCAATGGACCAGCCTGCTGCTGTCCGGAGCGCTCGTAGCCGGCATGATGATCACCCCCTCCCTGGCTGCAGGCGGCGCAGAATTGGAATTCCAGTATCCCTCAGACGTCAAGGCCGAGGACGTCACCATCACCGTACATGAAGGTGTTCCCGCCGACAGCGGCGAGGACGCCGTCAAGGCCCTGCCCGAGGTGAAAAAGAACGCAGAGGGCGACTATCTGGTCAGCGAGCCCGGCACATACAGCTACTGGGTCCGGGGCGATGGCTACTACAATGTTTGCAAGATCTTCAACGTAACGCAGAAGGACCTGGACGCCGGCTCTCTGAAGCTGGAGGTGGAGACGGGGAAGATGGCCTATACAGGCTATGAGCCCACCTCTCCCAACCTGGCAAACGTGCCTGAGAACTATGACCAGGGCGCCCGGGACTCCCTGCTGATCCTCTGGTCGGACGAGGTGCTGGACGAGTACTTCTCCACCGACACGCTGAAGAATTTCAAGGAATATGACACCCCCTTCTTCACCAAGGACCGGGCCGACCATCAGTTCACCACCCAGGATGAGATGATGAGCTATCTGACGGCGAAGGACCAGGCGGAAGAGGATATGTACCTGTACAGCCTGGGCAAGACCCCCGCCTATCAGTACGATATGCCCATCGCCGTATTCACCGAGACCGACCTGTCCTCCGCCAAATCTCTGGAGGAGGCCGGCGAGCTGGTCAGCGATAACGGCAAGCTCACCGTCTGGATCCAGTCCCAGATCCATCCCAACGAGCCCGCCGCCGGCGAAGGTGCGCTGGTCATGGTCTCCGACCTGTGCGGCAGCTACGGCGAGGAGGTGCTGGACGACGTCAATGTGATCGTCATTCCCCGCATCAATCCCGACGGCTCCTATCTGTTCACCCGTTCCACCTATCAGGGCTTCGACATGAACCGGGACCACATGGCCCTCAAGGCCCCGGAGCTGGCCTACCTGCACACCGCTTACCAGTACTTCATGCCAGAGGTGGTCATGGACGGCCATGAGTTCACCTTCTACGGCGTCACTGAGGACGGCTATATGAAGAACGCCGACGATATGCAGTCCACCCCCGCCAGCAGCCTGAACAACGATCCTCTGGTCAACCAGCTGGCCGAGGAGGCCGTGGACGGCCTGCACAAGAACGCCACTGACTCCGGCCTGCGGGTCTACCACTACGGCACCACCGTAAATAACCCCATCGGCCGCGCCTATTACGGCCTGTACAACTCCATCTCCATCCTGGTGGAGACCCGCGGCATCGGCGCCGGCTCCACCAACTTCGCCCGCCGGGTCTACTCCCAGCAGAACGCCGCCCACTCCATCATTGATTACGCCGTGGCCAACGACGACGCCATCAACAAGGCTGTGGCCGACGCCCGCGCCCAGGTCGCCGAGGACGGCAAGGTCTTTGACGCTGAGGACACCGTGATCCTCCAGCAGGTCGCCTCCGGCAAGACCCAGTCCCCCACCGCCCTGACCCGCTATCAGTACAACATGGATGGCAGCGACGCCAAAACCTCTTCCGCCACCCTGTCCATGAACGACACCGTGGTGCGCAGCCGCATCCGTCCCACCGCTTACGTCATCCCCAAGGACATCCCCAACGCGGAGAAGATCCTGTACATCCTCCAGAATCAGGGTGCGGAGTACTATGAGCTGGAGCCCGGCTCCACCGCCGAACTGAAGCAGTACTACTATGTGGGCGAGTACACCTACAACGAGAAGAAGGCCGGCTTCACCGCCGATCTGCGGGACGCCGCCAAGGTCACCTTTGAAAAGGGCGCGTACGTCATCCCTATGGATCAGGTCTCCGGCAACGTCATCGCCATGATCATGGAGCCCGACGTCAACGACTCCAACGGCTATGACGGCACTCTGGTGCAGTACGGCGTGGTCTCCTATGACGAGACCACCAAGAACTTCCCCATCTACCGCTATGAGGGCAACGACCCCCGGACCACTCTGGTGAGCAACGCCGCCGAGCAGCCCGTGGAACCTGAAACCCCCGAGCAGCCCACCGAGCCTGAGCAGCCTGTGGAGCCCGAAAAGCCCGCCGAGCCTCAGCAGCCCGCCGGCTCTTACACCGTGAAGGCCGGCGATTCCCTGTGGTCCATCGCCCAGAAGCACCTGGGCACCGGCACCAAGTGGGAGGTCATTTACAAGGCCAACCAGGACCTGCTCCAGAACCCCAACCAGATCCAGATCGGCCAGGTCCTCACCATTCCCGCCGCATAACCACAAGCTGTCAATCATCCAAAGGAGGCGTCCCGGCTGGGACGCCTCCTTCTCGATCATCCTTTGGACGGAACCAGTCAATCAACACCTCCCTCCGCCGCTTTGACGAAGGGCGGTGCTCCTTTACGCAGGTCGCTCAGCAGCCTGTTCCTCTTTCATGATAAATTTAAGATCATAATATATTCTTCACTATTTTCAGCAGCAACAGTGAATCCCACTTTCTCATACATCCTCACTGCATCATTACTTTTCTGAAGGGATAAAGATATTTTTGAATATCCAGCCAATTTTTCTACTTGTATCAGTCGTTTCAACAATGAAGTTCCAATGCCTGATCTTCTGTACTGGGGGCAGACAGACATAGCAAGAGATGGCGTATCATGATCAATGTGTCCATAATCATTCATAACCCTTGCCCAAATAGCTCCGACTATATTTCCTTGGATTTCTGCCACCAAGGCTTTATCGTGTTTTCGATTTCCAAATCCAACGATATATTCTTGTAACTCCGGACATTCTATCACTGATTTCGGCGGTGGTTCAATTCCGTCTGGAATATAGATTGCCTCGTACAAAAAATCACCCAACAGGCCAAATTCTTCGTTTCTCATCTCTCGTATTACATAGTCCATATTTTCGCTCCAAATTACAATTTATTGTTTGGCTTTACTGTACCACATTTTTATCGTTCAAGCAATGTATATCAAGAATCGGCAGAGCGTGGTCCTCCCCTCCTGTGGTTGACATTGTAGACCTTCCGTGTTACAATCAGTCTACAAAGTAAACCAACAGTCTGTGAGGTGAACGATATGGAACCGCTGACCCTGACCAACAGCGAGTGGTATGTGCTGGACAGCCTGTGGGAGCGCTCCCCCATGACGGTGATGGAGCTGGTGTCCGCCCTCCACGAGAAAGTGGGCTGGGCCAAAAGCACCACCATCACCACCCTGCGGCGGATGGAGGGCAAGGGCCTGCTCCACTGTCAGGTGGAGGGCCGCACCAGGCATTACACTCCGGCGGTGGAGCGGCAGAGCGCCGCCCGGCAGGAGACCCGGTCCTTCCTGGACCGGGTGTACCAAGGCAGTGTGGGATTGATGGTCTCCTCCCTGGTCCGGGACGAAGCCCTGAGCCGGGAGGATCTCGATCAGCTCTATGAAATTTTACGTCAGGCAGAGGAGGAAATCACATGACCGGATCGATGGCGCTCCCCAGTCTGATGACCACTCTGATCCCCTGGGCCATCTCCTCAGTTCTGCTGATCCTGGCGGTGCTGGCTGTGCGGTGGCTCACCCGGGACCGGCTGTCCTCTGTAAACCGCTATGCCCTGTGGCTGGTGGTGCTGATCCGGCTGCTGATCCCCATTCAGCTCCCCTTCCTCTCCTCCTTAGGAGCAGTGGACCTTGCGCCCCAGATGGAGAATACCCCGGTATATGCCTTCCCCACCGGCCACATGGATGCGCCGGAGCGTTATATCCAGCATATCCGGGAAGAACAGGGCGAGGACCCGGTCATGAGCGCCGGCGTCACCAGCCGCAGCTTCCCCGCTCTGGGAGGGATCGGCTTTGATTATTACAACGGCGGCACGATCCTGGAGGAGAACGGTTATACTGATTACGCCTTTTTCTCCACTGTCCCCCGGATCCTGTCTATCCTGTGGGGAGCAGGAGCGTTGGTGATGCTCCTGTGTCTGGTTGGGAACAACCTGCGCTTTGCCGCAAGGCTGCGCCGCTCCCGCCGTCCCCTGGACATTCCCCAGTGTCCCCTTCCCGTCTACCGGATGGAAGGCCTGTCCTCCCCCTGCCTGTCCGGCCTGTTTCACCCCGCCATCTACCTCACTCCGGAGGTTGCGGAAAACGAAACAGCCCTGCGCCATGTACTGACCCACGAGGGGACCCACTACGCCCACAAGGACCACATCTGGTCCGCCCTCCGGTGTACCGCCCTGGCCCTCCACTGGTATGATCCCCTGGTATGGCTGGCAGTTTCCCTGTCCAAGGCGGACGGGGAGCTGGCCTGCGACGAGGGGGCGGTCCGGCGGCTGGGCGAGGAGGAGCGCATCCCCTATGGCCGGACCCTGGTGGACATGGTGGCCCAACGTTCCCTGCGGCCCGCCGACCTGCTGTCCTGCTCCACTACAATGGCCGGAGGAGGCAAGTGCATCCAACAGCGGGTGGCCCTTTTGGTAAAGAAGCCGGAAACGAGAGCCACAGCCATCTTTGGGGCGTGTACGGCCCTGGCCTTGGCGGCGGTGTTCACCTTTGGGGGCGGCGGCCCCTCTCCATACAGCTACACAGGGTATGTAGCAGCCGTGGAGGCTTCCTGGTCTATCCACCTCGCACCGCCATTCACCTCTAGTACCTGGTACCCCGCCATAGAGGATCAGGAGGCTCTGAAGAAGGCCCGGTCGATCCTGCTCCAGGCGGAAGCGTATGACAAAAACGGAGAGACAACCGCCTTCGGGTTCTCTGAAATGATCCCGGTTTGCTATGGTCTGAAACTCTCCTCAGGGACAGACATAACTCGTTTCTATCTCTATCCCGCATCCACAGGCCTGCTTTATGTCCTGCCCTATCTGGATGCTACGACCAGTGGAACCGTCCCTGTGGCCACTCTGCCCGACAGCACAATCAGCCAGCTAAAGGAGTTGGCCAATGCCCAACAACAGGCTCTTGATTCCGGTATTGCCTATGACCAATTCTGTTCCCAGATCCAGCAGGCCAGCGCCATACAGGTAACCCCTCCCTCCAGATTCAGCGTCTCCTATCCAGAGCCCATCACCGCGCCCTCCCTGCTGGAGGCTGGCCGGGCCGATCTGCTCTGCGCCCGGGCTCCCACACCCCAGGAAGCCCGGCGCCGATGGAACGAGGATGATCTTTCCAGGGACGCCTACCAGATCACCCTGACCCTCTCCTCCGGCCAGACGGCCCCATATCTGCTTTACCAACCCGGCGGCCTATCCTGGAAGAGCGGTGGGGAAAATCTGGTCTATGTTCTCTCCGGAGATTCTCTCCAACCCATAGGCGTTCTGGACACTTATGCGGTCCAGGCTCTGGTGGGATGGGCGGAACAGCAAAAGGGGCATCAGAACAATCCTGTCCCCCTCACTCCTGAAGAGCTGGCCTACTTCAACGACGGCTCCTTCTTTGATAATGGGACAGGAAACGGCGGGGACGCCTACCTCCATTTCTCCATTCGGAATATGTTCCCCACCTCCCAGTATGACACGCCCCAGGACATTGATCTGTTTGAATTATTCTATTGCGGAAGCGCTCAGCCGTCCACCCCCATGAGTCAGGAAGAGCGCCAGCTGGTGATCGACCGGGGCTATCATGGAACTGCTCCGCCATGTGGCTGCACTAAGATCACCAGGCAGGAGATGGACGCCGTTTTATTGGAGCACACCGGTCTGACTTTGGAAGAGACCCGCCAGGTCGGACTGGAACAGTTCACCTACCTACCGGAGTACGATGCCTATTATCACTTTCACGGGGACACCAATTATACATTCCCCATCTTTTCGCAAGGGTTCCGCCAGGGAGATCTGATCCATCTTGATTACGGAGATTGCATGCTGACCTTACGGCAGACCGGGAACAGCTATCAGTTCTATTCCAACCGCTCCCTCACCGCCTTTCCAGAGTAGGGCGGCGGTTCGACGGCTCCCGGCACTGTGCCGAGGCGGCCTCTCCCCCCTGTAAACTCGCTTTTTTCTCTCCGCCCGCTTAGTATGCGGGCGGTTTTTTATGCATTTCGACAGTTCACTTTTCTTTTACATATTTCTGTATTTTGATCCCATAGAGGTGAAATGCACAATTTTACGACGTTAAAAGACTGTTTTTCCTCCCCCTTTTCCCGTTAAGAAGTCGTTAAAATTGTTGTTTTTCCCCTCCTCCGTCAGTATCATACCATTAAGAGAATTATTCATATCGATCAGTCCGTTTTCGGACGAACAGTCAGGAGTTACAGGTTACTATGAGTCTGCGCATCGGCATCGACATCGGCTCCACCACAGTGAAGGTGGTGGTGCTGGATGAACAGAACAAGCTGCTGTTCCGCTCCTATGAGCGGCACTATTCCAAGACCCGGGAACGGGCCTGCGAGACCCTCCATTCCATCACCGGTCTGCTGGCGGGCAAACAGGTGAAAATGGTCATCACCGGCTCTGCCGGCCTGGGCGTGGCCAATGCCTCCGGCATTGATTTTGTGCAGGAGGTCTACGCCACCGCCGCCGCGGTCAATACATACATCCCCAAGACGGACGCCGTCATCGAGCTGGGGGGCGAGGACGCCAAGATCATTTTCTTCGGCGGCGCACTGGAGGAGCGGATGAACGGCTCCTGCGCCGGGGGCACCGGGGCCTTCATCGACCAGATGGCTACCCTGATGAACGTGACGGTGGGTGAGCTGGACGCCCTCTCCCTGAAGCACGAAAAGATCTATCCCATCGCCTCCCGCTGCGGCGTGTTCGCCAAAAGCGACATCCAGCCCATTCTGAACCAGGGCGGGCGGAAGGAGGATGTGGCCGCCTCCATCTTTCAGGCCGTGGTGGATCAGACGGTGGCCGGCCTCACCCAGGGGCGTGAACTAAAAGGTAAAATCGTCTTTCTGGGCGGCCCCCTCCATTTCCTTATGGGGCTGCGGGAGCGGTTCGTGGAGACCTTGAAGCTGGACGGAGACCACGCCATCTTTCCCGAGGACGGCGACTGCTTCGCCGCCATGGGCGCCGCCCTGTGCGCCACCGATTATGAGCCCATTCTCTTTGAGGACGCGCTGAAAAAGCTGGAGGAGAGCGTGGACACCACCACCCTGGTGGACACCATGCCTCCCCTGTTCCGGGATGTGGGCGAGTACGGCGCCTTCTGCGCCCGTCACAACGCCAAGCGCCCGCCCCAGACCGACATCAAGACCTACCGCGGCCCCGCCTGGCTGGGCATTGACGCCGGCTCCACCACCACCAAGCTGGCCCTCATCACAGAGAACGGCGGCCTGCTGTATACCTATTACCACTCCAACCAGGGCAACCCGGTGGCCATCGTGCTGGAGCAGCTGCGGACCATCTACGCCATGTGCGGAGACCGCATCCAGATCCGGGGAGCAGCGGTCACCGGCTATGGCGAGGACCTGATCAAAAATGCCTTCTCCTGTGACCTGGGCCTGGTGGAAACGGTGGCCCATTACCGTGCCGCCGCCCATTTCGAGCCTGAGGTGGATTTTATCATCGACATCGGCGGCCAGGACATGAAATGCTTCAAGATCCGCAACCAGGCGGTGGACTCCATCATGCTCAACGAGGCCTGCTCCTCCGGCTGCGGCTCCTTCATTGAGACCTTCGCCAAAGCCCTGGGCTATTCCATCGCGGACTTCGCCAAGCTGGGCCTGTTCGCCCAGCACCCGGTGAATCTGGGCTCCCGCTGCACGGTCTTTATGAACTCCAGCGTCAAGCAGGCCCAGAAGGACGGAGCCAGCGTGGAGGACATCTCCGCCGGTCTTTCCATCTCCATCGTGAAAAACGCCATCTACAAGGTCATCCGCGCCGCCTCCCCTGATGACCTGGGACAGCACATCGTGGTCCAGGGAGGCACCTTCCACAACGACGCGGTGCTCCGGGCCTTTGAGCTGGAGCTGGGCCGGGACGTCACCCGCCCCACCATCTCGGGCATCATGGGGGCCTTCGGCGCAGCCCTGGCCGCCCGGGATCTGGAGCTGGAGCAGAGCGCTCTGCTCTCCCCTCAGGCCCTGGAAAAATTCACCCACACCGCCAAGCCGGCCACCTGCGGCCTGTGCACCAACCACTGCTCTCTCACCGTCAACGCCTTTGACGGCGGGCGGCGTTTTATCTCAGGCAACCGCTGCTCCCGCCCCTTGGGTGAGGAGCCCACCCGGCACCCCGACCTGATGCGGTATAAATACGCAAAGCTCCGCTCCCTCCACGGCAAGGGCAGCGGGGACGGTTCCCGGGGCAGGATCGGCATCCCCTTCGGCCTGAATATGTATGAGAATCTGCCCTTCTGGTTCGAACTGTTCACCCGCCTCAACTTCGAGGTGGTCCTCTCCCCGGAGTCCAGCCGGAAGCTCTACCTCAAGGGACAGCGCACCATCCCCTCGGACACGGTGTGCTACCCCGCCAAGCTGCTCCACGGCCATGTAATGTCCCTGGCGGAGCAGGGGGTAGACGCCATCTTCTACCCCTGTATGCCCTATAATTTCAACGAGGGCGTCAGCGACAACAACTACAACTGCCCGGTGGTGGCCTACTACCCGGAGCTGCTGGCCGCCAACGTCCCTGCTCTGAAACAGGTCCGCTACCTGTACCCGTACTTCGGCCTGCACCGCCCCCGGGATTTCGAGCGGAAGGCCGGCGAGTGGTTTTTCAACGAGTTTCAGATCCCCAAGCGGGAGACCGCCGCCGCGGCCAAGGCGGCATACGCAGCTTACGAGGCTTATAAGGACGACCTGCGGCAGACCGCCCAGACATACATCGCCCAGGCCCGGGCAGAGGACCGTCCCATTCTGGTGGTAGCCGGCCGCCCCTATCACATGGATCCGGAAATCAACCACGGCATCAACGACCTGATCACCTCCTTCGGCTTCACCCTCATCACAGAGGACGCGGTGGCCTGGCTGGAAGATAAGACCCCCCGCCATGTGCTCAACCAGTGGACCTATCACGCCCGGATGTATAACGCAGCCCGGTATGTATGCACCCAGCCGGACATGGATCTGATCCAGCTGGTTTCCTTCGGCTGCGGCATCGACGCAATCACCGGTGACGAGATGCGCTCCATCCTGGAGGACGGCGGCAAGCTGTACACTCAGCTGAAAATTGATGACATCAGCAACCTGGGCGCTGTCAAGATCCGGATCCGGAGCCTGATCGCGGCAATTGACGCAAGAAAGGCCAATTCTTAGGGCGCAGGGACCCCAGCGCGCCGCAGATCACAGGCGTGTCCAGCGGTCACGCCCTGCAAGAAAGGAACATTTCTATGGCGAAATTAGTATATGATGAGACCGGCCGCCTCCTTTTCACCAAGGAAATGAAGGAGGAGTACACCATCCTCATGCCCCAGATGCTGCCCATCCACTTCGGGATGTTCCGCAAGCTGCTGGAGCTGGAAGGCTACCATGTGGACCAGCTGAACAACGACGGCCGGTCCGTGGTGGACGAGGGTCTGAAATATGTCCACAACGACACCTGCTACCCCGCTCTGCTGGTCATCGGGCAGTTCATGGACGCCATCAAGCATGGGGGCTACGACCCCCACAAGGTGGCCCTGTTCATCACCCAGACCGGCGGCGGCTGCCGGGCCAGCAACTATATCCATCTGCTGCGGAAGGCCCTGGCCAAGGCGGGGATGGACTATATCCCTGTGATCTCCGTCTCCTTCGGCCTGGAGAAGAACCCTGGCTTCAGCCTGAGCGTGGACCTGATCCGCAAGCTGGTATACGGTATGATGTACGGCGACCTGATCATGTGGGTATCCAACCAGGTCCGCCCCTATGAGGTGGAGGCGGGCGCCGCCGACGCCATGGTGGAGCGCTGGACCCAGCAGCTGGTGGACCGCTTCCAGGCGGGAAAGGGCATGAGCCGCAAGCAGATGCGCCGGATCTTCGATGAGATCTGCGCCGACTTTGCCACTATCCCGGTGACCGGTGAGCAAAAGGTCCGGGTGGGCATCGTGGGCGAGATCTATGTGAAGTTCTCCTCCCTGGGCAACAACCACCTGGAGCAGTTCCTCCTGTCCGAGGGGGTGGAGCCTGTGGTCCCCGGCCTGACCGACTTTATGATCTTCAAGATCTACAACCGGGTGGCCGATGTAGACCTGTACGGCGGAAAGCTGATCAAGAAGGCCGCCTGCCGCGCCTTTATGTCCTATATCCAGAGCTGCCAGAAGGATATGATCCAGGCTCTGGAGCGCTCCGGCCGCTTCCGCGCCCCGGGCACCTTCGACGACCTACACAAACTCATCCACGGCTACTTGGGCGACGGCAACAAGATGGGCGAAGGCTGGCTGCTCACCGCTGAGATGCTGGAGCTGATCCACACCGGTACCGGCAACATCGTCTGCACCCAGCCCTTCGGCTGCCTGCCCAACCACATCGTGGGCAAGGGGATGATCCGCAAGCTGAAGGACGACTACCCCATGAGCAACATCGTTGCCATCGACTACGATCCCGGCGCCACCCGGATCAACCAGGAGAACCGGATCAAACTCATGCTGGCCAACGCCAAGGGCCTGGCTCAGCATCAGGCCGCCGTCCCCCACAGCAGCGAGCCTGTCCAGGTGGAGAAGCCCCGCTCCCTCACCCATGCCGGAGCCCACGCCTGAGTGTTCCGGACAAACAAACAGGACCAATAAAACGCTCCTTCTCCGGTCTCTCTCCGGAAAAGGAGCGTTTTTTCTATGCTTGATGTACAGCTCGGTCAGCGGTGATCCACCGCATACATATAGTCGATCAGATCCAGCACCTTGTTGGAATAGCCCCACTCGTTGTCATACCAGGCGATGAGCTTCACAAAGCGGTCATTCAGCATGATGCCCGCGGTCTCGTCCAAAATGGAGGTATGGGGGTTCCCGATAATATCGGAGGAGACGATCTGGTCCCGGGTATAGGACAGGATCCCCTTCATGGGGCCGGCAGCCGCCTGATGGACCGCCTCGCAGATCTCCTCATAGGTGGTGGAGGTACACAGGCGGGCGGTCAGATCCACCACGGATACGTCGTTGGTGGGGACGCGGAAGGACATCCCGGTCATCTTCCCCTTCAGCTCCGGCATGACCAGCCCCACCGCCTTGGCCGCGCCGGTGGAGGATGGAATGATGTTCCCGATCACAGAGCGGCCCGTCCGCCAGTCCCGGCCGGCCCGGGCATCCACCGCCTTCTGCTTGGCCGTGGAGGCATGGATGGTGGACATGAGGGCCTCTTCGATCCCGAAGTTGTCCTGGATGACCTTGGTCAGTGGGGCCAGGCAGTTGGTGGTGCAGGAGGCATTGGACACCACGTTCATATCAGGGGTATAGGTCTCGTGGTTGACGCCCATCACGAAGGTAGGGGTCACGTTGTCCTTGGCGGGGGCAGTGATGACCACCTTTTTCGCTCCGCCCTTGAAGTGCAGAGAGCTCAGCTCCTGAGTGTTGAACGCGCCTGTGGACTCAATAATGTACTCGGCTCCGCAGTCAGACCAGGGGATCTCCCCCGCGTCGCTCTGGCTGAACACACAGATCTTATGCCCATTGACGATCAGGTTCTCCCCGTCGTGCTCCACCGTCCCATGGAACGTACGAAACACCGAATCATATTTGACCATATATTCCATATAGTCCAGATCCGCTTTTCTCAGGTTGATGCCCCGAAGCTCAAATTTTTCTCCCCGCTCCAGCATGATCCGGAGCGCGATGCGCCCGATCCGACCAAACCCATTAATACCAACCGGAATACCCATGACACACTGACCTCCATTTTAATTTTGATTTCGATGCTCTTTTTCACCTCTTAGTCTTTTCTTAATTATATATCATATTTATTTTTTGTCCATACCTCTTCCATTTTTCTTTTAAAATTCATAGCTCAACTTATTTTGATTCATTTTTTAACTTTAGTTAATCCTTGCATGTTATTTTTATATATCAATCACAATCCTAATTATTCCATTTTGAGCTCTTGCATCCTTTCCAACCGAATATACGACAGGAGCGCCCCTCCGGCCTTTCTGTCCGGCCAGATGGGCGCTCCCGCTGTTCTTCTTCAAAAGGTTTGGGCCACTCGCCCCGCGCTATTTGTTCCCCTCCAGAGAGTGGGGCCCAAAGCCGTGGGGCAGGAGCTCCTCCAGAGCGGCGTCCTGGAAGTCTCCGTCCCCCCTGGCAGCCAGCACCCGCAGCCCGGGCGCAAACTCGTACAGCATCTGCCTGCAGCTTCCGCAGGGCCAGCAGTAGTCCCCGCCCCGCCCCGCGATGGCAATGGTGGTCCAGTCGTCCCGGTGGCCCTCGCTGACCGCCTTCAGCAGGGCGGTACGCTCGGCACAGATCGTGGAGCCAAAGGCGGCGTTCTCCACATTGCAGCCGGTAAATACAGTGCCGTCCCGGCACAGCAGAGCGGCTCCCACAGGAAAGCGGGAATAGGGTGCATAAGAAAATCGATGCATGGAAAATGCGCGTGCCACCAGCTCCTGGTCTGTCATATATGCTTCCTCCTGATCGTCGGCCCGGATCTCACTCCGGACGCGTTGTTTCCTCTATTATATCCCGCACGGCCCTTTCGGACAAGGTCAACCGTACAGCTTGACTCCGCTTTCCCAGATTCGTCTGTGCATTTCTTACAAAATCAGTGCAAATATATTTTGTATTGAACGCAAAAACACCGTGTCAAAAAACACAAGATATAGTGGACAAGCCAGCCAAGGTGTGCTATAATCAGGTCCCGAAGCACCGTTCGGCCTCTGGCCGTTTTCTCATAGAGCGGCGCGGACGCGCCCGGATCTTAACAGGAGAGGAGCCCCCAAATGAAAGTCATCAAGCGCGACGGTTCTATCGTCGATTACGACCGCAGCAAGATCAGCACCGCCATTCAAAAGGCCAACGACGAGGTCCCAGAGGAGGACCGCCTCAGTCAGGACCGCATCGACGCCATCATTGACCGCATTGAAGAACTGAAGCGCCCCCGGATTCTGGTGGAGGACATCCAGGACCTGGTGGAGCAGGGACTGGTTGCGGAAAACAAGTTCCATCTGGCCAAGACCTACATCATCTACCGCTATAACCGGGCCCTGGTGCGCAAGGCCAACACCACCGACGAGTCCATCCTCTCCCTGCTCCGCAACGAAAATAAGGAGCTGGCCGAGGAAAACTCCAACAAGAACACCATGATCGCCGCCACCCAGCGGGACTATATCGCCGGTGAGGTGAGCCGGGACCTGACCCGGCGCATCCTGCTGCCCGAGTACATCTCCAAGGCCCACGACGAGGGCGCCATTCACTTCCACGACGCGGACTACTTCGTTCAGCCCATCTTCAACTGCTGCCTGATCAACATCGGAGACATGCTGGACAACGGCACTGTGATGAACGGCAAGCTCATTGAGAGCCCCAAGAGTTTTCAGGTGGCCTGCACCGTTACCACACAGATCATCGCCTGCGTGGCCTCCAACCAGTACGGCGGTCAGAGCGTGGACATGAGCCATCTGGGCAAATACCTGCGCCGCAGCCGGGAGAAGTTCCGCAAGCACATCTTCTACGAGTGCGCCGGTCAGGTGGACGAGGCCACCCTGGAACGGCTGGTGAATGACCGGGTCCGGGACGAACTGAAGTCCGGCGTCCAGACCATCCAGTACCAGATCAACACCCTGATGACCACCAATGGCCAGTCCCCCTTCGTCACCCTGTTCCTCAACCTGCGGGAGGACGACCCCTACCTGGAGGAGAATGCCCTCATCGTGGAGGAGGTCCTCCGTCAGCGCCTGGAGGGCATCAAGAACGAGGCGGGCGTCTACATCACCCCCGCCTTCCCCAAGCTGGTCTATGTGCTGGACGAGCACAACTGCCTGAAAGGCGGGAAGTACGACTACATCACCGAACTTGCAGTGCGCTGCTCTGCCAAGCGGATGTATCCAGACTATATCTCCGCCAAAAAGATGAAGGAGAATTACGAAGGCAACGTGTTCTCCCCCATGGGCTGCCGCTCCTTCCTGTCCCCCTGGAAAGATGCGAATGGAAACTACCAGTTCGAGGGGCGCTTCAACCAGGGCGTGGTCTCCCTCAATCTGCCTCAGATCGGTATTCTCTCCAAGGGTGACGAGGACGCCTTCTGGAAGCTGCTGGACCAGCGGCTCCAGCTGTGCTTCGAGGCCCTGATGTGCCGGCACAACGCACTGAAAAACGTCCACTCCGACTCCTCCCCCATCCACTGGCAGTACGGCGCCATCGCCCGCCTGCCCAAGGGCGCGCCCATCGAGCCCCTGCTGTACGGCGGCTACTCCTCCATCTCCCTGGGCTACATTGGCCTGTATGAGGTCACCAAGCTGATGAAGGGGGTCTCCCACACCGATCCCCAGGGACAGGACTTCGCCCTTCGGGTGATGGACCGCCTGCGGAAGGCCTGCGACGACTGGAAGAAGGAGACCAACATCGGCTTCGCCCTGTATGGCACCCCCGCCGAGTCCCTGTGCTACCGCTTCGCACGCATCGACAAGGAGCGCTTCGGCACCATCCCCGACGTCACCGACAAGGGCTACTACACCAACAGCTACCATGTGGACGTGCGGGAGCACATCGACGCCTTTGACAAATTCACCTTCGAGAGCCAGTTCCAGAAGATCTCCACCGGCGGCTGCATCTCCTATGTGGAGATCCCCAATATGCGCCACAATCTGGAGGCCCTGAAGGAGGTCGTCCGCTTCATCTATGACAACATCCAGTACGCCGAATTCAACACCAAGAGCGACTACTGCCAGGTGTGCGGCTATGACGGAGAAATCATCATCAACGATGACAACCAGTGGGAGTGCCCCGCCTGCCACAACAAGGACCAGACCAAGATGAACGTCACCCGGCGCACCTGCGGCTATCTGGGTGAAAATTACTGGAACGTAGGAAAGACCAAGGAGATCAAGTCCCGGGTCCTGCACCTCTAAGTCAATTAGGAATGAGGAGTTAGGAACGAGGAATTGGAGTGTCCGGCTCTGCCGGACACTCCAAGTTTGTCGAAAAGCCCGACTGCAAGGAGTTCCATCGTCCGCACTGCGGCCGCCGCGAAGCGGCGGCACTTAACGCGGGGATAGCGACGGAACAGAATCAGATCCCATCATTTTTGTGGGCGCAGGGTGAATCGCCCCGAAGGGGCAAGAGAGGGACCTCTGTGGGATATATAACACTTTTCGCGCAAGATGGGCCGACTTTTTCGTAAGGATACAAGGTCATCTTGCGTGCTTGCTTTTTCGACGCTCCAGCCCACGGGCCTGTACTCCTAATTCCTAACTCCTAATTCCTAATTTAAAAAACCGGGGGTTTTTCCATGAACTACGCTGACATCCGTCCCATCGATGTGGCCAACGGGCCGGGCATCCGGGTTTCCCTGTTTGTCTCCGGCTGCACCCACGCCTGCCCGGAGTGCTTCAACCCGGAGGCCTGGGACTTCTCCTACGGCCAGCCCTTCACCCAGGCCGAGGCCGGTCAGATCCTCCAGGCGCTGGAAAAGCCCTATATCAAAGGTCTCTCCCTCCTGGGGGGCGAGCCCTTCCACCCCGCCAACCAGACCGCCGTGCTGGATCTTGTGCGTCAGGTGCGGGCCAGATTCCCGGAAAAGGACGTCTGGTGCTACTCCGGCTATCTGTTTGAGGACCTGGCCGCCGGCCGCGTGGGGGAGCACAGCCGGGAACTGCTGGAGCAGCTGGATGTTCTGGTAGACGGTCCTTTTGTGGTTGGGCTGAAAAACCTTGGGCTGCGGTTCCGGGGGTCCTGCAACCAGCGCATCCTGGCCGTGGGTCCCTCCCTGGCCCAGGGCGCTCCCGTCTTGTGGGACGAAGGCTCTGTGGAGTAACTGCAACAAAAAACCAAACAAAAAAAAGACCGCTCACGCGGTCTTTTTTCATGCCCTGTGGGCCGGTTTTCACTTGGGAAAGCTGATGCGGATCGAGGTCCCCCGGTCCACCTGACTATTCAGGTAGATCTGTGCGTTGTGGAGCAGTGCGCCATGCTTGACGATGGACAGCCCCAGCCCCGTGCCGCCAATCTCCTTGGAGTGGCTCTTGTCCACCCGGTAAAAGCGCTCAAACACCCGGCTCTGGTCCTCCGGAGGAATCCCGATGCCCGTGTCCGCCACAGTTACCTCCGGGCCTTCCGCGCCCTGTCCCACTGTGAGAGTCACACGGCCGCCGGTCCGGTTATACTTGATGGCGTTTTCGCACAGGTTATAGATCATTTCGTCCAGCACCCGGCGGACGCCCTGCACCTGGACCGGCGCGCCCCAGACTTCTACTGAGACCCCTGCGCTCCGGGCCGCCGGTTCCAGCCGGCGGGCCACCTCCTGAGACAGGGCCAGCAGCTCCACCGGCTCCCGCTCCAGGCTCTCCGCCCCCTCGTCCAGCTGGGACAGACGGAGGATGTCCTCCACCAGGGCGATCAGCCGCCGGGCCTCCTGATAGATGTCCCCGGCAAAGTCCCGGATATCCTCCGGCTTCACCATCCCCCCCTGCATGATCTCCGCGATCCCGGAGATGGCGGTGAGGGGCGTTTTCAGTTCATGGGAAACATTGGCGGTGAACTCCCGCCGCAGTTCCTCCCGCTTCTCCTGCTCGGTGACGTCCATCAGCACCAGGACCGCTCCCGCCGGCTCCCCGTCCTTCCATACCGGGTCGGCCAGCAGCTGGCAGCACCGCCCATTCATCTGGAGCACCTGTCGGCTCCGGTGCCCCTCCAGTACCTCGTCCACCGCCTGACGGAAGTGCTCCTCCCGGTTAAGGAAGAGTGCGTTGACCTCTCCCACTGGCTCCTCCGCCCCCAGCAGGCGCAGCGCACCCGGGTTGTGGGACAGGACACGGCCCTGCCGGTCCAGAAGCAGGAAGCCCTCCGCCATGTTCTCTGTCAGAGCGGAAAACTCCGTCTGCTTCTGCTGGAGCTGCCCCATCTGCTGCTTGATGGTGTCATTCTGCCGCTTGATCCGGGTGAGGAGAGGCGCCAGCTCGTCATAGGCATCACAGTCCTCTGGATGTTCCAGATCCAGCTCGGCAATAGGCCGGATGATGCTCCGGGACAACCTTGAGGCCAGCACGACCGACAGCAGCAGGGCCAGGACCAGAATCACCAGAATGGGCTGCACCATGGACAGCAGCAGCAGCCATACCGTCCGCTGACTGCTGGCCAGGCGGATCACCGTGCCGTCCGACAGGCGGCGGGCGCTGTACAGGGTCTGCTCCGCCAGGGTGGAGGAGTAGCGGGTGGCGGCACCCAGACGGTTTTCCTGGGCCTCCCTGATTTCCTCCCGGTTGCCGTGGTTCTCCATGGCGGCGGAGTCTGTGGAACTGTCAAACAGCACTGTGCCGTCAGCAGCCACCCAGGTCACCCGGTTCTCTGAGTCCAGGCCATCCAGATAGTTCAGCCCCTCCAGCTCCACGCCCCGGGCCACCAGCCAGGTCTCCGTCCCCAGCGCCTCCATCATCTGGTCGCTGAAATATTGATAGAGCACCCCCATGAACAGGATGATGGACAGGGCCATCACTGAAACAGCCACCGCCATGGAGTTGCGAAACAGCTTTGCGGTCATATTCCCTTCCCTCATTCTCCGCGGACACTCTCTGTCCGGGTGTCCGTGCTGACTTTATAGCCGACGCCGCGCACGGTCTCAATGCAGTCGCCGGAGCGCCCCAGCTTCTGGCGCAGCGTTCGGATGTGGACGTCCACCGTGCGGCTGGCCCCGTCAAACTCATAACCCCAGATGGTGTTGAGCAGCTGATCCCGGGTAAACACGGTCCCGGCCCGCTCCATCAGCAGACACAGGACCTGAAACTCCTTCAGCGTCAGGGTAACCTCCCGCTCCCCGTCCCGAACGATGTGCCGGGCGGGGTCCACAAACAAAGTGCCCAGGGAGTAGGTGCGGCTCTGTGGCTCCCGCTGCCCGCCGTGGCGCAGGGCGGCACGGATCCGGGCCATCAGCTCCATCATTCCAAAGGGCTTTGCCACGTAGTCATCCGCCCCCTCGTCCAGGCCCAGCACCTTGTCGTACTCCGTGCTCTTGGCGGTGAGCAGGATGACCGGCAGGGACCGGGAGGCCGGCAGGGAGCGCAGGCGCTTGAGCACCTGGAGCCCGTCCTCCTCCGGCAGCATAATGTCCAGCAGAAGCAGGTCCGGCGTCCGCCGCTCCAGCGCCTCCCAGAACTGGGAGGGACGCTCAAAGCCCTCCGCCTCCATCCCCTGGCTTTGGATGGTATAGACCACCAGCTTTCGGATGCTGGCGTCATCCTCTAAAATATAGATCACGTTGCTTCCACCTCTTGCGGCGGAGGCGGTCTTCGCCCGCCCTCCGCAGGATTTTTCAGTTCAGCGCGCTGTGTTGTCCGGTGAGAGAGTACTCCACCCACTCGGCGATGTTCACTGCGTGGTCCCCGATGCGCTCCAGATATTTTGCAATCATCAGCAGGTCGATGCACACCTCACCGCTATCCCCCTGTCCCAGCAAGCGGACCAGTTCCTGCTTCACATCCAGAAAGAGCTGGTCCACCTCGTCATCCCTGCGGACCACGGCCTGGGCCAAGCTCAAGTTTTTCCGTACAAAGGAGTCTATGCTGTCGGTGACCATGACGATGGCGTTCCGGGCCATCTCAGCGATGGGCACCCGGCTGATCATGGGGCTGTGGGCGATGTCCAGGGTGATCTCCGCAATGTCCGCTGCCTGGTCGCCGATGCGCTCCATGTCGGAGATCATCTTCAGCGCGGCAGAGATGGCGCGCAGATCCCGAGCCACCGGCTGCTGCTGGAGCAGCAGCTTCATGCACAGGTTCTCGATGTCCCGCTCTTTTTGATCGATCTCCCGCTCGGCGGCGGCCGCGCTCTCCCGCAGGGCGTCATCTCCGTCCAGCAGGGCCTTGGTGGCGGCGGAGATGGCCTCCTCACACAGGGCCCCCATTTTGATCAGTTCCACATTCAGCTGCTCCAGCTGCTCATTGAATCTGTCCCGCATTATCCAAACCTCCCGGTGATGTAATCTTCTGTCTTTTTGTTCTGGGGCATGGAGAACATCTGCTCAGTGTCTCCGTACTCGATCAGCTCGCCCAGGAGGAAAAAGGCAGTCTTATCGGAGATGCGGGCGGCCTGCTGCATATTGTGAGTCACCATGATAATAGTATAATCCTTTTTTAGATCGGCGGCAAGGTCCTCGATCTTGGAGGTGGAGATGGGGTCCAGAGCGGAGGTGGACTCGTCCATCAGCAGCACATCGGGCTTCACCGCCAGGGCCCGGGCGATGCACAGCCGCTGCTGCTGGCCACCGGACAGTCCCATCGCCGACTTCTTCAGCCGGTCCTTCACCTCGTCCCAGATGGCCGCCCCACGGAGGGACTCCTCCACCAGTTCGTCCAGCTTCACCTTGCTGCGGATCCCGTGGGTCCGGGGACCGTAGGCCACATTGTCATAGATGGACATGGGAAAGGGATTGGGCTTCTGGAACACCATGCCGATGCGGCGGCGCAGGTCGGTGACGTCCTGGCCGGGGGCATAGATGTCCTCTCCCCGGTAGAACAGGGAGCCGTCGATCTTCACCCCGGGGATCAGGTCGTTCATCCGGTTGATGGTCCGCAGGAAGGTGGACTTGCCGCAGCCGGAGGGCCCGATAAGGGCGGTGATCTGGTGCTCCGGGATCTGGATGCAGATGTCCTTGAGGGCGTGGTTCTCACCATAATATAAATTCAGCTGTCGGGCAGACAGGATGGTATTTTCCATTCAAATTGCTCCTTTGTCGGATCAGGGTCGGCCGGATGAGCCCGGCGCCTCTTACTTCTTCAGCCGCCGTCCCACAAGACCGGCGGCCAGGTTGATGATCAGGGTCAGGATCATCAGGATGGCGGCGATGGCAAAGGCGATCTCCGTCTCGCCCCGCTCGTTGGCATACAGATAGAGGGCCACCGTGAGGGTGGCGGAGGAGTTGTTCAGCGACTGGGCAAAGCTGTACAGCACGGTGCCGAAGCCCGCGGTGAACAGCAGGGCGGCGGACTCCCCCACGATCCGGCCCACGGCCAGGATGCAGCCGGTGACAATACCGTCCACTGCGTTGGGAAGCACCACGGTGCGGATCATGTGCCACTTCCCGGCACCCAGGCCCAGCGCACCCTCCCGGTAGCTCTGGGGGACGGTTTTCAGGGACTCCTGGGTGGTGCGGATGATAGTGGGCAGGATCATCACCACCAGGGTCAGGCCGCCGGCCAGGATGCCCGCCTTCAGTCCCATAAGCTGGAGGAATACCATCATGCCCACCAGGCCGTAGATGATGGAGGGGATGCCGGTGAGAGTCTCGGCGGCAAACTCGATGAGGCCGGCCAGCCGGCGGTTGGTGGCATACTCTGTCAGATAGATGGCCGCCCCCACCCCCAGGGGCAGGACGATGACCATAGAGACCAGGATGATGTACACGGTGCTGGCAATGTGGGGCAGGATTCCCACGGTGCCCCTGAGCACACTGCTCTGGGTGGACAGCAGCTCCCAGGTGATCCGGGGCAGGCCCCGGGCAAAGATGTAGCCGATGATAAACACCAGCAGGGCGCACACCAGGCCGCCGCACAGCCACAGCAAAGCCCGGAGCCCCCGGTCATAGATCCAGCGGCGGGCAGGCAGCTTCTTTTCCATTTCTCACCCCTCCTTCCGGTTTTTAATGCACACGTTGAGGATCACGTTGATGATCATGATGAACAGGAACAGCACCAGGCCCACGGAGTACAGGGCCTGCTGCCAGAGGGAGCCCACCGCGGCATAGGACATCTCGGAGGCAATGGCGGTGGTTAGGAAACGCACCGGGGCGAACAGGCTCTCGGGCATATTGGGTACGTTGCCGGACACCATAATAATGGCCATGGCCTCGCCGATGGCCCGTCCCACTCCCAGCACCACCGCCGTGGCCACGCCGGAGCGGGCCGCAGGGAGAGAGATGCGGAAAATGGTCTCGATGTGGGTGGCGCCCAGGGCCAGGCTGGCCTCCTCATACTCCCGGGGGACCGCCTGCAGGGCGGTCTCCGCCACGTTGATGATGGAGGGCAGGATCATCACCGCCAGGACCACGATAGCGGCCAGCAGGGTGGCCCCGGAGGCCAGCTGGAAGGTCCTTTGGATGGCGGGGACCAGCACGATCATGCCCACCAGGCCATAGACGATAGAGGGGATCCCCGCCAGCAGCTCCACGGCGGTGCGGATCACCCGGGCCGCCTTGGGAGGGGCCACCTTCGCCAGGAACATGGCCGTCAGGATGCCCACAGGCACACCTACCAGGACAGCCCCGGCAGTGCCCGCCACTGAGGTGAGGATGAATGGCAGGATCCCGAACTGACCCTGCTTCCCCGCCCACTCCGTGCCAAACAAAAAGTCGGTGATCCCAATTTCCAGCACGGCGGGCAGCCCTGCAACGATCAGGTAGATGCAGATAAACAGCACACAGCCCACCGCCACACAGCCGCACAGCAGGAAAAGCAGCTTCACTCCAAACTCCAGGGTGTCCCGCCTCCGTTTGGAGCCCCGCCCTGCCGGCCGGCTGGGGTGGGTGGTCATTGCGCCGTCGGCCACAGCCGCCAAGATGTCACGTTTCATAAAAGTTCCTCTCTCTCATCGTGGAGACAGCCCCCGCCCGGAACGGGCGGAGGCGTTTTCACTGTTCTCCGGTCTCAGGCCAGGGGCACCGCGCCCGCCTGACGGATCAGGTCGGCGGCGTCCGCGGAGACAGCCCAGTCAAAGAAGGCCTGGGCGGCGGGGTTGAGGGCCTCGCTCTCGCGGGTCACCATCACAAAGGGGCGCTGGATCTGGTAGGAGCCGTCCAGAACGGTCTCCTCCGTGCAGGGCACGCCGCCCACAGTGATGGCCTTGATACCCTCCTTGCCCTCCACGGCGGACAGAGAGGCATAGCCGATGGCCTGGGGGTTGTTCTTCACCGCCTCGATGACCGCGCCGGTGGAGGTCAGCTCCTGGGAGAGGACACAGGCGCCCTCGGTGCCGGTGATGGACTCAAAGCCGTCCCGGGTTCCAGAGCCCCCCTCGCGGCCGATGCAGGCAATGGCGCCGGCGTCTCCGCCCAGCTCAGACCAGTCGGCGATCTCGCCGGTGAACACCTGGGCGATCTGCTCCACAGTCAGGTCCTCCACCTTGGAGTCGGCGTTGACGATGACCGCGATGCCGTCCAGCGCCACGTTGGTGCCCTTCAGGCCGGCGGCGGTCTCCTCATCCTTCAGAGCCCGGGAGGCCAGGCCGATATCGGCGGTACCGTTTTTGGCGGCCTCAATACCAGTTCCGGAGCCAGTGGGGTCATAGGACGCCTTCACGCCCGGGTTGTCGATCATAAACTGCTCCTCCAGGATCTGGATCACCTTCTCCATAGAGGTGGAGCCGTTGGCCGTGATGGTGCCGCTCAGCTCGGTCGTCTCCTGCTGAGCAGGGGCATTGCTTTGAGTACCGGAGTCGCTGCTCCCGCTGTTGGAAGAGCCGCAGCCGGCCAGCAGGCCGAAGGCAAGGACCATGGACAGCCCAAGGCAGGTAAACTTTTTCATGTTCATCATTCTCCTTTTTGTGAACAGTAATTTGTTTGTCTGTTTGACGTACAAGCGCAGTATAAAAAACAAATGTAAAATGGGCAACCGACGTTCTGTTAAATCTGTGTAAAATCGCAGTTTTTTCAGCGTTTCCCGCATTTTTCTCCCCAAAATCTCCCGTTAACCGGACCACGATGTAAAAAGCGCCCAGGATCCAGGATCCCAGGCGCTCCAGCTGATCAAAAATTTTCCATCGCAGGAATACTCACAGAATTTCGCTGCTGGCAAGCGGCGAAACCAAATCAAAATACACCTTTCCAGGGCTGTACACCTCAGAAATAACACTTCTCAGGGCAGAAGGGACGTCCACTTTAGAAAAATTGAGACCCTACTGTCTAGCAGCTTGCTGTCGGAACAGGTCGTCAGACCTGTTCCGACAGGCCGAAACAAGTGGCAAAGCCAATTGTTCAATCGTCTCGCCCCCGCCGCGTCAGGTGCGCCGGTCCGTCGTGTCCCGGAAGAGCAGAGAGATACACCATACCGCTGACAGGCCTACGACTGTATAAATGATCCGGCTGATCAGGCTGGCCGAACCGCCACAGGCAAAGGCCACCAAATCGAACTGAAACAGCCCGATACAGCCCCAGTTCAGCCCGCCGACGATCAGCAGCGCCAGAGCGATCTTATCCATCACCACAGCTTCTTACCTCCTCCCGATTGTGTTTCAGAGGTATTCTGCCCCATCCGGCAAAAAAACATACCAAAAGAAAGCATCCAGGGCTGCTGCACACCCTTGACCATTCCAAAAAACTGCGCCGTTCAGATTGCCGGAAGGCCTTGACAGACGATCTGTTCCGTGATAGGATAATAAACAATTCAACAGAATACAGGATAGAGGCGCGGTGTTCATGCGTACCGCGGAGCAAGGCCAGGCAGCCGCTCCGCAGGAGAGGGAACACCGCCGAAGGTACCTCCGCCTGCCTGGGCGGAGCTCCTGGGCCGTGGGAGAATATCTCTCGGACTGTCACAAATTGTGGAGCGCTATCCAGAGGTCTTCTCCCTGCGGACTTCCGTGCGGAGAAGGCATCCGGCTTTGCCATGGGCGCGTCTGCGCTCATGGTTTTTTGTTTGCGCGAAATTGGGCTGTGCGGGCCCAAGCTGTAAAATGGAGGGAAACAAAATGAGAAAGAGAAGAAACTGGCTGCCCCTGCTGGCAGTACTGGTCATGGCCGTTCTGGCCATGACCACGGGCGCTTTCGCGGCGGGGGAGGAGGCTGCGGAGTATGTCAGCCCGTTCCACGCCACCGCCTGGTCCCTGCTGCCCCCGGTGATCGCCATCGGCCTGGCCCTGATCACCAAGGAGGTCTACTCCTCCCTGTTCATCGGCATCCTGACCGGCGGCCTGCTCTATTCCGGCTTCCAGTTCGAGGGAACCGTGCTCCATGTGTTCCAGGACGGGGTCGTCTCTGTGCTGTCTGACAGCTACAATGTGGGCATCCTGATCTTCCTGGTCATCCTGGGCGCTATGGTCTGCCTGATGAACAAGGCCGGCGGTTCTGCCGCCTTCGGCCGCTGGGCCGCCCAGAACATCAAAAGCCGGGTGGGGGCACAGCTGGCCTCCATCGTGCTGGGCGTGCTGATCTTCATCGACGACTACTTCAACTGTCTCACTGTGGGCTCTGTGATGCGCCCCATCACCGATAAGCACAATGTCTCCCGTGTGAAGCTGGCCTACCTCATTGACGCCACCGCCGCCCCAGTGTGCATCATCGCCCCCATCAGTTCCTGGGCCGCCGCGGTGTCCAGCTATGTGCCTGACGGCCAGGGCCTGTCCATCTTTATCAAGGCGATCCCCTTTAACTTCTACGCCCTGTTCACCATTGTGATGATGATCTCTATGGTGGTGATGAAGGTGGAGTTCGGCCCCATGCTCAGGTACGAGCGCAACGCCGTCCAGACGGGGGACCTGTTCTCCGGCTCCAACCCCTATGCCGGTCTGATCGAGGAGGACTCCGAGGACAGCCGTGGCACAGTGATTGATCTGGTGCTTCCCATCCTCGTCCTGGTGGGCGCCTGCGTCATCGGGATGCTGTACTCCGGCTCCTTCTTCGACCCCGCCAGCGCCAGCCACATGAACATCGCCTCCGCCTTCTCCAGCTCCGACGCCTCCGTCGGCCTGATGCTGGGCTCCTCCTTCGGCCTGCTGTTCACCCTGGTGTTCTATGGGCTGCGCCGGGCCATGAGCTTCAAGCAGATGATGGAGTGCATCCCCGAGGGCTTCAAGGCCATGGTCCCCGCCATCATGATCCTCACCTTTGCCTGGTCCCTGAAGGCCATGACCGACTCTCTGGGATCCACCGAGTTTGTAGAGGCCTTTGTCAAGACCTATGCTGAGAACTTTGCCTTCTTCCTGCCCGCCATCGTCTTTTTGATCGGCTGCTTCCTGGCCTTCGCCACCGGCACCTCCTGGGGCACCTTCGGCATCCTGATCCCCATCACCATGGCCATCTTCCCCCTGGAGGACCCTCTGGGCATCATCTGTATCTCCGCCTGCATGGCCGGCGCGGTGTGCGGTGACCACTGCTCCCCCATCTCCGATACCACCATCATGGCCTCTGCCGGTGCTCAGTGCGACCATGTGAACCATGTTGCCACCCAGCTGCCCTACGCCATCTCCTGCGCCGTCATCTCCTTCCTGTCCTATGTGGCGGCCGGCCTGCTGGTCCACTTCGGCGCCCCCGGCATCCTGGCGCTCCCCATTGGCATCGTGATGATGCTGGTCTTCCTGACCTTCCTGAAGGCCAAGGGGGACAAGGTGAACTGATCGTTCCCTCCTCAAAATGCAAAGGGCCTGTTGCAAAATAGGTCTGTAAAAAGGTAGAGTGGGCAGCCCCCAGAGGGCTGCCAACTCTACCTCAGCTTGTCAAAGAACGCCAGTTCTCAAAACACGAGGACTGGCGTTTTATCATTAAACGGAGCAAAAATCATGATATAGGAAGCAAAATTAGAAGCATTCCACTTCCCAATAGCAATCTTTTTGAGATTCATGGCAGC
>ENA-USYR01000041-USYR01000041.1-human-gut-metagenome-genome-assembly--contig:-NODE-41-length-66044-cov-13.971228_pt1 | contig 66044 bp, 66 predicted proteins | sample MGYA00250064_ERZ773510 | MGnify/ENA primary metagenome ERZ773510 (study PRJEB29103, sample SAMN06112082) | human gut metagenome | biome: human gut; feature: ankylosing spondylitis patient; material... | reverse complement strand
GGGCAATCGACTGCGGTATCTAATCTGCCGCCGCTGCGGCGCTGTGCTCTACCAGTACGTGGCAGAACCTTACAAGTATCCTCCTGTGAAATAGGCTACAAAACAACCACACAACAAATGCAACTGAACGATTGGAGGTGAAACAATATGGCAAAAAGACGGCCATCCGGGGACGGTATGGTGCGCAAACGGGGGGACGGACGTTGGGAAGGCCGCATCGTGGTGGGCCACAAGGAAAACGGCGAACCCATCTTCCGATATGTGCTGGCCAAAACCCAGAAAGAACTGCTGGCCAAGCTCCACCGTGACATGGATATCTATCAGGATGCACAGCTCACAGAGGACAGCCGCATAACTCTGGGCGAGTGGCTGGATCGTTGGATGGAGGAGTACGGTGCCGTTACCCTGCGGCCCAACACCCTGCGCAGCTACGAGCAGTACATCCGGTGCTATGTGAAGCCCTATCTGGGCGGCAAGATCGTCTCCCGAGTCACACGGCTGGATATTCAAAAGCTGTATCGGAAGCTGAAGAAAGAGGGCCGTGTCCACGACCACCCGGAATATGGACATGAGCTATCGGACAGCATGGTGCTCCGCATTCACGCCATGCTCCACCGCTGCCTCAAGGATGCGGAACGAGATCATATCGTCCCCTATAATCCAACGGACGGTGTCAAGCTGCCCAAGAGCAACTACAAACCAAAGCAGGTTCTCGACCGTGAGCAAATGGACGCCTTCCTGGCGGCAGTGGACAAGAACGAAATCTGGCGGGACTTCTTCTACACGGAGTTGACAACTGGCCTGCGTCGAGGTGAGATCTGCGGTCTCATGTGGAGGGACTTCGATGAGAACGCTGGGACGCTGAAAATCCTCCGCTCGGTGAATGTACCTAAGCGGGGTGAAATGGAGATCGGCGAGACCAAGACTGAGAGGGGCAGACGCACCATCCGTCTGCCCCCCAGTACTGTCCAGCGATTAAAGGAGAGGAGAAAACACGCAATCAGTCAGTGGATCTTCCCGGAACCACTGGCCCCGGAGAAACCGGTGCGACCCAGTGCCGCCTACTACTGGATGAAGGTACTGCTGAAAGAGGCAGGACTGCCTCACATCAGGTTCCACGATTTACGACACACCTTCGCCACCCATGCCCTGGCCAGCGGTGTGGATGCCAAGACTCTCTCCGGCATCCTGGGACATACCAACGCATCGTTCACGCTTGATACCTACACCCATGTGACGCCGGATATGCAGAGAGCCGCCAGCGATGTAGTTGGCGGCTTTCTGAAAAATCTATTGGGAGAGGAGTTAAACCCATGGCAAGGAAACGAAAAAGCGGAACCGGCACCATAAGGCAGCGCAAGGATGGCCGCTGGGAAGGCCGGGCCGTGGTGGGATATGACGACAAGGGCCTTCCCAAAACGAAAAATGTGCTGGCCAAGACCAAGCATGAGTGTCAGGAAAAGCTGACCAAGCTGATGGAAACAGTAGGCAGCGCCAAGTCCGAGAAGATCTGTGCCGATATGCCCTTCGGGGAGTGGATGAACTTCTGGTATCAGACTTACATCAAGCCCGGCCTCCGCCCCGCCACGCAGAACACTTATGAGAGTACCATCTATCAGCATATCATCCCGCAGCTTGGCAAGATTCCGCTGTGCCAGTTGACCCAAAAGGACCTCCAGCAATTCTACGCCCACCTGAAAAAGGAGGGACGGCTCGTTCGCACAGAACAATATGGGAAGGGCCTGTCCGATCGGATGGTGCGAATGTGTCACGCCAAATGTCGGGCAGCGCTGGATCAGGCGGTGCAAGAGAACCTGATCCGAACCAATCCTGCGGTAGGCTGTAAGCTACCGCCCAAGCGGAGCCCGGAGATGCAGGTGCTGTCACGCCAGGAACTCCAGCGATTTCTCATTCAGGCCAAGGCGGATGGCTACTTTGAACTGTTCCTGCTGGATCTATCCACGGGACTACGCCGGGGCGAACTGCTGGCGCTCCAATGGTCCGACCTGGATTTGGATACCGGAACGCTGTCCGTAACCAAACAGGTCTATGAGGTAAATGGAAAGATGCAGCTGAGTGTCCCCAAGACAAAAGCCTCTATCCGCAAATTGGTACTGCCGCCTGCCGTGGTGGAGGTGTTCCGGGAGTATCGAAAGACAGCAAAGTCCCGGTGGCTGTTCCCATCTCCGAAGAATTTGGATATGCCGCTCACACCTGGCTCCATGCTCCGGCGGCTCCATATCATTCTGGAGCGGGCCGGGTGCAAGCAAATCAGATTTCACGATCTGCGTCATACCTTTGCCACCATGGCGCTGGAGAATGGCATGGACATCAAGACACTCTCCGCCATGCTGGGCCACGTGTCGGCGGCCACAACACTGGATATCTACACCCACATCACTGGCGATATGCTGAGTGAAGCTGCCGCCAAGATCGACCGAGGCCTGGGCAATGAGGTAGCGGAGGACTCTTCTGAGGCATCTCAAAATCCACTCGCCGACTTCCAGCCAGTCATGCGACGTACCCGAAAGCCTGGAACCGGCTGCATTACTGAGATCAATGACCACCTCTTCGAGGGCCGCTACTCACCCACCTGGCCGGACGGTACCAAGCACTCCAAATGCGTCTACGCTCATACTCGTGAGGAGTGTGAGGAGAAGCTGAAGGTGCTCATCCAGCAACTGAACGCCGAGCGGAAGGCAATCCTGGACCGACTGCGAGGAATCCCATCGCCTGAGAAACTTACCAAGAAGCAGCGGCAGATCTGGGAGTACATGAAGATTTATCCCGATGAAACCAATTACAGCACCATTGCCAAGGGAGCTAAGGTGACCCGGCATACAGTGGCCAAGCACTTTGAGATGATTCAGAAGATGCTGGGACCATAGAAACAAGCCATCCACAAGCAGCACTTGCCTGCGGATGGCTTGTTTTATGTACCGCCCTGAGCAGGATAGTTTCAGACAACTGGGAACCTGCCCCTGTTATGATGGAGTATTTTACTTTTTGGTAAAAACTACTCATGCAGAATGGTTCTGACTGTGCTCACCAATTTTTGTGAACGAATGCTCGAGCATATCGGTCATAGACACGGTATACCCGATCCTGCAACAAAATCTTCTGGGCTATCCGTCCTGGTTCCTCCCAGATGGTGTCATCTTTTGCCACAGCTCGTCCTCGTTATCAATATAGGAGTTAATGATGTAGCTATTGGGCACCAGCAAACTGTAGCTGTTGTCTAAGGGCCAAATCTAGAAAAATTGCTTTGTGGTAAATTGGGTATATGCAGACAACAAAGGTGAACGCAGGGCTTGGGCAACTTTTCCGGGCCGACAATAGCATAGGTCTCATCCTGTGAGGCGAACCAACTACCGGACCGTCCACATCGAGTTTCCAGTTCCGGTGAGTTGAAAATCAAGGGGTATATACTTCACTGACTGTCCAGTAATAATCATCAAAATTATCCATCTGTATATAATCTTCAGACCAGTGATGATAATAGTAGTTAAGTAAATCTACTTGATAATCCGCAACACCCAGACATGCGCCTCTGCCATATACAGAGTTATTAAAACGATTGTAAAAATACAAGCCGACGATGTCCCTGTTTGGCCTACTAAAAAATCCATTCCCATAATCAATAGAATATTGCTTCAATAGTTGATGCAATGATTCTTTCATTTCACTAATAAGTGCTTCATAATTATCTTTCTGTAGGCCAATTGGCTGATATGTGTTGTCATCCAGCAATCTACCCGGCTCAATATAATAGTTATAGTAGGGCATTCTACTATCGATTCTAATGATAAACAGATTGTGTTTGCGAAATATTTCTCTTATTGTAGTGTCTATAAATTCCCAATAATCCTTTTCTGACAGGACTGGAAGGGTCCATCCTATTGGAATCTTAGCTTCTACGTCTGTTAATACATTATAGTTTTGGACCTCACTCTTTTCAGTATCGTCCAAAGCGTCATATAGTTTTTTTGCTTCTATATAGAGAGCAATGTCACTCTTGCTTTTGATTTCTTCAACATCAATTTCTTTTGCTGCTTCAATTGCTTTTTCTACTCTGTTAATACGTACCAAAGATTCATAGCGCTTTTTTGCCTCTATCAATAAGTCATAATTTTGAATAGCTTGTTGTTCTTTAGAAGACAAGGCTTCATACGCGGATTCCGCTTTAGTAATGTCTTCTTCACTATCAATTGTCACAGTTTCAAGTCCTTGGATTAAATTACTTACATCTTTAATTCGGTTATAAGTTTCTCGCGCATCTAACAGCTTCTGATGGTTTCTAACATGCATCTTGTCCCATCTGCTTAGTGAATCATACGCTTGTTCTGCATCAATAATTGAATCTTCAGTATCAAGGGTTACTGTGTCGATATTAGAGATTAAATCATTTACTATTATTACATTTTCACTTGCCCTACATCCAACGCTCGCAGTTATTAGCAAAAAGCAAAAAGCAACCAGAATGAGATATCTACCTTTTTTCAAAAACTTCACTCCTTGGTATATCCATGATTTTGGGATATAAAGTCAGGTATTGATATTACCCACACTGAGTTGCTTGCTCCAGGAAAATAGAAATTCATTGCTTACACTCTCTTATCCTGTGGCACCTCTAGGCTGTTGATAAAGAAACTTACATGGAAACCATTATAAACTGAGTGGTGAACTTCGCAATTTGTGAATGTTGTCATTTTGATGAAGGAGATGTAAAACAACGGATAATTCTAATCAAAAAGAACTATGGTAGAGAGTGACCTATAACAGCATTAAATACGATCATCTTAGACTTAACTCAATCCAGTTGTACCAAGGGTGCAGACCGTCAACAAAAAGTTTTTATTCTTAAAGCTGAGTATAAAATTTATATCTCAACTTCGATAATACATAATCTCTCATAATATTTCCACAGGATGGTGATTAGATAATAAACCTGATTTTTGGGCGGAAATCAAATAGGCAAACCCCTCCTCTGTCATGTCCTCCCGAATTCGCTCTTTAAATTTTCGGTATGATGCGCCTATGCCAATCAAACCCGCCATACCTACAGCGGCACCCACAGCTATATTAGGAATTTTTGCAAGTGCATATTGCTGTGCCCACTGGGCTAACCCAGCCATTCCGCCTCCAGTGGAAATAAACGAGATTATACTGCCTAAAACAAAATTGACTTTTTCAGCTTTATACAATTTTTCTGATTCAGATAAGACTTTTTCCCAAGTTATTCTAAAAGCTGATATATGATTTTTCAGCATTATATCATTTTCACATTCAGCAACGCCGCGTTCAAATTCTAGCAACTTAAATTGCAGAGATAATAGTTCATCTCTATGAATTTCTTTGAAATCTAATAAAGTCTCAAAACTAACATCATTGGCCGGAATTGGTAGACATTTTTCTAACATTAGGCAGATTGCGGCATTATCATCTTTTCGAGTATAAGTTTGCGGATAAATACTATTCAACTTTGATTTCCGGTCTGTTCCGATTACTATGTTGTGATCATCGTATTTGATCGCAAACTCAGCTAAAAGGCGCATATATTGTGTTGCAAATTCTTCTGTTGTTTCGATATAACCATCCCCCTCTGTGCGTATCAGTCCGCCTTCTGTTAACATACGCCTCACTTCAGGAGGGATCTTTTCATAATAGATTAATGCTGAAAGGCTAGGATCATATAATTGAACGAGATTTGCTTGTTCGGCGTGCTTCCAATATCTCCTATTGATATTTGAGGAATGTAAGAAGTACCTCTTGACCATATTTGAAAATTCAGCGGGCTTCCCAAGGGTGAAAATATCTTTAGGATATATAGCCCTGTACTGTCCTCTTTCCTGCAAATATAGGATCTCGGGAGAAAAACGATTATAATCTCTGTTCGGCACGATAGAGCACACTTCATCCCAATATAAGGCAGCACACCTAAGCCAAGCGCTATCTTTTATATCGATTGTGGGATAGTACAATATTGACTGTAACATTCTTTTTTCACCCAACCTTCATAAGCAACATTGTTACTGCTAAAGTATCCCAATGTATTTCACCTAGTTTTCACCTCATATGCAAAGAGGTGGAGATCAGAAATCTATTTTATTATTTATTAAAGTGTATCACATTATGACAAATTATGCCACTCAAATCAACCTAGAGATGGCGTTTTCATATACAAAAATCTGAATGGAGACGATACTTCTACAAGCCAGATGTAATGCCAACTTTTTCTATTTTGCGGAGAAGACGGTTCTACATTGGCTGACGATAGCAAAATCCACAATATTGACAATGCAGGCAATCCTCTCACGCCGGGAAACCTAGAGTTGGTTAAAATACTAATAGATAATCTCGATGTACGAAGTCAGTTCATAAAACTCATATTATTACGCTGCTGAATTACACAACAAATCGTGAACTATCATCTTATCAGATGATTGGCTTTGCCAACAAGTCCAGGCTGTCTGTATCCTAAGTCCTGAATGATATGAGATAAAAAATACCTCCCTCTGAAACTTCAGGTTTTCAGAGGGAGGTATTTATGTCATGCTCTGCTTCCAGTGGTTCAGTTTGGGCAGCTGAGCTTCAAAGTAGGCCCTGACCTGCTCCGGGGGCCAAGCCTCATTGGACATATGACTTTCCAGAAAATTCAGCAGTTCCTCAAGGCTCGTGTAGACGAATTTTCCGTCGGCATAGCACCACTTGCAGTACTCCTCGTTGAAGGCACCGTTCGGCTCCCGGCTGATATTAGCGTCCTCCATGGGCATACCGCAGCACTGGCAGATCAGCTGCCTGGGGGAACCCAACAGGGTGTTGATGGAGACATCAAACAGCCTGGAGAGCAGTTTCAAGGTTTCTGTGTTGGGCACTGTTTCACCGGTCTCCCAGCGGGAAACCGCCTGTCGGGTCACATGCACTTGTTCCGCCAGTTGTTCCTGGGAAAGTCCACGCTTGGTGCGCAGTTCCAGAAGGATTTCTTTGGTATCCATGTTGATCACCACCTTGCCTGGATTGTACCACAGCGGGAGCAAAAAGCAAAGCAACTGGCTGTTGCCCCAATTCTGCTTCATGCACACATCAGGCATATCAGTTTTTAATATGCCTATACAAAGAATAGCGCCCGCTGAACATCCACAGATTTCAGCGGGCGCTACTGACTTTTTAGTTGTCCTGTTCGGGGTATTTGCCATAGGCGTTTTTCCAATTTTCAGCCGCTTTCATGAAAGCAGCATAATCATGGGCGCGGATGTACTCCAGCGCCTGCTTGTACTTCCCGTATTTATAGCCGTGGTGGTTGAGAAATGATTGAATGATTTCGCAGGACTCGTACTCCCTGCAGTCCCCACAAGTGATGTGCCCTTTGGTCAAGCAGCACTTCTTCGTTTTACATTTGGCCCGGCTCAAATCCCGAGAACCGTCCAGATACCCCTGTTTGCAACCCTTGCAGGTCTTCTCAAATTCACGGCAAGTCTTACAGTACGCGCCACAGCAACCGATTTCCTCTGTACCATCCATAGGGAGGAGTTCCCTTCAGAGCGATAGCTCTTCAGAAAATCGCTGATGCATTCTTCGACGGCATAAAGGGACTGTTCATCACCGTATTTGATGTTGATACATCGCTTTCCCTTTTTGCAGGTGGGCAGACGCTCTGCCAAGCGGTTCAGAAATTCCTCGTCGGAAAAATGGATAGAGAAATGGGCCTTCGCAGCAGAGATTGCTACATATCCCTCGTACATCTTCTTTCCCAGCAGCCACATGGGCATGGAAAAGGAGATTTTAGGAGTCAACTGCGGGTATTCCGCACGCATAAAGTCAATAAACGCACTGACATACCGCCGCTGCTCTTCGTTCAGCGACGCCACATACTCGGAAACAGATGCTGCGCCCATATCGTACCTCCAACTGCCTATTGGGACTGCTGACGGTCCCACTCTTTTTTCAGGATGGCATACTGCACCGTGTTTTCATACCTGGGGGTTCCGTCGGGATCGTTCACGAAGGAGATAAATTCCAGGAACACGCCCTCCCGGCGCATGCCCAGCTTTTCGCACAGGTGCTGGCTGGCAAGGTTATAGTCCTCGGTATAGGCGTAGATTCGCCGTGCGCCCTTTTGGGAGAAGAGATAGTCGAAGAAAGCCCGGGCCGCCTCGAAGGCGTACCCCTTGCCCTGGTAGGCCCCGTTCAGCATCCAGCAGGGGCTGAAGGTGTCCCGCACGGCGTCCTCGCCTGCGTGGGGTTCGCCCGTCTCCGGATAGGCGTCGATCTCTCCAATCACCTTGCCGCCGTCCTTCAGGGTGATGGCGAAATAGTACTCCGTCTCACCGAGCCGTTTTTTCATTTCCGCTTTTGCCTCGTCCAGGGAGTGCAGTTTCATGCTGGCAAAGCAGTTGACCGCTGGCTCTTTCAGATATTCGTAAACATCCGCCGCGTCATCTTCTAAAAAGGGGCGCAGGATCAGCCGCTTTGTCTCTATTACCATATTTCGGAACCTCAAGAAAAGTAAAAATGGATCGTGAAATTTAACGGAATATTTTCACTGTAAAAGTTAAGAAAAATCCGCCAAAATCACAAGATTTTGACGGATTTTGGTCCGAGTGGGGAGACTCGAACTCCCGGCATCTTGCTCCCAAAGCAAGCGCGCTACCAACTGCGCTACACCCGGTTATGAAGTTTTCCAATTGTGGTCAAACATGTGGTCAACGCCGATTTTTGACCAGTTACCGGCGAGGGTGAAAGTGCTGTCAGCCCAGGTGTCCCAAGGCTTTCCAGGTTTTCCGAGGACTTCGGCTCGAACCCGAGCCTCACGCTCCCAAAGCAGGCGCGCTACCAACTGCGCTACACCCGGATATTCAGTTTTCCTGCATGATACCATGCGGAGAAGGAAAAAGCAAGTTTTTCGTGTCTGTGGGCGGTGCTGTGGTCACGCCCGATTTTTCGGAAGTTTTTCAACCGGGGAATTTCCACCACAATCTACTGTCCCAAGGACTTCCGGGGTTCCGCTTTTGGGGGAATGGATAGGTCATCTATCCACCCAAATCACGTGCGCTACCAACTGCGCTACACCCGGATATTCGATTTTTCTGCATGATACCATGCAGAGAAGGAAAAAGCAAGTTTTTCGTGTCTGTGGGCGGCGCTGTGGTCACGCCCAATTTTGCGGGAGTTTTTCAACTGACAGATTTCCACCGCAAGCTACTGTCCCAAGGACTTCCGGGGTTCCGCTTTTGGGGGAATGGATGAGTCGTCTATCCTCCCAAATCACGCGTGCTGCCAACTACGCTACATTTGGTCATAGATATTTCTCCCGCCCGGGGGCGTTCTTCCCCACATACGTGCGGCAATATACTCTGCGATCCGCCGCGTTGGCACTCTGACACCATCTTTTACTGGATCGGGGACAGCACGATGGGTTCATTTTATACCTCTCTATTTTACCTGTTTCTCCGCCAAAGTCAAGTCTATTCGCTTCCGGCCGGTATGTCGGAAAGGCCGTCCGGAGGCTATGGGGCCTCCGGACGGCTTGACCAGGTCTCTTCACTTGGAAACGCAGAGTCGATTGTTCTCCACGGTAAGCTTGGCGGTGTCACCGGCCTTGAGGGTGCCGTCCAGCATCTTCTCGGCCACGGCGTCTTCCACCTTGCTCTGGATGGCCCGGCGCAGGGGACGGGCCCCGTACTTGGGATCAAAGCCCTCCTTAGCCAGCTCTGCCACAGCCTCGTCGCTGGCATCCAGGTGGATGCCCATGGTCTCCATCCGGGCGGAGACGGTCTTCAGCATCCGCCGGGCCACTTCCCGGATGTCCTCCTCCGTCAGGGGGCGGAATACGATGATATCGTCGATCCGGTTTAGGAACTCCGGGCGGAAGGTCTGACGCAGCTCCGCCATCACCTGCTCCCGGGCGGTCTCGAACTTCTTTTCAGCGTCAGGATCGGAGTCCCGCTCCTCGGCGGAAAAGCCCAGCTTGCTGCCCATGGCAGTGAGGCTGCGGGCACCGATGTTGCTGGTCATGACGATGACGGTGTTCTTGAAGTCCACCGTCCTGCCCTGAGAGTCGGTGATCCGGCCGTCATCCAGAAGCTGCAGCAGGATGTTCCACACATCCTCGTGGGCCTTTTCGATCTCGTCAAACAGTACCACGGAGTAGGGCTTGCGCCGCACCTTCTCCGTCAGCTGACCGCCCTCCTCGTGGCCCACATAGCCCGGCGGGGAGCCAATCAGACGGGACACTGTGTGCCGCTCCATATACTCAGACATATCGATCCGGATCATGGCGTTCTCATCGCCGAACATGGCCTCTGCCAGGGACTTGCACAGCTCCGTCTTTCCCACGCCGGTGGGGCCCAGGAACAGGAAGGAGCCGATGGGGCGCTTCGGATCCTTCAGACCCACACGGCCCCGACGGATGGCCCGGGCCACGGCCTTTACGGCTTCGTCCTGACCCACTACCCGCTCGTGGAGGGTGTCCTCCATGTGCAGCAGGCGGGTGCCCTCATCCTCCGTCAGACGGGTGACGGGGATACCGGTCCAGCCGGCCACCACGGCGGCAATGTCGTCAGCGTTCACCGGGCGGTGCTGGGTGTTGTTCTTGCGGCGCTTCTCCCGCTCCATCTCCACCTGCTCCTGGTAGTCCTTCTCAATGTCCCGCAGCTTGGCGGCGGTCTCATAGTCCTGCTTCTCGATAGCAGCCTCCTTGTCCTTGGCCAGGGCGGCGATCTTCTCCTCCAGGCTCTTCAGCTCCGGGGAGATCTCCTCCGTCTCCATCCGCACCCGGCTGGCAGCCTCGTCCATCAGGTCGATGGCCTTGTCCGGCAGGAACCGGTCGTTGATATACCGGGCGGAGAGCTTCACGGCGGCCTCCAGGGCCTCGTCGGTGATCTGGAGGCTGTGGTGCTTCTCGTACTTCTCCCGCAGGCCCTTCAGGATCTCCAGAGACGCCTCCTGGCTGGGCTCACCCACCTGCACCGGCTGGAACCGTCGCTCCAGGGCGGCGTCCTTCTCGATATACTTCCGGTACTCGTTCAGGGTGGTGGCGCCGATCACCTGGATCTCGCCCCGGCCTAGAGCCGGCTTGATGATGTTGGCGGCGTCCACGGCGCCCTCGGCGCTGCCGGCGCCCACGATGGTATGGAGCTCGTCGATGAAGAGGATCACATTGCCGGACTTCCTGACCTCCTCCAGCAGCTTCTTAATCCGCTCCTCAAACTCGCCCCGGTACTTGGTGCCCGCCACCATGCCGCTGAGGTCCAGGGACAAAAGGCGCTTGTCCAGCATCTCGTCGGGTACGTCGCCCATAACGATCTTCCGGGCCAGACCCTCAGCGATGGCGGTTTTGCCCACACCGGGCTCACCGATCAGGCAGGGGTTGTTCTTGGTGCGGCGGGAGAGAATCTGGATCACCCGCTGGATCTCCCCGTCCCGGCCGATGACCGGGTCCAGCTTGCCGGCCCGAGCGTCGGCGGTCAGGTCCCGGGTGAACTCCTTCAGGGTCTTGTTCTTGCCGTTATCCTCCTTTGCGGGGCTGGTGCCGGAGCGGCCGGGATCGGCGGCCTGACTCCGGGGCATCTCACCCAGCTTCTGCATCAGGGCTGTGTACAGGTGACGGGCATCCACGCCAGCGGTGCGCAGGATGCGGACGGCCATATTGTTGCCTTCCCGCAGGATGCCCGCCAGCAGGTGCTCCGTGCCCACGTAGTTGTAGCCGCCCCGCATGGAGTCCTCCATGGCCAGCTCCACCACCCGCTTGGCGCGGGGGGTGAGGCCCTGGGCGGGATTGCTGCCGGGCAGACCGGCACCCACGCTCTTCTTGATGATCTCCACGATCATGTCATCGGTGAGGCCCGCCTCCGTCAGAACGGTGTGGGCCACGCCCTCCTCTTCCCGGATCAGGCCCAGCAGCAGGTGCTCCGTGCCCACGTAGCCGTGGCCCAGCTCACCGGCTGCCTCCTGGGAAAGCCGCAGGGCCTCCTCCGCCCTGGGCGAAAATTTGTTCTCATTCATAGTGTCTTACCTTCCTTTCCATGGGAAAGTCCCGTTTACTTGTTTTCCTTCTGCTCCTTGTGAGCGGCCTCCAGAGACCTGATCTGGTCCCGCAGCTCCGCCGCCCGCTCAAAGTTCTCCTGGTGCACAGCCTTCTTCATCTCCAGCTTCAGCGCGTTCATCTGGCGCAGATAGGCAAAGCGGCTCTGGTCCTCCTGGCCTACCAGGTCGTCCTTCTTTTCCTGCTTTGCCTCCTGCTGCTGGACAGGAGAGGCGCTCAGGGCCGGCATCTCGGCGAAGAAGTCGTCAAAGGGGTCCTCCAGCATCTTCATTCTCCGCCCCAGCAGGCTGGGCATGGGAGAGAAGAAATCGTCGAAGAAATCGTTTCCAAAGAGGCTGTTCCCGAAGAAGCTTTGCATCATCCGCTGGCTCTGGGCACCCAGCCGCTGGGTATAGCCCAGCTTTTCCGCGCAGTCGCTGCACAGGTGCTTCTCTTCCACATGGCCGTTCACGTTGCTCCGATACACAAAGGTAACTTCATTCTTACCACAATTTTCGCATTTCATAAATCAATTCCTCCTATCATCTGGAAACTGTGCGTGCTTATTGAAACATTTTTCCCCGCTGCCCGGGTCCCGGCTACACCTGCAGGATCAGCACCTGCTTCATGATGTCCGCCCGGACGGTGTCCCGGCTCTCCCGCGGGACCGCGGCCAGGGCCTTGTCGCCGACGGCGGCCAGAATGCTCCGGCCTGCGTTCTCCTCCAGGGCGCCGGCCTGGACCAGATTGTTCAGGATGGCCCGAGCGGAGGCCAGGTCCACCTGGCTGCCCAGGGTGTTGATGACCTGCATCAGCAGCGTCTGGCGGTCTACCCGGACCCTGGTGATCCGGATGTAGCCATTGCCGCCCCGGCGGCTCTCCACGATATAACCCCGCTCCGGGGAAAAGCGGGTGGACATCACGTAGTTGATCTGGCTGGGTACGCAATTGAAGCGCTGGGCCAGGTCATTGCGCTGGACCTCCAGCACACCACCGTCCGTCTCCTCCAAACTCTCCTGCAGGAAGCTGGCAATCAAATCGGAAATCCCCACGGATGATTCCTCCCTTTCCAAAGAACGCCTCGTCTCTTTGACTTTGACTTTCTTTAACCTTTTGTTCTGTGTTTAGTATAACACGCCCGAGCAAAATGTCAAGAGTTGAATTTTGACTTTCTTTGACCTATTTGAAAACAATTTGTGAACAGTTAGTCTTGACAAACGTCATTTTTGGACGCTTTCCCGTATTTTTTCGAAAATTTAACCATAGAATTTGAACGGCTGGTACTTGCTTTTTTTAATTTGTATGCTACAATAGGGGTACAATTCTGATGGAGGTGCTTCCCATGGCTTACAAAATCACTTCTGCCTGCGTGAGCTGTGGCTCCTGCGCGGACGCTTGCCCCGCCGGTGCTATCAGCCAGGGCGATGACCAGTACGTCATCGATGCTGCCGCTTGCCTGGACTGCGGTTCCTGCAGCGACACCTGCCCCAACGGCGCCATCGTCCCCGAGGAGTAATCGAGGATACATAAAAGGTCCGCGAGCCAAAGCTCGCGGACCTTTTTGTCGTTTCGGGAACTGTAAGAAATCTGTAAGAGATTTCTCCATAGAGTTGTAAGAAATTGGTGTTATCCTGCCGGTGTTCCCCGCTGGAGTGAAGAAAGAGGCCCTTTACTCCCGTAATATTGGGGACAGCCGATTTGAAAGGAGACACACGATGAAACACGCTTGGAAGAAGCTGCTGGCAGCAGCGGTGCTGCCCTGTCTGCTGGCGGGATGCGGTGCCCTGGGAGGGCCGGAATCTGAGGTCCCCTCCATGGACCACTTGCTTGGCTTGACCCAGGAACAGCGGCTGGAGGACTACGACTACCTGGTCCAGACACTGGGGGACAGCTATCTCTGCATGGGTGTCCGAGACCGGGACAACCCGGAGGACCCGTCGGCGGCCATCTTCCAGGCATACCGGGAGATGATCCAGGAAAGCGACAGCGACGAGGTATTCTATTCCGCTGTTTACAGCACACTGTTCCGCCTGGGGACGTACGGCCACCTCTGGATCGTGGAGCCGGATATGTACCGCGCCTACTGTGAGGCCTATGAGGACGGCGGCATCCAGGACCGGGAGCACTGGCGGGAGGTGCTGACGGACCCGGTGACCGTCCGGGGCTATGAAAGACTCCAGACGCTGCTGGATGCCTACGGCGAAGAGGACGGCACGGTCAATTCAGCCGATTCGGAGGAGCCTGCCGCGAACCTCCACACCCTGCTCCTGCCCGGCGGAGACGTGGGGTATGTGAAGATCGACAGCTTCCCGGCGGAATATGAGGACAGCTACGCCACAGACCGGGCGGCCCTGACGGACTTCTACCGCCAGGCGGCGGACTGCACGGATCTCATCATCGACCTGACGGACAACTCCGGCGGAAGCGAGGTCTACTGGCAGCAGCTGCTGGCGGCGCCCCTGACGGACCGTCCCCTCTCCTGCACCAACTATGCCCTGCTGGCGGAGAGCGGCAACAACCGCCCCTATATCCAGGAGGTGTTCTCCCCGGAGGAGCTGCACCCCATCGCGGACCTGCCGGATCTGCCCAAGCTGGAGCGGGACGGAATCCAGGCCGCCACCCACTTTGTGGAGAGCACCCTCTCTGTGGAGCCAGCGGCAGAGCGGGCCCCCTTCCACGGCCGCATCTGGGTGCTGGTGGGGCCAGCGGTCTACTCCGCCAGCGAGTCCTTCGCCGTGTTCTGCCAGGAGACAGGCTTCGCCACCCTGGTGGGCAGTCCCACCGGCGGCGACGGCATCGGGGCTCTGGATCCAGTCTTCCTGCAGCTGCCCAACAGCGGCATCCTGGTGCAGTTCACCATGATGTTCGGCCTGAACGGTGACGGCTCCAGCAGTGAGGAAACGGGCACCACGCCGGACATTCTCTCCCCTGCCGGGGAACCGGCTCTGGTGACGGCCCTACGGGCCATGGAGGGAGTCGCATGACCGACCACTGTCTGGAGGAAAGCCGCGGCCTTTCCGGAGGAACGCCACAGGGGCTGCCCGCCTGCCCTCCCCCGTCCGCTGAATGCCTGGAGCGGTCCCGGGGCGGGCTCTCCCTCAATCATCTGAAGGCCGTGGCGGTGGCGGCCATGGTGATCGACCATATCGCCTTCGCCTTTGTCCCCGACGGCACCCTGTTGGCGATTCTCCTGCATTCCATCGGAAAAATCACCGGCCCCACCATGTTCTTTGCCGCCGTGGAGGGCTGTCACCACACCAGAAACCTCAACCGGTATCTGCTCCGCCTGGCTGTTTTCGCGCTGGTCAGCTGGTTTCCCTTTCTGTACTTCCACTTCGGCGGCGATCTGGCCGCCATCCAGCTGATGCGCCCCAATGTCATCTATACCATTTTTCTGGGCGTTCTGGCGGTCCGCATCCGCAGGAGCCCGCGCCTCTGCTCTGCCTGGAAGGTCCTGCTGATTTTGCTCCTGTTCATCCTGTCTGTCCCGGCGGACTGGGGCTACACAGGCGTGGTGATTATCCTGGTGTTCGACTATTATTATGGCAGTTGGAAGCACCAGGCGTTTGCCTACTGCATGGTGGTCATGCTGGACATGGGGGTGCTCTCCCTGCTGATCCACCCGTTTTTCGGACTGTTTTACGACCATGTCTTCCAGATCGACTGGGAGCTCTACGCCTACTCCGTCGAGTACGTGGGGGCGTTTCTGCCGCTGCTGCTCCTCTCCCGCTACACAGGCCGGCACGGAACCAGCGGCGGTTTTTCCAAGTGGTTCTTTTATATGTTCTACCCCCTCCACCTGCTGGTCCTGGGCTGGCTCCGGGCCGTGCTGTAAGTCTCGGCCCTCACGACCCGCAGGGGCCTGGACCGGCGGGCGATGAGAGCATCGGCCTGCTGCAGAAACTTCCATCACCCACCGGGCCAGCGGCAGCAAAAAGAGAAGGAGAGAACATGCAGTGGCCGCTCCGCGCCGTCCGCACGATCCGCCACGGGGCAGCAACTACAGGAATCGCAAAAGGCCCAAAGGCCAGACCAAATCGGCGCTTGCACCGATCGTCGCGCGGAGGGCCACTGCACCGGAGCGCGCCCAAGCGGCCTTTTCTTTTGAACCGTGCCCCCCATTGCAAGAATGATGATCTTCCATTATAATATGAATATAGACATCATCCAATGGGGGGATCGACTTGCAGCACTGGGAACTCCTCTGCCCCGGCGGACTCTCCTTCGTCTGCGATGACGGCCTGTTCCAGCCCAGTACCGACTCCTTTCTGCTGGGCAGCTTTCCCCGGCTGAAGCCGGGGCTTCGGGTGTGCGACCTGGGCAGCGGCACCGGACTGCTGGGCCTTCTGCTGTTCCAGCGCCAGCGGGCACTGTCCGTCACCGGTGTGGAGCTGCTGCTGGACGCCGTCCGCTTGGCGGAGCAGGCCGCCGCCCGGAACGGCCTGGCAGACCGCCTGATCTTCCGCCGGGGAGACCTACGAAAGATCCGCGGCCTGCTGCCCGCCGGTGGCTTTGACTTGGTGGTGTGCAACCCCCCCTACTATCCCGCCGGGTCCGGCAGGCTGCCGGAGACTGAGGCCCTCCGGGCTGCCCGGTCCGAGACTGGCTGCACCCTGGAGGATATCTGCACCGCAGCAGCCTGGCTGCTGCGGTGGGGCGGGAGCTTCTGCCTGGTCCACAAGCCGGAGCGGCTGGCGGACCTGTGCTGCGCCCTCCGGGCCCGGGGACTGGAGCCCAAGCGGCTGCGCCTCGTCTGCCGCCGGGCGGGGGACGCCCCTTCCCTGCTGCTGTTGGAGGCCCGCCGGGGCGGACGGCCCGGGCTGGACATCGCCGCCCCCCTCTGCCTGGAGGACGGGACCGGCCGCCCCACGGCGGAGCTGGACAACGCCTATTTCCGAACAAAGGAGACGAACGCATGAGCGGTACGCTGTATCTGGTGGCCACGCCCATCGGCAACCTGGGGGACTTCTCTCCCCGGGCAGCGGAGACGCTGGGAGCCGTGGACTTCATCGCCGCGGAGGACACCCGGGTCTCTGTGAAGCTGTTGAATCACTTTCAGATCAAAAAGCCCCTGGTGAGCTACCACGAACACAACCATGCCGCTGCGGGCCAGGCCATCCTGCAGCGGCTGCTGGCTGGGGAGTCCTGCGCTCTGGTGACGGACGCCGGTACACCGGCCATCTCCGATCCCGGAGAGGATCTGGTGCGGCTATGTGCCGAAAATGGGGTGGAGGTGCTCTCCATCCCCGGCTGCTGCGCGGCAGTGAATGCCCTGGCGGTCAGCGGCCTGCCCACGGGGCGGTTCACCTTTGAGGGCTTCCTCACCGTCAACAAGAAAAGCCGCCGGGAACGGCTGGACTCTCTGAAAAACGAGGAGCGGACCATGATCTTCCACGAGGCGCCCCACAAGCTGCGCGCCACGCTGGAGGACCTGCGGGAGACCTTCGGCCCGGACCGGCGGGTGGCCCTGTGCCGGGAGCTGACGAAGCTCCACGAGGAGACTGTGCGCACCACCCTGGGAGAAGCGGCGGCCTATTACCAGGAAAACACCCCCAAGGGAGAATACGTGCTGGTGGTGGCGGGCAGCCCGCCCCGGGAGACCGCCGCCGTCACGCTGGAGGAGGGGACAGAGCAAGTCCTGCGGCTGGTGGCCCAGGGAATCCGGCTGAAAGATGCCGCCCGGGAGGTATCGGCCCACACGGGTCTTTCCAAAAACGAGCTGTACGCCGCGGCCCTGGAGCGGTCATGACCCGCGCAGGACATGCAGCGCAGAAGACGCCCATGCGGAGAACTCCGCATGGGCGTCATGTTTTCAGCGCACAGGGCGCTCACAGCTCTTTCAATTCTTTCAGGCACTTGGGGCAGATATTCTTCCCCTTGAATACCGTGATGTCTTTGGTGGCGTCGCAGAAAACGCAGCTGGGCTTGTATTTTTTCAGAATGACGGACGAGCCTTCCACATAGATTTCCAATGCATCCTTCTCGCCGATATCCAGCGTCCGGCGCATCTCGATAGGGAGCACGATCCGTCCCAGTTCATCCACCTTTCTGACAATTCCCGTTGATTTCACGATGTATCTCCTTTTTCAGCAATATGTCCTAACTATCATTTATAAGAACATATCACAGACGGTCGCATTTTGTCAATTTGATTCCAAAAATAAAGTGAATTTACCAATTTGCTTTTTTGAAATCTCAGTTGTCCTCTCTATATTTTTTGTGAGGCAACTGGGTATCCGTCACAAACACAGGGGGGAATGACAATGGCAATGACCTGGATCTGGACCGGGATGGTGGTGCTGTCCCTGGTCTTCGGCCTGTTCACCGGGAATCTGGACGCCGTGGCCGACGCGGCTATGGACGGCGCCGCCTCCGCCGTGGAGCTCAGTGTCTCCATGGCCGGCATTCTGTGCCTGTGGAGCGGCGTCATGGAAATCATGAATGTCTGCGGCCTCTCTGCCGGATTGGCCCGGGCCTTCCGGCCCATTCTGCGGCGACTGATGCCCCAGGCCAGCCGGGATGAAAAAACGTTGGCGGCACTCTCTGCCAACGTGTCCGCCAATCTGCTGGGACTGGGCAACGCCGCCACGCCCCTCGGGATCCAGGCGGCCCGACGGATGGCCCGCGGCTGCAGCGGCACCGCCAGCGACGAACTGTGCCTGCTGGTGGTGCTGAATACCGCTTCCATCCAGCTGCTGCCCGCCACCATCGCCTCCGTCCGCAGCGCCAGTGGAGCCCAGTCTCCCTTCGACATCCTGCCGGCGGTGTGGCTGGCCTCGGCCCTGTCGGTGGTGGTTGGCGTTCTGACGGCCAAATTCCTGGCCGCCGTGGGGAGGTGCCGGCGTTGAATCTCAGTTCTCTGGTGATCCCCGTACTGCTGGCCGGGGTGGCCCTCTACGGCATGGGGAAGCGGGTGGATGTCTACGGCGCCCTGACCCACGGGGCCGAAGAGGGGCTCACGGTCCTGCTGAAGGTCCTGCCTGCCCTGGTGGGACTGCTGACCGCCGTGGCCATGTTCCGGGCTTCCGGCGCCCTGGAGTGGCTCACGGGCCTCTGCGCCCCGGCGCTGGAGTTTCTGGGCATTCCGCCGGAGACCACGCCGCTGATGCTGGTGCGCCCCGTATCCGGCAGCGGCGCCCTGGCAGTCGGCTCGGACCTCATCGCCACCTACGGCCCCGACAGCTACATCGGCCGAGTGGCCGCCGTGATGCTGGGCAGCACGGAAACCACATTCTACACCATCGCCGTGTACTTCGGCTCGGCCGGGATCATCCGCACCCGGCACACGGTCCCGGCAGCTCTGGCCGCGGACCTGACGGGGTTTCTGGCCTCCGCCTTCGCGGTGCGGCTGTTCTTCGGCGCCTGATGGGGCGGCGTCCCGCGCCGTCAAGCTGCGCTGAGATAAGGCTCCAGCACAGCGGCGCCGCCGTAGGCGGAGGCGAACTCACCGTCCACCAGATACCGCACCTCTTCCACTGCCCGCAGGGACAGCAGGGAGTCCGCCAGTGCCCGGAGGGCCAGGGACAGATCCGCCTCCTCCGGCAGACCCGGCAGAGCCGCCGTGGGCAGGTCCACATAGCACGTGCTCTCTTCCAGCCGGACGGAAGTCACCTGGAACCCCTCCGGAATGGCGGAGAGCCAGTCCTTTTCCTCCGTCCCCTCCAGCAGGGCCTTGACCACGGCCCCGGCCTGCGTGTCCCCCTCGTACAGGTCCAGTGTCATCTCCACCGGCGTCAGGCCGCCGGTCTCATCCAGAAAGTACAGGGTGGCGTTCAGCGTGTCGATCACATCCTCGTTGCTGGAAAACAGGACATCCCTGGCTGTGAAGATCTGCCGGTCCCGGTAGGCCAGCGGCTGGCCCCGGACCGTCACGCTGACAGCGGAGATCTCCGGCAGCTGGGTCAGCGTCAGGGTGATGGCATAGTCTGCCAAGGCCAGCGCCACGCCGGAGAGCAGCCGGTAGCGGGAGGAGAGGTCCACCTTGGCCCGGGTACCATCCAGCTCCAGGGACAGCAGGGTAGTCTCCTCTGGAATGGCGCTGGTGAGGGCGGCGTCCTCCGGTCCCGCCAGCAGCTCCGTCACCAGATACTCCGCCAACTCCCGGGTGTCCCGCACCTCGCCCGACTCGATGTACAGCGGCTCCGCCCGCAGGGCATCGCCGCCAGGGGCGTCGGACAGATCCGCCTCCAGGAAATAGAGGTCGTATGTCTCGCCCTCGCCGGAAATGCGGGGCTGTCCCCAGCCGAAGGCCGCCAGAAGGGCGGCGCACAGCAGCACGGCAATCCATCGCTTTTTCATGTCTGGCCGCCTCCTTCCCGCCAGGGCCAGCGGACGGTGAAAACTGCGCCGCCTCCAGGACGATTGGCCGCCTCCACAGTGCCGCCCCGCTTTTCCACCGTGTCCCTGACGATGGCCAATCCCAGACCCGTGCCGCCGGCAGCGCGGGACCGTGCCTTGTCCACCCGATAGAACCGCTCAAAGATCCGGGGCAGGTCCTCTTCCGGGATGCCGGAGCCGTTGTCCTCCACCGTCAGCACCACCTGATCCCCCTCCCGAAACAGGGAGACCTGGACCGTGCTGCCCGGCGGCGTGTACTTCACGGCGTTGTCCGTCAGATTATAGATGATCTGGTGGATCTCATCCCGGGTGGCCAGCATCGTACAGGTCCCCTCCGCCCGATAGGTCAGTTCCGTTCCCTTCTCCTGGGCCACCAGGCTCATCATCCGCATCACCTGCTCCAGCACCGGCAGCGCGTCCACCACCACCGGCCGCTCCAGCACGTTGCTGTCCAGCCGGGTCAGGCGGAGCAGATCCTCTGTGATACGGGAGAGGCGCTCCGCCTCCTGCCCGATGTCTGTGACAAATTCCCGTGCCGTCTCCCGGTCGATGTTCTCCGTCTGGAGGATGGAGTCCGTCAGCAGCCGGATGGCCGCCAGGGGCGTTTTCAGCTCGTGGGAGGCGTCGGACACAAAGCGGCGGCGGGCGTTCTCCGTAGTCTGGAGGCGGTCCGTCAAGCTGTTGAACTCCTGGGCCAGCTGGGCGATCTCGTCGCGTCCGGGCACCTCCGCCCGGTGGCTGTAAGCGCCCTCCCGCACCTCCCGGATGGCGGTGAGCAGCTGGCCGATCTTCCGGGTCAGCGCCCGGGACAGCAGGCCGCTGAGACACAGCACCACCACCGCGATGCCGGCGGAGAGCCGCAGTAGATTGCCCTGCAGCCCCTCCAGCAGAGCGGCCTGCTCCGTGTCATACTCGTATGCGTATACGGCGCCGATGATCTGGTTCTGGTACAGCACCGGCGAGGCCGCCCGGCTGCGGAAGGCCCCGCCCCGGTAGCTGCTGGAGAACACGTCGTTCCCCAGCAGGGCCTGGACGATCTCTGTGTAGAAGCTGTACTCCCCCAGGGCGTCGTTGGTCTCCCGGGTATCGTAGAGGACCTTGCCCGCACTGTCCGTCACCAGGATGCGGCTGAGGCCCGTCTCCTCCACCACCGCCATGGCCTGGGACACATTCTCCTCGGTCAGCCGGTCCAGGCCGGACAGGGAGTAGACCATCACGGACACGCTGCTCTGGAGCGTGGTTGCCTTGGAGCGGAACACCAGATCCTGCGATACCCGCAGCGGATAGGTGTTCAGCAGCAGCAGCACGCCCGCGATAATCAGGATATAGCTCAGGCCGAACTTGAACTGCAGGCTGTCCCAGATCCTGCCCTTATCCTTTGAAATAGTATCCAACTCCCCACTTGGTCATAATATACTCCGGCTCCGCCGGGTTCTTCTCCAGCTTCTCCCGCAGGCGGCGGATGTGGACATCCACCGTCCGGTAGTCCCCGGCGTAGGCATAGCCCCACACCACGTTCATCAGATTCTCCCGGCTGTACACCCGCCGGGGATTGCGCATCAGCAGCTCGATCAGATCGTACTCCTTGGCGGTCAGATCCACGGTCTTTCCATCCCGGATGGCCACCCGCTCCTCCGTGTTCAGGGACAAGTCCCCCGCGGTCAGGACGGCGCCCCGGTTCCGCTGCGTGCCGGCGGCCCGCCGCAGCAGCGCCCGAACCCGGGCCTTCAGCTCCAGAATGTTGAAGGGTTTTGTAACATAGTCATCCGCTCCGCACTCAAAGCCCATCAGCTTGTCCGCGTCCTCGCTCTTGGCGGTGAGCATGATGATGGGCACATTGGAGAACTCCCGGATCCGCATACATGCCTCCTGCCCGTCCAGCTCCGGCATCATCACATCCAGAATGATGAGATCGAAGCGGCCGTTGCGGGCCAGCTCCACGGCGGAGGCACCGTCATAGGCGCACTCCACCTCGTACCCCTCGTTCTCCAGATTGAATTTCACGCCTTTGACCAGCAGCTTTTCGTCATCAACCACCAGAATCCTCATTTGTCACCTCTCCTTTGCCGTTGTCCACAGTGACGCGGTCCTCCAGCTCGGCGAATTTCGCCTCTCCGATCCCGCTCACCTCCATGATCTCCTCAATGCTCCCGAAGGGGCCGTTGGCCTCCCGGTACGCGATGATCCGGCGGGCCAGGCTCTCCCCGATGCCGGGCAGCGTGTCCAGCTCCTCCGCCGTGGCGGTGTTCAGATCCACCGGCGGGAAGTCCGGGGCGATCTCCTCCCGGGGGACCTCCGCCTCTGTCTCGATGACTACGCCCGGGACGCGATCCTGCCGATCCCGAAGAGACAGGCCCGCCAGGGCGCACAGGAACACCGCCGTCAACCCCAGCAGAATGATCTCACTTTTTGTCGGCCTTCCCCGTCCACTCACTGTTGAACTCCCACCCGTTTTTTGATATACTATGAATTGAAATGTCGAACCGCGGCGCTTTTCGCCGCCGCTGCCGCGCGATGCAAGTTGATTATACCACAGATGGTAGGAGTTTGATATGAAAACACACCGCTTTTTCTCTGTTTTTTTGCTGCTGATCCTGGCGGTCTCCCTGCTGACAGGTCCTGCCTCCGCCGCAGAGGTGCCTGACCCCGCCATCCAGGCCAAGGCTGCCCTGCTGGTGGACGCCAACACCGGCCGCATGGTCTATGGAAAGAACGAGCACGAGGAGCTCTATCCCGCCAGTCTCACCAAGATCATGACCGCTCTGCTGACGCTGGAGGCAGTGGACAGCGGGCAGCTGTCCATGGACCAGCCAATCACTGTTACGGAGAGCGCCCTGGAGGGGCTGGCGGCGGATGGCAGCACCGCCGGCATCCGGGCCGGGGAGGTGCTGACGGTGGAGCAGCTGCTGGAGTGTATGCTGATCGTCTCCGCCAACGAGGCGTGCAACATTCTGGCGGAGCAGGTCAGCGGCAGCGTGGACGCCTTCGTGGGCGCCATGAATGAAAAGGCTGCGGCTCTGGGGTGTGAGAACACCCACTTCGTCAACACCACCGGCCTGCATGACAGCCAGCACTACACCTCCGCCTGGGACTTGTACCTCATCACAGCGGAGGCCCTGAAGCATGACGACTTCCTGCGGATCTGCGATATGAAGAGCGCCACCATCCCCGCCACCAATCTCAGCGAGGAGCGGGTGCTCCACTCCACCAACTACCTGATCTCCAACTGGCGGGCCTTGGGATATCTGGACAGCCGGGCCCACGGCGTCAAGACCGGCTCCACCTCCGATGCCGGCCACTGCCTGGTATCCACTGCCGCGGAGGGCAGCCTCTCCTTCATCAGCGTGGTGCTAGGGGCCGAATCCGTGACCTTGCCCAGCGGCGGCACCCAGGTCCAGAGCTTTTCCGAGACCTCCCGTCTCTTCGACTGGGGTTTTGAGAACTTCTCCTATCAGACGGTGCTGGAGGAGGCTGAGCTGGTGAAGGAGGTCAGCGTGGCGCTGTCCAAGGTGGACCATGTGTCCGTCCATCCGGCGGCGGATGTGGAGCTGTTGCTGCCCAAGGGCACTGATCCCGCCTCTCTGGAGCGGACGCTGGACCTGGAGAGTCCTGTGGACGCTCCGGTCACCGAGGGGCAGGTGCTTGGCACTCTCTCCCTCTCTCTGGAGGGAGAGGTGTTGACCACGGTGGACCTGCTGGCCTCCCATGATGTGGAGGCCTCCGGCCTGCTGCTGTTTTGGCGGAACGTGCGGAACTTCTTCAGTTCCACCGCGGTGAAGGTGGTTGGCATCGCGTTGCTGGTGCTGGCGGCGGCGCTGATCGTCTGGAAGCTGACGGTAGGCCGCCGGCGCTACCGGTACGGCCGTAGCGTACCCCGCCGCCGCGGGGGCGGCTACCGGGGCCGGAGGCGGCATTGACACAAAAAGGCCCTGGGGCAGCATCCCCAGGGCCTTTTTACAGAGAGAGGCACAAAGCGCAGCTGTTGAGATACGGAATCCTCCCGCTCTGCTCTTCACTCTTTCCAGAAAATCCGGAATAGAATTCAGGGGCGCACGGCGTGCGCCCCTGATTCCTGATTCCAGTTCCCTTATTGTCACAGATACCGCACCAGCTCCTCCAGGGGCTTGCGGTCCGTGTGCAGGCGGGAGGGATGGGCGCCCTCCGCCGGATAGCCCATAGGCAGCAGGGCGATGGGTGTCAGCCCCGCCAGCTCCGGGAATGCGGCGTGGAGCTTCTCCGGGTCGAACATGCCCACATAGGTGGTGCCGAGGCCCAGGTCCGCGGCCTGGAGCATCATCTGGGTGACGGCGATAGCCGCGTCAATCTCGCCGTGGTTCTTGCCGTCGTCCTCCCGCTTCCAGGCGGCCTCCGGGTCGTATGCCACCAGCAGCATCACCGGCGGATGGAAGTGAGCGCCGGTGCAGCCGTCCACCTTTTCCAGCGCCTCCGAGCTCTGGAGCACAAAGATGCGCTGGGGCTGGAGGTTATGGGCAGTGGGGGCATTGCGGCCGGCCTCCAGCACGGCGGAGAGCTTCTCCGCCTCCACGGGGCGGTCGCTGAATTTCCGCAGAGAATATCGCTCCGCGGCCAGTTTCGCAAAATCCATGGGGATGCTTCCTTTCTGATGTAGAGATACCTGATTTTAGCACATCCCCGCGGCCGCCGCAACTGTTTTTCTCACATCCCCTGGTTGGGCATCCAGCCGCTGCGGAGGACCTCGTCGCAGATGTCCCGGCAGCGGGTGTCGTAGAACTCGATGAATTTCAGGGAATAAATGTCCGAGACGATGTAGCGGTCCCGGCCCTCCTGGTAGATGGTCATATAGTCGTTGCCCACATCGTACAGAATCCCCTCCCAGGAGGTGGTGCTCTGGGTGCCCACCAGGAAGGTGGCCACCACGTAGTTGCCCACGTTTTTCTTCAGCATGGCCTTCAAAGATCCCCGGTAGGCTTCCTCCATGGAGATGGGGTCCGTGATGACCTCGCTAGGCAGGTGGTTCCGCATGTCCAGGGACCCCATAGACTGGCCGCCCTGCTCCTCCGCGGCGTTCAGGCGGTCCATAGGGCGGCCGGCACTGGTGACGGTGCGGCCGGGCGCCTCCGGCATGGGCGGGTCGGCGGGCATGGGTGTGACTTCACCGGACCAGTCCGTCATTCTGGGCGCGACCTGCGCCACAGGAGGCGCCCCGTTTCCGCCGTTGTAGATATTCTGATAGTGTGCCATTTCCAACACCTCTCAAGTCTGATAATACGCGTCTGTGGGATTATAGAAGCAGTGGTCGCCGATCCGGGTCTGCCAGTATCCCACCTTCGAGGGAAAGAAGGACCGGCAGGTGGGGCCGAAGGGGTTGTAAAACCACAGGGAATCCGCCACATCCGGCAGGCGGTTGCCCGCGATGGCCCAGTCGGCGATGTCATAGTGGATCTGTTCGGGTCTCATGTTGTAGATATTCTGGGGGTTGTAGGCGCCGCCCTCCGTCTCGCTGGCGCAGACGAACTGATAGGGCTGAAAGATGATATTGCGGATGCTGCCCTGCCCGACCCGGGCATACTCCCCGCCCTTGGCGTGGACCCGGTTCATTACAACACCGGCCACCGCCTTCATGCCGTCTTCACCCTCTCCGCCCGCCTCGCACTGGATCAGGCGCGCCAGCAGCTCCCGGTCGGAATAAGCCATTGGTCGATCACTCCTCTGTCGGGGCCTGCCATACGTACCAAACGCCGGTCCGGCAGACCGCCTGGCCCGGACGTTTCACCCTCAGGATATGCACAGGGACTGCAGAAGGTGTCAGCGGCAGCCTCCCGGTCCTGTGAAGGGGGGAGTCTCCCAGCGAAAAAGTCGGTCTCGATTTTTTCCGGATGGACCGGCCCAGCTGGAATGTGGTATACTGGATTCTCAGCGAACGAGTCAGGCGGCCGCGGCATGGAAAATACGCCTCAAGATCCCGCACATCTGCGGAGGGAGTTCCAGCCGTGCCGGAACCGATTCACCGCCTTTGGCGGCGAGACGCGGCAGGACCTGCTGCGCGTCCTGTTGTCTCCCCCGCCTGCAGGTTCTGCGGGAGACAGGCGTGATAAAAGCCCGAAAAGAAGCGACTCGCGTCTTCTACTATCTGGCCCTGCAGGACAGTGGGATCGAAAACGTAGCGCGCCTGTTCGCAGACATTCTGCAGATCCTGAGAAACGCTCCGGACAAGAGCGGCGAGGATTGACTGCGGCTATCACAGGAGGAATACAGTTATGGATTTGTTCGAGGCCATGGAGCACCGGCATGCGGTCCGCTCCTACGAGGACCGGCCCATCGCGCCGGAGGCGAGAGAAGCACTGCTGGCGTGCATCGCCCAGTGCAACCGGGAGAGCGGGCTTCACATCCAGCTTGTTCTGGATGAGCCCAGGGGATTCGGAGGGCTTCCGGCCCACTACGGGAAGTTCTCCGGCGTAAAAAACTACATCGCGCTGATCGGAAAGAAGTCCCCGAACCTGGAGGAAGCCTGCGGGTACTACGGGGAGAAGATCGTACTGCGGGCCCAGCAGCTGGGTCTCAACACCTGCTGGGTCGCCATGACGTACAGCAAGGTCAAGACCGCCTTTCAGATCGCCCCGGGCGAGAAGCTCTGCCTGGTGATCGCGGTGGGCCACGGCACCACCCAGGGCGCCGGGCACCCGGTCAAGCAGCCGGAAGAGGTGTCCAAGGCGGATTCCCCTGTGCCGGACTGGTTCCAGCGGGGCGTGCGGGCGGCGCTGCTGGCGCCCACAGCCATGAACCAGCAGAAATTTACCTTCACGCTTCAAGGCGGCAGCGTGGCCGCGAAAGCCGGAACCGGCTTTTACACCAAGGTAGACCTGGGCATTGCCAAATACCATTTTGAAATCGGGGCGGGGACCGCGCAGTTCCGCTGGGCTCCCTGACAGGACAGGGAGCCGGTCTTCCGGCAGCCTCCGGGCCTCCCGCCCCTGTCAGGAGGATTTTGATGAATATCGAAACTATACAAGCCCCGCGGGGCGCCATCGCAGTGCTCTCCGGCGGGAAGGTGCAGATCACGGACGCGGGTGCGGCCCTGGACCTGGCCATGTCCGTCCGGTATGAGACCGGCGCGTCCAGGCTGGCCATCGACAAGCGCCTGGTGTGCAGTGACTTTTTCATTCTCAGCACCGGCGTGGCGGGAGACATCCTGCAGAAGCTGATGAACTACCGGTTCAAGGCCGCCATTTACGGCGACTACTCCCACTACGCCAGCAAGCCGCTGCGGGACTTTATCCGCGAGTCCAATCATGGCAAAGACTTCTTTTTCGTGTCCACCATGAAGGAGGCCGTCCAGCGGCTGACGGACGCGGAGTGAGCAGCCCCGCGGCGGCGCAAAAGGGACGGCAGCGATTTCGCTGCCGTCCCTTTGGTTCTTCTGCGTGTTCGGTTTTCCGGGCGCTTAGGCTTTCGCCCCCCGCTGCTCCGCAATGGCCTGACGGAACATCTCCTCCGTCTGGCGGATGGACTCCTCCAGAGAGTACTGTCTGGCGTGTTCGGCATAGCGGCGCTCCATTGCCTGCCGCTCCTCCGGGTGCTCGATCCACCAGTCGATCCGCTGGGCCAGCGCGTCTGTGTCCCCGGCCGGGAACAGGCTCCGCTCATCCAGGGCGAACTGGGGCGTGGCGGACCGGGGGGAATCGGCGATCACCGGCACCAAGCCGCAGGCAAATGCCTCCATACAGCTCATAGCCTCGATCTCCGCATCGGAGGTGTGGACGTACAGATCCGCCATGTGGAGGATCTCCAGCAGGCGGGCAGGCTCATAGAACTCCATGACGATGGGATTGGAGAGCTTCTCCGCCAGACGGCGGTATTTTTTCTCCAGCGGACCCTTTCCCGCCAGGATCACCTGGATCTCCCGGGCGTGGCGGGACTTGGCGCAGGCGTCGATCAGCTCATCCTGACGCTTTTCCCCGGCGTAGCGGCCCACCATCAGCACATTGAAGAGGCCCTGCATCCAGGGTTCCTTTTCCCGCTTACCGTAGATGTACTCCGGGCTGATGCCGTTGGAGATCACGTGGAGCCGGGCGGTGTAGCCGTGTTGGCGGAGCTGGTTCGCAATCATATTGCTGGGGCAGTGGATGTGGGTGAACCGGTTGAAGAACGTATCCCGGAAGCGGTTGTATACAAAGTCGTTGACGCGCCTGCTGTTGCCCATGTGCAGGGTGAAGGTGATGTTCTCCGGCTGGCAGTGGAAGGCCGCCGTGTGAGGGATGCCCAGCTTTTCCACATGCTTCAGGCCCATGATGCCCAGGGGCGACGGCATCATGAAATGCACCACGTCCGCCCAGGCCGCCGCCTTTTCAAACACATGGCGGTTGGGGATGGCCAGCCGCATCCCCTGGCTGGTGATGAGATGCTCCACCACTGGAAAGAACCTCATCTGCCTCACGGCGTACTTGTAGTCCGCGGGCTTGCCGGTGGCGATGACCCGCACCTCGTTGCCGTGGTTCTTCAGCGCCTGGGCAAAACGCCGTGCGCTGATGGTGGTGCCGTTGTTCGCGTCGTCAAACTGGTCGATGACCAAAACGATCTTCATAAACGTCTGAACCGTCTTTCTTTGGTTTGGCGGCGCTTCCGCCGCTAACGGTTTAGTTTACCATGTTTTTCATCGCTTGTCCAGGGAATTTCGTCGCCTGCGGGATCTCTGAACGGACTCTGAACAACAGGCCCCGCGGCAGATGCCGCAGGGCCTGTCTCAGGCTTATTTCTGTTTGGCCAGGGCGGACTCCAGCCCGCAGGCGAACTGGTCCGGGCAGGAGGTGCTCTTGGCACCGCAGCGGATGCCCTTCAAACGGTGGATCGCCTCCTGGGCAGGCATCCCCACCACCAGGGCGGAAATCCCCTGGAGGTTGCCGCTGCAGCCGCCCAGGACCTCCATCTTCTGGATGATGCCGGCGTCATCCACCTCCACGCGCATCTCCTGGGAGCAGACGCCCCGGGGACGGAACGTATACGTCATGGTCGAAATCTCCTCTTTTCATGATATTGCCCGTTTAGGATATCACATCCCGCCGGGAATGGCAAGAGGCGGCACAATTTGAAGAAGGGGGGAAATCCTCCGTCATTTCAGCGGAACATGCGGCGGTTCCTTTCCGTTCCCCAACTGTCAGGGTCCATTCCTGCCGTTTCGGATTTCAGGCAAAGCGCGATGCAAGCACAGCCATGATAGATACCAGCAGCAGGCCGCTGCACAAAGCCAGTATTACCAACATTGCTTTTCTGAGCTTTCTATTTGCCTTGACGGCTCTGTCTATCCGGTCCGAAAAGATCAGAAGGAAAAAAGCAGGAATCAGAAACCACCAGTATATCTGCATGTAATTTGCCTCCTGCCCAATCCGCCGAATGGGTCTTGCCCGTCCGGGAAACCTGTATTTTTTATTTTATCAGATCATCTGATCCGGATCAAGGCCGCCTGGCGAAGGCGGCAGCGTTTGCGTCATCATCAGTTATCTCGAAAAGAGACTGCAGGCGGGATAAAGAATCCCGGCTTGACAATATCGATATTCGATGATATAGTGGTCTCAAAGCAATAACGATATTCGATAGTAGGAGGCGGCAGCGCCATGGCCCGGGGAAAATTTCAGACCCTGACCGAGCAGATGTTCTACATTCTCCTGTGCCTGCGGCAGGAGCGGTGCGGCGCCGACGTGATGGCCTGGGTCGCAGAGGCCACGGGCAGCCGGGTGGCGGTGGGCCCGGGGACGCTGTACAACCTGCTGGAGCAGTTTTTGCAGGCTGGGTACATCCGGGAGACGAAGGTGGAGGGCCGGAAGCGGAGCTATGTGCTCACCCCCATTGGGCGGGAAGCCCTGGAGGCAGAGGCCCGGCGGCTGCGGCAGCTGACGGCGGATTATGAACGGCTGATGGAATCGGAAGGAGGCGCCCCATGAAGCACACAAAGCGGGAGTGGATGCCCCTGTACAGCTTTTTGGACCGGAAGCGGGTCACAGACCATCTGGCAGACATGGCCGCCAGGGGCTGGATGCTGGACCGGCTGGGGACCTGGTCCTGGCACTACCGGCGGACAGAGCCGAAGCAGCTCCGGTTCGCCGTCACCTTTTTCGCCGGGGCCGGGCGGTTCTCTCCCGCTCCGGCGGCGGGGCTGGACACCTTTCAGGACTACTGCGCCCAAGCCGGGTGGCACCGGGCGGCCAGCTCCGACCAGGTACAGGTGTTTTACAGCGAGGATCCGGCGGCCGTTCCCATCGACACCGACCCGGCGGCGGAGCTGGAGAACATCCGACGGGGCATTGGAAAGCCCATGATGCGCAATTACCTGGCGCTGCTGCTCCTCTGCCTGCTGGAAGTCGCGTTTCAATGCTACCAGATTTGGACGGATCCCGTGGACACCCTGGCCAGCCCCACTGCCCTACTGGCGGCCACAGCCTACCTGCCGCTGCTGGTGCTGACGCTGGCAAGCCTGCTGCTCTACCGCCGCTGGCAGCGGCGGGCCGAGGCCGCCGTCGAGGCGGGGCTGCCCCTGCCGGACCTGCGGAGTGCCCGGGGGCTTGGCATTCTGGTGTTGATGTGGTCCGGACTCCTGATTGCAGGCTTGTTTGCCTCCATAAGCCGGTCCACCGGGATGGTCATACTGACCATCGGGATGGTATTGTTCTTCGCACTGGTCTATTTTCTGGCCAACGCCGCCCGGAAGGCTCTCCAACGGCTGCGGTGCCCGCCCTGGGCCAACCTCCTGGTAATCGTAGGAATCTGCATCGCCATGTTTGCGGGCGGGACAACAGGTCTGTTCGCCCTCATGATACGCAATGCCGGTTCCGGCTGGTTGGAGGACCATCCGCCGGTGGAGACCTACACCGCCCACGGCATGACTTGGTCTGTCTATGCCGATCCCATCCCCCTGCGGGTGGAGGACCTGATCGATATCGACTATGACGGCTGGTCCACGGAGGCGGATGTGGAGTGGTCCCCCTTGGCCGCCCACGGGGAGTACCGGCAGGACGCCCGGCTGGGGGACGGAGACCTGCCGGAGCTGCGCTATGAGATCGTCACGGTGAAGCTTCCTTTCCTCTATGGCCTGTGCAAGCGTGATTTCATCCAGTGGGTGGAGCGGGACAACGATCAGCTGCCCATGGAGTATTGGGAGGAGTACCGCACCGTGACTGCCGCCCCCTGGGGTGCGGAGGAGGTTTTCCAGCGGTACTCCGGTGCAGAGCCGGTGAACCAATTCCTGCTGTGCTGGCCGGACCGGATGGCAGAGGTCAAGCTGCCCTGGGACTGGCGCTTGACGGCAGACCAGATGGCTGTCATCGGGGAAAAGCTCCTGTACGCCTGACAACAGCCGGGAGAGGATACCCTCTCCCGGCTGGTTTTCTGTCTGTTTTCTTACGCTCTCCGGTCCTTCCGCTGCTCCAGCACCAGGCGGTCGGCGATCATGGCGATGAACTCGCTGTTGGTGGGCTTGCCCTTGGCATTGGAGACGGTGTAGCCGAAATACTTCTGCAGCGTCTCCAGATCGCCCCGGTCCCAGGCCACCTCGATGGCGTGGCGGATGGCCCGCTCCACGCGGGAGGGCGTGGTGGAAAACCGCTTGGCCACCTCCGGATACAGCACCTTGGTGACGGCGTTGATCACATCCATGTCGTCCACCGCGATCATGATGGCCTCCCGCAGGTACTGATAGCCCTTGATGTGGGCGGGCACACCGATCTCATGGATGACGGAGGTCACCAGATTTTTCAGCTCCGCCGGGTGTTCCTCCACCGGGGCGCCCCGGCTGAACAGCGCCCGCATCCGGTCCAGCAGGGCGTTCTCCTCCACGGGCTTTGTCAAAAAGTAGCTGGCTCCCAGATCCACAGCCTCCGATACCACGCTGTCGCTGCAGAAGGCGGAGATCAGGATGACCTTGGGAACCTTCCCCTCCTGCTCCCGCAACTGCTTGAGTACGCCGAAGCCGTCCAGCCCCGGCAGGACCACATCCATCAGAATCAGGTCCGGCGCTTCCTCACGCGCCAGGCGCAGGGCCTCCGTCCCGTCTCCCACAGACCCCACCACCGAAAACTCCTCTGCCTCGTCTATGATCTTCCGCACAAGGGTGCGGAATTCCTCATTGGCATCTGCCAGCAATACAGTTCTTCTGATGTCCATGTCTTCCCCTGTCCTCTTTCCACAATTTTCGTTTACCAGGCACAAATGCTTCAGAGCAGGCCCCCTCTCCCTGCCGGAAAAAAGTGGGCGCTCCTGTTTACGACGGATTCATGAAGCTTCAAATCGCGTTTTCTATAAAGTAGCATAAACGGACACGATTTGCAACAAGAAACTGTAAATAACTTCCAAGAATCATTCGACACTTTCTGCGCTGCGCCTCCTAACTCCTTGTGCCGCAAGGGGTGCAGAGTCTCCCGGCAGCAGTGGCTTCCCTTTTGGACGGGGCCGTGGTACAATGGAGCCATCTCAAGAGAAAGGATGAGACATGTGACGCTGCTGGAGGAATTAGAAGCGTATCGCCCCTGGAATGACCAGGAGGAACGGGACCGGGCGGAACTGCTGCGGCGGCTGCGGAGCGGCGAGGCGCTTTACACCCGGGACAACGCTGCCGGGCACCTGACGGCCTCCGCCTGGGTGGTGAGCCCGGACCTGACACAGGTGCTGATGGCGTACCACAACCTCTACGACTCCTGGTCCTGGCTGGGCGGCCACGCGGACGGGGACCGGGATCTGCTGGCGGTATCCATGCGGGAAGTCCGGGAGGAGAGCGGACTCACGGCGGTGCGTCCGGTATCGCCCCACATTTACTCTCTGGAAATCCTCACTGTGGACGGCCACGAGAAGCGGGGCGCCTACGTCTCCTCCCACCTGCATCTGAATGTGACCTACCTGCTGGAGGCAGACCCGGCGGCCCCCGTGCGCCGGAAGCCGGATGAGAACAGCGCTGTGGCCTGGTTCGGTCTGGAGGAGGCAGTGGCCGCCTCGTCGGAGCCCTGGTTCCGGGATCGCATTTACAGGAAGCTCAACGCCAAGCTGGCGCTGTTCTCCGGGGAACAGGGGATGTAACACCTCTGCAGCTCAGGGGCCATGTGCGTCTGCGTTGCTTGCCGCAACGGCGGTTCCCCTGGTAGAATGATCCCGGAAAGGAGGCAACGCAATGCTTGCAGAGAATTTGAAGGCCCTGCGGAAGGCCAAGGGCCTCTCCCAGGAGGAGCTGGCCGCCCGACTCCATGTGGTGCGGCAGACCGTCTCCAAATGGGAAAAAGGCCGGTCCGTGCCGGACGCAGACCTGCTGATCCGGCTGGCGGAGGAGCTGGACACCACCTCCGCGGCTCTGCTGGGGCCGGAGGTCCCGCCAGAGGCGGAGCGCGGCGGAACAGCGGAGCAGCTGGCCCGCATCGCCGAGCAGCTGGCGGTGAAAAACCGCCGGGCCCGGCGGATCTGGAGGATCGTGGCCGGGGTGCTGATCGCCTTTGTGATGGTCAATTTATTGTTGATTCTATTGAGCTTTGCGGCGTTCCGCAGTTTCCAGGCGGAGGCCGAATCCACTGTCCAAGCGCAGGAACTCCCGCGCGGAGAGTCGTAAATCTGTATTGTAAAAAATTCCGGGGCGGCGGGAAGCAAAATGCTTCCCGCCGCCGCTGTCTGCCTGGGAGACCATGTCAGGCCACGGGTTCTTCTGAGAAATCTCCCGCTGCCAGCATAGTTTCCATCAAAATTCCATACCCTTTGCTTGGATCGTTCAGCAGGACGTGCGTCACCGCACCGGCGAATTTTCCGTCCTGCAGGATCGGGCTGCCGGACATACCTTGGACGATGCCGCCTGTGGCGGCCAGAAGCTCCGGGTCCGTCACAGAGATCACCAGGTCCCGTCCGTCTGCTGCATTCTCTACAACCTGTAAAATTTCCACATCATATTCCTGAACGGCATCACCCTCCACATTAGAGAGGATGGTGGCAGGACCGGCGTGGACTTCCCCGGCGGCCGCAACCGGCATGGGATCGCCCAGCCGCTCGGTGAATTCGCCGGGGTCCAGCGTGCCGAAGACGCCGCTGGTGGTGTTGGCGTACAGATCACCCAAATCTGTGGCCAGGTCGAAATCCCCCCGCAGCTCACCGGCCTCTCCGATGGCCCCCTTCTTCACCGCTTTCACGGTGGAGGGCAGAATGGATCCGGAGGCAAAGGGCATCAGGAGCGCCGTGTCGGCGTCCGTGATCCCGTGACCCAGAGCGCCGAAGGCGCCGCTTTCCGGGTCGTAATACGTCATGGTGCCGATGCCGGCCATGCTGTCCCGAATCCAGGCCCCAATGCAGTAGGCGCCCTTCTCGTTCTGTTCCGGGGAAACAGAGAGCGTCACGCTCCCGCCTTCCCGGCGGACCTGCAGGTCGGTGGCCGTCTCCCCATTCTCCTGGAGCAGGGATTGGAACTGCTCTGAGGAGGTTACGGAGACGCCGCCGCATTTGACGATGATGTCGCCGGTCTGCAGGCCGCAGTCATCCGCAGGCGTGCCGCTCTCCGGCGCCTTCACCACCATCACCCCGCGGGCAAAGAGCTTGATGCCCACCGTGTGGCCCACGGGGACCAGCATCCGGGCGGAGGTGTCCTGGTCCGCGCCGCCGGCCGTCACACCGGCAGCGCGCGCCGGCATGGCCGCGCACAACAGCAATGCCAAGACCAGCGCCGCTCCGCCCCGCAGCATGTGTCTCGCTTTTTGAAATGGTCCATACATGAAATCACCCCTTTCCGAAACGCGGCCGGCAAATCCGCTGATCTGCCGGCGAGATTATCATCTGCCGCAGGCGGAAAAACACGCCTTGCAAAATGCGGAAGCAGCCCCATGGCAGGCTTTGACTGTGCCGCCGCGGCGGCAAAAAAACAGGACCCGCAGGCAAATACCCGCAGGTCCTGGAAAAAAATCGTTCAATCCCGCTTATTGAAAATTTTGAAAATATCCTCGAAGGGGTCATCCTCCGGCTCCTCCGGCTTGGGCACGTCCTCTTCCTTCAGAGGCATGGGCTCTGCCGCAGCGCTCTGCTGGCCGGCGGCCCCCGCCTGGATGGGCGGCACCTTGGGCAGCTGCTCCGGCACCTTGTCAAAGCCGGTGGCGATGACGGTGACACGGATCTCGTCATCCAGCGTCTCGTCGAAGGTGGCGCCGAAGATGGTGAGCGCATCGGGATGAACCGCCGCCTGGACCAGGCTGGCGGCCTGTTCCACCTCCTCTAGACCGATGTCCATGGAGCCGGTGACATTGATGAGCACGCCCTTGGCCCCCTCGATGGACGTCTCCAGCAGGGGGCTGGAAACGGCCATCTTGGCGGCCTCCTCGGCCTTGCCCTTGCCGGCGGCCCGACCCACGCCCATGTGGGCCATGCCGGCGTTCTTCATGATGGCGGTGACGTCCGCGAAGTCCAGGTTGATGAAGCCGGTATCCCGGATCAGGTCAGAGATGGACTGCACTGCCTGGCGCAGCACGTCGTCCGCGATCTCGAAGGCGTTTGCAAAGGTGATCTTCTGGTCCGTGGCGTGCTTCAGCCGCTCATTGGGGATGATGACCAGAGAGTCCACCTTGTCCTTCAGCTCCGCGATGCCGGCCTCCGCCTGCTGCATCCGCCGGCGGCCCTCAAATCCGAAGGGCTTGGTGACCACCGCCACGGTGAGGATATCCATTTCCTTGGCGATCTCCGCCACGATGGGGGCGCCGCCGGTGCCGGTGCCGCCGCCCATGCCCGCGGTGATGAACACCATGTCCGTGTCCTCCAGCGCCTTGGCGATCTGGTTGCGGCTCTCCTCCGCGCTCTTGCGGCCCACCTCGGGGTCGGATCCGGCGCCCTGACCGTGGGTCAGCTTTTCGCCGATCTGGATCTTATAGGTGGCGCTGGATACGTTCAGCGCCTGCTTGTCGGTATTGACCGCCACAAAGTCCACGCCCTTGGTGCCGCTGCGGACCATGCGGTTGACCACATTGTTGCCGCCGCCGCCCACGCCGATGACCTTGATATTGACAACGGTATCGGGACCGGTCTCCAATCCAAATGCCATATAGTGGTGCCTCCTACTATCGTTTGTGTAAAAAGGGAGGATCGTCCCTTTGGATTCACAATATCCTGTATCTCATAACATTTAGTTTATTGTATGACACTTTCGCCCTCTGGTCAAGAGTCCATCGGGCTTTTCCCTCAGATTTTTGTCCGGAAAAAGGAGGGGCGGCGGTCCGTCCCCCCTGTCTCGGCAATCTTCTGCCAAATCCGCCACTCTCAGTCCAGCGTGAGGATCGGCGGATTCAGGTCCAGGCGGATGCTGCCCGTCTGGTTACTCTCCAGCTTGCTGATTCCCGCCTCCAGGATCTGCAGCATCCGGTCATAGTCCGCGTTGTACTCCATCTCCACAGAAAAGCGGCCGGCGTAGTCCATAGTCAGCCGGGACAGATCGTCCAGGTGGATGGCATCCACCCGGTCCGTCAGGCCCGCGGCGTCCAGCGCCGCCAGCAGCGCCAGCAGACTGGTCTGCTGATTGGCGAACTCCGTGGACAGGGCGATGTCCGTGCCCACCGAGGGGGCCAGCAGCTCACAGCCGTCGATCACCGCATAGTCCCCAGCCTGAGACGCCGGCAGCTGCTCCACGATCTTGCCCTTGGGACTCAGCAGCCAGGCGCTGCCGTCCTGGATCACCGCCAAGGGTGTACCGCACTCCGCCACATCGATCAGCAGAGTATCCGGCAGCTCCCGCCGGATGCGGATGTCCTCAATGTCGATGTAGGGCAGCTGCTCCGCGATGCTGCGGGCGGCCTCGTACTTGTTCAGCAGAAAGAGGTTGTCGCCCAGCTGGATACCGCTGGCCTCGATCACGTCCTTTTCGGTGTACCGCTCAGTCCCCGTGACCTCGATGGTGTCCACCCGGAAGAACAGCGTCAGGGCCATCACCACGGCCGCGCAGATCACCAGCACGGACAGCAGCTTATAGAGGAAGCCGAAGTTTCCCCTCCTGCGCCGCCGGTTGGAATGTCTGCGTCTGGCCATGTCGTCTCTCCTACCCGTTTTCTGTCTCTTCCACGCGCACCGCGTCCGCCCCCAGAGCCCGCAGGTCCCGGGCCAGGTCTTCGTAGCCCCGGTCGATGTGGCAGATCTGGGAGACACGGGTCTCCCCCTCCGCCGCCAGAGCCGCCACGCACAGGGCCGCCCCGCCCCGCAGATCCGTACACCGCACTGGCGCGCTGTGAAGCCGCTCCACACCCGTGACCACCGCCACCCGGCCGGATACCCGGATGCTGGCCCCCATGCGGATCAGTTCGTCCACATGGCGATAGCGGTTTTCAAAGATGTTCTCCTCAAATACCGTGGCGCCTCGGCTGCGCAGCAGTGCCGCCATCAGCACCGCCTGCGCGTCCGTTGGAAAGCCGGGGTAGGGCGCCGTCTGCACCGGCCCCACGGCCCGCAGCCGCTCCCGGCACAGAGCCCGGATGCCTCCGCTGTCTGCCGTGACCGTGCAGCCCGCCTCCCGCAGGGCGGCGGTGACTGTGGACAGGTGCCCCTCCTCCGCGCCCCGGAGATAGATGTCCCCGCCGGCAGAGGCCGCCGCGCAGAGGTAAGTAGCCGCCGCGATCCGATCCGGCATGACCCGGTACGTACAGCCGTGGAGGTCCTGCCCGCCCTCTATGGACACGGCGGAGCTCCCCGCCCCGGACACCCGAGCCCCGCAGGCGTTCAGGAAGTTCTGCAGGTCCACCACCTCCGGCTCCCGGGCGGCGTTGGAGATCACCGTGACGCCCTCCGCCCCGCAGGCGGCCAGCATCAGATTCTCCGTGGCCCCCACGGATGGCATCCGCAGCACCACTTCCCGGCCCCGCAGCCGGTCCGCCCGGCAGTGGAGGAAGCCGCCCTCCTCCCGGATCTCCGCCCCCAGGTCCCGCAGGCCCGCAAGGTGGAGGTCGATAGGCCGGGGGCCCAGCTCGCACCCGCCGGGGTAGCTCAGGTCCGCCTGCCCGCACCGGGCCAGGATCGCCCCCAGGAAAATGGCGGAGGAGCGCATCTCCCGCATGAGTACATCCGAAATCTCACAGCGGCGCAGGGCGGTGGTGTCCACCGCCAGGGCATCCGCCTCCCAATGGGCGTCGCAGCCCAGATGCCGCAGGATGCGGATGGAGGCGTCCACATCCCGCAGCCGGGGGCAGCCCAGCAGCGCCACCTGCCCCCTTGCCAACAGCGTGGCCGCCAGAATGGGCAGGACGCTGTTCTTGGCCCCCTGGATCGTGACCTCTCCCTCCAGGCGGCGGCCGCCTCGCACCGACAAAAGCTGGCTCATATCCGTTCCCCTCCGAATCCAGAATGGTTCAACAGTCCATCCTATGGCCGGCGGGGTTTCGTGGTTACTGGCAGATTTCCAGCACGGTTTGATAAATTCGCTCTGTGGCGTCCCGGATTCCCAGGGCGGACATGGCCCGCTCCATGGAGGCCCGGCGCGCTCCGTCATGAAGGATGCCGCAGGCCGCCTGGAACAGCGCCTGACCGGAGCAGTCCTTCTCCAGCAGCACCGCGGCACCGCCGGCGTTTTCCAGGACCCTCGCGTTTTTTTCCTGGTGGTTGTTGGTGACATAGGGGGACGGCACGATCAGCGCCGGGACCCCCAGTGCCGTCAGCTCGCTGATGGTGGAGGCCCCCGCCCGGCAGAGCACCAGATCCGCCGCCCGCATGACGGCGGCCATATCATAGATGTACTCTCGCACCTGCAGCGCCGGGTGGTCCGCCAGGTCCACCCCCTTCTCCTGCAGCAGCTTCAGCAACACCGGATAGCCATCCTTTCCGGCGCCGTGGATGTGGTGGAAAGGTTCCTTGGCCGCCTCCAGCGCCAGGAAGTCTGCCATCTGCCGGTTCATGCCCGAGGCCCCCAGGGACCCCCAGAAGGACACAAGCAGGGGCCGGCCGTCTTCCACGCCCAGGCGGCGCTTGGCCTCTGCCTTCGTCAGATGGAAGAAGTCCCGCCGCACCGGCGTACCGGTGACGATCACCTTCTCCGGGTGGCGGTAGTGCTCCCGGCAGGCCTCAAACCCCACCATGATCCGGTCCGCGAAGGGCTCCAGCATCTCCGTGGTGAGGCCGGGCACCATGTTGGACTCGTGAACGGCCGTGGGGATCCCCGCCTTGGCAGCGGCCTTCACCATAGGGAAGCTGGCGTATCCCCCCGTTCCGATGACCACGTCCGGCCGGAACTGCCGCAGAATGGCCCGGGCCTCTCCGGGCGCCCGAAGGAGGTTCCCCACAGAGACCAGGTTGTGCCGGATCTCCCGAGGCTTGAAGGACCGGTGGAAGCTGGAGATGTGGACGGTGCGGAAGTCGTATCCCGCCTTGGGGATCAGGTCCTTCTCCAGTCCCCGCTCCGCTCCCACGAACAAAAATTCTGTCTCCGGGTCCTTTTCGCGCATCAGCTGGGCCAGCGCGATAGCCGGGTTCACATGCCCAGCCGTGCCGCCGCAGGTGAAGATCACCTTCTTCAATGATGCTTCCACTTTGCTGCACTCCAATCGAAAGATATGGGATAAAAGTGAAGGGAGAAGAGATTCGGTGTCCGGCACAGCCGGACATTTTGAGATTCCGCCTTTATCGCTTATCTTTTATCTCCTCTGGGTCGTACTACCCCGCCTTTGTAGGCTTCATCTGCCGGGATACCGACAGGACGATGCCCATCTCCGCCAGCTGGATGGACAGCGCCGTGCCGCCATAGCTGAAAAACGGCAGGGAGATGCCGGTGGTGGGCAGCAGGCCCGTCACCACGCCGATGTTCAAAAAGGTCTGAAGGCCCACCAGGGTCATGACGCCCACCACCATCAGGCTGCCGAACCGGTCCCGGGCATGGAGGGCGATCCAGAAGCCCCGGAGAATCAGCGCCGCGAACAGCAGCATGATAACGGTGGCGCCAATCAGGCCCAGCTCCTCGCAGACGATGGCGAAGATGAAATCGTTGTGCTCCTCCGGCAGATAGAGAAACTTCTGGCGGCTCTTCCCCAGGCCCACGCCCCACAGCCCGCCGGAGCCGATGGTGATGAGGCTCTGGCGCAGCTGGTAACCGGCTCCCTGGGGATCCAGCCAGGGGTTGTGCCACATCTCGATGCGGGAGGCGTTGTAGCCGATCACGCCCAGCACCAGATACAGCAGCAGTCCGGCTGCACCCATAGCCAGCCCCACCCATCTCCAGTGGATGCCGCCCACCAGCATCATCACCGCGCCGGCGCCCATGATGAGGATGGCGCCGGAGAGGTGGGGCTCGATGCCCACCAGGGCTGCCAAGACAATCAGCAGCACCGCATAGGGGGCGATGCCGTAGCGGAACGTCTGCATACGGTCCTTTTTCTTGGAGATGCTGTCGGCAAAATAGATCACCACCGCCAGCTTTGCGATCTCCGAGGGCTGGAACTGCAGCGAAGTACCTGGAATGCCCAGCCAGCGGGTGGCGTTGTTCCGGGTAATGGCCAAGGGGTTGCCCGGAACAATCACCAGGATCAGCAGAATGACGGCCAGATACAGCAGCGGCTTTGCAAGACCGCGGAACCGCTGATAGTTGATCTTGCCAATGAAGAGCATGGCCGCCACGCCCATGATGGCGAACACGCCCTGGCGGATAAAGTAGGACATGGGGTTCTGGCCGTCCGTCTCGTAATAGGCGGAGGGGAAGCTGGCGGACAGCAGCATCACCAGGCCCACGCCGGTCAACAGCATCACCAGGATGAAGAAGGGCAGGTCAATGGGCCCCTTGGCCAATTCCCGGCTCTCCTGCTCCAGCTCCCGCCGGCGCTGCTGGCGCTCCTGCCGGGCCAGGGCCTCTTCCCGACTCATGGGTCGCCGGCGGGCCGCCGGGGCTTTTTTCTGCCGTACCATACTGCTTCCCTCCTCTCGGGGTCTGTGGATCTTGCCGCGCTCCGCAGCGGGCCGGCGCAGAGTGCTCAGAATCGTCCCTGGACGCCCAGATAGGCCAGGACGCAGCCCGCCAGCGTCACCAGGGAGAATACCGCCACCAGCTTCGCCTCACTCCAGCCGGAGAGCTCCAGGTGGTGGTGCAGGGGGGCCATCTTGAAGAACCGCTTGCCGTGGGTCAGCTTGAAGTAACCCACCTGGATAATATCGGACAGCGTCTCCAGAATGTAGATGATGCCTACGGGGATCAACACCAGGGGCATATCGAACACAAAGGCCAGGGCCGCCACCGCGCCGCCCAGAAACAGGCTGCCGGTGTCCCCCATGAACACCTTGGCAGGGTGGTGGTTATAGACGAAGAAGGCCGCCAGCCCTCCCGCCATAGCCGCCGGGAACAGAGCCTGGATGCCGTAGGTGCTCCAGAGGACGCCGGCTACGGTGAAGAACGCCATCACCACAAAGGTGACGCTGGCAGCCAGCCCGTCGATGCCGTCGGTCAGATTCACAGCGTTGACGCAGCCCACAATGACGAAGGCCGCGAAGATCAGATACACGATCCAGTTGATGGTAAAGCTCATGTTCAGGAAGGGGATATACAGGTCGTTTGTCAGCAGGCCCTCGTACCGCATCAGCACCAGGAACACCACCGCCGCCGCCAGCTGAAGGATGAACTTCTGCCGGGCCGTCAATCCCTCGTTCTGGTGCTGGCGGACCTTGCGGTAGTCGTCCACAAAGCCGATCAGGCCGAAGATCAGGGCGAAGAGATACACGTAGAGGTGCCAGAACACCCCCTCCAGCATGAAGCTCCAACCCAGGATGAACACGGTGACGCCCGCGCCCAGGATGAACATGATGCCGCCCATGGTGGGCGTGCCGGCCTTGGACTTGTGCCACGTGGGTCCGTCCTCCCGGATCTCCTGGCCGGCCTTCAGCTTGCGCAGCTCCGGGATGAGAAATCTGCCGATGAGCAGCGTCAGCACAAAGCTGACGGCCGCCGCGATCAAAGAAAGTGTCATATATCCGTCTCCCTCTCCTTCGCCGGGCACAGCCCCGGCCCTTTGGTACGTTCCTGATTCCAGCGGTTCTCCGGCGGCCGATCCTCCGCCGGATGTCCCGCCGTATCCCATTGTCCATGCGGCGCCGCCCACGGCTGACCGCCGCATTTCACGCGGACCGCCCGAAGTGAATTCAGCCGATTTCAAGGGTTCGCCTGCGGCAAACCGCTTGACGCCGGACGCCCGGCGGTCACTTCCCCGCCAAGTGCTCCGCCACGATCTCCCGTTCGTCCATGTGGTGCTTCTCGTGGTTCACGCCCCACAAAATCTCCGATTTTGTGGGGACCCCGCATTTGACTCAAATCGCCCGAAGTGAATTCAGCCGATTTCAAGGGTTTGCCTGCGGCAAACCGCTTGACGCCGGACGTCCGGCGGTCACTTCCCCGTCAAGTGCTCCGCCACGATCTCCCGTTCGTCCATGTGGTGCTTCTCGTGGTTCACTTCCTGGTAGGTCTCGTGGCCCTTGCCGCACAGGGCGATCACATCGCCGGGCTGCGCGTGGTCCATCGCCCAGTGGATGGCCTCCACCCGGTCGCAGATCACCTGGTAGGGGGTGCCGCTGCCCTCCAGGCCCGGCAGGATGTCGGCGATGATGGCCTCCGGGTCCTCGGTCCGGGGGTTGTCGGAGGTCACCACCACAAAGTCCGCCAGCTCCGCCGCCACGCTGCCCATAATAGGCCGCTTGGTCCGGTCCCGGTCGCCGCCGCAGCCGAACAGGGCCACGGTGCGTCCCTTGGCAAAGCCCTTCACGGTGCGAAGAATATTCTCCAGACTATCCGGCGTGTGGGAGTAGTCGATCAGGACCGTGTAGTCCTTTCCCGGTGTGGGGACCACTTCCACCCGCCCCTTCACATGAGGAACTGCAGCCAGCACCCGGGCGCTCTTTTCCAGAGGAACGCCCAGAGCCAGAGCCGCACCCAGCACATCCAGCGTATTATATACCATAAACCCGCCGGGAATGCCAACTTTGATGGGCGTGCGGCTATCCTTTGTCACCGCATCGAAGGCGATGTGGTCCGCCGCAAGGGTGATATGCTCCGCCCGCAGGTCTGCCGCGGCGTGCTCTGCATAGAAGTACTGCCGACATGCGGCGTTTTGCAGCAGCCGCTCTGTCCAGGGATCGTCGGCGTTGCAGACGCCCACGTCGCAGTTCTGGAACAGGATGGCCTTGGCGTCGCAGTAGGCTTCCATGGTCTTGTGGAAATCCAGGTGGTCCTGGGTCAGGTTGGTGAAAATGCCCACCGCGTAGTGGATACCGTACACCCGATCCAGCGCCAGAGCGTGGGAGGATGCCTCCATCACCACATGGGTGCAGCCGGCGGAGCGCATCCGGGCAAACAGCTCTTGGAGCTCCAGGGACTCCGGTGTGGTACGCTCAGTGGGCACCACCTCGTCGCCGATCAGATCCTGGTTGGTGCCGATCAGGCCCACCTTGGCCCCCAGCTCCTGTTCCAGGATGGCCTTGAGCAGATAGGTGGTGGTGGTCTTGCCGTTGGTGCCGGTGACGGCCACCATGGTCATGCTGTCTGCCGGATGGCCGTAATAGTTGGCGGCCATCACCGCCAGGGCCCGGCGGGAGTTCTCCACCAGGACATAGGGCACGGAGCTGTCCTCCGGCGGTCGCTCACACACCACCGCGGCGGCTCCCGCCGCCACGGCCTTTCCGATATAGGCGTGGCCGTCGGTGACAAAGCCGGTCATGGCCACGAAGACGTCCCCGGGTGCCGTGGTCCGGGAATCATAGCTGATACGGGTGATCTCCATCTCCATGTCCGCGGTGGCGGACCGCAGGGAGAGCCCTGCCAGCAGCGTTTTCAAATGCATTGTATGCACACCCCTTTTGTTCAGTCTGGCAGCAGTTTGCCGTCCCTCATTATAAACAAGGGGATTTGCAAAGTATACGGAGGAAGGTGCCAAAAACCATGCAGAACCTGCTTTCTCAATCCAGGACAGAGTTGTCGCCGAACTGGACGGTCACCACCGTGCCCGCCGCCACCTCCGTGCCCGCAGGGAGAGACTGGGTAATGGCGTAGACATTGCCGGAGCTGGCTGTGGTGGTACCGGTCACCTTCATGATAAGTCCGGCGTTGGTGATGGCCTTGTTGGCCTCTGAGGCGCTCTTCCCCACCACATTGGGCACGGTGCAGGGGGTGTCCGGCTTCTCCTGCCCCAGGTAGAGGATGATGGAGGCATTTCCCGGCACGATGGCGCCGCCGGCGGGGGTCTGGTCGGTGACCGTGTCCCCGTCCCCCACAGTGCGGAAGGTGAAGCCCAGGTCAGCCAGCCGATCTTCAGCGGCCTCCCTGGTCTGTCCCACCACATTGGGAACCGTGGTGTCAGCGCCCACCAGCTCCTCGGCGGTGTAATCCGGCTCAACGCCCAGCAGAGGCAGGATCTCGCTCATGATCTGGCTGGCCACCGGGGCCACCATGGTGCCGCCGAACACGGCAGTGCCGGTCGTGCGGCTGGGGGTGTCCATGGTCAGCAGCATGATGTACTGTGGGTCGTCCGCCGGGGCGAAGCACATAAAGGACACCACCACGTCCTTGGTGCCGGTTTTATCCGCAGTGCCGGTCTTGCCGCCGATGCGGTAGCCCGTCACCTGTCCGTTGCGGCCGCCGCCGTCGGACACCACCCACTCCAGGCACTCCCGCACCTTGGCGGAGGTCTCCTCACTGATGACCTGCCGCACCGCTGTGGTCTCGTGCTGACTGAGGATGTTGCCCTCGTCGTCCAGCACCTGTTCTACCAGATAGGGGGTATACAGATAGCCGCCGTTGATGGTGGCTGCCTGGGCCCGGATCAGCTCCAGGGGCGTGACGTTGAAGGTCTGTCCGAAGGAGTAGGCCGCCAGGGAAACCACGTTGGAGTTGAAGCTGTCCTCATTGGCAAAGATGCCTTCCGCCTCCGCAGGCAGGTCGATACCGGTGGTCTCCATGAGGCCGAAGGACTTCAGATAGCGGTAGTATGCCTCCGTGCCGATCTTCAGGCCCATGGTGACGAAGGCCGGGTTGCAGGAGTTGCCGGTAGCCACCTTCAGGGTCTGGGTGCCGTGGCCGGCCCGCTTGGAACAGTTGATGGCTTTTCCCCAGCCCTCCACGTGGATGGAGCCGGTGCAGGTGAAGGTGGTGTTCATGTTCACCACGCCCTCCTCCAGGGCCGTGGCCAGCGTGATGGGCTTGAAGGTGGAGCCGGGCTCGTAGGTGTCCTGATAGCACTTGTTCCGCCACTGCTTGAACTGGATGGTGGCCCGGGCATTCGCCAGCGCCTGATTGTACGCCTCCTCCGTCTCGTAGGTGCTGCGGTTCTGCTGGATCTCCGCCAGAGCGGCATCCAATTCCGCCTGAAGTCCCTCAGTATAGATGGTGGAAAAGTCTCCCGGATCATAGTTGGGATAGGAGGCCATGGCCACAATGCCGCCGGTGTTCACGTCCATGACGATGCCGGTGCCGCCGTTGGCCGCGTCGTACTTATCCAGCATACTCTCCAGGCCCTTTTCCAGGGCGTACTGGACGTTGGTGTCCAGAGTCAGCACCAAGCTGCTGCCATTCTCCGCATCAAACATCTGCTCGCCGCCGCTGAACAACAACGGCGTGCCGTTTACGTTGGTAGGCGTGATGGTCAGTCCAGTGCTGCCGCTGAGCACGTCATCATAGGACGCCTCCAGCCCGTAGGCGCCCATATTGTTGGCATTGACGAACCCTATCACATTGCCTGCCAGAGAGCCGAAGGGATACAGCCGCTTGGTGTCCGGCGTCAGGGAGATGCCTTGGAGCCGGGTGGGCCGCCCGCCGGTAGAGATGAGAACGGTGTTGCCGTCCTCGTCCACCGTGGTAAGCTGGTTCCCCTCATCGTCGATCTCTCCGTTGATGAACCGGCGGACCTCGTCGGCCACGTCCTGGTCTACCTTCTTTTTGACCTCCCAGTATCGGTTGGCGGTGTTCTCCAGGTGCTCCAGGATGGTCTCCTCCTCCACATCCAGAATGCGGCTGAGGCCCCGGGCGATATACGCCTGGTCCAGCACCTCCGGCGCCGTGTAAGGCGCTCCCTTCTCGGCAGCCTCCTCGGCCGCATCCTGGATCTTCTGCTCCTGGGACTCTACAAAGTCCTGGACGCCACCGGGATCCAGTAAGACTGTCTCCGTGGAGTAGGAGATGGCCATGATCTCGCCGTTTTTGTCGTAGATCGTCCCCCGGGAGGCGCTGATGACCATGCTGTCGGTCTGCTGGCTCACCGCCTCGGCCTTCAGTTCGTCGTGCCGGTTGATCTGCAGATCGTACAGCTTCCAAAACAGCACTGTGAAGGAGGCCACACCCAACAGCAGCATGATGAGCATCGTCCTGCCCCGGATTACCTGGTTCGCCCGGCGGGCGGCGTCGCTCTTTCTTCTGGGTCTGTCCGTCATGCCTGTTCTCCTTTCGGAACGCCGGGGCCGCTTCCCCCGTCCATACGCAATACCAAAGCAAGGAGTAAGAAGGCCCCCTTCTTACTCCCCACCGTTCGCTTCATTATAGTGCGGCCGTCACTCGAAATATTCCACCACGGCGTAGATCCCGTGGTTCAGCGAGGTCAGCAAACGGCTGAGCAGATTGGACTCCTCCTGCTGATAGACCACGGCACTGTCGCCCTCCGACAGATCGATGTAATAGATCTGGCTGCTGCTGGGCTTGCTCATGCCCGCCGCCTCCGCCACCTCTTTCACGGTGGCCAGGTCAAACATCTGCTCGTGCTGGGCGGTGAGTGTGACGTTCTCCGTCTGCAGCTCCTCCAGCTGGTTCTGGAGGGACACCACCTCGTCGGAGATGATCGTCAGCTGGATGTAGCCCATCAGCACCATCACTGCAAGGCCGATGGCCGCGCCCACGCCCAAAACGGAGAGGACGGACACCTTCTGCCGCTGGCGTACCTGCGCCTTGGAGAGGCTCCGCACCCGGGGCTTCGCCTTGGGGACGGCCTCTACCGCCGTCTGGTGACGGGGAGCCTCTCCGGCGTGCCGAAGAGCGCGCTCCCGGACTTCCCGGTCCAGGTCGTACGCCAAGTCCCCATATACCGCGCTGCGGCTGTTGTACCGCAGTTCCCGCGCTGCTGCCAAAGAAGGTCCCTCCTTTTGCTCCGCCATACCGGCACGGAGCCGTTCTCACACACATTAACACCGGATGGTCCCGGTGTGGTCAAAGGTCAAAGCCGCACTTTTCCGCCACCCGCAGCTTGGCGCTGCGGGCCCTTGGATTCTCCTCCAGCTCCGCGCCGCCCGCCGTGACGGGCTTGCGGGTCACCAGCCGCACCTGGGGCTTTTTGCCGCACACGCACACCGGAAACTCCGGCGGGCAGACGCATCCCCGGGCCAGCTCCGCCAGCGTCCGCTTGACGATCCGGTCCTCCAGAGAGTGGAAGGTGATGACGGCCAGGCGACCGCCGGGGTTCAGCCCGTCCACCGCCGCCCGCAGCATGGGGGGCAGGGCATCCAGTTCACCGTTGACCGCGATCCGGATGGCCTGAAAGCTCCGCTTGGCCGGGTGCTGCTTCTCCCGCAGAGCTGCGGGAGGCATGGCGCTCTTGATGATCTCCACCAGCTCCAGGGTGGTCTTCACAGGCGCGGTCTCCCGCGCCCGGACGATGGCTCTCGCGATGGCGGGGGCGTACCGCTCCTCGCCGTATTCAAACAGGATGCGCCGCAGCTCCTCCTGGCTCCAGGTGTTCACGATGTCCGCGGCGCTCAGGGGGGCGGAGGTGTCCATCCGCATGTCCAGCGGGGCGTCCTGCATATAGGAGAAGCCCCGTGAGGCGTCGTCCAGCTGGGGAGAGGACACGCCCAAGTCAAAGAGCATCCCGTCGGCGCCGCTGACACCGCACCGGGACAGGACCTCCTTCAATTCCGAAAAGTTGCTGTGGATCAGCGTCACCCGGTCCAGCCAGGGGGCCAGACGGTCCTGCGCCGCGTCGATGGCGGCCTGGTCCCGGTCGATGCAGATGAGCCGCCCGGTGGTCAGCCGCCCGGCGATCTCCCGAGAGTGTCCGGCTCGTCCCAGGGTGCCGTCCACATAGATCCCATCGGGGTGGATGTTCAGTGCTTGGATGCAGGCGTCCAGCAGAACAGGCTTGTGCGTGTATTCCATCGGCACTCACCCGCGGCTGCGCCGGACACGGGCCAGGGCGTCCATGGCCGCGGCCATATCGTCGCTCTCCAGCATCCGCTGCTCCCGCTCCGTCCAGGTCTTCTCGTCCCAGATCTCGGCGAAGGAATTCAATCCCACGATGGTGGCGGTCTTTTTCAGTCCCGCGTGGGCCCGAAGGCTGGCAGGGATCAGCACCCGCCCCTGGGCGTCCGGCTCGCACTGGACGGCGTTGGCGTACAGCAGCGTCAGCGCCCGGGCCTCTGTATAGGAGAGGTCGTCCATCTCCTCGGACATCTGGTCCCACTTGGCCTGAGGGTAAATGGTCAGGCAGTGCTCCGCGCCGATGGTAATGTAGAACGTGTCGCCCAGGGCCTCCCGCATGGCGGAGGGGATCACCAGACGGCCCTTGGAGTCGATGCTGTTGTTGGATTTTCCCAACAGCCTGGCCACGGTTGATCCCCCCTTTCCCGCGTTTTTTGGGTCTGGATGGGGTCTCTTTGGCACTTAGTCTCTACTTTTACCCACTTTTCCCCACCACATGCTCTGAGTATAAGCGAAATTGGCCGGGATTGCAAGCAGTTTTTTCCGGGAAAACCGCCGCTAAGAACGCCAAATTATGGCATTTTTCGGCCAAAATCGCCATTTTAAAACAGATGTTCGACATCTCTTTGACAAGTTTACGTAAAATAAAAAACACCCCATGACGCAAGAACTTGTGCCATGGGGTGCTTTTTTTCATTTTCTCCGCAACATCTAGAGTATTCCAAAAAAGTTTCGCCAAATCCTTTGGCGTTTTTCACAAATTTTTAAGATTACGGTTGACCTGCGGCATCACTCCTCGCCGCCATCCTCCTGGGGCGGGGTCCTGCCGTCCAGCTTGTCCCGCTGCTCCTGCATTTTGGCAGCGGAGGCACTGCGGAACCGCACCCGCTGCTGCTTCACCTCATCCAGCGCCATCTGCACCGCCTCCTCCGTGCGGGCCAGGGCGTCCTCGGCATACTCATTGGTCACCTGGTACAACTGGCGGCAGCGCTCCTCCGCCCGGGCCACCATCTGGCGGGCCTTCTCCTTGGCCGCATAGAGCACCTCGCTGTCGGACACCTTGGTCTTGGCATCCAGCTCCGCCTGACGCATCATCCGGTCCACGTCCCGTTTGGCATCCTCCACAAACTTGTCCCGGGCGGAGAGCAGCTCCTGGGCGCGCTTGATCTCCACCGGCAGCTGGGCCCGCAGCTCGTCCAGCAGATCCAGCAGCTCGTCCCGGTCCACCATGCTCATATTGGGTTTCAGGGCCGGGGACTTGGCGTCCTCGATCCGCTCGTACAGCATATCGATCAAACGGTTCACATCATTTGCCATGGGACTCATCCTTCCTTCTTTTCCGTCATCTCCCGCACCAGAGGCACGATGGACGCGGGCAAATAGTTTTCAAGCGGCTGGTGATAGCGGATCATCTCCCGAGCCATGGAGGAGCTGAAGTGCTGATATGCCGCGCTGGCAGGCAGTAGCAGCGTTTCCAGCTCCGGATGGATCCCCCGGTTGATGAGAGCCATCTGATATTCCACGTCAAAGTCCGTGGTGTTGCGCACGCCCCGGACGATGGCGGAGGCATGGTGCCGCACCGCGAAATCCGCCAGCAGGCCCGGCCACAGCTCCGCCTCCACATTGGGCAGGTCCGCCACCGCCGTCCGCACCAGCTGGAGCTTCTGCTCCGGTGTGAACATCTGGTTTCGCTTTTCAGCGTTGGGGCTGACACAGACACAGACCCGATCAAAGCAGGCAGCCGCCCGCCGGATGATATCCAAATGCCCCAGGGTGATGGGGTCGAAAGAGCCGGAGCAAATCGCTGTTCTCATGGGGGTCATTCCTCGTTTTCTCGGTCTCCGCCCCGGCGGATCAGCGTCAGGGCGATCCTGCCGTAACGGTAGGTGCGGCGCACCCGGTAGGGCGCCGCAGGCGCCGGAAGGCTCCGGTCCGCCGGGTGTTCTGCCACAATTATACCATGGGGATTGAGAATGTCAAACGCTGTCAGATGGGCGACGGCGGGCTCCAGCAGCCCCGCCTCATAGGGAGGGTCCAGAAACACGATGTCAAACCGCTCCCGCAGTGACCGCAGAAACTCCATGGAGTCCCCCGCCACTACCCGGGCCCGGTCCTGGAGCTCCGTCAGCTTCAAATTCTCCCGAATCAGCTTCACGGCGTCGGCCCGCCGGTCCACGAACACGGCAGAGGCGGCACCCCGGCTGAGGCACTCGATGCCCAGCTGGCCGGTTCCGGCGAACAGGTCCAGCACCCGGCGCCCCTCGATGTCGAACTGCAGGGCGCTGAAGAGCCCCTCCTTCACCCGGTCGGTGGTGGGGCGGGTCTCCGTCCCTTCCAGCTCCTTCAGCCGGCGGCCGCGGGCAGTGCCGGTAATCACACGCATGGTTTTTCCTCCTCTCGGTGCCTCCGGCTCTCGCGGGCGCCGGAGATCAAGTACAGGATCAGCCCTGTCCAGACGAAGCCGAACAAAATGGCGTGGGTGGCGGTGAATGCCTCTCCATACAGCGCCACGGACAGCAGCAGCTGCATGGTGGGGTTGATATACATCAGAATGCCGGAGAGGGTCATTGGCGTGGTCTTCATGCCGGCGGCGAAGAACATCAGCGGCACAGTGGTCACCACGCCGGACACCGGCAGCAGCAGCCACTGCCAACCAGAGAGGACCCCGGCGGCGCCGGTGCCGTGGGTCTCCATCCAGAAGATCAGCACCAGGGCAAAGGGCGCCAGGGTCAGCGTCTCCACAAAGGTGGAGACCGCCGCGTCGGAACGGACCTGCTTCTTCAGCGCCCCGTAAACAGCAAAGCTGCCGCCGATCACCAGGGCGATCCAGGGAATCTGCCGGTAGCGAATGACAGTAATTACCAGTCCCGCGAAGGTCACCGCCACCGCCAGCCACTGGAGCTTTGTCAGCCGCTCCCGGAACAGGACCGTCCCCAACAGGATCGCCAGGATGGGATTCATATAGTAGGCGAGGCTGGAGTCGATCATGTGCCCGTTGGCCACCGCCCAGATGTAGACGCCCCAGTTGACGCAGACCACGCAGCCCGCAGCGGCCAGCAGCCCCCACTCCCTCCGGTCCCGGAACGCGGCCCGCACACCGGCCAGCCGGTCCCGCCGCAGCAGCAGGATGCCTCCGGTGAGCACCATGGACCACACGATGCGGCTGGCCAGCACATACAGGGAATCCACCTGGGCCAGCAGCTTCCAGAAGATGGGCAGCAGGCCCCAGATGACATAGCAGGTCAGCACATACAGCGGGCCCTTGTTTTTCATTGGGTCGCTCTCCTTTCCCCTCCAGCCTTCACCTCTGTGGCCTTCAGTTTCTGAAAAATCCCGTGATTTGTCTATTTTACGGCAAGCCGCGGAAGATTTCAATAGCTTTCCGCGCCGGAGCCGGGTCTTTTTTAGACTTGTACTTTCACGGGGAATCGTATATAATAAGGTTCTCAAAGTACAGGCTGTGGACAGCCGCTGTCCAGAGCAGGCGGCCCGCCGCCCTTCGTGCCAAACTCCTGGGAAAGAAAGGACGTTCTCATGATTCAATTCAAGTCTGACCACGGCGATATCACCGTCAGCAGCGCCGTCTTCTCCAACATCACCGGCATGGCGGCCACCAACTGCTTCGGCGTCAAGGGCATGGCCTACCGCTCCATGACGGACGGCCTGGTGCATCTGTTGCGCCGGGAGGCCATGAGCAAGGGCGTCAGCATCACTTATCACGACGACAACTCCATCTCCATCGAGCTCCACATCATCGTGGAAAACGGCGTCAATCTCCCCGCGGTCTGCCGCTCCATCATGAATGAAGTGCGCTATGTCGTCACCCGGAACACCGGCGTCACCGTCAAGGACGTGGACGTGTGCGTGGATTCCATGACCCTGTGAGGGAGGAACGAGACAGATGAACGAACAAATCACCGGCGCACTGTTCAAGCGGATGGTGCTCCACGGCGCAGCCGTCATCACGGCCCAGAAGCAGGCCATCAACGACCTGAACGTCTTTCCCGTGCCCGACGGCGACACGGGCACCAATATGTCCATGACCATCGGCACCGCCGTGACGGAGCTGCGCAAGAGCGAGCCCGCCACTGTGGAGCAGGCGGCCTCCGTCACTGCCTCCGCCCTGCTGCGGGGGGCCCGCGGCAATTCCGGCGTCATTCTCTCCCTGCTGTTCCGAGGCCTGTCCAAGGCCCTGAAGGGCCGGGAGACTGCGGACGCCGCCGCTTTCGCCGCCGCCATGCAGGAGGGTGTCTCCGCCGCCTACAAGGCGGTGATGAAGCCCGCCGAGGGCACGGTACTCACCGTCTCCCGTCTTGCCGCCAAGCAGGCGGTGGACACAGCCGCCGCCGGAGAGACGGACCTGGAGCGGGTCCTGGAGGACGCCATCCGAGTGGGCTATGCCGCCCTGGCCCAGACCACCGAGATGAACCCGGTGCTGAAAAAGGCCGGCGTGGTGGACGCCGGCGGCAAGGGCTATCTCCTGATCCTGGACGGCATGCTGGCGGAACTGCGGGGCGAGCCCATGCCCGAGACGGAGGCTGGCGAGTCCAGAGAGGAGAAGGCAGACTTCGCCACCATGGCGGCGGAGGACATCACCTTCGCCTTCGACACGGTATTCATCGTCCGCAAGGCCATGGCCGATATCTCGCTGGAGCCGCTGCGGACATATCTCAACAGCATCGGTGACAGTCTGGTGATCGGCGAGGACGATGAGGCCTTTAAGGTCCACGTCCACACCAACATCCCCGGCAACGCCCTGAACGAGGCCCAGAAATACGGTACCCTGGAGCTGGCCAAGATCGAGAACATGCGAACCCAGGCGGACGACCTGGCCGCGGGCAAGCACGTCCAGAGCACCGATGACCTGGACGCGGTGGAGGCGGAGCTGGAGTCCGTCCCCGCGGAAGAAACGCCCGCCGTGGCGGCGCCGGAGAAGCCCTACGGCTTTCTGGCGGTGTGCGCCGGGGACGGCCTGGCCGCCGTGTTCCGGGACCTGGGGGCCGACGGTGTGGTGTCCGGTGGGCAGACCATGAACCCCTCCACCGAGAGTATTCTGGAGGGCGTGAACAAAATCCCGGCGGAGACGGTGTTCGTCCTGCCCAACAACGGCAACATTATTATGGCAGCCCAGCAGTGTGCCGCCCTGACGGAGAAGCAGGTGGTGGTGATCCCCACCAAGACCGTGCCCCAGGGCATCACCGCCATGATGAACGTGGATTTCGACGCGCCGGATGCCCAGACCATTACTGACGCCATGACGGGAAGCCTCAGCTCCGTCACCACGGCCCAGATCACATACGCCGCCCGGGACTCCGACTTCGACGGCTTCGCCATCAAGGAGGGCGATTATCTGGCCCTGGAGGAAGGCAAGCTCTTCGACACGGACGATTCCCTTGACACGCTGCTCCACAAGCTGGCGGAGGACGCCGCCGGGCGGGAGGCCTCCTTCATCTCCCTGTACTTCGGCGAGGATGTGCAGGAGGCGGACGCTCAGAAGGCCGGGGCCCTGTTTGAAGAGGTGTGTCCCGGTGCGGAGGTAGCGGTCCTCTCCGGCGGACAGCCTGTGTACTATTATATTATCAGCATGGAATAAAGCATCAGGAGGTGTTTCTGTTTCTTTCAAGCAGAGACACCTCTTTCTTTTTGAAAAGGAGGTGCCCTATGAAGACCTGGAAGCTCCTGCTGCTGGCCCTGGTGCCCGGCCTGTGGGGCTGGCTGTGCAACCATCTCATGGCCGTATCCCTGACCGGCGGCCCGGCATTTCTGTTCTCGCTGGCATTTTACCTGCAGGCCCCGGCGGTCATCGTGTTCTGCCTGTGGCTGGGGCGGCGGTGCGGCCGCTCGGGACGGGGCTATCCCGCCTCCCTGCTGCTGACCCAGTGGCCCAGCCTGGTGAGCTTCGCCCTGTACGTGTGGCAGTTCTGGTTCGTCACCGACGAGGCACGGAGCTTTCTGCTGGCTGGACTGGGGCAGTACCCCGGCATTCCGCTGTTCTCCCTGTCCTCCCGTCTGGTGGTGCCATTTTCCGGCCATGATTGGGCCCTGCCGGAGACGACGGCCGCCACCGCCATCTCCCTGGTGCTGCTGGCAGTGCTGTTCTCCCTGGGCTTCCTATGGGGCCGGCAGAGGCGGTGACCCGGCCCCCTCTCCTGAAAAATGCCCCAGCCCGGGCCGTCAGGCCCGGGCTGGTTCTTTAATGCCTGTACCAGATCAGCATACTGAGTTGAGTCTCCTCCGTCCCCGGGTTCCGGTAGCGGTGGGGCTGGTCCGCCGGGAAGCGCAGGGAGTCGCCGGTCCGGAGCCGGTAGGTCTCCCCCGGCAGGCCGATCTCCGCCTCCCCGGCGAAGACGGTCACATACTCCTCCGTCCCCAGCAGATGGGGCTGGGCCTCCAGTGCGCCGCCGGGGAGCATCACGATCCGATAGGTCTCGAACCCCCGCTCCCCGTCAAAGGGGAAGGCCGGGCAGTTCCGGTACCTCCCCCCATCCTCCTCCAGAATCGGCGCGTCATCGCCCCGCAGCAGCACCGGCCGCTCCCGGGCCGGCTCCACCAGCGAGGTGAAAGACACCTTGTAACCGTTGGCGATCTTCCACACCATGGAGATGGTGGGGTTCACGTCCCCCTTCTCGATCTGGGCCAGCATACTGCGGGACACCCCCGTTAGACGGGCGGCCTCGTCCAGCGTCAGCCGCTTCTCCTCCCGGAGCCGCCGGGCGTTCTCCGACACCACTGCGTTGATCTCCAAACGTTTCTCCCCTCTCTATTGACAAGATATTAGATGAATCATATAATATACAGGAAATCCAGTATCTTGAAAAAATTCCATTGGATATTGTACTGCACCCGGAAACGGTCCGTCAAGAGCGGTGCGGTAGTTTCCCGGCGCGGCACCAAAAGGAGGAGTCGTATGCGCAGACTGAGAGCCGCCGCACTTTCCGAGGTGGAGCTGGCTATGGACATCATCAACCAGGCCAAGGCCCACCTGCGGGCACAGGGGATCGACCAGTGGCAGACGGGCTATCCGGACCGGGACTGCCTGGAACGGGACGTCCGAACGGGAAAAGGGTATTTTCTGGAGGAGGACGGCATCCCTCTAGGCTACCTCTGCGTCGATTTCGACGGAGAACCGGCCTACGACCATCTGAACGGCACCTGGGCCCGGGAGGAGCCCTATGTAGTGGTACACCGCCTGGCCCTATCCGACGCGGCCCGGGGCCGGGGCGCCGCCGGTACGGCCTTCCAGCTGGTGGAGGACCTGTGCCGGGATCGGGGGGTCCGGGAATTTCGGGTGGACACAGACGCGGGAAATCATAAAATGCAGCATATCCTGGCCAAGCAGGGGTTTCAGTACCGGGGCACCATCCGGTTCGACAACAGTGAGAAAATCGCCTATGAAAAGCGCCTCTGACCGCCCTCCCCCGCTGAATCAGGAACAGCCGGCCCCCACCAGGGCCGGCTGTTCTCAGTTTTCCATACAGGGTTACAGGGCCGCCATCTGGGCCGCCACGCTCTCCTCGCAGCTCCGCTGAGCCTGGAGGGTTTTTTCCATCAGCTCTTCCAGCGTCCACCCCAGCCGCTCGGCCCCGGTCTTGATGACGTCCCGGGAGCAGCCGGCGGCGAACTTCTTGTCCTTGAACTTCTTCTTCAGGGAGCTGACCTCCATGTCCTGGCAGCTCTTGCTGGGGCGCATCAGCGCCGCCGCGCCGATGAGGCCCGTCAGCTCGTCCGCGGCAAAGAGGACCTTCTCCATCTCCTCCGTGGGCTCCACGTCAGAGCACAGGCCGTATCCGTGGCTGCATACGGCGTGGATGAGCTCGTCGCTGCAGCCGATCTCCGCCAGCAGCTCCGGAGCCTTTTTGCAGTGCGCCTCCGGCCACTTCTCAAAGTCCACATCGTGGAGCAGGCCCACGGCGGCCCAGAAATCCGCGTCCTCGCCGTAACCCAGCTCCTGAGCGTACCAGCGCATGACGCCCTCCACCGTCAGGCCGTGCTGGATATGGAAGGGCTCGGCATTGTACTTGCGCAGCAGCGCCAGGGCCGCGCTTCTCTCGGGACATGCTTTCATCTTTGATCGCTCTCCTTTTGTAAAATCAGACCGGGGCGGCATCCCGGGGATCCGGGTCGCCCTCCAGGGTGACGAAGTAGTCGTAATAGGGCAGCAGGAAGGTGAAGTCCTGTCTCAGGCGCTCCACGATGTCCCGGCTGAACAGCTCGTCCGTCAGCTTGTCATTGTGACAGATGGTGAAGCTCCTGGCCCGGTACCAGGGCTCCAGCAGTTTGGAAGGGGCCGGGGCCCTGGGGCGCTTGTAGTCCTCCGTCTCCAGGACAAGTTCCTTCTGGCGGTTCAGCTTCCGCATCAGCTTCTCCATGGCGGCGGGGTCCCGGTCGATCCGGGCCCGCAGCTTGGCCATCGTCAGCGGCTTGGGCATATAATACCCCATGCCGCAGGTCCACCCCTCCGGCATCAGCTCGAACCAGAAGGTGGGGTGGGCCGTCCACTCCTCCGAGGGCTGCTCGATAGAGAACCACAGGCTCTCCTTATAAGGCCCCCGGCCGTGGAGCCGCCGGACGTCCCGGTAGATCCGGGTCACCTTGCGGATGAGCCCCAGATCCGGCCGCTTGGCGGCGATGTAGTCATAGAGCTCGTCCCCCAGCTCCCGCATGGGCTGATAAAAGTGCGTCAGATAAATCTCCTTGTGAGCTTCAAACCAGGCCCGCTCGTTGTTGAAGCGGATGCCCCACATAAAGTCCACAGTCTCGTCTGTAAAGCCGGTAAACATCCCGTTCCTCCCGCTGGATTTCAAAATTTAAGATTTAGTATAACACATTTTCCGGCCATGGAAAAGAGGGGAACGGCGTTTTTTCGGCGCCCTTCCCCTCTTTCCGCTCACAGCGCCCGCTCCAGCAGGGCCATCAGCTGGTCCGCCTGACGGTAGGATTCCTCTCCCAGCTCCTTCAGCAGCCGCCCCAGGCAGGGGTCTGTGGTCTCCTCCCCCGCCCGCAGGTAGTTCATGCCGTTGCAGGCCTCCACATGGTACCGCTCCCGCAGGGCGGGGCACCAGCTATCTATGGAAATCCGTCCGCTGGCCACCGCCGGGCGGTAGCAGTTCCCAGTGATGAGGTAGTAGGCCGTCATCAGCCGCCGGGCAGCTGCGCCCGACGCGTTTGCCAAATCCCGCATCGTCCCCCGGGCGAAAGCCGGTGCCCGCCGGGCGAATGCCTGATAGGTCCGCCTATCTGCCAGCTCCACTTCGATGAACCCTTCGATCACTCCCAGTTCCTCCTGCGCCATGGTGCCCATGCAGCAGGGGTTCTCCTCCGCACCGGGCAGGTGCTCCAAGTCCTCACCGGCCGGCGGCTGGGAAGCCCGCGGTGCGGCACCAGAGGCCAGGGGCGCCATCGCGGGCACCGCCGGCTCCCGCAGGTCGGGATAGGGCTCCAGGTTGGGGGCCACCCGCCGCCAGATCTGGTCGTATTTCCGGAAGTCATAGGTCTCCGGAGTATGTATGGTCTGTTCCATCCAGGTCCCTCCTTTTCTCCCCAGTGTATGCGCTTGGGAAAAAACGGTTCCTGTTGCAAAAATCACACGTATGAAATTCGCCCCAGGGTTAAAATATCATAGGACGAGAGTTCCCTTTTTCATTGCTTTTTCCCGTTGTTTCTGTTAAAATAGGGAAACTGCGAGGATTGATGCCAGCAAAGGAGGTTCCGATTGTATGCTGGAATTGAAACATATCAGCTACGCCGTCCGGGAGGGCGACAGTGAGCTGGGGATCTTAAACGACATCTCCCTGACCATCGACGACCACCGACTGGTGGTGTTCACCGGTCCCAACGGCGGCGGCAAGACCACCCTGGCCAAGATCATCATGGGTCTGGTGAAGCCCACCGGCGGCCAGATTCTGTGGAACGGTCAGGATATCACGGACCTGGGAATCACGGAGCGGGCCCGTCTGGGCATCAGCTACGGCTTCCAGCAGCCCCCCCGGTTCAAGGGGCTGACGGTCCGCAACCTGCTGACCATCGCCTCCGGGAATGAGAAGCTGTCCAAGGACCAGTGCTGCCAGTACCTGACGAAGGTGGGCCTGTGCGCCAATGACTATCTGGACCGGGAGGTGGACGCCTCCCTCTCCGGCGGCGAGGTGAAGCGCATCGAGATTGCCACCATCCTGGCCCGCAGCAGCCAGCTGATGATCTTCGACGAGCCGGAGGCGGGCATCGACCTGTGGAGCTTCGCCCGGCTGACAGAGACGTTTGAACAGATCCACGCCAGCGGCACCGCGACCATGATTATCATCTCCCACCAGGAGCGGATCATCTCCCTGGCAGACGAGATCATCGTGGTGGGCGACGGGGAGCTGCGCCACCGGGGCACACCTGAGGAGATCCTGCCCCAGATCCTGGCGGACACCCTGTCCGGGTGCCCGGTGCTGACGAAAGAAGGTGCTGCTGTATGATGGACACACAGGTGGACCGGGAGCTGCTGGAGAAGATCGCGGACCTGATCGGTAAGCCCGTGGGGGCCTTCAACATTCGTAAGGACTGCGGCTGTGACGGCCGGGTGTCCACGGAGCACATCAAGATCGACGACCGGACCGACGGCCACGCCGGCATCGACATCCGGATTCTGGACGGGACCAAGGGCGAGACCTGCCACATCCCCGTCATCATCACCAAGTCCGGTGTGGAAGAGACGGTGTACAACGACTTCTACATCGGCGGGGACTGCGATGTGGAGATCGTGGCCGGCTGCGGCATCCACAACTGCGGCGACCAGGAGTCCCGCCACGACGGCATCCACACCTTCCATGTGGGCAAAAACTCCCATGTCCACTACTCGGAAAAGCACTACGCTGAGGGGGACGGCAGGGGCGAGAAGATCATGAACCCCCAGACCATCGTGTATCTGGAGGAGGGCGCCTCCATCCAGATGGACACGGTGCAGATCCGGGGCGTGGACTCCACCAAGCGGTACACCAAGATCGTCTGCGGCAAGGGGGCCGAGGCCGTCATCACAGAGCGGCTGCTGACCCACGGCCGCCAGGTGGCGGACAGCGACATGGTCATCGAGCTGAACGGTGAGGACGCCAAGGGCCGGGTCATCTCCCGGTCTGTGGCCCAGGACGAGTCCTCCCAGGTGTTCCGCCCCTGCGTGGTGGGCAACGCCAAGTGCTTCGGCCATGTGCAGTGCGACTCCATTATTATGGGACAGGCCAAGATCAGCTCCGTGCCGGAGATCGCCGCCAACGACACCGAGGCCCAGCTGATCCACGAGGCCGCCATCGGCAAGATCGCCGGGGACCAGCTGCTGAAGCTGGAGACCCTGGGCCTCACCGAGGAGGAAGCGGAGGACCGGATCCTCAAGGGATTTTTGGCATAAAGACAGACCGCGGGGCGGCTGGCCGGAGGGCCGGCCGCCTTTTTTGCTTCCCCGCCCCCAGAGAGGGGGCTTTCTTCCGGAGGCGCCGCAGGGGCGGCAATCTGCCGCCCGGGTGGATTCAGCCATGAGGATGGCTGGGCAATGCCCGGTCCAAAAGAAAAGGCCGCTTTTGGCGCACGCCGGCGCATTCGCGCCTCTGTGCTGACGGGGGTCGGCGTATCGGTGCAAGCGCCGATTTGGGCTTGCCTTCGGGCACGCTATCATCTTCTGCGAGGTCGTGACTGCTGTCCCGTGGCGGATGGTGCCGACAGCGTCGGGGTGCAAGGATGCATTCGACCAGCTTCTCTTTCTGCGCCTTCCGCTTCGCCAGGCGCTGCCTGCTTCTTCGCGGGAGCGTGAGCGGCAGCGGGGAGAGGGGCAGGGGGTATCCCTGTACCTCCCCGGGCTGGAGGTTTCCCCAAGGGCGGCGCGTTTCCGTCTCTGACTGCCGCAAGGGACTGCCAACCTTCCCCCGCCGGCGGCAGGAGGGCTGCGCCTGCGCAGGCCGACCCGCCGAACATGTTTTCTTTTCCACCGGGCGCGGCGCATTTTCTTTTTGATGTCTCAAAAAGAAAATGGGGCGCGCATCCCCTGCGGGAGCGGAATCCCCCGCGGCCGCCGTTCGGCGGCCCATCCCTCTCCCTGCCGGGATAGAGAATTTTTTTCAAATCCGTGTAACGAATCCCCCGCCAGCCGGACATACCTGACAGAGAGGAGGGAGATGCCCTTGGCCAACATGGAAGAAATTTACCAGGCCCATGCCAGGACCGTCTATAAATTTCTCCTCTCCCAGTGCCATGACGCCGACCTGGCGGAGGAGCTGACCCAGGAGACCTTCTACCAGGCCGTCCGGTCCATCGACCGGTTCAACGGCTCCTGCAAGGTGTCCGTCTGGCTGTGCCAGATCGCCAAGCACCTGTGGTACCAGCACCTGCGGAAACGAAAACCGGAGGAGCCCCTGCCGGAGGACGGCCTGCCGGGCCCCTCCGCGGAGGAGGACGTGCTCACCCGGCAGGGCCATCTGGACCTGCTGCGGCAGATCCATGCCCTGCCCCCCAGCACCCGGGAGGTGGTGTACCTCCGGGCCTTCGGGGGCCTCAGCTTCCGGGAGATCGGGGACGTGCTGGGACGGACGGAGACCTGGGCCCGGGTGACGTTTTACCGGGGCAAGGAGGCACTGCGGAAAGGAGGAGCAGACCATGAAGAACATTCCTGAATTATCCTGCGCCATTGTGGAGGACCTGCTGCCCACCTATGTGGAGAGGCTGACCTCGGAGGAAACCAACATGGCGGTGGAGGCCCATCTGGCGTCCTGCCCCGCCTGTGCGGCCAAGCGGACCGCCATGGGGGCGAAGGAAACGGAAGCGGCGGGTCAAAACGCCGAAGAGACCGCCCGGGAGGTGGACTATCTGAAAAAGGTGCGGCGCAGGAACCGGCGGAGAGTATGGCTGGCGGTGGCCTGCACCACGCTGGTGCTGGCGGCAGTGATTCTTACAAAAATCTTCATCATTGGCGGGCCGGGACAAGCCAATGATGTGGGGGTTCGCCTCGTGGAAATTGTGGATGGGGACACCCTGTCTGTCAATGTGGACTGCCTGTATGCTGTCAATGCCTTCTACGGCTGGGAACAGGATGAGACAGAAGATGGGGTTGTTTCTTTCACCGCCCGTGAAGCGAGAGCCTCTTTCATTCACCCAAACGATCTAGTAGACCTTCGGGTCCCACTGGAGGGGCTTAAGGAAGTCTGGGTCTGTGGCAGGCTGGTCTGGCAGAACGGCACCACTATTCTTGAATCCACACTGTGGATCTACGACGCCCGCACCCCCTATGTAGGCGACGCCACTGCCGTGGGGAACCTGGTCCATGAGATCGGCCTCTGGCTTTCCAGTATGGAGCTCCCCTATAACTACACCATCAGCCTGCAAACCACCAGCGAGCCCTATGGCCTGACCATTCACTTCGACAGCGTCACCGCTCATGTACTGGGTGTGGAGCGCGACATCGACAAGCGGATGTATGCCATCGCTCCCTCCCTGCTGGCGCTGATCGGCAACCTGGGGCAGGTGCAGTGGACCTACGCCGCCCCGGACGGCACCGCAGTGACCCGCTCTGTGACACTGGAGGAAGTGGACCAGGCCCTGCCGGATTGGATCGAAGCCTACAATCTGGATGCCGGCGCGGATTGGACTGCCCCGGAGAGTGTCAAGGATTACGCCACCTCACCGGCAGCCCTGCAGCAGCTGCTGGACCTGACATGTCACGGCTTCTATGTGGTCACGGAAGAAGATGGAACCACCATTTTCACCCCGCAATTCTAAAACAGCGTCAGAAGTGCCCCGTCTCAAAGGAGACGGGGCGCTTCTTTTGTGCAAATGAAGCCGGCTCATTCAATTCCCTTGCCGTTGTTCCACTTCCACTCCCGGATCTCCGGCAGGTCCACGCCGTGATCCTTGATATACTGGCGGTGCTCCACCAGCTTGTCGTTCATCCGCTGGACCAGATAGGCCCCCCGGTTACCCAGGGAGTGCAGCCGCTGGACCACGTCGATCACCAGATGGAACCGGTCGATATCGTTGAGGACCCGCATGTCGAAGGGCGTGGTGATGGTGCCCTCCTCCTTGTAGCCACGGACGTGAAGATGCTTGTTGTGCCGGCGGTAGGTCAGCTCATGAATCAGCGTGGGGTAGCCGTGGTAGGCGAAGATGATGGGCCTGTCCTGGGTGAAGAGCATATCGTACTCCATGTCCGTGAGGCCGTGGGGATGCTCCGTGTGGGGCTGGAGCTTCATCAGATCCACCACGTTCACCACCCGGATCTTCAGCTCTGGCAGCTCCTTCCGCAGGATCGTCACCGCCGCCAGCGTCTCCAGAGTGGGCGTGTCGCCGCAGCAGGCCATGACCACGTCCGGCTCCTCCCCCTGGTCGTTGGAGGCCCAGTCCCAGATACCGATGCCCTGGGTGCAGTGCTTCACCGCCTGGTCCATGGTGAGCCACTGGGGGCGGGGATGCTTGCTGGCCACCATGACGTTCACATAGTTCCGGCTCTTGATGCAGTGGTCGAACACGCTCAGCAGGCAGTTGGCGTCCGGGGGCAGATAGATGCGCACCACGTCCGCCTTCTTGTTTGCCACGTGGTCCAGGAAGCCGGGGTCCTGGTGGGTGAAGCCGTTATGGTCCTGCTGCCACACATTGGAGGAGAGGATATAGTTCAAAGAGGCGATATCCTGCCGCCAGGGCAGCTCGTTGCAGGTCTTCAGCCACTTGGCATGCTGGGCGAACATGGAGTCCACGATGCGAATGAATGCCTCGTAGCTGTTGAAGAAGCCGTGGCGGCCGGTGAGCAGGTAGCCCTCCAGCCAGCCCTCGCACATGTGCTCGGACAGCATGGAGTCCATCACCCGACCGTCCGGGTCCAGGTGCTCATCCGGGTCCTCATTCTCGTACCGCTCCCCCAGGAAGCGGCGGCCGGTGACCTCAAACACCGGATGGAGCCGGTTGGAGGCCGTCTCGTCCGGGGCGAAGATGCGGAAATTCCGGGATTCCAGGTTCAGCTTCATCACATCCCGGACGTAGCCGCCCAGCACCAGCATGTCCTGGGCCTCCACCTCGCCGGGGGCGGGAACCTCCACCCCGTAGTCCCGGAAGTCCGGCGTCCGCAGGTCCCGCAGCAGCAGGCCGCCGTTGGCGTGAGGGTTGGCACCCATGCGCCGGTCCCCCTTGGGGGCGAAGGAGCGCAGCAGATCCACCGGCCGTCCCTCCTCGTCGAACAGCTCCTCCGGGTGATAGCTGCGGAGCCACTGCTCCAGGATGGGCAGGTGCTTTTCCGTGTCAGGGCCCATGGAGATGGGTACCTGGTGGGCCCGGAAGCAGTCCTCCACGGGGTTGCCGTCCACCTCCTTGGGGCCGGTCCAGCCCTTGGGGGAGCGGAACACGATCATGGGCCAGCGGGGGCGGGTGGTGTCTCCCGTGGTGCGGGCGTGCTGCTGGATGCGCTTGATCTCCCGGATGGCCCAGTCCAGGGTGGCAGCCATCTGCTGGTGCATCTTCTCCGGCTCACTGCCCTCCACAAAGCGGGGCTCCCAGCCGCAGCCGCGGAAGAACTGCTCCACCTCCTCATGGGAGATCCGGGAGAAGATGGTGGGGTTGGCGATCTTGAAGCCGTTCAAGTGCAGGATGGGCAGCACCGCGCCGTCAGTGATGGGGTTCAGGAATTTGTTGGAGTGCCAAGATGTGGCCAGGGGCCCGGTCTCCGCCTCACCATCGCCCACCACGCAGGCGGCGATGAGATCCGGGTTATCCGCCACAGCGCCGAAGGCGTGGGCCAGAGAATACCCCAGCTCGCCGCCCTCGTTGATGGAGCCAGGTGTCTCCGGCGCCACGTGGCTGGGCACGCCGCCGGGGAAGGAGAACTGCTTGAACAGTTTCCGCATGCCGTCCTCATCCTGGGTAATGTTGGGATAGACCTCCGTATAGGTGCCGTCCAGCCAGTCCTGGGCCACCATGGCGTTGCCGCCGTGGCCGGGGCCGGAGAGGTAGATCATGTCCAGATCGTCCTTCTGAATGACCCGGTTCAGGTGGGTGTAGATGAAGTTCTGCCCCGGCACGGTGCCCCAGTGGCCCACGATGGTCTGCTTCAGGTCGGAGGCGGCCAGTGGGCGCTTCAGCAGGGGATTGTCCAACAGATACAGCTGGCAGGCGGAGAGGTAGTTGGACGCCCGCCACCAGGCGTCGACCTGTTTCAGCTGCGCCGGCGTCAACGGCGGCTTTTTAGACAGGCGTGTATTGGTTTTAGGCTTTGCTGCAATTGTCTTTTGAGAAGTCCGTGGCATATTATTACCTCCTTTTTCTTGTTCCTTTCGCAATTAGTATATCTCTTATTTGAAAAAAGGCAAGCGAAATTGAAAATAATTTTATCTTAATTTACAATTATTTCATTTTAGCATTCCTCTTTTAGGCGTTTTACCCTTATTCTATCCCTTCCGCCGCGCTTGCGTTTTTCCGCCGGATGTGCTACTGTAACGGCATGGAAACGTATGAACTCATCCGCTCCGGCCGGAAGACCCTGGCCCTGGAGATCACAAGGGACTGCCGCGTGGTGGTGCGGGCCCCCCGCCGCCTGTCCCAGGCCCGCATCGACGACTTTGTGGCCAGTCACGCCGGCTGGATCGCCCGGCACCTGGAACAGCAGCGCCGCCGGGCTGCCCTGGCCCCCTCCGCCCCCACCCAGGCGGAGATCGGCGCCCTGAAGGAAAAGGCACGGCAGGTCCTGCCGCCGAAAATCGCCTATTACAGTGAGAAAATGGGCCTGTTCCCTACTGGCGTCAGGATCACCTCCGCCCGCACCCGCTACGGCAGCTGCAGCGGAAAGAACAGCCTGTGCTTCTCCTGTTTTCTCATGAACTGTCCGGATGCGGCCATGGACCTGGTGGTGGTCCATGAGCTGTGCCACATCCAAGTGAAAAACCACGGGCCGGATTTCTACGCGCTGCTGGAGCAGGTACTCCCCGACTGGCGGGAGCGGAAGAAGCTGCTGCGATAACGTGTAAAAGCACAAACCGGAGGCATGGCTTGGCCGTGCCTCCGGTTTATGTCTGATATTACGCCCCCACCGACGTGAGCCAGACCGCCGCCAGCAGCACCGCCAGCAGCGCTGCATTCCAGGCGGTAAACACCGCCAGATACCGGGCGGGGCGGGCCCCCGGGGAGCGAAGATACAGCTTGAGCGTGATCAAACTTGCTAGGGATGCTACCGGGGTTCCCAGACCGCCGATATCCACGCCCAGCAACAGCTCCCTCCAATTGTCCGTGAAGCCCGACAGCAGCACCGCCGCCGGTACATTGCTGATGATCTGGCTGGTGAGCACGCCGGTCAGCAAGGTGCTGCGCTCCAGCAGACTCTGGAGAAACCCATGAACGGCAGGCAGCCGTCCCAGGTTTCCGGATACCACGAAGAAGCAGATGAAGGTGCACAACAGGCTCACATCCAGCTTCCGCAGCAGAGCAGGTTCCACTGCGGCCAGCGTCCCAAGCACCAGAACCGTCAGCAGACCATAGGGCAGAATGCGGAACACCGTCAGCAGGCACAGCAGGAACAGTGCGCCGTACAGGGCCAGCTTCCCGGGCTGCCGCAGGGGCTGCGGGTGCACCGGAGGGATCTGGAGATCCCTGGGCAGGACC
>ENA-USYR01000037-USYR01000037.1-human-gut-metagenome-genome-assembly--contig:-NODE-37-length-68510-cov-14.758728_pt1 | contig 68510 bp, 56 predicted proteins | sample MGYA00250064_ERZ773510 | MGnify/ENA primary metagenome ERZ773510 (study PRJEB29103, sample SAMN06112082) | human gut metagenome | biome: human gut; feature: ankylosing spondylitis patient; material... | reverse complement strand
AGAACCCCTTGATCCGATTCCGCCGTCTGTCGCAGAACAGAAACAGCATATTGGTGAACGGGTCCAGTTTAAACTGCCCCCTGCACCATAGCCGCCGACCCATCGATTCCTTTCCGCAGATCCGTATAACCGCAGGCAATACATACCTTGTCTGCTCCGGTGAAGTTACTCAGCATGATTTCAGCACCTGGAAAATCTCCCTCACTACAGCCGTGTCCGCACCTCCTCACCTGAATAGATGTCTGATTTCACTTTTCCAATCTGGATACTGACAACCACTCCACCCATCGTCTGCCGCTCAAGCGGCGATGGGAGTTCTGCAAAGGCTACCGGTGGCTGTGGTACTGAAGTTGCGGACATAAGTTCCGTGGCTGCCGACGAAAGGCTCTTCCTTTTCCCAGCGGTAGTAGGTCCCTGTCGAAATATTGTGTTCCGCATGCCATCCCCTTACGCTCATGCCGCTGCTATGGCAGTCTATGAGCTGTGTCCTCTTTCAAGGCACCTCCCAAAATGAGAATTAGTATCTCACATCTTCTTCAGCTTTTTAATCCGCCCTCAGCCCTTGCCTCAGAGGCCTCAGAGAGCGAATCCTGCCAGGATCCCTGCCAGGCGGGAGGTATCCTTTTTCACGTAGTAGAGTTCTGCGATCTCCGAGGTAGAGCGGCCGAAGAGGTCAGCGACCTGCCGGGGGAGAGGACGCGGATCGTCCCATCCGGTTGTCTGATGCCGTCGACCAGATTGGTGGCGAAGGTGCGGCGGAGGGTATGGAGCCTCCTCTGCTTTAGATTAGCCGCTTCCAGGATGTGGTAGTACCGCTTCCGGAAATTTACAGGACGGGTATGGCCTCCGTCTTCATCAGAGATGAGTGGATTGTCTTGACCGAAGTACCATTCTGCTCTCAGAGCCGGGATGGCATACTGCTGCCTGGTCGAGAGGTATATCCAGCTTGCTGGAAGAGCTCTTCAGTTTGCCGATTTTGACCTCCCGACCGTTGGTGGATTCGCCCCCCTCCCGCCGGGAGATCTCCTTCACGCCCCGCTGGAGGTGGATGACCTGGTTCTCCAAGTCGATGTCGCTGTTCAGCGGGCCAAGGGCTTCCCCTGTGCGGAGGCCGGTGTTCAGCATCAGCGTGTAGGCGGCCGCCTGCTGGTAAATGCGTGTTCCGTTGCCCCAGATGCGGAGCGCCTCGGCTTTAAACTTTACGATTTCATCTGGGGTGGAGATAGAAACAGTTTCGAAGATTGGCAGATCCTCTTTGCCTTGACTGGCTATGAAGTTTAACTTCTTGATTATGAGAGCCGCAGCCATAGGGCCTTCGGGATGTATTCCTGCTGGGTCAGATAGCGGAAGTAGTCGGTGAGGATGTTGTAGACCTTCTTGACCGTGGTGTAGGCGTAGCCCTCGTTCATCCAGTGGTTCAGCAAGGCTTTGATGTCCGCCGAGGTGATGTCGCCAACCACCTTACCGCCGATGATCGGGTAGATCTGATGTATGGCGGTACACGCCAGCCAGTCGTAGGTACCGCGTTCCGCGAAGGGAAATCTGAATACCCAGAGCCACCTGCTCATGCTTTCCTCCCTTTTGGCTTTGTCTCATCTGAGGCCATGAACTGCTGGTCGAAGTCGGTGAGGTGGGCAGCAATCTTTTCTCTTTGACTTCTTGCTTCGTGGTCCCGTAAAAGGACCTTCGTTTTTTCGCTCCCTGCTCGTCCGAGTACCAGACCACGCCGTTCCAGCGGCCGTTCGTTTGAAGATGCTTCTGTTTGTCAATAGGTTTCGCTGCATAGTTCAGCACCCCTTTCTCAGCTACACACAACACCGACATATAATCGTCGATGATCGCTTTTGCTTCATCAAAAGAGAGATTGCCCGTCAAGTTAATTAAATCCTTCATATGCCCAAGAAGCTCTCCTGCGGCGCATTATACCAGCAACTTCCTTTGCGCGATATAGAGCGGCGAATCTCGTTGTATTCAACGAGTTCAATAAATTTGCAGCTGGTATAATGGCAGCCTTGGTCGCTGCGGATCACAGTCTCTGCGCGGAATGAGACGCCATGCTCCCGCATCAAAACATTGACTGCGTCCAACACAAAGTCAACCTCCAGGGATGGACTGAGGGCGTAGGAAAGCACCTACTTTGTGTAGGTGTCCATGATTAGGCAGTAAAGGAAAGATCCGCCCCAGGGGATATAGGTAATGTCTGTGAGGAGTACAAGCCGTGGGCCATAGCTCTCAAATTCACGATCCAGAAGATTGGGCGCGTAGTTGTTCGTTTTCATCGCGTTCTTCATTTTTCGGTAAGGGTTTGCCCTCCGGATCGGACAGCACGGGCCATATTTTTTCATTAGCCGGCGTATCTTTTTAGGTTCATAACCACTGGCGGAGCATTGTGGATTAGGCACATATAGATACCCCACTCCCCTTTGGAATATCCTCGCCGGTTGTATGCCTCCAAAACCAGCTCAAAATCAGCACGATCCTATGTTTCCCGCGTCTTCCTGATCGAAGCGGCTTTTAACCACGCGTAGTAGCCAGTCTGGAAACCCCGGCTGCCCGGCACATCATGGATACGGAAAGTTCATTTTCACTGCTGGATAGTGTCTGGTGAATTAGGGAAAAGATGGTTGAAGCTTCGTTCATGGCCACGGCCCTTGCTTTCGCGTACCTCTGGCAGAGGGTATTTTTTGTAAAATTCTATCTCCTGCTCTAGATATTTCAGCCGGTGCTGCATTTGCCGCAGCTGGGCCTGAGTCGTGTCTCCACATTCAGCTACCCCCTCTCCGCGCTTGCGCTATGGACGCTCTTGGAAACCTTTTGCTGAAACCACCTGATTGCAAACTACATTCTGGATGCCGCTGAGACGGTTCCTTCCGAGCGCCTCCGGGTCATAGCCCAAATCGCACATGATTGTTCTGGGCGTATCCCCTTCCTGGTATCTCCGCCAGAATTCTTCCTTGAATGCGTTTGTGAAAGTAATCTGCGTAGTGGACACATGAAGCATGTATGGATTTTCTGCCATAACCCGCACCTGCTCCTGGGCAAACATTTTCCGTGCCATGTGTGATGCCTCTTTCTATTGGCTTCATTTTATCACACAGCCTTGCCCCCCAGAACATACCCTTGTGATCCCATCCCCATATTTTTGCCCCACTTCGCAGCCCTATGAAAACCCTTGAAACAGCCCGCACTGCGGACTGCTGTGATCCGACCGGAGGCCGCTTGCGCTCCCCCGGTCTTTATCCTGTTTTTTCTTTCGTCCTCCGCAGAGCCTCAAAACTACCTTGTTTCCGCTCCCGATGGTTCGGTGGAGCTGGGACTATTCCCTGCTTCCGTGGCGGGCACACAGGCCACACACTGTTCGTAGCCGCTTCAGCCGTCCTGGTGCTGCCCTCTCTGCCAAAGCCTCAGACAAACCACTCACAGGCGGCAACGTGTGACTCTCCCGTTCAGGGCCCCAGTTCTCGGTCTTGTCTCTTTGCATTATTCATCGAGAGCCTTCTATATTCTTTAGTGCGGTGCAAATTTTGATAGATCTGTCCCTCAAAATCCTGCACCAGAATATCAAAAGCCACCGCAGAGCGGAATGAATCGCCCTTTGGCTCTTGGGGATTTCAGGAAGCAAAAGGTCCGAAAAGCACTGCGGCACAGCAGTTTGACGGACGGAATGCAGCCGGGGAACCGAAAGTCCTCATGCCTTCAAACCAGCGGTTTCCGTCCGAATACTGTCAGGATCCAAACAGGCCGGACCGTTGCTTATTAATTATTTTTCGAGATATTGGTTAATTTTGCTGCCCAGAATGGGGATGTACTGGACGATCTTCTCCTTGCTGACCGTGTAGAAAAACCTGCCGGGAATGTAGGCGATATTTTAGTATTAAAAACAAAGTCAAATATCCCATGGTATCCATGCCCTCAGGCAGGTCCGCCCAGAGGAAGATGCCTCTGCCGGAGGACGCGATCCGGGCCATTTTTACCCAGCTGTAATTTTAAGCCGATCAATACATCTCCGTGAGCTTTTGATAGGTTTCCACCCGGCGATCCTGCAGATAGGGAACATCCGTTGCCCGGTGATAGGCCACATCGTCCAGATCCACGGTTTGTACCAACAAAAACTCGTCATCCACAGGCGCTTCTGCCAGAAGATGTCCACGATAGTTATAAATCTTGTTATTGCCAAACATATAACAGTCATCCTCAGTTCCAACGCGGTTGATTCCTGCCACAAAGCAGCAATTTTCTAGGGAGCGGGAGCCGAAATAGGTGTCCCACATATCCTTATCACGGATAGGGAACGCACTGGGGCAGAGAATCAGCTCCGCCCCGGACAGTGCCAGGATCCGGGAGACCTCTGGAAACCCGCCGTCATAACAGATCATGAGACCCACCGTGCCGAAATCCATGTGGAACACAGGGTACCGGTCACCAGCCCTGAACCAAAAGCGCTCTCCCGCCCACAGGTGGGTCTTGTTATAGGTCCCCATAAGCTGACCATTTCTGGAAATCACAATCAGGCCATTGTAGAGCAATCCCGGGATCTCGCTCTTGAGTACAATAGGGGCAACAATATACATGCTGTATTTTTTCGCAAGTTCCGCCAGAAAGCAGAAGGTGGGGCCATCCGGCTCCTCCGCCATATCGATGTATTTGGGCCCGATCAAAGCAGGACTGTAACCGGTTGAGAACATCTCCGGAAAGCAGATCAGGTCGGCATGTTGCTGGGCAGCCTGCTCAATAAAGGCCTTTGCCTTCTGCAGGTTTGCCTCCTTGTCCAGCATGACGCAGTCCATCTGCACCAGTGCGATTGTCGCGTTTCTACTCATAGCATTCACCTTTCTTTCCATTTTCCAAGGGCGCAGAGCCCTCCCCGGTCCCGCCGCAGCGTTCAGAACATACCTCCGCCCAGTCGGGAGACGGGTTTTTCACACGATTGTATAATCCCCATCACCGTTTTCTGCCAGAGAAGACGAAAACAGTTTTCGGGCCAATCCAATCAGCTCCGCTGTATCACCAGTGCCGCAGGTCTCATAGGGCGAGTGCATAGCCAGCTGCGCAATTCCCACATCCGCTGTCTTGACAGGGACATGCTGAACAGAGATGTTCCCCAAAGTGGTCCCGCCGGGAATATCCGAGTGGTTGGTAAACACCTGGAGCTTCACCCCTGCCTTTTTCGCCAAGACACGGACGATTGCCGCAGAGACCGCGTCCGTGGCATACTTCTGATTTCCGCTATATTTTACCACTACGCCGCCGCCTAGTCTGGGTCGGTTGACCGGATCGCACTTGTCTGCATAATTGGGATGCATCCCGTGGGCGTTGTCGGCCGAAAGCAGGAAACTCTGGGGTAGCTTTTCCAGATATTCTCCAAAGGTCAGGCCAAGCGCCTCCGTAATCCGCCGGAGGGTGTCTTCCAGGAAGGGGGAAGCAGCTCCCTGCCTGGTGGACGAGCCGATCTCCTCGTTGTCAAACACCACATGGACCGGAAGGCTTTCCTCCGGGGCGCTCTCCAGAAAGCCGCACAGGGAGGAGAAGGCACACTGCAGATCGTCCAGTCTCGGGCTGGACATAAACTCCCGGTCCGCCCCCCAGATGCTGGGGGCTTGCCGGTTGTATACGAACAGGTCATGTCCAATCACAGACTCCGGGGAAATCCCAGCTGTTTCGGCGACAAGAGCCGTTAGATCCGGGGCCTCTGCCGCTCCATACAATGGGAGCAGATCCCGCTGCACCTTATACGCATAGCCGTCATTGACGCTCCTGTTCATATGGATGGCCAGGCTCGGGATCAAAAACAGGTCCCTGTCCACATTGACCAACTGCATCCGCACTCCCTCAGATGTCCTCACCAGAAGGCGCCCTGCCACAGACAGCGGGCGATCCAGCCAAGGCGCCAGAAGCGCACCGCCATACAACTCTACATTCAGCTTCTTATACAGTCCCCCTACCGTGATCTCGGGGTTCTCCTTGACCTTCAGAGCGGGGGAATCGCTGTGGCTGGCCATCAACATAAAACCGCGGAAACGCTTTTTGGGGACCTGAAATGCGATGAGCGCCGAGTGGTTTCTGGTGAGGAAATACTTTCCTCCCTCCCGGAGCGTCCAGTGCTGACTCTCCAGCAACTGTTCGTATCCCGCCTCCAGCAAGATCCGCCGCTGGCCTTCGATCACATGGTAGACGCTGGGGTGCTCCTGAATAAAGCGCAGCAGTTCGCCGCTGTAATCTCGTTCCATTTTCTCAATCCTCCTTTAAGCCATATTGATCGGCTGCCCGAAGCCTCCCGGCTGATAACCGGGAGGCTTCGGGCCCACAGAAAAATGTTTATACAATCTCCAACAGGACACGAGCCGCCATCGTGCGGGAGAGAATCACCGGCTTGCCGAGGGACTGCGCAGCAAAATCACGCATCTTCCTGCTGTATCCGAAGCAATCCATCACCGCCAGATCCACCTGCTCATCTCTCAGCCGAGAAACCGCACTTTCAGACTCGCTTTCGAGATAGGGATTCCACTGAACGGGGATCACTGTCTCCACAATGGGCCTCCACTTTTTTTGAATGTCCTCCATCTGAGCCTCTTCTGGCGTGATGATTCCAATGCGTGAGAGGTTGCCCAGAGCTGCCACGACGTTGCAAATAACCTTGCTGGGATAGATCAAGGGCACCCTCGACACAAAGGTCTCCGGAAACTCTCCCGTGCACATAATCAGGATCGCGCTGACACCCTGCTCCTCCAGATCATGGATCCGCTGTTGTAGCAGCGGAAGAATTTTCTGCTCTTGCAGCATGACGCCTGTACCATCTCGCATTCTGCTGACCAAGGTGTTTCCCGTACCATCGGGCCGCAGCGTTTCCACTTCCTCCAGTGTCAATAAATCCAGTGCACCGGCCTGTATCAGTTCAACATCTCCCCGTAGGATATCGTCAAGATCCTCCATCACATCGGTTCTGGGGGCCTGACCGATGGTAATCGCACCGATCTTTTTCACTGTTCATCCGCCCCCATAGTCTGAAGGCGGCACATGCTTCCGTATCGGGTTACCAGGGCTTGGAATTCCCGCTCATCGTAAAAGCTGCACTTACCGGCACCGTATGCCTTGGCCACTTCCACCGCAAAACGTGCGGTCTCCTCCACATCTACAAAGTGAGACGCTCCCGTGGCACATCCGGCCACAGGCTGCTCGGTGGTGACTGCCACGCCGATCACTGGGGCGGCAGTCGCTGTGGCGGGCTGCAAAATGCTGTTGAGATGGAAAAGTCCGTTGCCGTAAGGGGTGATATCCTGCATGGAAACGCCAAAAGTGTGGGGGGGCTTTCCGGTGGTGCGCTGCATGATATCCAGAATATCGCTGCTGTACCGCAGGATATAGCCTTCCTTGACGGTCTGAGACACTGCAAAACCGTTGACATTGATGACGCTGTTGCCCTTTGTAGTGTCGATGGACAAAACCGCTTCCATTTTGTCGTTCACTTCCTCCCGGTTCATGGTGGCCATGTCTACGGGAGAGCCCATGAACGGAACCGGCTCATGAGGCTGCGTCGGCGCATGGGGACAGATTTGGGTGCAGATGATTACATCTCCCTCCAGCGCATCACCCCTGTGCTTCATTTCCATTAACTTTGACGCGGCGGCCAGAGCACACAACGCGCCGTCGCCGTCAGAGACGTATCCAGTCACTTCCGGTCTGGCGCCAATCGCACCCAGCCGCCCCACAATGCCCATAGTGGGAGCAGTTCCCCCGGTAAGCCTTCCATTCTTTCCGGCGATGACGATTTTGATAAAATCCGTGGCGTATTTTCCGTCCCGGATAGTCTTGACTGTGATATCGTCCTCCCCCTTGCTCTGTAAATAAGCTTTAACCTCTTCCCCGCAGGCATGGGGGCTGTCCAGCAGATCAAATACTTCTATGATCTGTTTAATTAACATATGCGTTCCTTCTTCCGTTTATCGTTCGCTTTGCAAGCAAGCATAATAGGCAAAGAGTCCCTCTGCCATCACTGGGTCCACCGCTGGAATGCCGCAGCTGTTCTCAATCTCCCGGGCAATCCGAATCGTGCTCATTCCCGTACATGCCAGAGCAATACAGTTCGCGCCCTGGGCTTTCAACTCCCGCGCCTTGCGCAGCACGCTCTCCCGGCCCGCGCCTATCATCAAATCCAGTGTGCACGTCACGCCCTCAGGTCTGCCAAGGTCAATCAGATCATCTCCCAAAATTCTCCGATAGGGCTCAGGCACATATTCTGTAATTCCAATAATTCCCACCCGTTTGCCCAAGCTGCGGGCCACCGCACTCACAGCCGTTCCGGCGCCGATGACCGGAACAGAGAGCATCTCCCTCAGTTCTTCTACTGCCGGGTCATCACAGCAGCTGATCACGATGGCGTCTGCGTCCTGATGCTTCTTTGCCAACGCAATGATCTTTGGAACTGCCAGGGTTTTGGTCTTCAGATCGCAGACTCCCCGCGGTTGCTCCCCGATACAGTACGAATCCGTTCGGAGCGCAGGATAATACGCCTCGATCAGGTCTCCGTGCATCCGCAGCAGGGTCTGGTCCTCCAGCGTGACGACACGAATGACGACAATGTTCTTCCTGACCATGGTTCTATCAGGCCGCCTTCTTGGCAGTAAACTGATTGGCGATAAGCACCATCACCACGGAGCAGGCCATCGCCACCAGGGCGGAGGGAACGATCGTAGACAGCCGCACCATAAATGGCACGCCGAATCCTACGGGGGGCTCGTTCATGCACAGGCCCACCAGACAGCCCACAATGGCTCCAATGCTGGTGTCAGGCCGCACGTTGGGGATCTTATCCATCAGTTCAAATCTGTAATTGTCCGCATTTTTCAGGATATAGAAATCTGCTAGCATTGCGCCGGTAATCGGAGGCACTACTACGCAGAGAATATTCAGGAAAGGAACCAGCCAGTCGATCATGCCGATGGCGCCCAAGATGGTGGCAATCACGCCGCAGATGGCTGTGGTGACCCAGCGGGGCAGCTTGATGATGCCGTGGCAGGCATTGGTGAGGCCCAGAACGGACTGATAGAGGTTATTATCATTGGTGGTCCAGGTGGCTATCACGATGATAAAGGCCGCAATGTATCCAAAACCCAGCACATTGATCAGCGTATTGGTCAGATCATTGGACTGGAAGGCGCAGGCAAAGATTGCACCGCAGATCACTACTGCGGGATAACCAATGGTAAAGCCCAAAACGATGCCGATGGAGGAGTCCTTCACAGTCTTGGAGTATCTGGTGAAATCCTGCACAATAGACACGCCTACAATAAAGCTGCCCACCATCAAAGACACGGCGGTAGCGAAGGAGATCGGCTCAACTGGGGGTGCAGAAACGATCTCGCCGGCAGGGACTACTGTAAACGTCTTTATCACACCGCCGATCACCAGCAGGAACAACAGCGGTACACCGAACTGGGACAGAACCTTGATGCCCTTATAACCCACAATGGCCGTTATCATCATAAGTAGGCCGCCGATGACAATGCACGCCGTCAGATTTACCTCGATACCCGCCGCCAGCTTGAACATGCTGGTAATGCTGCTGCCGAAAAATGTGCACTGATAGCCGAACCAGCCGAAGTTGCACAGGGCGTTGATCAGTCCGAAAATAATCGCACCATAAGTACCGAAGGTAAATCTAGAGGAAACAGTCGAGGAAAGTCCGCTCCGGACACCGATGGCACCCACCAGGGCACCCACCACTGTCAAAATGATGCCGCCCACAAGCACTGCCGCGACAGTGGGCCAAAAGCCAAGTCCCAGGGCAATCTGGCCGCCCAGAGTGAATGCCGTCAGGCAGAAGCCAACGCCCAGCCAGACAAAGACCTGGGCCTTCCAGGTGTTTTTCTTCTCGTCGGGCACTGGGGAAAATTCATAGTCGTTGAAGGTCTCCTCTGATTCCACGCTTCTCACAGCTCTGCTTTTCTCTTCCATGTTTCGTCTCCTTTCTCAGTACACACGTTTCAGTTCCTGGAGTTTTCGAAGAACCACCTCTCACAGGAAAACATTTGTTTTCCCATAAAGTACGCCAACGGATTATTGTTTATTATAGAGCTGCCCTTTATTGATGTAAATAGCAAAAATAGCCACCATAAATTGAACAATAATTCAATTAATAGTGGTTGTTTTTATGAGACTTCTTTGTCACATCTATTGCCATCCAACGTTTTTTTGAGTTTTTTCACAGTTTTTCAGCCGCAATTGCGTAATTATCGTTGACAATCTTTGGCGTTTTTTTGTAGTATTATTGAAGTAAAATTCAACGGAGGTTGCCATGTCACTCTATTCATGGAACGTTATCGCCACCGTAGCAGAACACCACAGTATTAGTCAGGCCGCAAATATCCTCAATTTGACCCCTTCTGCTGTAAGCCACATGGTAAAAAAGGTTGAAGACGGCGTGGGATACGCCCTTTTTATCCGCGAGCGCAACCACTTTGAGCTGACCAGCAGCGGTAAAGCGCTCCTCCCCTATATACAGAATTATTTGAAATCCGGCAACGCTTTGGTGGAGGAGGCACTACGGCTGAAAAACTCCGTGACGGGTTCCGTCCATATCGCCGCATACAACAATGTGATCCGGGACTGGCTCCCCTCCATTTTGCAGCAGTTCCATCAAAAGTATCCCAACATCAAAGTTTCCATCCGCCAGGCCAATGACATGCAGATCAAACATTGGATGGAGAGTGGAGAGATCGATCTGGCCATTGTGTTCAACTCCTACTACAACGCAGCATCTTTTATTCCCCTTCACAGGACTCCTATGGTCTGCTTTACTCCCAAGGACTATGCCCCTAGGAACGGCGTTAGTATGACTTCCGAAGACCTCCGGGACATGCCCATTATTTTGCGGACTGGGAATTTTGACAAAGAAAGCGACTCCATCCTGTCCGCAGCGGGGATCCCCTTTGATTCTGTTTTCCGAATCGACAATGATGAATCCTGTTACGAGTATATCCGGCAGGGGTTTGGCTTTCGGATCACCGCCTCCATTACCTATCCACCAGACAGTTGTATCAATGTCTATCCGATTGAAAACGCACCGATCCGAACCATCGGACTAGTTACCGTTTTTCCGCAGTACATCTCGCCTACGGTAAACCTTTTTCGAAAAGAAGTGGTCACCTTTTTTTCAGACAACAATCTCATGAATATTTGAAGCGCACTCTCAAAAGAATTGTCAAATTAAGCACGGCGGGAAATAAGTCTGAACTGCTGCAATCTCTAGGGGGAAACAGAACGTCTAACCCTTGCGAAACCCACCCTTACTCAGCAGCTGATCTTATTTTAGGGTGGTAGAGGAAGTCTGAAGTAGTGTTCTGTTAAAAAAGGAGGCTCGCCGCTGAAAGCGGCGGGCCTCTGTTCTATCAGCGGGCCGGGATAGTCCGAAAACTCCGACGGGGCTACCTCCAGCAAAGCGCACACGGTTTTCTGGGAGACGCTTTTCCAGTAGTCCGACCAGCCACACCAGGTCAAAAATCTAGGTCCAGCTCACGGACCGGGTATCGTGCTCGATTGGCTTGGCCTGGGGAGGGCTTTTTTCCGCCTCGCACAGCTGTTCACAGCGGGACTCCGCCGCATTGGTCGCGGAGGCAGAGAGGTTTTCCTTCAACTTTGTCAGGACTGCGTACACCTCCGTGTCTCGGTCCAGGAACGACCAGACCCGGCAGCTGTCCTCCGTTCCTCGCCAGTTTCCGCAGAGCCAAAAGACGAAGCCATTAAGTTTCAAACCTGCGTCCCCTAAATGGACAGATACCGCTCCATGTCCCGCCGGAGCTCCTGATTCAGCCGGATCAGGTCGTTGCAGTCCTTGTCTGTGCAGGCCGGGAACTCCTCATTCATCTCCTTGCTGCAGTAGCACTGGACTAGCCGCCGCGTCTCCTCTTCCAGTCGGGTGACATAGTCCCAGAAGACCACGCCGTTAGTGAGGTCCCCCCAGGGCGGGGCTATGAACTCCGCCGGCCGCTGGGGCTCACACTAGGGTTGGCCCAGGGAGACGCTCTCCACGCGGCTCCGTCCGCTGACTGCACATCTCCCGGATCACCCCTTGGATCCCCACCCCGCGGTAGGACGTTCAACTGCAGCAGACCTCGTAGGCAGGATAGGTGCATGGCGCCTCCCTGCAGGCTGGACCGACGTTTCTCGCAAATTCCTCCCGGACCAGCCGGACGCCGCTGCGCTGCAGGCCCTCCCGGCTGAATGCCAAGAACACGTGAAAAACGCGCACCCAATTCTCGTGTCGCTCCCTGCTCCTCATCAGCCCCCACGCCTTCCGTCTCTCTTTTTCCAGGCACTCAGATTGCCCGGACTTCGCCGGTCCGGCGTCGGGCCGGACTAGCGTATCCAACACGCCCACCTATCTGCTGTGTGCGGGATTCCGCGCCGCCGTGTAGCGGGCCGGCAGGGCGAACCCGCCTCTACTGGGCTGCGGGAGAAAGCGATGTCCTTGATGCGCCCGCTTTTGGGGAACTTGTACACGCCGCTCTCCGATGGACACAGGAGAATACAGGTAAAGTCCTTATAAGCCGAGAACACCACCCGCAGAGAGGGACTTTTCCCCATGACCGCCTCCAGCAGATGCTGGTTCAGCATCACATGGCTGCTGAGGCTGGCGGTGACGGCCATGCCACTCAGAGGTGGGGCAGGCAGATGGGTTCCAGCAGCGTCACCTCCAGATTGATCTGCATGGGGGCCGAAAAAGTCAGGCAGAGCAATGTGGCCTGTTTTTCATATAAGGTCTTTCCTTTCTCAAAGATTGTGCACATTACAGCAACTCTTTCCGCTACCCGACAGGCTCAAATTCCACAGATTTTCGGGTGAAGGTCCGTCGTTTTCTCTGCTGGTTTTCCGTAGATTTTCCGTCCCAGTTTCTGATATGTCTAGATTTTATGCCTGCTTTTTCTTTCACCCTCCGTAGAGTATCACAACCGGCCCACCTCTGTTCCCAATGGTTCGGTGGAGCTGAGATCACCCTCTGCTCGTAAGGCGGGCATACAGGCCGCACACTCCTCAGTGTCCCCGACCCCTTCCGGCAAAACCCCACACATCCCCTTACAGGTGATAACAATTGGCCGTTTCGCTCGGGTCCCCAGTGCGCAGGCCCCTCTCTCTATAATCTTCTCCGAGGGGTCTATATTCTTTACTGCGACGCAAATTTTGATAATCTATTTCATCCCCTAAATTATTTTTGTGAAACACAGTCTGTCTCAAGCTATACCATCCATCTCAAATTATTAAAACAAAATTCAGGAAGTCACATAAAAACAGCGCCTCCCAATATAAGCGTGCCGTTTACATCAATACGCTTTTTTAATTTCAATATTCAGGCACCCAGACTCAATTTAACCCGTTTAGTGTAAGCCGCTCTCCGTCAAGACGTTCGAAATATCTATTTCCATTTCCTCGCTTCCACCTCCCTCCTCCGCTCTCCTACTCCATGCAGAAAACCAATCCGCCGGGTAATCCTGCCGATCTGGTTTTCTGCTCGCCTTGCTTCACTACGCGCCCTCACCGATCTGCTCATCTATATATTTAATCGCAGAAGAAAACGCTATTGCTTGTTTCCGGTGTAACGCATGCAAGGAAAGAAGCTCAAGTGTGTCTTTCAAAATACGCCCACTGAGAGGTGGCAGCAGGCTCAATTTTTCCCTGCGTAGGAACGGTGGTCCGCGTTCTTGGACGTTGCCGTCCGCTCCTTTGAGTCACTTAGGTCATACAGAGATTTTAGCTCCACCGGCACAAAATGAAACGTCCGCCGCTGAAAAGCGGCGGACGTTCGACCAGGTCTCACCGCCTGGTCATCTGCCCCAAATGCACCTCATCTAATCCCCACTGCTCTGGGTGCCGTCCTGGCAGTGCTGCCCCGCCGGCACGGTCTAGCCCGCGGAAGACATTTCAGGGAAGCGCGCACAGCGCCCAAACAGCGTTGTAATCCGCCAGTTCCGGCCGACTAAAACGGCGCAGCACAGACTCTCGGGGCATCTAGATCCAGTCCCACACTTCCGTGGACACAGTACCCCGGTCCAGGCAGGTCAGTCCCCGCAGAAAAATCCACTCCAGATGCATCTACAGTACGCCGTCAGGCAAGGGTTTCCTGCGGGGCCTGGCAACTAGGTCGTTGCAGTCCCAGTAGGAAAAACCCGCCTCTTCCGCCACGGGCAGCAGTAGCTCGCAGGCGGCCACATCCCGGGGCGGCATGCCCAGATGCTGTTCCCTGATGGAATGTCCTGCAGCCTCCAGGCCGGCACCGTCATAGGTGTTGGTGTTGAAGTCCCCCATGAATACCGGTATCCCCGGCGGCAAACGGTCCACTGCGTCCAGCAGGGCCCGCATCTGCAATGTCTGGGCAGCTGCATGGGTCTTGTTCTCCAGGTGGACGCAGACAGCGCCCACCTCCCGACCTGCCACATCCAGCACTGCCAGAATGGCCACGCGCTCACCGATGCGCTTTTGCGAGTCGAAATACCAGTTATACCCCTGGGGCACATGCAGCACAGAGACCCGTTTGATGGGCCAGCGGCTGAACAGCGTGTTGTCACTCTAGCCCTTGGGATCCTGCGGCCCCGCCAAGCCGATGAACTCCAGAGCGAAGGCGTAGTTCATCCCGATGGCCCTGGCGATTTCGGCGGAGGGGTTCCGGCAGTCGCTGTGACAGCAACCGTCATCCAACTCATTGCTGAAGGTGATGTCCATATCCCGGGCCTGAGGGCATTCCCGAAGGAAAGCCGCCGTTTCCGCAGGGAAACGCCCCAGCGCCATATTGAGCACCATGCCCCGCAGTGTCTTTCCGCCGCCGGTGAGAGGGAAAAAAGAGTTGTCAATCTCCGGTGCGTCGAAGGCGGGGATGCGGGCCATGACCCGGCGCTGCCCCTCCTGAGGGATCTCGTCGCTGAGCTGGAGACGCAGCTTGTAAGGAATCGCTTCCATGGCACGCCCTCAGTGATAATACTTGTCTGCGAACGACGCCACATCCGCCCGGTCGCCCTTAAAGGGCCCCGGTGTCTGCATCTTTAGCGACACCAGCTGGGAGGCGTAGGCCAGGGCCTGGGGGATGTCTGCCCGCTCCCGCTCGGTGATGTAAGCGGAGAAGGTTGTGTCGCCCCGGCCGGTACGGCCGGCCAGCCCCAGAGGTTTCAGGGGGCAGGTGTAGTACTCCTTGCCGTCATAGACCAGAACCTCGGTATTGTGGGTGATGAGCGCTTCCTTGACGCCCCACTCCACCATCAGGCGGGCAGCCTCCCGCCGGTCCGATGTGCCGGTGAGGATCTCCGCCTCGGCGGCATCGGTTTTCAGATAGGTGATGTGGGGAAAATACTCCTGTTTCCGGTCCCAGTCGTGGTACACCATCTCTTTAGTGGAGGGATCTGGAACCCTGAGATAGCCCTGCATATCCAGCGCAACCTTGCCCCGTTGCGCCAGGACCTTGATAATGTCGTCCTCATAGTCGCCCTTCATCAGTCCCGCCAACTGATAGATCTTCGCAGAGATGCCTTCCGGCAGCTCCGCCACAGTGATGGTACTGCCCTGTGCCAGCGCAGTGGTGATCCGGCGCTCGTGCTTGTCATCCAGGAACTGATTGCGGATGGAGGTGGTCTCGGAATCGGATCTCAGCCAATAAATGTCCTCTGTGTGGACAGGCAGGATATATGGGATCATTTTCTCGCGGGGCGCGGATTTGATCAAAATGCCTACGTGGTTGCCGCCGGCCAGGGCGGCATAGGAGGAATAGACCACAGCGCCGCCGATGGAGAATTCTCCTTCCCCGGCGGAGTTCAGGATCTCGTCGATGCACAGATGCCCAATGATAAAGGTATCATACTGTTTCATGAAACTGCCTCCTCTCAGAATTGCCGAACGACTTAGCGCCCCGGAGGTCCGCAGGTATCCCGCCGGACTAAAACGGGCTGAATGGTCTTGCAACTGACCGGAGCAGGCTCGGCTGCATGGATTAGCTCCTCCAGCGTCCGCACGGCGGCGTCGCAGATCTCCTCCTTGGGCTGGGAAATGGTGGTCAGCTGGATCTTGGGAAGCGAAGCGAAGGAGACGTCGTCAAACCCGATCAGGGAGACCTGTCCCGGGATGTCCACACCGGTCTCCACCGCCGCCTGCATGACGCCCAGTGCAAAATGATCGCTGATACACAGGATGCCGGTAGCAATAGGCTGTTTATTCTCAATACAATGGGTGAAATATGCAAGCCCTGTGCGGTATCCATCTTCAATCTTGCTGCCAGACAAAATGGTAAAAATGTCATAGCGGACATTTGCAGCAGCGGCCGCTGCATCCAGAAACCCCTGGTGCCGGCGGCGGTGGGTCACAGAGAAATCCCGCCCGCCCAGAAACATCAGTTCTCGATGGCCCAAGGAGATCAGATACCGAGTGGCCATACGGGTTCCCTCATAATTGTTGACAGTGATTTGGGATACCATCCCCTCCGGGATGTTGTCGCCCAGAAACACAATGGGGACCTTTCCAAGGTAGTTTCGCAGGTGCAGATACGTCTGGTCCCCCACTCCGGACAGGATGATCCCCGACACCCGGTTTTCCATTAGGGCCCGGATGTTTTCATCCTCGATCTCATAGTCATAGAAGGAACTAGAAATAAAAACATTGCGTCCTTTCTGCCGGGTCATCCATTCCAGATGGCGGGTGAGTTCGCAGAAAAAGGCGTTAGAGATATCCGGCACGATAATCCCGATGGCCCCCGAATCGCTGCGTTTGAGCTGCCTAGCCGCCGCATTAGGCGTGTAGCCGGTCGTCCGGCAGAGCTCCATGATCTTGGCATAGGTCTCTGGTCGGATGTTCTGCGCCCCATTCAGCGCCCGGGACACAGTGGTGTGGGATACCCCCGCCATTTTCGCAATGTCCTTGATGGTCAGCCTCTCCATAGCGTTCCCTCTCCGCAGGTTCACAGGGAGATACTCACATCCCCCTGGAAGGTATAATAGCATTGGGAACCGCCCGCGGCGCATAGCGCGTCGACCTGTGCTCCCATCTCTTTAGTATAATGGATTTTGTCAACGCTGACCACTAAAATTTCAGGTTTCACGATCTTTTGTACATATTCCGAGAAATATCGGGCGCAGATCCCATGGTGGGACAGTTTTTGCAGCCGGGGCCGGACCGTTCGGCCGCACAAAGCCGCCCGCATGGTCTCATCGGTACTATCCCCGGCCAGCAGCGCCAGATCAGCACCACCCTTCCGCAGCAGCCAAATGCTGCTGTCCTCATTGCAGGTCTGCTTGTGGGCCTCCAGATTCCACGCCATGGCCTCTTCCGTCAGTTCAGGCGCACACAGGGCCTCCGCATAGGTCACCGACCGCTGCGTACTGTCCCGCATGGGGTAGAGGCAGTCCAGCGCGAAGTCTCCGAAGGTAAAGGTCCTTCCGGCGCACTCTTTCGACCGGATCAGTTCTGTCCCGCTGCGGTTCAGATATTGGAAAAACGTGTGATACTCCCGGTAAAACTCCTGATCTCCAAATACCGGATACACCCGGTCGGCAAACTGAAGATCTCTGCAGGGCGCCACAGCCCGCCGCACCTGCACCTGGTCGACCAGGTGCACAAAGCCGCCGAAGTGATCTTGGTGCAGATGGGTCAGGATGAGCAAGTCGATATCGGAGATATTTCTCTGGGTGAGGAACTCTAACAAGGGGCGGCGGGCCCCGTAATATTTTCCGCCCCCGTCCACTACCACCGTCTGCCGCCCCTGGGGAGTATCCAGAAGAAGCACTGTGCAGTCCGCGCGTCCCGCATCCAGAATGTGCAGCTCGCTCATAGGGTCAGCGTCACCTCATCTCCCACCCGATAGGTCTCGTCGCCTCGGTAGCGGACCTCCAGGATCTCGTTATCCGCCTGATTGTGCAGCATCATACGGACCTCCACGCCCTGGTACTCGATCTCATAAACAGACGCACGGACGCCGTCCCGGCCATCCCGCTTCACTTGCAGGTGCTCCGGCTTGACAGGATAGTGGCCGCTCTCGCGGAACACCGGAGCCACCTGGCTCCCCTCCCAGCAGGCTGTAGAGCCGGCAGGGGTGAATGTATCTGCAGACCAAGTGCCGGCGATCAGGTTGGACCGCCCCACGAACTTGGCTACAAAGGGAGTGGCCGGGTGGCTGTAAATCTCCTGTGGCGTACCCACCTGCTCGATCTGCCCCTGGTTCATCACCACGATCCGATCCGCCAGGGCCAGTGCCTCAGACTGGTCGTGTGTCACATAGACCACGGTCACCTTGGTCTTCTGGTGGAGTTCCTTGATCTCCCGGCGCATCTCCACGCGTAGTTCCGTATCCAGATTGGATAACGGCTCGTCCATCAGCAGCAGATCCGGGTTCACTGCCAGGGCCCGGGCCAGGGCCACTCTCTGCCGCTGGCCACCGGACAACTGGGCAGGCAGCCGCTTTTCCATGCCGGTGAGACCCACCATACCGATCAGCTCCTGGACGCGGCTGTCGCAGTTGGAGCGGATCTCTGGGGACACAAACTTGCTGTTTTTAATGGGAAATTCCACATTTTTACGCACACTCATATGGGGCCACAGCGCATAGGACTGGAACACCATGCTGATAAAGCGCTCATTGGGCGGCAGCACATAGTCCCGGTTGGCCACCACCTGCTCGCCGATACGGATCTCACCGGAGGAGGGGGGGGTGAAGCCGGCCAGCAGCCGTAACAGCGTGGTTTTGCCGCAACCGGACGGCCCCAGGACCGCGATAAACTCTCCGTCCTGAATCTTGAGGCTGATGCCGTTGAGAGCCTTAAAGCCATTGAAGTCCATGACGATGTTTCGAATTTCCGTACTCATTATCCATTCCTCCCCATTTTATGACGCAGGATGGCAGAGACACCCCGGTACAGCAGTACCAGCGTCAGAATCGTGATGCAAACAACTGTGGACAGGGCGCAGGCGTAAGTGGTGTATCCCGCAGAGGTATAGTTGTAGATGACGACGCCCAGCGTCTCGGAGCCGGCGGACCACAGCAGGGAAGAGGTAGTCAGCTCCGTCAGTGCATTCAGAAACACCAGGCCCATGCCGGAGATGGTAGCAGGGAAAATCAGCGGAATAATGACAGAGCTCCACTTTTTGAACCCGCTGGCACCGCAGATCTCCGCGGCCTCCTCCATGGACACGTCTGTTTGCAGCACACCGGTGGTGCTGTTTCGGATTTGTAAAGAGGTGAAACGGACTACATAGGATACCAGCAGCATGAACACCGTGGCGTAGATCGTCCGATTGATGATGGGCAGCGGTCTGGCCCAGGTCAGGATCAGGGCCAGTCCCAGAATGATTCCCGGGATCGAATACGGGACGGAGATGATGCCCTCCACCACCCGGATCAGCACAGAGGGACGGCGGACCATCAGATAGGCCACGATGGTGCCCAGCACCACGCAGATCAGCGCAGTGGTGATTCCAAGGAAGATACTATTCTTGATGGCGTTAAAGCTCTTGGCGTTGCTGAACACAAAGGCGAAGTTCTCCAGAGTCATGTTGTCCAGGCCGTAGCCTCCGCCGATGCCTTTCATGAAGGCGGTCACGATCAGGGTCAGCATCGGCACGAAGTTGATGATGAAAATGACCAGCCACATCAGGCTCTCCACCAGCAGCTTTTTACGCCGCAGGAAAAACCGAGGCGACATGTCCTCCAGGTCCGTTTGCATGGTCTGGAACATCTTGGCTACCTGCCACAGGATCAGGGATGAGAGCACGCCGATCACACCCAGGATAACGGATTCCGCAGCAGCCTCGCCGAAGCTGTTTCCGGAGAAGGAGATGATGGCCTGATAAATATCAGTGGACAGCACGGTGATCCTGGCTGGGATTCCCAGGAAGGCCACAGTGCCGAAATTATCCAGGCAGGAGATAAATACCAGCAGCAGCCCATTGGCCACGCCGGACAGGGACATAGGCAGCGTGACCTTGAAAAAGGTCTTCACCTTATTGCAGCCGGAAATGGCGGCAGCCAGTTCCATATCCGTGGATATCTTGCGGAAGGTGCTGAGGGTCAGTGTGTAGATCAAGGGGTACTTCGTCACGGAAAACACAAAGATAATGCCCCAGTAGGAGTAGATATTGGGCATGGCCGCCCCTGGCATGACGCTCTGGACCAGTGAAGCCACGAAGCCGCTCTTGGCAAAAAACTGCATCCAGGCCAGGGTGATGATGTAGCCCGGAATGACCAGGGGCAGCAGCAGCGCGTAATGGATGAACTTCTTGCCGCGGATATCCGCATAAGCTACAAAATAGGCCATGATAACGCCGATGACTGTTGCGAAAAAGGAGGAGAGGATGTTGATGTAGATGGTGTCCCAAATGACCTTGAGGGTCTTGGGGTCCGTTAGCAGCCCCCAGAAGATCCCCAGACTCAGCTGCCCCTCCTCTTGAAAGGCGACCTCCGCCAGTTTCCACAGGGGCAGGAAGAACAGGCCGAAAACCGCCAGCAGGCCGAATATAATGAAAATGTACAGCACCAGAGACCGGAGGGAAAAGCCCCTCCTGCCGAAGGGCATAGGTCCTTTTGCCATATATGCTCCCCACTTTCATGTTGGACTGTTGTTTTGCCGCCGACAGGGCGGATAACGGCGAGACCGCCTCTCTGAAAAGGGTGAAGAGAGGCGGCCCCTGTACAAAAAGGAGAAACTTAGAAGCCGAACATCTCGGAGAACTGCTCCTTCTCCTGCTCACGGGCCTCAAACAGCACCTTAGCATCGGTAACTAGATTCACCCGGTCCTCCACAGCCAAGCTGCCCTCTGGATTTTCCATTCCCTTGCGGATGGGCGCCTTTCCGATGAGTTCACGGCCCAGGGTTTGCACATCCTCGGACAGCATGAAGTCCAGAAATGCCTGTGCGGTGGTCAGGTTGTCCGTGGCGGTGGTAATTCCAATGGGATCGGCCGTGGCGGGCACGCCTTCCTCGGGATACACAAAGGCCAGGGGAGAACCACTGGCAGCTGCCGCCAGCGCGTTGGAGTCACAGACAATGCCGTAAGCGTTTTCGCCGGCAGCCACGGAGTTGATAACACCACCGTTTCCATTGACTACCATGACCTCATTGTCATACAGCCCCTGATAGTAGTCCCAGCCAAGGCCCCCGGCTCTGGTCAACTCCATCAGGGCGTTTGCGGCGGTGCCGGAATAAAGGGGATTGGGCATCACTGTATTAGCCTTGGCATCTTCACTCAGCAAATCCAGCCAGCTGGTCGGCGCTTCCGTTACCAGATTGGTGTTGTATACGATACCCATGGCAGCAGGGAAAGTTCCATAATAATAGTGTTCGGGATCTACGAACTCGGTATAAATATTATCCAGTTCTGGGGAGTCATAGGGCTGCAGGAGGTCGTTGGCCTTCAAGCTCTCAAAGGTGGGAGCATCAGAGACCATGATCAGGTCCGCCTGCAGGCTGTTGGTCATTTTCTCCGCCATGATCTTACTGATCACTTCTTCGGTGCCAGAGCGATAGTATTGGGCATTCGCCTCGGGATATTTCTCGTTGAACATGGCGCACACTTCGGAGATAAAGGCATCCTCAGCGGAGGTATAGATCATGATATCACCGGAAACCTCCGCAGCACCAGACTCCGCAGTCTCCGCTCCGCTCGTCGTGGTATCATCAGCATCGGCAGCAGTATCATCACTGCTGCAGCCAGACAGCATGCTGGCCGCCAGCAGCAGGGCAAACAAGATCAAAAACAATTTTTTCATTTGAAAACTCTCCTTTACAAAAAATCTGCTGAATGAGACGCGGGTCCAGTGTAAGCTTCACATGTAAAATCCGTTATCCAAACTCTGTTAAACCTTTGGGAACTCCCGTGTCCCTGCACGGTTTCTCCTGATTCCTATCCGCCCCCCTCTTTCGTTTGCCAATTATACTCCCTGCTTTTGTTTGATGTGAACGTGAATATTTCGATTTATTGCAAATGTTCACGTTCATATATTACATCAATTAAATCTTTTTGTAAATACAACATATTTTTACAAATGTTACGTCAATTTATTGTGTATTGTTTACAATGATGCTGAATATTTGAATATTTTCATATTTCGAAAAATATGAACGTGCATTTTTAGACTTGGTTCTGCCCTGTATCCGGACCGGCGTAGAATTGAGGCCGCGTCTCTGAAGCATTGGAGGTCGGAGACGCGCCATCGGGATCAGCCGTGATGCTCCGAAGGAACAGAATGGCCCTCAGTTTTTCAGGGGCGGCCCCTAAAATGCCAGAAAAGCACTGGGGCGCAACGGCTTGACAACCGGGACATAGCCCATAACCCGGAGGTTGTTGGTTCAAGTCTGGCCCCACAACCTCAAAACAGTCTGATTTCTTTACTTTTTACATTTAAAGGTCCTGGGAGAATTACGCAATTTTCTAAAATTTGCAGTTGGCCCATACCGCGACCCATGTGGGGCAAAAAATGTGCCCTGGCGTAGCTCTTCCATTCCAAGGCCTTTCTGCTGTTTAGTATGATTTTTTCCCGTTCAGATTGCCGCCGTCAGCACCTTCTCTATGGTTCTGGCCGCCTCCTTCGGGACCGCTGTCATGATGTGGGCATAGGTGTCCAGGGTGAACCCTGCCGAGAAGGGTCCCAACATCCCGGACACTGCTTTGATGTCACCCCCGTTTTGAAGAACCTGGGTTGCAAAGGCGTGCCGCAGATCGTGGAAGCGGAACTTTGCTAGTCCCGCCCGCTCCAGCACCCGGTGGAGCGTATGCAGGACACTGTCCGGGGAGATGGGCCCGCCAGTGGGAGTGTTCGGTAGGCATTTTTTGTTTTCAGCGGGGCCTCTGCCACCTCTCCGTTGACGCGGGCAATCTGCCGTTTCACCCGAAGGTTGCTCCGCTCCAAATCGATGTCCTCCCATTTAAGACCAAGCAACTTACCTCTTCTCAATCCTGTTACAAGCTTCACGTAGTACATCTCGAAGACGCGGCTGTCCTTTGCTTCCCGCAGGAAGAATGTCTGCTGTTTAACGGGCAGTGTTTTCATTTTCTTGTGTTCCGGCTTCGGCAAGGCACAGCCCTCAGCCTGCTTCTTGCTCTCGAACTTGTCGATCCTCCCACTGGTCAGCAGCTTCTTATAGAGCTTTTGAAACTCCAGAGAGGTAGGCTTTTCCAGCGAAACTTTGCCGATATTTGGCTTGATGTGGTTGTTGATGTACCCCGGTAGGTCTGGTGGGAGGATGGGCGGGCCTTGATCTTTGCATAGTTTTTGAACCACTCGTCCATTCAGGCCCCCACAGTGTACGTTCTTGTTTTAGTCACGTACAAGCTCTTGGTTTCCGCGATGGCCGCTTTCAGCTTAGCCTTAGCTTCCGCCGGTGTTCTGCCCAACACGTTCTTGTAGATGGCCCTGCTGGTCTCCGGATCGTGTCCGGCAGTGTACCGGCCTTCCCATCTGCCATCTTTTCTTTTTCTGATGTGGCTGCCCCGTTGGTTCATTTCTTTGCCATGGCATTGCTTCCTTTTATGACTTACCAGTGTCTCCCTTCGCTCGGTTACTCGCATGCATGGAGCCTGTGGGCTCTCATCAACAACACAACATACCACAGGAAAAGAAAAAGCCAGAGCTTGCGGCCACAATTATCAGAAGGGCTCGATTTCCCCGGTGATCCCCATGCCCAGCGGAAACCCGGTAATGAAGGATGTCAGGGAGGTCTCCTCCCGTAGTTCGTTCTCCAGATCCGCCAGTTGCAACAGAATTTCCTGGTTTTGCTGATCCGATTTCCCTTTAATCACTCTGTGGGCCCGGTCCAGTTCCACCCGGGTACTCCGAAGCTCCGGCTCCCGGCAGGCCCCCGCGTGCAGAGCCCTGATGTAGTCGTACATTGTGCCGCCTCCCTGTCAGTGACACACCATACCACAACGCTAGCCCAATAGCCAGTGGACCGGGAGGAGATTTTCAGAAAAGTAACAACTTGGCTATCTGGTTGGAACACTTAGCTTCATTTTCAGTGCCACAATTCTTGAAGATGCATATCTGTGCCCACATAACCAGCAATGCCTCTGAGGGCCCTTGTTGCTCTATGGAATAAGGGTAATTCAGTGTTAAAAAGGCATCTCCTCTATTTCATATCCAGAACGACGTCCTTTCTAAATCCCGCAACTGCCCGCATTGCGGACAGTCGTGAACGAACCGGCGCAGCAAAAGCACCGGTTTGTTCTCCTGCTATACTCTCAATCGATAGGTTCGCCCTCAATTCTGGGGGAAAACGTGTTCCAACAGCCGCCAATGACTTGCGTCACACGGTGCCGGCAAGGGTTGCAAGGTTGCTTTGGCGGGCAAAGGATACCACCTCAGCCCCATTCACCCCGCACAGCGGCCCGCATGGCCAAACAGAGGAGTGCTGTCTTCGTTCTGCTCTTCTGCCCCTCCGGCCGCGCAAAGTGGGTCCGGGCTTCCGCATGGAACTGCCCCCGGCTATAGCCGGGGACGATGCTTTCCCTGCCGAAAGGCGGGGGGCTTTTGGGATCGTCCGCCCCAAATCCTGTAAAAATTCTTTTTATTCCCCTGAAACGATGGTACTCTGAAACACGAATATACCTGTGAAAGGCGGTGAGGCGATGGAGCGGGAACAGACATGGATCAGGGCTATCCAGCGGCGAAACTCCCGGGAGGCGGCGGAGCAGCTGATCCAGACCTACTATGACGAAATCTACCGCTTCGTCTACCGTCAGACCGGCAGCAAGGAGGACGCCATGGACCTGACCCAGTCCGTCTTCATCGCAGTCCTGCGGGCATTGCCCGGCTACCGGGCGGAGCGGGCGTCCTTCCGCACCTGGCTGTACCGCATCGCCGCCAACAAGGTCATCGACACCCGCCGGAAGGCCCGGCCGGTCTCTATTCCTATTCAGGAAATGGAGCTCCCTGCAGCAGAGGACTTTGTGGCCCGCGTCCATGACCGGGCCCTGCTGGAGACCATCGAAGGCTATGTCTCCGGCCTGGACCCCGGGGAGCAGGCGGTGTTCCGCCTGCGGATCTACGGGGAAAAGACCTTCCCGGAGATCGCTGCCGCCATGGGAGAGCCGGAAGCGGCAGTGAAATCCAGATACTACCGCCTGATCGGGCGGCTGCGAAAGGAGTTTGGAGCAGATGGATAATCAAAAAATTTCCATGCCCACAGAGGCGGAAAAACAGCGGGCCATTGCCCGGATTCTAGATGCAGGCCTGCCCCGCCGGGTCGCCTTTGGCCGGGAGCTGCGGGAGGTTTTGCAGCGCATCGGCCCCCGCGCGCTGCTGTTTGGCGTGGGGGACTGTTTGGCCTTGTCCCTGCTGATCTGGGCCCTGTGCCTGCTGTCGGCGCTTTTTGTGGCCGGTTCCACCGGCTCTTTGGCACCGGCCTTGTTCCTGTTTTCTCCCCTGCTCTATGCCGCCCTCTCCCTGCTGACTGTCTGGAAGAACCTGCAGACCGGCATTTGGGAGTGGACCTGGACCTTCCAGGTCTCCGCCCGGATGGTGGCGGCCCTGCAGATGCTGTGCTTCGGCGGGGTGTCCGTACTGGTGTGTGTCCCGGCAAATATGCTGTTGTGGACCTTCACCGGGCAGGAGATGCCCCTGGGCTGGATGCTGGCACTGTCTCTGGCCAGCCTGTTTCTGTATGGCGCTCTCTCCCTGCTGTGCCAGCGGCTGCGGGGACCTGCCGGGTGGCTGGCGGCGCCGACCGGCTGGGTTCTGATGGGCCTGATTCCCCTGATCTGGCCCCGGACGGCGGAGTGGCTGACGGCCATCCCCACCGTAGTGTTCTGCCTGCTGGCCGCGGCCGGGATTACTCTGTACCTTTTGGAACTGCGCTGCTTCTGCCGGCGCCCGATGGAAGGAGGCGTCTCCTATGCTCTCCGTTGAGCACGTCACGAAAACCTATGGGAAGTTCACCGCTTTGGAGGACATTTCCCTGACCTTCACTCCCGGCGTCTACGGTCTGCTGGCACCCAACGGGGCGGGCAAGACCACCCTCATCAAGATGCTCACCACCCTGCTGTTCCCCACCAAGGGACAGATCCTGTGGGAGGGAGAAGACATCCGGGCCTTGGGGGCGGAATACCGGGGCCTGCTGGGGTATCTCCCCCAGCAGTTCGGGTACTATCCCAGCTACACGCCCCGGCAATTCCTCCGGTATGCCGCCGCCCTCCAGTGCATCCCGAAGCGGGAGGCGGACGGCCGCATTGACCACCTGCTGGAGACAGTGGGACTTGGGGATGCTGCGGACAAAAAAATGAAGAAGTTCTCCGGCGGGATGCTCCAGCGGGTGGGCATCGCCGTAGCCATGCTGAACGACCCGAAGCTGCTGATCCTGGACGAGCCCACCGCCGGGCTGGACCCCCGGGAGCGGGTGCGGTTCCGCAATTTGATCCACACGCTGGCTGAGGATCGGATCGTGATTCTCTCCACCCACATCGTCTCAGACATTGAGACCATCGCCGGGCAAATCGTCATGTTCAAGGATCACCGCCTCTACTGCTGCGACAGCCCTGCCCGCATCTGCGCCCGGTTCCAGGGCAGGGTATTCCAGCTTCCTGCCGGGACGCCCCTGGCCCCGGGACAGTTCCTGCTCAGCGAAGGACAGGGGGCGGATGGCCCAGTGCTCCGGGTGCTCTGCGAGACGCCCCCTGTCAATGGAACGCCGGTAACGCCGGGGCTGGAGGATGCGTTTCTCGCCATCTACCGGGAGGAACAGACATGAATCTGGCGGTCTATGAGTGGCGGAAGCTCTTCCGCCTGCCCGCCCTGTGGGCCTTTCTGGCCCTGTGTCTGGCCTTTAACGGGCTGCTGATCGCCACGCTCTCCCCCTATGACCGGGCGTTCTTCAACGAGACTTCCCAAACGGCAAAGGCCTTGGGCCAGCGGGTTGATGAAGACTTTCTTGCCGGGCTGGACGCTATACCCGCCACAGAGAACCGGGATTTGCTGCGTCAATCTGTCACCGGGATGGAGGACATTTTCGAGACGTATGACACCGGGGAACTCTCGGATTTCTATGCCGGTGTGGTGGAGAAATCCCCTCTGGCAGTTACCTGGATGACCTGGAAATATGATCTGCTGGCGAGCCGGGTGGAGCACCTGGCCCAGACTGACGCGGCGCTGGATTTGTACGCCGGCCCGGCCACCTACGGCAGCCACCAGTTCCTCTTCGGCGCGCTGTTCCGGGCCATTCTCTGTGAGAGCGCCATTCTGGCCATGCTGGGGACGCTGTATCTGCTGGGCTACGAGGGGATGCACCACGCAGAGGGCCTGGCCTGCGCCTCCCGAACGGGACGGAAACTACGGCGGGTGAAGGTCCTGGCGGCTCTCCAGGCGTCGGCGGCGCTGTACGGCCTGCTGGCGTTCTGCACCCTGGTGCCCTACTTCCTGCTGTACGACTACAGCGGAATCTGGAATGCCAGCGTGTCCAGCCAGTTCAACTATTTCTCGGACATGCTGGTGGTCCGGCCCTTCCTCACCTGGGGGGACTTCACGGTGGGTCAGTACCTGGCCGCTGCCCTAGCCCTGGGCGCGGTGCTGACGGCGGTATTCTCCCTGCTGGCGTCGGTGTGCGGCACGCTGGTGCGAAGCCCCTATCTGGCGGCCCTGGCGCTGTGCCTGGTGTGCTTCGGCGGACTGGGACTGGTCTCCGTTCTGGGGGAGCTGGGCTGGTGGGCGGCCTATTTGATTGCCTGTTTCCAGCCGGTAACGGTCTGGCTCTCCTGCAGCGCCTGGTTCACGGAGCTGGGACTGAACGCCGTCCTCCCCTGGCAGGAGACCATCGCAAGCGGGCTGAACCTGCTGCTTTTGGGCGGCGGAGTCCTGTTGGCTCTCGGTTGGTTTGACAGAAAGGACGTGTCCTGATGGAACTTTTGAAATGGGAGCTGCGGAAGATCTGGCGGCCCGGCAACCTGGCGGCCATCCTGCTGCTGGGGGCGGTGTACTACTGGATGTTCCCACAGTTCTATATCGAGCACTTTTGCAACGGTCCCCAGTCGGAGGCCCAGTTCGATCTGGCCTCCGACTGGGTGGAGCGGTATGGCCCCACCCTGGAACCGGAAGAACGGGCAGAACTGGACGAGCAGATGGCAGAGGAGATCACGGCCTTTGACACACAGATCACCGCCATCCCGGAAGCTGCGGCAGCGGGGCTGACGGACTATAAATCTTTTCTCTCCTTTCGGGGGGACTACCTGAACGGCATACGCAACACTGATGGACAGGCAGATATGGATGTGGAGGCCCTGCTCTACCGGGTGTACGGCGGCACCAACTGGTACCGGATCGAGGCGCTGGCGGATACTCTGGAGACCTATGATACCCAGGAGGATCACCGCGCTCTGATTGTCTCCAACCGACAGCAATTGGCCCAGCCGGAGGCCATGGTCCGGCGGGAGGCGGAGCTGGCAAGCTCGGATATGACCCATTCCCTGCTGCCGTCCTCTGTGAAATACTCCACTCAGGAGTACGGCAAGGATCTGGCGGTATGGTGCGTACTCAGCATCGTGCTCCTGCTCTCCCCCACCCTGGTGCGGGACCGGCTGCGGAACACCCGGCCCATGCAGTGGGCCTCCCGGCAGGGGCGGTCCGTTTTGAACGTCCAGATGGGAGCTGCCCTGCTCTCTGCGCTGGTGCTGGCGGTGGTGAATATAACAGTCTATGTCATTCCGTTCCTGGCCCAGGGGCCCCTGCAATTTGCCGCCTGCGGCCTGGACGGCATCTGGGAGTGGGGCACTCCCTGGTTCGACTGGACCTACGGCACCTATCTGCTGGTGCTGGCGGGGCTGATTTTGGCCCTGTCCCTGGGGGCCGCCGGGCTGACGGCTTTTCTCTCCCAGTACAGCGGCAACTACATCGCCATGCTGCTGAAGGCCGTTCCCCTGTTCGTGGCGGTGGGGGCCGTGCTGGGCTCCTGGCTTCTGGATCGGCCCTTCACGTTCCGCCCCCTCTGGGACGGCTACGGCCCCTGGGTGCCCAAGGGTGCGGAGGCGGTGGCCGCTGCAGTCCTGCTGGCTTTGGGACTTGGCCTGTGTGCCCTGGCCTGCCGGCGGCAGCGAAAGAGGGAACTGCTGTGAATATAACACAAATTAATTTTTAACTATGTTCTGATTTTCAGTGAGGCCCTCCAGAAAATGAACCGGTCCCGTAAAAGCGGACAATAGACAAAAGGCCTCCTAATATAGGAGAATAAAACTACATTAGGGGGCCTTACTATGTCTGGGAAAAACGAGCTGTTACGGGATTTTCTGTGCTCCACAGGAAGGGAGTGAGGCCAAGGGCAAAATACGCGGTGTTCTACTGACACCGAAACGAATATCCGATATCCCTTATGTATCGCTTTTTTCAAGTATCTCGAAGCGGATCCTGTGATTTCGTCCATCGTCTGGGCAGACCGAAGAAAGACGCGGCCCTTACAGAAATCATCGCGGAACAGAGGGCGCGAAGCTTTCGTACATATGGCTGCCGCAGGATGTGGCTGGAGCTGAAAAAGCGAGGCAACTACGTCAAGACGTGGAAACTGTTATGACAATGTTGTGGCGGAGAATTTCTTTTCCATCCTCAAAACAGAGTGTATTTACCGCCATAAACCGGCCGCATTCCGCAAGGTCAATGGGATGAATAATCGCTATATCGATTTTTACAACCACAAGCGCATTCAGCTAAAAACTGGAGTGGCGCCGCTCACGCTGCACCACTCCGCTTAAAACTTTTGATTTTCCTACATGGACACCTCTTGGTGCTGTCCGCACAGTTTGGGGCGGCTTTGATGTGGATGTAGGCCTTTTTTGGTGTCCTTGCTGGTCAGCAGCTTTACTCACGCCGGCGGAGCTGAACAGAGCGCCTCCCACCAAGCAGGCCGGTCTGACGTAATACTTCATCATAGGTTCCTTGGCCCCCCCCCCCCAGAACACTGAGGGAGGAGTCCCGCAGAGCTCTGCCGCCCGTTCCATCCGCCGCTGCCGCAGCCAGGCGTGGACCGGCAGGCCGTACAGACGGCGGCAGAATCTCTTGGTCCTGCCGGGTTGACGTCTCTTCCAGAACTGATAAATTCGTCCTCGACTATCTGTCTCTTGCAGTTTGGCCTCTTTACCATGGCTGAAAATAGCGATTGCAGTCCTCTTGGGCCTGCTTCAGCGCTTCTTCTGGGGAACATACCCCCAAAACTGCCTGCTGGACATGGGCCGCCAGAATGGTCTCTAGTTGCAGCTCGCTGAAGTTCTGGTAGTAAGTGCTGTTGCTGCGGCGCTGCGCTGTGGGAAAGCTCTTTCGCGCAGTGGAGAGCCAGGGGTATTGCTCGCTGATATCGCGGTTGCTGTATGCGGAACGGCAGGGAGACAGGCCGCCCAACATCGTGAAGACCGGTGCCACCAAGTCCGCATACAGCCACTCCAAAAACTTGCAGGCGGCCGCAGGGCAGGTGCAGCTCTGGGTGATCCCGATCACGCCGCCGCCCAAAAGCGGCTTTCCGCCAGGGACGGGGGCAAAGCCCAGCTTACCAGCAATTCGGGACATCTGAGAGTTCAGAATGTGGGAGGCATAGTTGATAAACACCACCGTCATGGCGGCCGTTCCATCGGCAAAGCCCTCCAGAGCATTCTTCCAGAAATCATAGATCGTCCGGTCCGAATAAGAATATGTCTCCCGGTAGTTTTCCAGCGCACGCAGCGCCTCCGGCGTATCCAGGGTGATCCGGCCCTGACTATCCAGGAGACGTCCGTTCTCCGCAAAAAGGCGGGGCATGAATTCGCTGGGGCTTACGACAACATTGCCGATGGCTACCGTTGAACCGTACTGTGTGGGGGAGGCGGCATTGCAGCCTCTGGTAAAGAAAGACGCGACGCGGTTATAGTCGCGGAAGGTCTTGGGGACAGCAAGCTCTTCCCGGAAGTCCTCATAATACATCCGCTTATATGTGGGGTCGGTGAACAGATCCCGCCGGTAAAACAGCAGTTGGATGCTGGGATCATAGGGAACACAGCAGCGGTTGCCGTGGGCGGTGGTAAAATGCTGCCCCAGCTCCGGAATGGCTTTAGCCAGCAGCCCGTCCCAATCAAAGGGGATCTGGGCAAGGGGACGGTATACCTCCTCTCCAAGCTCATCCAGCCAGGCTACATCCATGCGGATCAAATCATACTGGCTGCGGGCGGGAGACTGGACCACCCGGTAGACATCCCGCAGAGAGGGCAGGACCGTCAGCTCCAGGTGGATGCCGGCGGTTTTCTCGAGATGCGGCGCCAGCCTGGCCAAAGCGGTGGTCGAGGGGGAGGCCATGGTCAGTATTCGTAAAGTTTGAGAATGCAGATGGCCCGGCACCATCTGCGCAGTGCGGAATCCGTCATTTTCCATACGGAGCTTTCCGGGCAGGGCTTTCCCCTGCTCCAGGCGGGCCAGCAGCTGTTTCACAATCCGGTGGGCAAGTTGCTTGTAGTCCAATTCATAAACTGAGGTCTCCGGATCCGTCACAGCGGCCTTTGTGGCCAGCGTAACAAAACGAGGCAGCGGCGCCTGACTGGAGTAGGCGCAGGCTGCCCGGACGGCATCCTCTCTGCGGCGATCCGAGCATATCATATAATCATACGCCTGGCCGCCGTCAAAAAACGCAAAGGCCCGCAGGCCGATCTGATAATTGCGGCAGTCCAGAAAGTTGACGGCTTCCTTATCCTGGCAGTGCGTACGGACACCCCTGATAAACAGAGCAGCATCCGGCAGCTCCGCGGCCTCTGTAAAGACGCCGATTCGGGCAGCACCTTGAGAGCAGACATAGTCCGCAATCTCCCGGCCAGCCCGCTCAGGATCAAAACCTGCGTACATCACATCCGGCTGTTCCGGACCTTCCCGCTGCAAAAAAACCAGCGGCAGGTCCGGAGCTTCGGCCCGGTAGTGGGACAATGCATCCGTCAGGCAGGTACTGGTAATGATCGCGCTGAAACGGGCGTTCAATGCTTCCGTCAGCAGGGACAGTTCTCTGCTCTCCATAGAACGGGTGGAATAGAGCTGTACAGAATATCCTCTCTGTGAAAACTCGCTTTGAAAGACCTCATACATAGCCGCCCAGTGGGTGTACTCGATCCCCGGAAGCATAACCGCGATTGCCCGGTCCTTTCCCAGCCGCAGACTTTGGGCCTTGGCATTGACCTTATAGCCCAGCTTTTCCGCCGCCTGCCAGACCAAACGAATCTTTTCTACACTGACATTTCCGCGGCCGTTGATGACATTGGATACGGTTCCGTGGGAGACACCGGCCTCCCTTGCAATATCTTTGATAGTAGGCATCCCGGCGCCTCCTTCCGCTGACCTGTTTTTATTGTACTATGTGAGTTTGTTCCTGGCAAGAGCACTTCTCGCCAAAAAGAAATAGTAAAATTGAACAGAATAAGGACTTATATTCTATATGTTTTGTAAGAAACATGTAAATAGTACTGAAAAAATCCAAAAAAGAAATTGACACGTTCCAATTTTGGTGGTACGGTAACAATAGAAACTCGCAATTCTCAGCTTCGATTTTTCAATTTTGGATGAAAAGGAGATGTCATTGATGAAGAAGTTTCTCAGCCTAGCACTTTCTGTTTTGATGCTTCTGTCGCTGCTGGCCGGGTGCGGCGGTGGTTCCTCCACAGACGACGGCGCCCAGCAGGACGGAGGCAGCGAGACGGCGGAGACCGGTGGAAAACTGGTCGTGTACTCCGCGCTGAACGAGGACAACACCATTGCGATGGCGGAGCAGTTTGAAAAGGACACCGGCATTGAGGTTGAGTACATCTCCCTGGGCGGCGGCGACGCTGTGGCCCGCGTCCAGGCGGAAATGAGCAACCCACAGGCGGATTTCCTGGTGGGCGGCTCCGTGGACCTGTACGGCTCCCTGGCGGAGGCTGGGGCGCTGCTGGAATACGACTCCCCCAACAACGATGACCTGGATGCGCGCTTCAATGACCCCAATCATCTCTGGCAGGGCTGGTACATGGGCGTTTTGAGCATCATCATCAACGAGGAGCGATTCCAGGAGGAACTGGCCTCTCAGGGCTTGGCCGAGCCCGCCACCTGGGACGATCTGCTGGATCCGGCCTATGACGATGTGTTTGTCTGGGCCAATCCAACCACTGCCGGCGGCGCCTACATCGCCACCGCCTGCCAGATTTTCCGCCTGGGTGAAGACGCCGCCTGGGATTACCTGAAGGCGCTGGACCAGAACGTCCACCACTATTATCAGGGCGCCGGGGACGTCATCAGCCCCGTGGCAACCGGCGAGTTCATCGCCTCCATCGCCTGGGCCCACGACAGCTTCAAGACCCAGCAGGAGGGCTACCCCCTCAAGCTCATCATTCCGGAGCAGACTGCCTATGAGATTGGCGGCGCGGCCATCATCAACGGCGGCCCCAACACAGAGAACGCCAAGGTCTTCATGGACTGGCTGCTGACCAAGGAGGCCCAGGAGCTGAATGTGGAGTCCTCCTACCGCTATCCCGTCCGCACAGACGTGGCTGCACCCGAGGGCCTGCCGGCGCTGGAGGATGTGGATCTGGTGGACTACGACCGGGACCAGGCCACCGCGATGCGGGAGTCCGTCCTGGAAAAGTTTGAGGCGGAAATCATGGCAAACCGCACCTAACCGGTAGCAGGAAAGTGCCTGCCTGCAAGAGCAGGCAGGCACTTTTGCAATTTACAATTACGGAGCTGGAAGGAGGAGTCCCTATGGTCGCGGGCACGTCCGCACGGGAATCCGTCAAAGAAATGAAGCGGTTGAAAAATGAACCGCTCCTGCTGCTGGTCATCATCGCCATTATCCTGTTTGTGGGAATATTTGTGATCTATCCAGTGGTCAAGGTCATCCTGTTCCCCGATGGGGGGACCTATCTGGAGCTGTTCAACCGGCCCCGCTGGCTCACCGCCATCAAAAACAGCCTGTTCATGACCCTGGTCTCCACCATCTCCTGCACGGCGGTGGCATTCCTGTTCGCCTATGTCATCGCCCGCCTGGATGTGCCCTGCAAAGGGCTGTTCCGATTTATTACACTGCTGCCCATTGTCTCTCCGCCCTTTATCGTGGCGCTGAGCTATATCCTGCTCTTCGGCGTCCAGGGGATCATCACAAAAGGCCTGCTGGGCCTCCATGTGGATATCTATGGCCGCCTGGGACTGTGGATCGTTCAGACTGTCACTTTCTTCCCCTACGCCTACTCGGTGATCTACGGCGTGATGAAGGGCATCTCCACCAATCTGGAGTATGCAGCCTACAACATGGGTGCGACCCGGTGGCAGGTGTTCCGGGATGTGTTCTGGCCCCTGTGCCGCCCCGGCGTGGCCGGCGGCGCCCTCATCGCGGCCATCAACGTCCTGACGGATTTCGGCAACCCCATCATGATCGGCGGCGATCTGGCCCTGCTGCCCACGGAGGCGTATATGCAGATCAACGGCTGGTACGACATGAGTACAGCTTCCGTCCTGGCGGTGGCACTGCTGATCCCGGCCGTGGCGCTGTTCCTGGTGAACCGCTTCTGGGTGGGCAGGCGGTCCTATGTTACCATTACCGGCAAGGAGATTTCGCTAAATCCCTTTCCGGTCCCCAAGTGGGTGAAGTGGACCCTGTTCACGCTGACCATGCTGATCTCCCTGTTCGTCCTTCTGGTGTACGGCACCCTTTTCTACGGGGCCTTCACCAAGACCTGGGGATATGACTGGTCCTTCACCTGGGAGAACCTGCAGTACGTGTTCCTGAAAGGGGAACAGATCTGGAACTCCATCAAATACGGCCTCCTGGCGTCTTTAGGCGCTGCGTTGCTGGCCATGGTCCTGGCCTACATCGTACAGAAGAAGCAGGTGGGCCTCAACAAGTTTCTGGACTTCCTGGCCATCCTGCCCGGTGCCATTCCCGGTATGTTTCTGGGCATCGGATTTGTGCTGGCGTTCAACGGCGGCTGGCTGTCCCTGACGGGGACGGGCGCCATCATGGTGCTGGCGCTGCTGTTCTGGAATCTGCCCACCTGTTACAGTGCGGCAACAGCAGGCCTGCAGCAGATCGGCGCCTCGGTGGAGGACGCGGCCCTGAATCTGGGGGCCAACAGCTTCCGCTCTTTCAAGGATGTCATCATTCCGCTGCTGAAGGCGCCGTTTCTCTCGGGCTTCGTGCTGTCCTTCCTGCGGTCGGTTACCTGCCTCAGCGTGGTGATCTTCCTCTACGCGCCCTCCACCACCGTGGGCACCATCTCTGTGATGGTCCTCGTGCAGAGCGGACAGTGGGGCGAGGCGGCGGCGTTTACTGTGGTGCTCATCACCATCGCGTTTACCGTGCTGCGGCTGGCCCAGTGGATCCTGGGCCGCCAGGGCATCAAGCTGGAACTGTAAAGGGAGGCGGAACGTATGGATGCTTATATTGAATTTCGGAACGTCGTCAAGAAGTTCGACGACTTTGTGGCCCTGGACCATGTGTCCTTACAGATCCCAAAGGGGGCGTTCGTGACGCTGCTGGGCCCCTCCGGCTGCGGCAAGACCACCCTGATGCGCCAGCTGGCGGGGTTTTCCGAGCCGGAGGAGGGCGACGTCCTGGTGGACGGCAAGCGGATGAACGGCCTGCCGCCGTTCAAGCGCAACACGCCGCTGGTGTTCCAGGAGTATGCGCTGTTTCCCCACATGACGGTGTATGAGAACATCTCCTACGGCCTGAAGCTGAAAAAGGCGCCCAAGGAGGAAAAGGACCGCAAGGTGGCGGAGATGCTGGAGATGTTCAACCTCCAGGGACTGGATGGGCGGTTCCCGAAGCAGCTCTCCGGCGGCCAGCAGCAGCGGGTGGCCTTTGCCCGGGCGCTGGTGATGGGGCAGGAGATCCTGCTGCTGGATGAGCCCCTCAGCAACCTGGACGCCAAGCTCCGGGTGGAGGTGCGGACGGAGCTGCGGCAGATCCAGCAGAAGTTCGGGATCACCACCATGTACGTCACCCACGATCAGGACGAAGCCTTGTCCATGTCAGATATCATCGCCGTGATGCGCAGGGGCCGCATCGAGCAGATCGGCAGCCCCTGGGAAATCTACTTCCGCCCCGCCACCCGCTTTGTGGCGGACTTCGTCGGCACGGTGAACTTCCTGGAGGGTACGGCCCATCGGGAGGCAGACGGCAGCCTGTCCGTGGACCACAGGGGTATGCGCCTCCGGGTGGATGAGGACACGGACCTTCAGGGTGGCGAGCCGGTGACTCTGGTGGTCCGCCCGGAGGGTATCAGCCTGATGGGGCTGGAAGAGACTGTCCCGGAGGGCACGGCGCTGCGCGGCACCATTGAAAATTACAGCTTCCTGGGTCGTATGATCCGCTACTGGGTGCGGGTAGGGGAGGAGGTCTTTGTCATCGATGACGCCAATGTGGACCTCACCGGCGCCCGGACAGGGGATGTGCAGCTTCGTTTGGATACTCGCAAGCTCCACGTGCTGAAAGGCGGTGGTGCGGATGCTGCTGGTTGACTTTATCAATGTGGGCTATGGCGACGCGATCCTGCTGCGGGAGACGGAGACACCCTTCGCCATGCTGGTGGACTGCGGGGACGCCCACATCGGGCGCTCCCGACCGGACGGACGGCGGATCACTGCAGCGGACTACCTGCGCCGGGAGGGGATCCGGGAGCTGGACCTGCTGGTGCTGACCCACCTCCACTTGGACCACGCCGGCGGACTGACTCATTTGCTGCCGGGAGTCCGGGTGCGGGAATTCTGGACCAACTACCTCCCGCCGGAGGAGATGTGGGGTCACACACTCCCGGCAGTGCCGGGAGCTCCAGCCGGCGCCCGGTGTCTGATGACCTCTATGGGGATTTATGTAAAAGCCCTGGCCCATCTGCGAAGCCAGAAGACGGAGATCCGGCTGATCCGGACGCCCTGTGATTGCCGGCGGCTGACGGAGACATTGTCTGCCGGTGTTTTTTTGGAGGATGAAGAACTCCGGCTGCGGCAGGCTTCCATCTGGGACGCCGTCCTTTCTGGCGCGGGCAGCAGCGGGGACCTGGAGGCGCTTGACGGCTTTATCAACAACACCAGTATCCGCCTGCGGCTATCCTATGCCGGGCAGGAGATTGAGCTGCCGGGGGATGTGTATGCCTCCTGCTGGGAGCGGCACCAGCTCCCGCCCTGCACCCTCATAAAGCTGCCCCACCATGGGCACGGGGACGCCTTGACATCCCGACTTCTGGAGATGCTGCGGCCACGGTACGCCGTTATCTCGGTCTCGGATGATCGGACAGATGACTGCCCCAGCAAAAAAATTATTCAGCTTTTGTCGCAGTTTGGCGTTGAATGCTTTTTTACGGATGCAGTACCGTGTCAGTATGCTCCGGATCAGCCTCATGTTGCCATACGTTTTCGGATTGAAAAGGGAGTTCTTATGGTATCGGACGTGTAAAAAGATGTGGGGGGAGGGAACCGCTCTGAACACTGGACCCCAACGATTTATCAGGATGTGAACGACTCCTGCCTGACGCACGCCGATATTCCCGCCGGGTTGGATTACAATGGGGACTGGCGCGGAGACAACAAGTGAGAGAATCTCAAAAATTATTCCCGGATTCCTTCTGCATATTGTTCTATATGAGAGACTTTGTTCCACTATTTTATGGAATACGACGTTTATTACCCGCGGGACATACCGAGGGCATCTTGACAGTATTTCCCGTATCCAAGGCGGTTGTAACCTGGACGGATCAGCCCATCTCCACCGATGGGGTACAGGTTTCCGCCATCATCGCGTGTCAATGCATGAGCCGGAAGCGGCTTACGTGCAGACTGCAGGGCATTCGGGCAGAAATGCGATTGCGGCTTCGAGAAAAGGGCAGGCGCTTCGGCGCCTGTCACTTTCCTAAAATTAGGAATGCGCACAAAAAATCAGGATATGTACGTGGAAGGAGTCCCGTTCTGCCCGTCGTGGCGGGATAGAATGCTGCTTCCGGCCTGACGCCTGCTGTCATACGCTTTCTGCTTTTTTGCGTCACAGTTGGCAGACGCGATACCGCCCGGAGGAGACTCTGCGCTCTTGTACCGGGACGTTTTTTGCCTTTTACGGGGCCATGTAAAACAAGCCCAAATTGGTCTGGCAGACCCAACCTGGCTTTATAGCTGTTTGAAACAGCATCGGCTCATAGATGGAAATCTCAGGCTTATCTCTGCCGCACCTTGAGCAGTGGGCATTTTCTTGGGCAATAGTCCTGCGGCTTCGCCGACAGGCATTGCCCCTTTTTCTCTGCTTTTTCAAAGTGGACACAGGCTACCGCCTGGTATTGCATTCCGCTTCTCTCCCGGCTGATTTCCAAAGAAATCAGCCGGGTTTCCTGCGCCTTCAAAGAATTAGATGGTATCTGGAAGAATTTTTGCGTGGTTTTGCCGTATTCTGAGCTGCTGTGATAAGCATTTGTTGGCTTCATAGCCGAGACGATGATCTGGTGAATGCTTCGCGCTGTCTTAGGGCTCAAGCCCTTGAATGGTCTCTTGCTCCGGTTCCAGTCCACCCGGCCCTTTTCCGTGTCGCTTACACCTTTTACAGCAACATAACAGATGGCACCGCGGTGTCATTCTCAAACTACTTGTTTTAATGTGACAGAAAAATATTATGTTAAGAAGTATAACGGCTGAGGAGCGGGTTTATCACTCCGCGGCCTGAGTAGGCGTATAAGTCTCCCCATATACAATAGCATTGTTTTACCGGACGGTTCATCATGCCCTTGGGCACTTTTTTAAGTGTGATTTACGAAAGAAGCTTGTATTCTGGTGCGTTTGCAAGGTACCGTCTGATAAGTGAGGTATATATGCACATGGGCATGGACATCCGGCGTGAGCCCGGCAGAGAAGTGCTCCCGGCATCTTGAGCGTCGCCCCGATAGCTCTCTCCCCACGAACCGGGACGATGGAGGGGCCTGTCCGTGCGGCGGTTTGCATATACGCCGACAGCCGGAAAATCCGCAAAAATGATTCAGCACCTTTTCTTTTCGACAAAATACGATATAATAAAGAAAAACGCCTGTTCCACAGCCGGGACGCTGCCTCTCCGTTTGCATGGAATGGATTCGGTGGGATTTGCCGGCGGGAGCTGTTTGAAATTCAGAACACTGCGTATGGGGAGGAGACTCATGATTTCGCTGTTTCTTGTTGAGGATGAGCGGATTGCCCGGGAGAGTATCCGAGACAATGTTCCTTGGCAGGAACACGATATCCTGTTCCTGGGGGATGCGCCGGATGGAGAAGTCGCTCTGCCGCAGCTCCTGGAAAAACGGCCGGATATTCTGCTGACGGACATCAAGATGCCGTTTATGGACGGCCTGGAGCTGGCCCGGATCGTGCGGAAGGAGCTGCCGGATACCCGCATCATCATCCTCAGCGGACACAATGAATTTGAATATGCCAGAAAGGCCATCACCCTGGGCGTAAATGACTATCTGCTCAAGCCTGTCTCCAGCAGGGATATTCTGGAAGCCGTGGACCGCAGCAAGGCGCAGATTTTGGAATGCCGCGCACGGCGGATTGAGCGGCAGAGCCATAGCATCACACAGCGGGAGCTCTTTTTCAGCAATCTGTACAGCGGCATCCTGATGGGACCGGCGCAGATGCTCCAGCGTGCGGCGCAGCTCGGGATCTCTTTGGCTGCAGGAGCCTACCAGATCATCCTGACGGAGCTGGACGGTGTGATACCGGATCGGGAGGCGCTGCGGGACAAGCTGTATGCCGCGCCAATGGCATACGGCTCCGGCTTTGATGGGGAGCGGGCCACGTTCCTGCTGCTGGCGGAAGACGCAGCCGGACTTCCCCCAAAATTGCGGGAGTTCTCTGCATGGCTGGAGGCGCTGGCCGGGCAGGAGGGACTGAGCGTGCATCTGCTGCCTGGAAAACAGGCGGCCCGGCTCAGCGACCTGCCGAAAGCATACCATCTGCTGACGATTCAGAAAAAGCAGCGGGAGTCCGCAGACAGCAAGACGCTGTCCCACTCCACCTCCTTCCAGCGGGACACCCTGCTGGACTTTTTGCGGACTGGGAAGCCGTCTGCACTTCCGTCATTTTGGGCCCACTACCGGCCGACCATCGAGTCCGGGTATTCCTCCTTTGTCTATCGCTGCTATCTCTATACAGAGCTTTTCTTTGTGGTCCATGAGTTCTGCCAGGAAAACCGGATCCCCCTTCCGGAATCCCTGCGCCAGGAGGATCTGCTGGAAAAGCGTATTCTGCTGACGAATTCCGTAGATGATTTCCTGACGCTGGCTTGCCAGCTCTGCGAAGAGGTGATGGAGGTCCGCCCCGGGGGCAGCCGGCACACGCCCTCCGCAGAGCAAGCCAGAGCGTATATCGACCGCCACTATATGGACCCGGAGCTGTCCCTCTCCTCGGTTGCGAATGCAGTGTCTGTAAGCCCCAACCACCTCAGCACGCTTTTCAAATCCAAAATTGGCGTCGGGTTCAGTGAATATCTGACGGAGGTCCGAATTCGCCAGGCCAAACGCCTGCTGATTACCAGCGATCTGCGGGTCAGTGAGGTCGGAGAACGGGTGGGGTATCAGAATATGGAGTATTTCAGCATGCTGTTCAAGAAAAACACCGGGCAGACGCCCAGCCAGTACCGCCGCTCCCACACGCTATGAGACGGATGAGTCGTGCAGCCGGCGCCCTGAAAACCGCCCTGGGCCGCCGTGGGAGCATACGGAGCAAGATCCTGGCGGGGTTTACGGTCATCCTGGTGGGGATGTTGAGTATCAACCTGCTGGTTATCGGCCTGTCCCACCACTTTTTGGGAGAATACCATATCCTGGCGGAGCGGGTCATTTCCGCAAACAAGCTGATCCCCACTGTCCGGGATGACGTGAGCCTGGACGCCTATTATCTGGTGGCGGGGCGCCGCACCCTGGAGACGACCCAGCTCTTCCACCACATGGAGGAAATTCGCCAGGGGCTGTATCTGCTGAAGCAGGAGAACAATTCTGAAAACGGCCGGATCCAGCTGCAGATTGCCACGCGCACCTTCGGCACCCTGCAGCGGTACTGTCAGAAGCTGGGGCAGGAGATTGATGCGGACGTGTCCCTGGAACTGCAGAATGTGACGCTGGAGCAGATTCGGGATGTCTCCGCCCTGGTGTACAACCAGATTGAGGAATACATTTATCTGGAGCTGCTCTGGGGGGAGTCCATTGATCAGATGCTCCAGACCGGATTTCAGCTGCTGCTGCTGGGGGATCTGGCGGCGGTGGTGCTGATGGTGGCGGTTCTGGCATTTTTGCTGATGCGCATCAACCGGACCATCAACGACCCCATCCAGGCGCTGGTGGAAAACACCCGGCGGCTGGCGGAGGGCGACTTTGATGCCCTGATGGAAGATGCCGGGGAGAATGAGGTCACCATCCTCAACAAGAGCTTCAACCGTATGGCGGCAAAACTCCAGCGCCTGATGGAAAAAGTGGAGGAGGACACCCGCACCCAGGAGCAGCTGGAGCTGCGGCTGCTTCAGGAACAGATCAATCCCCACTTTCTCTACAACACGCTGGAGATCATCGTCTGGCTGGCGGAGTCCGGGGACAAGGAGCAGGTCATTCAGGTGGTCCAGTCCCTCTCCCGGTTTTTCCGGGTGGTCCTCAGCAAAGGCCGCGCAGTGGTGTCCCTTCAGGAGGAGCTGTCCTGCATCCAAAGCTATCTCTATATTCAGAAAGTGCGCTATGCCGATATCCTGAACTATGAGATCCAGGCGGAGCCCGAAGCCTTGGACTGCCGGATCCAAAAGCTGAGCCTGCAGCCCCTTGTGGAAAACGCGCTGTACCACGGCATTGAAAAGAAGCGGGGGGGCGGCACCATCCGCGTCTGCGCCGATGTGAAGGACGGTTGCCTGGTGGTTCAGGTGGCAGATGACGGCTGCGGCATGACGCCTGAGAAATTGGAGGAAGTGCAACGGGAGGTGGCCGGAGATCTCGGCCAGATTTCCGAGGGCGGGTTTGGGCTGCCCAATATTCAAAAGCGCATTCAGCTGGCCTATGGAGCAGATTACGGCATTCACGTGAGTTCTCGGCTGGGCTGCGGGACTCGGGTCACACTGCAGATTCCGGCAAAATCGTAAAAAAGCTGAGAAGCAGCAGAAAAAAGCAAAAGTCCGGCTTTCCGGCCGGACTTTTTTCTGTAAAATTCAAATAAAAACCCGTTGGAGCGCCTCTTTTCAAAGGTGGAGGCGTCTTGTATATTATTTAACACAGGGCGCGAGACCGCCCATTCGGAAGATGAAGAAAGCGAGAAAGGATTGAAAGGTATGAAACTGAAGAAATGGTTGACCGGCGTTTTGGCCGCTGCGATGGCCCTGTCTCTGGCCGCCTGCAGTGATGGAGGCGCGGAAAGCGCCGATGCCGGCAGTGAGGACAGCATCACCCTTGGATTTGCCCAGGTCGGTTCTGAGAGCGAGTGGCGCACTGCCAACACCGACAACATCAAGGCTGCCGCGGAGGCCGCCGGCGTGACCCTCCAGTTCTCCGACGCACAGCAGAAGCAGGAGAACCAGATCAAGGCCATCCGCTCCTTCATCGCATCTGACGTGGATGTGATCTCCTTCTGCCCCATCGTGGAGACCGGCTGGGATACGGTCCTGCAGGAGGCCAAGGACGCCGGGATCCCGGTGGTCCTGGTGGACCGCGGCGTGACTGCGGACCCCTCTCTGTATGTGACCCACATCTTTGCCGACGCCCTGAAGGAGGGTGCCAATGCCTTCAATTGGGTTGACGAGTATATGACTGCTGAGGGCAAGACTCCCCGTGCCGGCGGCGATCAGTTCCAGGTGGCGATTCTGGAGGGCACGGTCGGCTCCTCCGTGGCCGCCGACCGCCTGCAGGGATTCACCGATGCCATGGCCGAATCCCCCAACAGCGGCAAGTACAACGTCATCTGTTCCCAGACCGGTGAGTACACCCGTGCCAAGGGCATGGAGGTCATGGAGTCCTTCCTGAAGTCCGACGGGGACAAGATCGATATTCTCTTCTCCTGCAACGGCGATATGGCTCTGGGCGCTATTCAGGCCATTGAGGCTGCCGGACTGAAGCCCGGTGAGGACATCGTCATCGTCTCCATCGACGCCGCCAAGGGCGAGTTCAACGCTATGATCGAGGGCAAGATGAACTGCGCCGTGGAGCACACCCCCAACTTCGGCGAGACCCTGATGGAAACCGCCAAGAAGATTGTGGCCGGCGAAGAAGTACCCGCCACCATTGAGCTGGAAGAGGGGATCTTCCCCGCTGACATTGCCGAGCAGGAGCTGCCCAACCGCACCTATTGACCGGCTTTCGCCAACCGTTCCATGATCCCGCGGGCGGGGGATGTCCTCCCCGCCCGCGGACTGTTTTGCCCTGGCTCCCCAGGGCCTCCGGCGGGATGCCAGACCCGCCGAATCCAAGACAAAGGATGTGATGACCTGTGGCAGAAGAAGCCCTGTTGACAATGCGGGGAATCTGTAAATACTTCCCCGGCGTCCGCGCGCTGGAGAATGTGGATTTCACCCTGCACTCCGGTGAAGTCCACGCGCTGGTCGGCGAAAACGGCGCGGGAAAATCCACCCTGATTAAGGTCCTGACCGGCGTCCACGCAAAGGACGGCGGCAAGATCGCCATGGAGGGCAGGCCCATTTCCCCCTCCAGCCCGCTGGAGGCCATGAAGTGCGGCATTTCCACCGTGTATCAGGAGGTCAACCTGTGCCCCAATCTGAGCGTGGCGGAGAACATCTTTATCGGCCGTGAGCCAAAAAAGGCGGGCGGCATCGACTGGAAGACCATCAACCGCCGGGCCGCGGAGCTGCTGACTACGCTGAATCTGAACATTGACGTGACAAAGACGCTGGGGAGCTACTCGGTGGCCGTCCAGCAGATGATTGCCATTGCCCGTGCGGTGGATGTGGACGCAAAGGTGCTGATCCTGGACGAGCCCACCTCCTCCCTGGATGAGGAGGAGACCCAGCGCCTGTTCGCAGTGGTGCGCAAGCTGAAGGCCCAGGGCCTGGGGGTCATCTTTGTCTCCCACTTCCTGGATCAGATCTATGAGCTCTGCGACCGGATCACGGTGCTGCGCAACGGTGAGCTGGTGGGCGCCTATGCCGTGGCGGAGCTGCCCCGGGTGGAGCTGATCTCCAAGATGATCGGCAAGGAGCTGGGGGATATTCAGAGCATGGGCAAAAACACCGCCCTGTGCGGGGACGAGGTGCTGATCGAGGCCGACGGACTCTCCGCGTTCGGCCGTATCCAGGATTTTGACCTGCAGATCCACAGGGGCGAAGTCGTGGGCTTTGCCGGCCTGTTGGGCTCAGGCCGCACGGAAACGGCAGAGCTTCTGGCCGGCGTGGCCAAGCCCGAACAGGGCGCACTGCGGATGAACGGCCGGGAAGTCCATTTCAACTCCCCCCTGGACGCCATGCACCACAAGATCGCCTTTTGCCCGGAGGACCGGAAGATCCAGGGCATCATCGGGGACCTCTCCGTCCGGGAGAACATCATCATCGGCCTTCAGGCCAAAAAGGGCATGTGGAACCACATCCCCCTGAAGGAGCAGGAGCGGATCGCCGACGAGTACATCAAGCTGCTGCAGATCAAGGTCTCCTCTCCGGAGCAGCTGATCCGCAACCTCTCCGGCGGCAACCAGCAGAAGGCCATCATCGCCCGCTGGCTGGTGACGCAGCCGGATCTGCTGATCCTGGATGAGCCCACCCGCGGCATCGACATCGGCACCAAGACGGAGATCCAGAAAATGGTGATCCAGCTGGCCCGGGAGCAGCACATGTCCATCATCTTCATCTCCAGCGAGATTGACGAGATGACCCGCACCTGCACACGCCTGGCAGTCCTGCGGGACCGGCGGAAGGTGGCGGAACTGACCGGCGACGACATCAACTCCGACCGGGTGATGGCAGCCATTGCAGGAGGTGCCTAAATGATGGGAAAAGTGAAAAAGGTGACGTCCAACCACCTGTTTCTGCCGCTGTTTGCCCTGGCTCTGCTGCTGGTGTTCAACGCGTTTGCCACCCCCGGCTTTTTTGCCATTGAGTTCCAGAACGGCCAGTTTTACGGGCGCATTATTGACATTCTCAACCGGGCTTCGATCCTGGTGATCTTGTCTATGGGCATGACCTTCGTCATCGCCACCGGGGGCATCGACATCTCCCAAGGCTCTGTCATCGCCATCTCCGGCGCCATCTGCTGCTCCCTGATCGGCGGAGCAGGGGACGGCACCGCCAATATGCCGCTGCTGCCGGCCTGTCTGATCGCCGTGCTGGTCTGCGCCCTGTGCGGCGTGTGGAACGGCTTCCTGGTCTCCAAGCTGAAGATCCAGCCCATGGTGGCCACACTGATCCTGCTGACCGCCGGACGAGGCATCGCCATGCTGATTACCAAGGGGCAGAATGTCACCGTGTACTATGAGCCCTTCACCTACATCGGCACCACCATTCCCGGCAGCCCCCTGCCTACCACCATCTTCATTGCCGCCCTCATGGTGCTGTTTGTGGTTCTGATCCAGAAAAAGACGTCTGTGGGACTGTTCGTCCAGGCGGTGGGCATCAATGCCAACGCCGCCCGGCGCACGGGCCTCAAGGTCTCCTCCATCATCTTTATGGTGTACGTCTTCTCCGGCATCTGCGCCGGCATTGCCGGACTGATGGAATCCTCCATGATCGCGGCGGCGGACCCCAACAACGCCGGCCTCAACATGGAGATGGACGCCATCTTGTCCGTGGCCCTGGGCGGAACGCTTCTCAGCGGCGGCAAATTCTACATCGGCGGCTCCATCATCGGCGCCATCACCATCCAGACGATGACCACCACGCTGTACGCGCTGGGCGTCTCCTCGGAGCAGCTGCCGGTATACAAGGCCCTTGTGGTCATTTTGATCTGCCTCCTCCAGTCCGAAAAATTCAAGGGTGTTCTGGAGAAGCGCACAGCAGAAAAGGCGGTGAAGCAGAGATGAAGCAGAAGAGCAGCCTGAAAGACCGCCTGGTCGGTTCCCGGTATTTTTCCTTCGGCATCACCCTGAGCCTGTTCGTGCTGCTGTATGTGGTCGGCATGATGAACTACCGGGGCTTCATGAAGCCCCAGGTGTTCTGCAACCTGCTGATCGACAATGCGGCCCTGATCATTGCCACCATCGGCATCACCTTTGTCCTGCTGATCGGCGGGATTGACATCTCCATCGGCTCTGTGGTGGCGCTGACCTGTATGTCGTCGGCGCAGATGCTGCAGAACACGGGCCTGCCCGCGCCCGCCGTCATCCTGATCGTGCTGGCCATGGGGGCTGTGTTCGGCCTGGTCCAGGGCTGGCTGATTACGGAATTCAACATGCAGCCCTTCATTGTCACGCTGGCGGGGCAGTTCTTCGCCCGCGGCATGACGGCGATCATCTCCCGGGAGACGATTGTTATTGACAATCCCGTGTACACCTCGCTGGCGTCCGCGCGGATCTATGTCCTGCCCGGCGGATTCATCTCCGTGGGCGTGGTGATCGCGCTGGTGACGCTGGTTGCGGCCACATTGGTGCTGAAGTTCACCCGATTCGGCCGGAACATCTACGCGCTGGGCGGAAATGAGATGTCTGCGCAGCTGATGGGCCTTCCCACCAAACGGACGAAAATCCTCGCCTACGTGGTGTGCGGCTTCTGCTCGGCGCTGGCCGGTGTGGTCTACTCCCTCATCATGCTCTCCGGGTATCCCCTCCACGCCGTCAGCATGGAGATGGACGCCATCGCCTCCTCCGTGATCGGCGGCACGCTGATGTCCGGCGGCGTGGCCTTCCTGCCAGGCACCCTTCTCGGCGTGCTGATCCAGGGTGTGATTCAAACCTTCATCACCTTCCAGGGGACGCTCTCCGCCTGGTGGACGCGCATCATCATCGCCCTGCTGCTGTGCCTGTTCATTGTGATCCAGGCGGTGGTCAGCCGCAGCCGGCAGCGCCTCAACTCTGAGCACTGATTTTTCCCAATCTTCTTTTCTTCTTTTTTCCGGCACAGTCACCAGGCACGTCCTGGTGGCTGTGTCCATTTCAGGAGGTTTCGGCATGGACGCTTTACTCATCAAAACCGGCGGGCTGCTGCTGATCGTGGCGCTGGGATACCTTCTCAAGAGACGGGGCGTCTTTCAGCAGGGCGATGCCCGTCTGCTGTCCAGGATCATCGTCAACCTGACGCTGCCGGGGGCTCTCCTCTCCAGCTTCAGCGCGTTCAGGCTGGTTCCGTCCCTGCTGGCGGTTCTCGCCGCGGCAGCAGCCGCCAATGTCCTGCTGCTGGCTGTCTCCGCCCTGGTGACCCGGGGGCGGCCGGGGCCCGTCCGGGCGCTCTACCTGCTCAACGCCCCCAGCTACAACATCGGCACCTTTGTCCTGCCCTTTGTGCAGAGCTTTCTGCCGCCGGACATGCTGCTGGCCGTCTCCATGTTTGACGCGGGCAACAGCCCCTTCAACTGCGGCGGCGCCTATGCACTGACGGCCGCCCTCACCGGCGGGGAGCGCCTGACGGTCCGCTCTGTTCTGGGCAGAATGCTCCGCTCCGTGCCCTTCGACACCTTTTTGGCCATTCTGCTCCTGGGGCTGCTCGGCCTGCGCCTGCCGCAGACGGTTTACACCGTGGCGGGGATGTTCGGCCAGGCCAACGCCTTTCTGGCGATGCTGATGATCGGATTGCTGCTGGAGCCGCGGATTCCGCAGGAGAGCCGGTCCGACGTTCTGCGGGTGGTTCTGCTGCGCTACGGATTCGGCCTGGCGGCCTCCGCCGTCTGCTGGATGCTGCCGCTGCCTGCCGGGATCCGGCAGGTGCTGGCGCTGAGCCTTCTGGCGCCGGTGCCCTCTGTCTCCCTGGCCTACTGTGAGCGGTGCGGCTGTGATTCCGGCGCCGTGGGGGCGATCCACTCCCTCTGCATCCCCATCAGCCTGGCCTTTACGCTGCTGGTGTGCCTGATGTGATGGCGCCCGCTGCGTTGTGCTCCGGGCAGGGGGGCAGCCGCGGCCTCCAGAAATTTTTCTGGAGGCCGCGGCTGTTGGGAAGATGGACGCTTGCGCGTCTGGATTTATGGGCTGTTTCTGCCGGGGCGGCGTGGCGGCCCTTTGCGTCCTGTAAAAAATTCTTGGCTGTTGTCCTGGAGGGCGTAAGTCTGACAGGGAGACAGCTGTCCCGGAGAGGAGGGCGCAGATTTCCAGCCTCGCTCCCGGAGGGGGAGGAAAAGAAGAGTCATTCGTATGGAGGTCAACAGCGGCCACACACTCTATCTATGCTGGTTCGACCTTGGAAGTCTGGGCGCGAAGTAAATATGCCCCCCGGCTCTAAAGAGCCGGGGGGCGCAACAGTTTTCAGGTAATTCTTTACTTGGAAACGGTCACGGTGATATCGGTGGCAATTGCGCCGACATCGCTGATTGTGATGGTCTGGGTCTTGTTTCCGGTAGCATCACCAGTTCCGCTAGCAGTGACAGGGACCTTGGAACCGTCAGTGCTGTTAGCATTGAACGTGCTGCCGAAGGTGCTGGTGTTGTGAGTCAGAACGATCTTAACCTGACCGTTCGCCGCAACATACTCAGAACCCTCTGCAATTTCCACACTGATGGTTTTAGCATCAACCAGAGCCTGGACATCAGCGTCCAGCTTCAGGTTGACAACATAAACCTGGGTGGCCGTCACGGTGGCGTTCTTCACAGTGCCGCCATTGGGCTTGGTGTAAGTCCACTTTGCGCCATTATTATCCTCAACGGAGATATCGGTGCAGCCCTTGTCCTGCAGGATGGCGATGATGTCATCCTCGCTCAGAGTGATCTCCCCGGCCTCGCGGTAGTACTCGATGCTGGTGGTGGAGCCCAGGGATACATCACGGACCTCGATATCCTTGCTCAGCTCGGGCTTATCCTCGTCGGAGGACTTGTCATCGACTTCCTCGATCACCAGGAACTCGACCAGGTACTCGTCCACAACAGCATAGACCTTGTCGTTGCTGTCCTTGGCGATGGCGCGATAAGAACTGGCCTCAATATTGCCATCCTCGTCCACATAGAAGATCTTGGCGTCGTCGGCCACGGTGATGGTGTAGTTGGTGTCATCCTTGTGGTTCGCAGTATCCAGCAGGACCGTGTAGTCGGCGGAGATCTTGTCAATGCCAGCGCCGGTCAGGTACTCCTTGCCGGAGTCACCCTCGCCATCGGTGAAGGACACATAGCCGTGATCGCCGTTGGTAGAGACCTTGGTAATGATACCATACTTATCAACGGAGTAGTTCTTGTACATGCCGTTGAGGTTCTTGCCCTGGTTCTCGTCCACCTTGACGGTCTGGACCTCGCCGTTGACGATGGCCTGATACTCGAAGTAGTCGCCGTCCTTGTCGTGGATCAGGTTGGAGACAGACTCCTTGGCCAGGAACAGGGTGGTGTTGCTGTCGTCCTCGATGGCAGAGCCGTCCTGAACGAAGATGAACATGATGGTGGCCATCTTGCCGCTCTTGCAGTAGGCATAAGACTCAACCTTGGTCGTGCTGCCGTCGATGCTGGGAGCGTTCTTGATGCCGGTGTAGACCGTGTAATCATCGCTGGTGTCGTTGTACACCACGAACACGGTGCTGCTGTTGGTGGTCACGGTCTTGCCGCTATAAAGTGTGACAGTGGCCTTGTCGTTCTCCATGGAGAAGGCGGTGTTGTTACTTGTGTAATCACCGATACCAGTATCAGTGGGGATGTTCTCGCTGGTGAGAGTTGCCTTGACGGCCTTCAGGGTGTAGTCGCCGTCCTCGTCCACGCGGTAGGTGACGATAGTGCCGTTGGGAATTCCATCTTTGTTGGTAGAAGAATTGTACTTATAGTTCTCAGTGGTGTCAACAACCTTTTCCGTGCCGTCGGCAAAGACCAGCAGAGCGCGGTTGTTGGAGAAGTCGCTCTTGTCCTGAGCATTCATCAACAGAGCATAGTCGCCGATCTCGTCGATCTCCTCGACGTAGATCAGGTAGCCATAGGCGTCCAGATAGACATCATAGTCCTCGTCCACAGACACGTTGCCGATGTTCTCGCCAGCGATGTTGTGAGAGGCGGTGTAGCGGGTGCCGTCAATGGTCAGAGCCTTGCGCTCATCCTCGTCCTTGGAATTGTTCTCAGCCCGGGTCACGGTGCCGGAGACCTGCTCGGCCAGAGCCACGGACTTGACCTCGTCGGCAGACTGAGAGTAGGTGTACAGGACATAGGCGTCATCCTCGAACTCTTCGACGGTCTCAAAGTCCTGAATGCCGTTCACACCGTCGGGCTTCACATCCTCAACAGCGATCTCCACATAGGCGTCCTTGTTGCCCTTGGCAGCCACGGAACGGTTGATGGTGCCCACATAGGTGTTCACCATAGTGATCACGACGGTGTCGTCGTCATCATCATAGAAGACCTCGGTCAGAACGCCGTTGGCGCCGAACTCGGTGTCGTCGTCGTTCTTGGTGATGTCAACAGCCTTGTCCTTCAGCTCAGCGCCGTCCTCATAGACGGTGACGTCCTTCTTGTCCACGCTGCTGCCCAGGTCCAGGTCGGCATAGATATCGTCCACGGCGACCTTGGCGGTGTAAGAAGCGTCAGCCTCCTTGGCGTAGGTGCCGATCTTCTCGGCCTTCAGACGCCACACGTTGGCGGGACGGGCGAAATCATCCGTGCCGTCGGACAGCTTCAGATCGTCGAAGTAACGCTCGGCGAACTGCATCTTGTTGTCCTCGCTGATGCTCTCGTTCTTGTCGTTGTTGACAACATCCTTCCGGCTGGAAGTGGTGTTGATGGTGATGTCACCCACAACGATGGTGTTCTGCTGGTCATACTCCACCATGGTGGCCTGCAGCATGTTGAACGCATACAGGGCAGCCTCCTGGCGGGTCACGGCCTTGGAGCCCACGAACTCGTCGTTGCCGTCGTCCAGGCCAATGCCCACGGCCTGCTTGATGACGGACACGGTCCAGTTGGGGCCGGTGTAGCCCTCGATGGAGCTGTCATAGCCCAGAGCGCCCAGCAGCATCTTCATGAACGCGTTGCCGCTCAGGGTGCCGGTGGGACGGAAGGTGCCGTCAGCGTAGCCGCTGATGATACCCTGCTGAGAGCAGTAGGTGATGTAGCCCGCAAAGGTGTTGGTCACGGGAACATCCTTGAAGGGGGCGGTGCCTGCGCTCAGAGCGGAGGCAGTGGTGGGGCCCAGGATCAGGTTGCAGATGATCTTGGCGGCCGCACCGCGGGTCAGGACATCATCGGGACGGAAGTCGCCGCCGGAATAACCGTCGACAACGCCCAGAGCAGAGATCACATCCACAGCTTCCTTGTAGGTGATCTCGCTGTCGTCCGTGAAGTCCTTGGCGCCGGCGCTGACGGTGACCAGAGACATGGTCATCACCAGAGCAAGCACCAGAGAAAGGAACTTCTTCATTTGGGATTTCTCCTCCTTTAAAATATTTGCGGTCCGCCGGTATGCCTGCCGCCGGGTCTGAGATTCGTGTGGGGGCTAGCCAACCAACTTGTGTCGGCCTACACCAACCACAGAGCCGGCCGCCAGTGACACTCCCGCCGTCCGCAACGCCAATGTATCAGTGTTTTTCCGGATTGTCTACGGATTCGGCGTGATTGTTATTCAAACGAAACACGCCGTTCAAAAGCGCCTGATTCGTGGTAATTTATGTAACAAAAGTTGCAGATTTCCAAAAAAGAGAGAGGCGGGAAACCGGGGCTGCCCGGTCTCACGCCTCCTTCTGCAAGAGGATGTATTTCTGCCCGTCCTTGGCGATCTGGTGCTCCGCCAGCATCCGCTGGAGAATGGGCCAGCACTGGCGAGGGCCGATTCGCAGCACCCGGGCAATGTCCTGGCGGTAGGCAAACCCCGCTTCCGACAGGTACGCCAGGATCGCCTGCTCCTGGTCCTCCGGCGGCACCACCGTGCTGGGCAGGTAATAGCGGTTTCCCACTTTGGTCAGCTTTCCCCGGGCCACCATCTGCCGAAGCCGGTTGTAGGCCGTGTTCTTGGAGACCCGCAGAAGGGCCATCACCTCATTCCGGGTGATGGAGCCCTGGCGCCGGACAACGTCCAGCACCTGGTTCTCGCCGCCCACCCGGATGTCGTAGTCCAGGCGCAGGTCCCGCAGGGAGAGATCGTCCAGCCCGCCCTGCACCAGCGCCGCCCGCACCAGCTTGGACAGGCGGGTGCGCTCATAGGGGCGGCGGCTGCGGGGGGACATCAGGACCCACTCCGCCTCTGGCGGCGCCGCCTTGCGCAGCTTCTGGAGAATGGACAGGACGCCGCTGGTCAGACGGACCTGCCTGTCCGGCAGGATAAGCCGCTCCTTCTGCAGGTCCACCTGGTCCCACCGCAGCGACGCGATCTCCTCCACCTGGAGCCCCAGCTGCCAGGTGAGCCACAGGGCCGCCCCGGCGGGGGTGTCCTGTTCCGCCTGCAGCAGCTTCCAGAGGGCGAACTCGTCGATCTGCGGCGCTGCCTTCCGGCGGATGCGGGTGGAGACCTTCTTCTCCGTCAGGTAGGCCGCGAAGTGGACGTTCATGGCGGCGGCCTCCAGCCCGGTGATCCGGGAGACGTACTGCCAGTCGTGACGTTCCAGCTGCCGCAGAACGTAGTCGTGGCGCAGGTCGATCAGGCGGACGGCCTTCAGGTCCCCGGCGTCCAGCGCGGCGCGGGCCAGGCGGGAGATGGACTGGGCCGCCAGGGGCTGCTGGTCCCGGTCCGACAGCACCACCCGTTCGCTGCTGCCGTTCCGCTCCCGGCGCAGGGCCTCTAGCCAGGCGGCCAGCTCCGGGGCCAGCGGGACCGCCCGGTCCGGCAGCAGGAGCTGTTCGCCCAGCAGATCCACCTGAGCCCAGGTGAGGTGCTGGATTTCGTCCCGCATCAGACCGGCCATCCACGCCAGCCGCAGGATGGCTCCCGCGGCATCATTTGTATGCTGTTCCAGCACCCGGCAAAGCAAGGCTCCATCGGGGCGGTTGAGCGTGTAACTCTGCATGGCGTCTCCTCGTTTTGTTACGCTTGTGTGTCACAAAAATGACCTTCCTGCTTTTGGAAGCCTGCGGGTGCCGGAATCTTCTCTATAAGCTAACGTTTTTTGTGACAATTATTATGCACGTGAAACCGCTTTTGAAAAAACTCCTAATCCATTGCACCACAATGGATACAGAGATTTTCTCACTCAAAATATACACTATAAGATAACTAAAATCAATATCTTATAGCATATTTTGAATGGACACGTTCCAGAATAGACTTATTCTAAAAGGAGCGTGAAACAGATGACAAAACAGGAGCGAGTCGCCATGGGGCACCGGCTGCGGCAGCAGAGGACCCTTCTGGGCCTCACCCGGGAGGAGTTTGCCGAGCTAGCGGATATCAGCGCCGGCTATTACGGCCAGATCGAGGTGGGGACCTCGCAGATGTCCATTGACACGCTGATTAAATTATCGAAGACGTCGCAGCTCTCAATGGAGTATATCCTTTTGGGAGAGGAGATTCAGCCCGATGCGGATCTGACCGCCATAGAGGCCCTGCTGGCCCGGTGCACGCCCCGGGAGGTCCGGCTGGCTGAGAAGGTCCTCCGGCTGTTTCTGCTGCGGGGAGACGCATAGCGGGCCTGCGGCGGCCGGATAGATCTGCGCCCGCTGGGTTGAAAAACCGGATCCACTTCTTGATTCGGCGGCCGCCATCCACTAAAATAGGGAGGTAAACCCGCAGGGCGGAGAAACGGATATGCGAGAAAGGACGGGATCCCATGGAACTGCAGAAGGGACAGAAGTGCAAACTGGCGGACCTGACCGGAAGCGGACAGCTGCGAATCTCCGTGACGGTGTCCCTGCCGGGGAGCGAGGCGGACGTGACCTGCTTCGGCGTGGACGGAGCGGGGAAGTTGTCCGACGACCGTTATTTTATTTTTTACAACCAGACCAGTTCGCCGGAGGGCGCCGTCTCCATGCACCAGTCCGGGGAGTCCACGGTGTTCTCGGTGGACCTGAACCGCCTTCCGGGCTTCCTGCAGAGGCTGGTGGTGACGGTGGCGGCGGAGAGCGGCACCATGCAGGCGCTGGCCCGGGGACTCCTGACGCTGGAAGGAGAGTTGGACCGGGCGGCCTATGTCTTCACCGGTGCGGGGTATCAGCAGGAGAAGGCCCTGATTCTCTGCGAGGTGTACCGCAAGGATGGGATTTGGCGCTTTTCCGTGGTGGACAGCGGCTTCAACGGGGGACTCTCCGCCCTGCTGGCCCACTTCGGCGGGGAGGAGGTCAAGCCTGACCCGCCGACCCCGGCACCTGCTCCGCCGGAGCCGAAGGTGAATCTCTCCAAAATCAGCCTGAAGAAGAGCGGAGAGAGCCACAAGATCGACCTGACGAAAAACCGTCGGCGCATCCACGTGAACCTGAACTGGGACCAGCGGCGGGGCCTGTTCAGCCGGGGCATCGACCTGGATCTGGCCTGTATGTACCGGCTGAAGGACGGGCGGCAGGGGGTCATCCAGGCCCTGGGCAACAGCTTCGGCGCCGCCGATCAGCCCCCCTACATCAAGCTGGACAAGGACGACCGCTCCGGCGCCAGCGCCAACGGCGAAAACATGGACTTCTTCCGGCCGGAGCTGATCGACTTCGCCGTGGTTTTCGCCTTCATCTATGAGGGTGTGCCCAACTGGCGGTCCACCAACGCCCGGGTGGTGTTGAGCCAGCAGGGGACGCCGGATATTGAGGTCCAGATCGACAACCCCAACAGCAACGAACGGTTCTGCGTCCTGGCCAGCCTCACCGGCCGGGACGGCGGGCTGGAGGTCCGGCGGGAGGACTTGTTTTTCAACAGCCACCGGGCTGTGGACGCACATTACCACTTCGGCTTCCGCTGGGTGGCGGGCCACAAATAACACGGGAGAGGAGCCGAAGTCATGTTGGATTTGCAGCGGGGACAGAAGATCTCCATTCAAACCGTCTGCCGGACCTGGACCCTGGAGGTGGAGCTGCGGCATCAGGGGCCCCTGGCGGTCGACGTGTCCTGCTTTGGGCTGGACAGCGCAGGCCGCCTCTCCGACGAGCGGTATTTTCTTTTCTATAACCAGCGGCGCTCGCCGGAAGGGGCCATGGCCCTCTCTGAGGGAGCATCCGGCGGAACGGCCCGATTCCAGGTGGATCTGGCGGCCCTGCCGGACCATATCCAGCGGCTCTCCTTCACTGCCGCCATTGACGGCGGCCGCACCCTGCGGGAGCTGGAACAGGGCAGCATCGGTCTGTGGGTCAGAGGGGAGGAGATGGCCCGGTATGCCTACGCGGGGAACGAGTTCTCCGGGGAGCGAGCCATCGTGGCCGGCGAGCTCTACCGGAAAAACGGGGACTGGAAGTTCAGCGCCGTGGGCCGGGGCTTCAACGGCGGCCTCCGGGCCCTGGTGGAGAGCTTCGGCGGCGTGGTGTCAGACCCGGTCCCGCCGCCTCCGCCGCCTGTCCGGACAGCTGTGTCTGCCCGGACAACCCGGCAGCCGGCCGCGCCCGCCGGCGGTCCGCCTCCTTCCGTGGGGGACATCCTGCGCTCCCTGCCGCCCCATGTCTGCACCCGCATGGAGGGGCTGGCCCGCCGCTGCCAAGGGGACCTGGACTTCCTGGCGCCGTTGTACAAAGCCTCCTTTGCAGCACTGGCCCAGGTGCCCCGGGCAGCGGAGAGGGACCTTCAGACGGTCCTGTGCACCGATGCCTCCGGCTCCATGTTCGACCTGTACCGCGGGGGCCGGGTCCAGCAGATGTTCGACAAGTTCTTTGCCCTGTCCTCCACCCTGTCAGACAGCGGCGCCCTGGACTGCTGGGCCTTTGCTGCGAAGAGCCGCCAGCTGGAGCCGGTGACGCTGCACAACATCCGGGACTACACCTTCTCTCAGGCCGGCGGATACGAGCGGTGGATGAGCATGCTCAACTACCAGTACAACAACGAGCCGGAGGCTATGCGGGACATCATGATGATCTACGGCGGCCTGCGCAGGCCCATTCTGGTGCTGTTCCTGACGGATGGCCGGTTGCAGTCCGACTGGGAGATCGAGGAGATCCTCATCAAGACCTCCCGTTTCCCCGTGTTCTGGCAGTTCATCGGCCTCTATGGCGAAGAGTACGGCGTGCTGAATCACCTGGATGAGATCGACGGCCGCCACACCCAGAACGCCGCCTTTTTGAAGATGGAGGATTTCGACGATTTCATGGACAGCGGCTTTTACCGGACCATTTTCGCAAACACGGCCGCTTGGCTGGAGGAGCTGGACCGGAAGCAGATGCTGCCGTAGAGGAGATGCGCTGGGGCGGATGCTATTTACGGGGCAGCAGGGGGCGGGAGCCGAGGCATGGGACTTTTTCGGGTGTCAAATGATGCGGAGGCTGTGAAAAGCCCCTGGGATGGAACCCGGCGCATCAGGGATTTTGCCGCTGGGCATTGCGCACTCCAGCTGATGCGGCCCTGCGGGATACCCCTGGTTGCCCGGAGCGGCAGGCCGTGAGGCTGCGGGATGGCTGTGCCTTCGGATGCGGCACGTCTCCATGCTTCTGTCAGGGGCCATCCCGGCGCTCTCGGGTTTGCGTTACCCCCTTGCCCGGACAGGAAAAAGAAGGTATAATCATTTTGTTCCATCACAGCGGGCGGACAGCCCGCGGCAAGGAGAAACTGAGGAGGTCTTCTTATGCTGTGCACGAGAGAAGTCACGGTCCAGGTCCCTGACGGCCTGCACCATCAGACGGCGGCCCGGTTCATCCAGACTGCCAACCGCTTTACCAGCGTCGTCCGCGTCGTATACGGCGACAACAACGTCAATGCCAAAAGCCTGCTGGGTGTGCTCTCCCTGTCCATCGGAGCGGGGACGCGGATCACGATCACCGCAGACGGAGCGGATGCCGGAGAGGCGCTGGATGCGCTGGAGCAGTGCCTTGCCGGGGCGTGAGCCTTTGGAGCAGACCTGATCTCCTGAATCAAAGAGGGGCCGCCGGCAAAGCCGGCGGCCCCTCTTTACAGAAATGCGCGGGGACCGGACAGGCATCCGGTCCCCGCGCACTCTGAGATTGATCGTCTGACAAGCGTCAGTCTGCCGTCTCCTCCCGGCCGACCTTCACGCCCATCTTGTCCTCGTAATACTTGACCAGCGCCGCCTGGTCCTCGTCGATGTGGCCGTTGTCGTTCATCCAGTCCATCACATGGAGGACCACATCTGTCAGCGGCGTGTCGATGTCCAGCTTGTGGGCATAGTGCTTGGCGTTCAGGATGTCCTTCCGGTGGACGGCGATCCGCGCGCCGGGGGTGTAGTCCCGCTTAATGATCTTGGGCACCTTGTTGTCGTACATGGGACCGCCGGCAAAGCCGCCCCGGGTGGCCTCGAACGTGGTCTGCAGGTCGATGCCCGCCTTGGCCGCGAAGGCATAGCCCTCCGCAATGGCCACCAGGATGGCGCCGCCGATCATGTTGTTCACCAGCTTGGTGACGCTGCCGCTGGCGGGGCCGCCGGTGTAAACGGGACTGCCCATGCACGCCAGGACCGGCTTTACCTTGTCAAAGGCCTCTTTGTCGCCGCCGGTCATAATGGCCAGCGTCCCGGCGATGGCCATGGGGTTGCCGCCGCTGACCGGGGAGTCCAGCAGGAACATCCCCGCGTCCTTGGCCTGCTGGTACAGCTCCAGAATGATGTCCGGTGCGGTGGAGCTCAGGTCCACAATCACATTGCCGGGCTTACCGTACTGGATGGCCTGCTCCACGCTGTTGCGGATGATGGGATGGGTGGGCAGGATCTGGAGGATCACGTCGCAGGCCTTGTAGATTTCTGCCGGGTCACTGACGGGGATGCCGCCTGCCTCCCGGAAGGCGTCCATCTGCTGCTGGACCACATCGTAGCCCAGCACGGGCAGCCCGCACTTCTGCACCACGTTTTTCGCCATAGGCAGTCCCATGACGCCCATTCCCAAAAATCCGATTTTTTGCATATCCAAGACTTCCTTTCTTCGCAATCAGCCCGCCATGATGCTGGGAAGCAAGGTGGTGAGGGGCGAGACATAGGTGATGAGGAACAACACGATAATGGAGATCAGCAGCATGGGCATCATGGCCTTCAGGGAGTGAGACAGCCGGGTTTCGCCGGTCTGGTTGCACAGCAGCAGACACAGGCCCACCGGCGGCGTCACCAGACCGATGCAGAGGTTGAAGCTCATGACGATGCCGAACTGCAGCAGATCGATGCCGAAGGCATTCAACAGCGGCAGCAGGATCGGGGTCATCATCACCACAGCCGCATTGGCCTCCATCAGCATACCGATGATCAGGAACAGAATGTTCAGCAGCAGCAGAATGACGACGGGGCTGTTTGTGATGGAGCTGAAGAAGGAGACCAGCTGCTGGGGCAGGCCGGAGGTGGTGATTACATAGCTGGAGGCGGAGGACAGGCCCACCATCACCATGATGGTGGCGGTGGAAACTGCGCCCTCCACAAACACCTGGGGCAGCTCCTTGAAGCTCATGTCCTTGTATACGAAGAGGCTGATGATCAGGCTGTACACCACTGCCACGGCAGAGGCCTCGGTGGGGGTGAAGATGCCGCCGAAGATGCCGCCCAGGATGATGATGGGCATCAGCAGCGCCCAGATGCCCTTGCGCACGGAGGAGCCGATCTTCCTCAGGTTGGGCTTCTCATGGGCCGGCAGATTGTGCTTGTGGCCGTAATACAGGCCGTAGGCAATCAGAGCCACCGCCAGAATGATGCCCGGCAACACGGAGCCCAGGAACAGCTCCGCCACGGACACATTGGTGATGCTGGCGTACACGATCAGCACAATGGAGGGCGGAATGATGGGACCCAGGATGGAGGAGATGGACGCTACGCCCACGGCGAAGGGGGCGGGATAGCCCTCCCGCTTCATGGCGGGGATGGTGATGCCGCCGATGGCGGAGGCGGTGGCCACGCCGGAGCCGGAGATAGCGCCGAACAGGGCGGAGGCCAGAATGGTCACCAGGGACAGGCTGCCCTTGATGTGTCCTATAATGGCATTACAAATGTCAATCAGTTTTCCTGTAATACTGCGGGACATGATATTGCCCGCCAGAATGAAGAAGGGGATGGCCAGCAGGGCGCTGCCGTTCATGCCCGCGAACATTCTCTGAGGCAGCACAATCAGGGGCAGGTCCGCCAGGTTCAGGGCCGCCAGGGCGCCGATGCCCAGGGCGATGTAGATGGGGAATCCCAGGAGGGCGAGACCCAGCAGCAGAATGATGATTAACAGGCCGGCGTTCATACCTGGGCCTCCTTTCCGGCCCCGCGCAGGGCAGAGATGTTCTTGAAGAGGACCTCAATGGAAGTCAGGAGCATCAGCACGATGCCGACGGGCATACAGGAATAGGGGATGGACATGGGGATCCCAAGCCCCGCAGACATGGTGCGGGCGCCGGTCTGCACCAGGGTGATGGAGTAGGACAGCAGGAATACCATGAACACCATGCCGGCCAGAGTGGCGATGATGGTGAGGATGGTCCGCACCTTCGGCTTCATCAGATTGATGAGAATGTCAATCTGCAGATGGCTGTTGCGGCGGATGGCAATAGCTGCACCGATCATCACGTCGTAGATGAACAGATACCGGGCCAGCTCCTCGCTCCAGGAGTTGGCGTGGGCAAAGATGTACCGCATGATGACCTGGTAGGCGATGATGATGACCATAATCCCTACGGTGACAGCCAGGATCGCTTTCTCGACCTTCTCCAGGACATCTAGGAATTTGGAATATCCTCTCAGCATGTTTGACACCTCGCTATGTCCTTCGTGGCGGTTGTCAGGCATTGGGAGCCAGTGCACGGATCTGGTTGCACCAGTCGGCCAGATCGGGGAAGTTGGCCTCCGCATAGCCGCTGAAATGCTCGGTAAAGGCGGCGTTGTCCACATCCACAAAGGTGACGCCTTCCGCGGTCAGCTCTTCCTTGGCGGCATCCTCCCGCTCCAGCACCTCCTGACCGATCTGCTCGCCGGCATAGACGGCAGCCTCCTCCAGCGCGGACTGGATGTCCTCCGGCAGGGATTCAAAGTACGCCTTATCCATGATGATGGTGTTGGCGCTGTATACATGGTTGGTCAGAATCCAGTAGGGGCAGACCTCCTGGAAGGAATAGCTCTGGGAGTCCAGGATGGAGTTCTCCTGCCCATCCACGGTGCCCTGCTGCAAAGCCGTGTAGGTCTCGCCCATAGCCAGGGGAGTCGGGGCGGAGCCCATCCACTCCCAAACCTTGATGTAGCCCTCCAGATTGGGGCTGCGGAGCTTGAAGCCGGCGAAGTCCTCCACGGTCTTCATCTCCTTGGTGGCGGTCACGATCCGGGCACCACGGTAACCGGCGCCCATCAGCTTGAAGCCGGAGTCATTGCCCACGGTGTCTAGAATCTCCTGGCCCAGCTCGCCGCCCCAGACCGCCTGGAAGTGGTCGTAACCGTTGTAGATGTACGGCATGATGTCGATATTTGCCAGATTTGTGAAGGGAGCCAGCGTGCCCACGGACTCGCAGGTGATGTCCGCTACGCCGGCAGCCATGCCCTCCAGCACCTCAGTGGTGGAACCCAGGCTGTTGCCGCCGTAGAATTCAATGGAGACGCGGCCGGATGTGAGCTCCTCTACCTTCTCCTTGAAGAACGTGGCCATATCATAGCCCAGCTCGCCGGGGGCACTGCCGTTCAGCGCCATGCGCCAGGTGTATTCCGCGCCGGTGCCGTCTCCGCCGGAATCACCGCCTCCACCGCCGCAGCCTGTCAGCAGGGTAAACATCATCACAAGTGCCAATACCATTGCCAACGTCTTTTTCACATCAAACACTCCTTTTTCTTTTATCCTGTCGATTCTCTGCGAAGGGTCGCTTGCTGCCGGGACATGACAGTCGTGCCGCCGGCCTGACAACAAAATATGTTGCCTTATAAATGGTTTTACCATTTATATTTCTCGCTTTATTTTATAGCACTTTACCCAATGCTCGTCAAGCGTTATTAAAATAACGAGCTATTTTGCACAATTTTTAACAATGTCGCGTGTGGATATGTCTCGCCACTCCTGCAGGCATCCTACGGACTCTCCCTTGATTCCGGCTTTCGAGTATGATATACTTTTCACAAAAAGCAGGAAGGGTAAGGAGAACCATGATGGAGCAGCCTTCTTCCAAGGCCCTCTTCACGCCTGCCAAGACCCAGCGGGCGTCCGAGGCTATTTACAATCAGATCTACCCCAAGATCATTTCCGGGGAACTGCGTCCGGGGGACCGGCTCCCGCCGGAGCGGGAGCTGGCGGAGATGTTCCAGCGCAGCCGCCCTGTGGTGCGGGAAGCGCTGCGGATGCTCCAGCAGGAGGGACTGATCGAAACCGCCGTGGGCAGCTCCGGCGGCGCGGTGATCCGGGGCGTCTCCCTGAAATCCGTGGAAGAGCCCCTGAAAAACCTGGTGGCCATGGGGGCCATCAATCTGGATGAGCTGCTGGAGTATCGGCATATCAACGACCGCAGCTGCGCCCGTCTGGCTGCCATCCACCACACGGAGGAGGATGCCGAGGCGCTCCGGCAGACCCTGGAGGGCGCGAAGGCCAACCTGGACAGCCTCTTCAGTTTCCAGGAGTATGATGTGGCGTTCCACAGCGCTTTGGCCAAGGCCAGCCACAACACGCTGGCCTCTCTGATTAATGACGTGATTGTCCGCCTCAACACGGATGTGTTTGTGGAGACGATTCGGGATTACACACCGGAGCAGCTGCGGGAGATCAATTTGCGGATCTACAACACCCATTACGCCATCATGGAGGCCGTCCTCGCCCATGACCCCGACGGGGCGGACCGCGCCGTGGCGGCCATGGTCCGGCTGTTTCAGGATACGGTCCATTGAACAGGCACGGAGCTTCACAAGTACGGCAGCGCGCCGCGAAAAGAAACGCTCGCCGCTGCGCATGAGGGGGCGCATCCGGATCCTGCTGCCTGGGAAGGGCAGGGAAATACCGTTCACAAATTTCTGCGATGCAGCTGCGTCGCAAAAAAGCTGGCTGCCCGCCGGGCAGCCAGCTTTTTTGCCATGATGTTTTGGAAAGGAGTTCCCGCGGTTAGGTGCCGCCCCGCAGGGTGTTCTCCTGGATGAAGCGAATCAGCTCCCACCCCAGCTTGGGCAGATAGCGCCCCTTTTTGAGAAAGAACCCCACGTCGAACACCACCGGCTCCTCGAAGGGGCGGATCGCCAGTCCTTCGCAGCCCAGGGCCTGCTGGCCCTGGGCCACGCTGATGATGCCCACGTACCGGCAGGAGCGGACCAGATTCGCCATGCACAGCACCTGGTCATAATTGAAGAGAATGTCCGGGATCACCTGATGGCGCTCAAACTCCCGGCTCATCAACTCCTTCACCTTGGATTGGGCGTCCATCATAATGAGCTTCTCCTCCCCCAGCCGCGCCAGGGGGATCCGGTCCAGCCGCGCCAGGGGATGGTCCGGATGCAGCACCGCGTGGATCTCCATAGTGCCCATAGGAATGATCTCCAGCTCCTCCGCCTCCGGCGCTGTGGGGAAGGCGTTATAAGCCAGGTCCAGCATTTCACCCGTCACCATCTCCACGTGCTTGTTCATGGAGCCCTCGTTCAGGTAGATCTGCGCCTTGGGGTGCTCCCGCAGAAAGGTGGAGAAGATCATGGGCACGATGGGATTCGTCAGCACGTGGGAGATTCCCAGCCGCAGGCGCTGTTCCGCCGTGCCGGCCAGATCCCGCATGGCATTTTCCGCCGCTTCACAGGTGCTGAGGATGCGCCGCGCCCAGATCATAAACTGCTCGCCCTCGTATGTAAAGGTAACGCCCTTGGAGCTGCGGACCACCAGCCGCACCCCCAGCTCCTCCTCCAGCGCCTGGACGGCGGAGGAGATGGCCGGCTGGGACACGTAGAGCGCCTCGCTGGCCTGGGTGAAATTCTTATACTGGTAGACCGCGTCCAGATATTGCAGCCGCTTCAGATTCAGCATCCGGCAGACCTCCCATCCCTCCGGCGGCGCACCGCCGCGCTTTTCTTTAAGAATAAAGGAGTTTTATTGAAAAATCAAGATTTTCTTTATGCCAAAAGTGCGAATTGACATTTTTTTGACTAGCTGTTTATAAGTTTTTGTTATTCCTGCATAAAAACATGGTATTTCACTATTGAATTGCCAGTTGCTAAAATTCAAATTGGAAGACATATTGGGGGGCGCGGGAAAGGAGGGGACACGGCAGAGGGCGCCGCTTTCATCAAATCTGACAGAGAAGGACGGGAGGATATAGACAACATGATCGTAGTGAGCGTGATTGGAATCATTCTGGCATTCGCGGTGCTGATCTTTGCGGCTTACAAAAAAATCAGCATGTTCCTGGCGGCAGTGCTGGCTGCGGCCATCGTGGCCCTGTTCGGCGGGCTGGACGTGGCGGCCTCCCTGGTGGGGGCGGACGGCCCCTTCCTCATCGGCATGAAGGACTTCGTGGGCAGCTGGCTGGTGATCTTCGCCCTGGGCGCCCTGCTGGGCGCGCTGTATGACAAGAGCGGCGCCACCTGGCGCATCAGCAGCACCCTCATCAACAAGGCCGGAACCCAGTGGACGCTGCTGATCTACGTACTGGTAGGCGCCTTGTTGGTGTACGGCGGCATCCAGGTGACCGTGATGATCTTCGTGCTGCTGCCCTTTGCCAAGATCCTGTTCCCCAAGGCGGGCATCCCATGGTACTTGTTCCCCGGCATCACCGGCCTGGCCATCGCCACCTTTGCCATGGGCCAGATGCCCGGCAGCCTGCAGATGCAGAACATCATTCCCTCCCGAATCCTGGGCACGGCGCTGACCGCCGCTCCGGTGGAGGGCGTGCTGGCCACGCTGTTCATGATCGTCGTAGGTGTCGGCTACCTCTACTGGCAGGTGAAGAAGGGCCATGACGACCCGGAGGCGGCCATCGAGCTCTACCAGGTCCAGGGCGGCATTTTGGACGAGAAAGAGCTGGAGCAGCGGGCTCCGGGCTTCTGGATCTCCCTGCTGCCCATGGTGGTGACCTTCGTCCTCATCAACGGCTTCGGCGTGGAGCTGCTGTACGGCCTCACGGCCGGGTGCGTGCTGTCCCTGCTGTTTTTCTGCAAATCCCTGGGCGGCGTCAGGGGCTTTGGGGAGGTTGTCTCCGAGGGCTTCAACAACGGCATCTTCCCCTGCATCATCATCGCCTCCGTGGTGGGCGTGGGCAAGGTGGTCTCCGCCACCGACGTGTTCGCCCTGGTGCAGGAGAACATCATCAACCTGCCGCTTCCGGGCCTGGTGAAGGTGGCAGCCATCACCACCATCATCGCCGGAATCACCGGCTCCGCCTCCGGCGGCCTGACCATCGCGCTGGAGCTCTTCGGTGAGACCTTCATCTCCTGGGGTTACACGCCGGAGATCATCCACCGGGTGGCCTCCATCGCCTGCGGCGGACTGGACACCCTGCCTTGGAACGGCACCGTAGTGATGCTGTTCGCCCTGTCCGGCGTGTCCTATAAGAAGGGCTACAAGCACGTGGCGATGGAGACGGTCATTCTGCCGCTGCTGTCCCTGATCCCTGTATTTATCTACTATTCCATCGTACACTGAGAAAGGTCGTGTTGAATCGTGGCTACCTATGAAAAGAGCTTTTTGTTGTCCCTGTACCGGGACATGGTCCGGATCCGGGCCTTTGAGGAACACGCCGCCGAGTGCTTCACCAAGGGCATGCTGGCGGGCAACATCCACCTGAGCATCGGTCAGGAGGCAGCGGAGGCCGGTGCCTTCGCGGCCATCGAGCCCAGGGACTACTTCACCTCCACCCACCGGGGCCATGGCCATGCCATCGCCCGCGGGGCGGACCCCAAGCGGGCCATGGCGGAGCTGTTCGGCAAGGCTGCCGGCTACTGCAAGGGCAAGGGCGGCTCCATGCACATTGCGGACATGGAGAAGATGAACCACCTGGGCGCCAACGGCATCGTGGGCGCCGGGCAGCCCATCTCCGCCGGCAGCGCCCTGGCCTCCAAGATCATGGGGGACGACTCCGTCACCGTGGGCTGCTTCGGCGACGGCTCCACCAACGAGGGATCCTTCCACGAGTCCCTGAACATGGCCGCCGCCTGGAAGCTGCCGCTAGTCTGGTTCATTGAAAACAACTGCTACGGCGTGTCCACGGAGATCCACCGGGTCACCAACACCCCGGATCTGGCCTCCCGGGCCGCGGCCTACGGCGTGCCCTACGCCGTGGTGGACGGCACGGACGCCATCGCGGTGTATGAGGCTATGAAGGTCGCCCTGGACCACGCCCGCAGCGGCAAGGGACCCTATGTGGTGGAGGCCAAGGTATACCGCTATCAGGGCCACTACTGCGGTGACCCGGCGGTTTACCGCCCCAAGGAGTACATGGAGCACGCCCTGGCAAACGACGGCATCGAGAAGCTGGGGCGGCGGCTGCTGGAGAGCGGCGCCGCCCAGGAGGAGCTGGACGCCATCCGGCAGGACGCAGAGGCCGAGATGGACGAGGCTGTGAAGTTCGCGGATGCGTCCCCATATCCGGACCCCGCGACGGTGCTGGATGATATGTATGTGACTGACAACGAAAGGTGCGTGGCGAGATGAGCAAGAAGATCACCGTCAGCAAGGCCATCGGTGAAGCCTTGCACGAGGAAATGCTCCGGGACGAAAAGGTTTTCATCATGGGCGAGGACATGGCCGTCATGGGCAATGTGTTCGCCATCACCAAGGGCTTTCTGGAGGAGTTCGGCCCCAACCGCGTCATTGACACTCCCATCTCCGAGGAGGGGTTTGTGGGCATGGCCGTGGGCGCCGCGATGCGGGGGCTGCGGCCCGTGGTGGAGCTGATGTACGATGACTTCGCCACGGAGTGCGCGGATCCCCTGTTCAACCAGGCTGCCAAGATCCGCTACATGACCGGCGGACAGTGCAGCGTCCCCATGGTCCTGCGGGCGCCCATGGGCGCCGGCCGCCGGAACGCAGGCCAGCATTCCCAGTGCTTGGAGAATTTCTTCTGCCACTTCCCGGGACTGAAGGTGGTGGCCCCCTGCACCGCTGCCGACGCCAAGGGCCTGCTGAAGTCCGCTATCCGGGACGACGACCCGGTAGTGTTCCTGGAACACAAGCTGCTGTACGCCCACAAGGAGGAGATCCCCGATGGGGAGTACACCATCCCCCTGGGTGCGGCGGACGTGAAGCGGGCGGGCAGGGACCTGACCATCATCACCTGGAGCCGTGAGGTCCACTTCGCCCTGGAGGCCGCCCAGACCCTGGAGGCGGAGGGCATCGACGTGGAGGTCCTGGATCTGCGGACTCTGGTGCCCCTGGACTGGGATGCCATCGTGAAGTCCGTCTCCAAGACCCACAACGTCATCATCGTCTCCGAGGAGGTCAAGCGGGGCAGCTACGCCGGTGAGCTCTCTGCCCAGATCGCAGAGGAGCTGTTTGATGAGCTGGACGCCCCGGTGGAACGGGTCTGCGGCCTGAACATCTGCTCCCCCTTCAGCCCGGTGCTGGAGGACAAGAACTTCCCCCATCCGGAGGATATCGTGCGGGCTGTCAAGCGCGTGCTGAACAAGTGAGGAGGCGTGTGAGATGGCTTATGAAGTACTGATGCCCCAGCTGGGCCTGACCATGGAGGAGGGAACCGTCTCCCAGTGGATCAAGCACGAGGGAGACGCTGTAAAGGCCGGGGACGTGGTGGTGGAGATCACCACTGATAAGCTCACCAATGAGATCACCAGCGAGCAGGACGGCGTCCTGCTGAAGATCGTGGCCCAGGAGGGCGAGGATGTGCCGGTGAAGGGACTGCTGGCCTACATCGGCCAGCCCGGCGAACAGGTGGGGGAGACTACTGCCCCCGCTGTATCCGCGGCTTCTGCTGCCCCGTCTGCGGAGCCTGCGGCTGCGCTGGCTTCTGCCCCTGCGGCATCCCCGGCGGCTGGGGGCAAGCGGATCCGAATCTCTCCCCTGGCCCGGAAGATCGCCGGACAGATGGGCGTGGACTACACCGTCCTCACCGGCACCGGCCCCAGCGGCCGGATCGTCAAGCGGGACATCCTGGCTGCGGCGGAGGCCGCGCCCAAGGCAGCTGCTCCCGCCCCTGCTGATCGGAAGATCGCCGCGCCTGCGGCTGTCTCCGGCACCGCCTTCCCGGTGAAGAACCTGGAGCTGATGGAGGGCGACACGGTGGAGAAGCTCACCGGCATGAGGAAGGTGGTGGCCCAGCGGATGTACACCTCTGCTGTGGAGATCCCCACCGTCACCCAGACGGTGAAGGTGGACGTCACAGCCCTGCTGGCCTTCCGCAAAAAGCTGAAGGAGGAGGGCCATGCCTTCTCTGTCAATGACTTTGTGCTGAAGGCCGTGGCCAAGGCCCTGCGCCGTCATCCGGAGATCCTGGTGAGCTTGGACGGGGAGCAGATCATCCGCCGGGCCCATGTGAATCTGGGCATGGCGGTGGCTCTGGACGCGGGGCTCATCGTCCCTGTGATCCGGGACGCGGACCTGCTGAGCCTGGAAGCCCTGTCCGCCAAGGCCAGGGATTTGGCGGAGCGGGCCCGTGCCAACCAGCTGGGTGCTGACGAGTACAAGGGCTCCACCTTCACTGTGTCCAATCTGGGCATGTTCAGCGTGGAGAGCTTCACCCCCATCATCAACCAGCCGGACGCAGCCATTCTGGGCGTCAACTGCACGGAGGATGAGCTGGTGATGGAGGACGACGGCACCATCGCCAAGCATCAGGTGCTGCGGATCTCCCTGACCTTCGACCACCGACTGCTGGACGGCGCGGTAGCGGCCAAATTCGAGATGACAGTCCGGGATCTGCTGGAGCATCCCATGGACATCCTGCTGTGAGGAGCGTAAACAATGGCAACGGAAATCAAAATGCCCCAGCTGGGGCTGACCATGGAGGAGGGCACCGTGGAGCGGTGGCTGAAGGCGGAGGGCGATCCCGTCAAGGCCGGTGAGCCCCTGCTGGAGATTACCACCGACAAGCTGACCAACGAGGTGGCGGCGGAAACCGACGGCGTCCTGCTGAAGATCGTGGCCCAGGAGGGCGCCGACGTGCCGGTAAAGGGCCTGCTGGGCTACATCGGCCGGCCCGGCGAGCAGGTGGGGGTCCCCACCGCAGCCGCGGCACCTGCCGCCCCGGCTGTGGAGGCCGCGGCTGCCCCCAACGGGCCTGGGACGGTGCTGGTCATCGGCGGCGGCCCCGGCGGCTATGTGGCCGCCATCCGGGCGGCCCAGCTGGGCGCCAGGGTGACCCTGGTGGAGCGGGAGCACCTGGGCGGCACCTGCCTGAACATTGGCTGCATCCCTACCAAGTGCCTGCTGCACAGCGCAGAGCTGGTGTCCCAGATCAAGGACCAGGGCGCGGAGATCGGCGTGGAGACGGACGGCGTCCGGGTGAACTTCCCCCAGGTGATCGCCCACAAGAACGCCGTCTCCAAACAGCTGACCAGTGGCGTAGCGGGACTGCTGAAGGCCAACAAGGTGGTGAAGATCGACGGCGAGGCCAGCTTCACCGGCCCCAAGACCCTCTCTGTGAAGAAGTCCGACGGCTCCGTGGAGGAGATGACCGC
>ENA-USYR01000033-USYR01000033.1-human-gut-metagenome-genome-assembly--contig:-NODE-33-length-69508-cov-13.369460_pt1 | contig 69508 bp, 72 predicted proteins | sample MGYA00250064_ERZ773510 | MGnify/ENA primary metagenome ERZ773510 (study PRJEB29103, sample SAMN06112082) | human gut metagenome | biome: human gut; feature: ankylosing spondylitis patient; material... | reverse complement strand
ACACGGAGCTGTGGCTCCAAACCATCGCTCCCGGCAAACTGGCCAAGTCCACCCTGGCCCGGGACCGGCAGGACATTGACCGCTTCCTGCCGGTTCTTGGGCACTACAAACTGAAGGAACTCCGCCCTGAACACTTCCGTAACTTCTATGCGGAACTGCGAAAAGTCATCAGCCTTGAAACTGGAATGCCGCTCTCCGAGCATACCGTGGAGGGTGTACACGCGACGCTGTGTACGATCCTCTCCGATGCCATGGAGTGCGGCTTTCTGGATCACAACCCCGCCTGGCGGACATACCGTTATGCGGGGAGAAAAAAGGAAAAGAAGATCGCGGATCCGGAAACTCTGCAAAAGATCATCTCCGCGCTGGAGGAAGAAAGTCTCAAGTACGAGACCTACTTCAAACTCATCATCGCAACCGGGATGCGTCGAGGCGAGTGCTGCGGCCTGCAGTGGGGCGACATCGACTGGGAGGAGCGGTCCATCCACATTCAGCGGAATGTGGTAAAGGTCACCGGTGAGGACATCATTGTGAAGGAGAGGAAAACCGTGGCCGGGGATCGATACGTGTACTTCTCTCTAGAGATGGAGTCCCTGCTACGGGAGTTCCAGCGGGAGTGTGCCTGGGAGGCGGAGACATATGATGGGCGGAGATTGGAGGATGCGGACTATGTCTTCCGCCGCCATGGGCATCGGCTCCCCATGACGCCCTCCACCTTCACCTGGCGATTCAAGCTGATCCTGAAGAAGCACGGCCTGCCTACCGCTCTGAACGTCCACTCCCTGCGCCACACCAACGCCAGCCTGCTGATCGCCGGCGGGGCCGACGTAGCCACCGTAGCAGGCCTGCTGGGCCACAGCCAGCCGTCCACTACGCTGGATATCTACACCCACGCATTTGATAAGAACAAGAAATCGGCCAGTCAGGTTCTGCAGGAGAGGTTGGAGATTTGATAAACAGCAGCGAAACGAAACAGCCGCAGATCCCCGTCAACCATTGTGCCTGGTGCGTATCGTATGACCTGGGGATCGGCTGGCAGCAGAACGAGGCCATTGTGACCCTCCGGCGGAATGGATTCTTAGGCAACCGGCTGAAGTATGTGATCTGCCGGAACTGTGGTGTACTTGCCGTGGCTCTGATACACAAACGCCTTCGCGAAAATTTGCTATTTGCGAAGTAGAGGCATAAGCCCCTACTGGTCTTAGCCCCTAAATTGGAGTGCATAAGCACTCGCGGAACATCTTGAAGGTGTTCTACCCCACGGGGGCGGCACACGGCTTGACCGCCCGATGCGCCGTCGCCCGGCATGGCCCAAGCCGGGTGCTTGGGCCATGCCCAAAGAAATTAGATGGGTTGTCCTGTATGCACCAACTCTTTCCCGGGTGAGGGTCACATCAACTATATTTCGTGACCCTCGAAAGAGGTATACTATGAACAAGTATAAAAAATCGCTGTTCATGCAGGATAGTCCCAGCAACTCGTCGAACCCCCGAAGTTCTCACCGTTTCAAGTTCAAGCGCAAATGGCGCAAAACCTTATTTCGGTTGGCGTTTAGAGCACTTGAAGTGCTGCTGGTGATTTTACAAATCATCCAGTGCTTCTGTGAGATGTTTAAGAAGTAAGGCGAGGTGGTGCAGCAAACGGGAAGCCCGTCTAATTTTTGTTTATTAGGCCAAACGGCTTGTATTATAAATCAGAATTGGAGTAGCTGGGAGGTGACAAGCATGATCGGAGATGTACTGAAACGTATGCGCATTATTTATGGATATAAGGCCAGTGAAATGAGTTCGGAACTTGGCATCTCCGCAAGTTATCTTTCAGAAATTGAAAATAACAAAAAGCAACCATCTTTGGACTTCTCCAAAAATATGCGGATATTTACAGTATCCGATTGTCCTCTTTGATATTACTTTCTGAAAATATGGATGAAGCAGAAAAGTCCGGCAAAGGAACTGCTTTTATCAGAAATATGATGGCACACCTGATACAAAATATGTCTGCGGCAACAGGTGATCCAGATGAAGAATAAAGTACCAATCAAAAAATATGACATAACTCAATGCGCTCTTTATAAATGCCGGACAAAAAGGCGTCTTGAGTATCTTCTGTGTCTTGACCTTGGTGGTCTCAAAACGATTGATAGCATCATCGGGTATCACAAATTTGAAATAGATAAAAAGCACTTTGAGGAAAAAGAGAAAGAACTGCCCCTGATAAGACACTTAAAGCTATCCAGCGCAGAATCCTTTATTCCTTTATCTGCTTCACCGAGTCATCCGGCCTGAATGGCTCATTTCTGGAGAAAAGCAGAAGTGCTATATAGACAACGGGAAAGCGCATTTGAACGGGAAATATGTTCTGACTATTGATATTAAGAAATTCTATGACAACTGTACACGAGAACCTGTATACCAGTTTTTCGTGCAGAAACTAAAAACTTCCCCTGATGTGGCTGAGATCCTGACGAACATTATAACATACAGTGGTGGCATTCCAACCGGGTGTCCAACAAGTCAGCTTATGGCATTCTATGCTTACTCCGATATGTTTTCAGAAATCTCTGATTTAGCAAAACAATGCGGTTGCAAATTCACTTTGTATGTGGATGACATGACTTTTTCCAGTACAGAACCTTTTTTCCCGATCAGTTGCGTCAAATGATTGATCATGTATTGAGAAAGTATGGCCACAAGCCTAAATACCGCAAAGTAAAGTATTATGGTCCTTCTGACTATAAGCCTATTACAGGAACAGTTGTCACTCCCAAACAGTCTCTTGTCGTACCTAACGGGCTTCAAAAAACCATATATGATGCGTTTCAGGCGGTAAAACCTCTCATTGGTACCGAAACCTGTTCAGAAGAAGATGCAAAGCAAATTCTCTCGTTAAAAGGGCAGTTACAAGCAGCCCGTAATATAGAAGAAGGAAAATTTCCTGAGATTGGACGGCTGACGAGCCAGGTCAAGACGCCGGATATCAAAGCCACCTTAAGTCAAAAACGTCATACCCACAAGTTTATTTTAATTTTGTGGAAAAACGTCTAAAAAAGCGAAAATTAAGAACCGGGGTATTCGCCCCGGTTCTTAACATAATGACATTGACATGCGGGGTGTTTTCTCTTTCTCAAAGATTCTTAAATCCATTCAGGGAAAACACTTCATCCAAGCTTTCATCCGTCGTGGAGAGAATGTTTTCGATCTTCTGTATCGACACCGGTAAGGCTTTCGCCGCCGTCATCGCCTTCTCCGGATTCACCCGGAACGACGGCAGAATCACCCCCAGCGCGGCCACCACCCGATCCTGCACCCGAATGGGAGATGCTACACATTGGATCCCTGGCTCTACTTCACCATATTCATAGGCTAGGTTTGTGATGCGGGTCTCTTCCATTTGAATATGCGCCCGATAGAGGTTGAGCTGGGGCGGCAAGCGACCACCGTCTTTAAAGAACAGCTCTGTCAGTTCATCGAGCTTGTAGTCGCAAAGCAGACACTTTCCCACCGCGCCCAAGCAGGCCAGCTCCGTTTGTCCCGGTGATTTGTGGCAGCTGATGGCGTCTGGCGCATCGGTTCTGTGGAGGAAGAGCACATGATCTCCCTCCAGCGTCCCCAGGCAACATGCTTCATCCGTACGGCGGGTCAGCTGCTGCATCTCCAGGTCAATAAATCTGTTGATGGAAATTTTATTATGATATATCGAGCCGGCACAAAACAAATTGATACCGATCGTATAACGATTGGTCCGGTAATCCAGATCGATATAGTTCCGCGAAGCCATGGTCTGCAAAATTGGCAGGATGCTGCTTTTGGGTGATTGAAGCGCCTGAGCAATTTCTGTGAGGGTAAATCCCTCCATGGTGGTGGAAAGCAGGTCGAAAATGTCCAGCACACGCGATGTGGAACGATGTGGCGTTTGCGCCATAAAATCCCCCTCCTCGCTGAAAATGAGAAATTGCTGACCTTATGATAACACAAAGTGTCTAAAACGGCAAGCAATTTTTGCCATTTTCGATAAAGTTACTCGAACTTAGTTGACAATATATATATATATATATATAATAAAAATACGAACTTATATACGAACTGATTCGTATATAAGGACAATATTTAAAAAAAGGAGGCTTTTCTATGAAGAAGCTCCGTTTCGCCGTGCTGGGTGCGGGCGCTGGAGGTCAGACCATGGCGGCATTTCTTACGGAAAAGGGCTACCCCGTTCGCCTGTACGACCACAACCCTACACGGATTCAGCAGTTGCAAACTCTCAAGACAATCCGTGCGACCGGAAAATGGACCTGTCAGGGAACACCAGAGCAAATTACCGATTCTCTGCCGCAGGCGCTGGATGGTGCAGACATCATTCTGGTGGTCACTACCACTGATGCCCACAGCACCATTGCTCGTCAGTGTGCGCCATATCTGCGGGATGGACAAATCATCCTGCTTAACCCTGGGCATGTGGGCGGCGCACTGGAGGTCCGGCATATTCTTCTGGAGGAGCTTGCCTGTTCCGCCCGCGTGATCATTGCTGAAACCGGAGACTTGATGTTTGCCTGCCGTATGGTGCAGGAAGGGGAGATCTTTCAATCCGGCATCAAGCAGCATGTGGCTGTGGCCGCGCTTCCCGCATCAGATACGCCCCGTCTGATGGAAGTTTTGGGACCGATTTTTCCCTCTCTTCATCCCGTGGGCAGCATTTTGGAAACGGGCTTTGAGGGCGGCGGCGCCATGCTTCACCCCATTCCCAGTCTGATGAATCTCAACCGTATGGACCGTGCCCAGGACTATGACTACTACATAGACGGCATCACCCCCAGCATTGCCCGTCTGGTCAGCGCCTGCGACTGTGAGCGGCTGGCCGTGTGCCGGGCACTGGGACTGGAAGTGTCCTCCTTGGTTGTCTCCCTGCAGAAAATCTACGGCCTGGAGCAAACGGATCTTTATGACCTGCTTCAGCACAACGCAGCCTACCGGGGACTCAAGAGTCCCATGAATCTGGAGCACCGCTTCATCATTGAAGATCTGCTCTGCGGCATTGTACCGCTGGCCTCCATCGGCGCGGAGCTGGGCGTGGAAACGCCGATCATGAATGCGTTCATCGAAATCGGCTCCATTGTCTGCGGCCGGGATTTCCGCGCACAGGGGCGGACTGCAGAAAAATTGGGATTATCCGGGAAAACACCGGAACAAATTCAGGCACTGATCCGCTAACCGTGTTCATTCCAGCAGTGTCAACGGATCCTGCTGAGTGAAAATACCAAGAGGAACGAAAAAATGGAGGTTGACGACATGAAGAAGATCTTATCCCTGCTTCTGGCCATGGCCACGACCCTCTCTCTAGCAGCCTGCGGCGGCAGCCCCGCTCAGGATCCCCCCTCTGGCAAAGATCCTGCGGATGATACTCAGCAGACGGAAGAAACCAGCGGAATCGATGCCGGTGCCCTTTATGCCATCGGCGGCGGATCCACCGGCGGCACCTTCAACGCAATGGGCAACCTCTTTGTTCAGTTCTTTAACGACTCGGAACGTTTCGGACAATTCTCCTCCACCGCAACTACCGGCGGCGTCCAGAATGTCATTTTTATGGAAAACGGCACCACAGACTTCGGCATCATAGGCCAGAGCGTGTTTGTGCAGGCCGTGGACGGCACAGACTCATTTGCCGAAACCGGCCCGGACGATAATCTGGTGATTATTGCACCTCTGTACAGCGCCATTTTCCAGCAGTTTGTATCTAAGGATATCCACTCGGAAGCCGATCTCAAGGGCAAGAAGCTCATTGTCGGCGGCCCCGGTTCCGGCGATCTGGCCATTTCGGAGGCTCTGTACGCCGCCATGGGCATGACGTTTGAGGACTTCGAGCCGCTGTATCTGGGCAGCACCGAAGGCGCCGAGACCATGAAAGACGGCCACGCTGACGGCGCCATCGCTCTGACCCAGCTTCCCTTCTCCACTTTCGTGGAGCTGACCAACGCCGACAAGGCGTATCTGATCCCCCTGGAGCAAGATACCATCGACGCCATGTGTGATCCCGGCGATCACTCCTATCCTTCCTATTATCCCGCTGTGATCCCTGCCGATACTTATAAGAATCAGACCGAAGAACTGCCCACCTTCGCAACCGGCACCTATCTGTGCTGCCGTGCGGATCTGGGCGAAGAGCTGATTTATGAGATGACCAAATACATGTGGGAAAACATTGAGCGCCTCAACACCCTCCATGCCGCCGTGGCGGACCTGACCATCGACGCGGTGAAGGACATCGAGGGCATGCCTATCCATCCCGGTGCCCTGAAGTATTATCAGGAGCAGGGCGTCCTGTAAGGGGCTGCGGGTGCCGGCCACGGAGGATCAGGCGGACCGGCACCCGCCTCAACGGAAGGAGGATTTCGTATGAAGCTGTTTTCAAAGAAACCGGCGGAAGCTAAAAGCGGCGCTTCCGGCGCCGCCAGCACAGAACCCCTCAGTGCAGAGCGGGCAGATGAAATCCTGCGGGAATACTCCCCGGAGGATAACGAGCGCCAACTGACCAAATGGGTTGCCCGCGTGGTCAACGTATTTTCCCTGTTCATTTCCCTGTTTCTAGTCTACACGGCGGCGTTCGGCCAGCTGCCGGCCATGCAGCAGCGGTCGCTGTACCTGCTGTGCGCCATGGTGATTTTGTTTTTGGTCTATCCCGCCTTCAGCAAGCACAGCAAAAAGGGCGTGGCATGGTATGACTATCTGTTTGCCGCCGCCTCCTTTGGCTGCTGTTTGTATGCGTTTGTCAACTACGAAGACATTTTGCTTCGCTTCGGTATTTCCAACTCCACCGATCAGTTCGTATTTGTGATTCTGGCCGTGCTGATCCTGGAGGGAACCCGTCGTCTAGTCAGTCCCGCGCTGTCCCTGATTACCCTCATTTTCCTGGTCTATGCCTACTTCGGCAATGTCATGCCGGGCATGTTCCAAACCAAGGCCGGCGGTCTTACCCGCATGACCGATCACATGTTCATGATTCCCGAGGGCATCTTTGGAAGCCCCCTGGGCACTGCCGCCACATACGTGTCGCTGTTCGTCCTCTTCAGCTCTCTGTTGCAAGGATGCGGCATGGGGGATTTCATTCAGGATGTCGCCCTGGGCCTGACGGGACGCTCTACCGGCGGCCCGGCCAAGGTGGCCGTTATCTCCAGTGCCGCGTTCGGCACCATCTCCGGCGCTGCCGCCGCCAACGTGGTGGGCACCGGCACTTTTACCATTCCCTTGATGAAAAAGTGCGGTTATCCCCCGGAGTTTGCCGGTGCTGTGGAAGCCTGCGCCTCCACTGGCGGGCAGCTGATTCCCCCCGTCATGGGCGCCGCCTGCTTTATCATGGCTGAGTACATCGGCGTTCCTTACTCGGAAATTATGCTCGCAGGTCTGGTGCCGGGCTTCTTGTATTACATGAGCGTTTTCGTCACCGTGCATCTGCGAAGCAAGAAACTGGGACTCAACGGCATGCCCAAGGAGCAGCTGCCCAGTGTCCGGGCCGCCATGAAGAGCCGGGGCCATCTGCTGATCCCCTTTGCCGTAGTAATCTATCTCATCATCCGCCAGTACACCATCTCCTTCGCCGCCCTGGTCGGCATCATTCTGGTGCTGCTGGTCTCCCCACTGAAAAAGGAAACCCGCATGTCCTGGAAGCAGATTGCCGCCGCTTTTGTGGACGGCGGCAAGAAAACCGTTTCCTTCGGCGTCTCCTGCGCCTGTGTGGGCATGATCATTGGTGTGACCACCCTGACCGGCGTGGGCAACGTTCTGGGCAACTATATTCTGGACATCTCTCAGGGAAATCTGTTCTTGACCCTAATTTTGGTCATGATTATGTCCATCATTATGGGCATGGGTATGCCTACAGTAGCCGTATATATTGTGCAGGCTACTGTCACCGCCCCCGTGCTGATGGAGTTGGGGATTCCAGCCCTCACCGCCCACTTCTTCTGCTTCTACTTCGGCATCATCGCCTGTATCACGCCTCCCGTGGCTGTTCCCTCCTATGCCGCGGCGGCAATCGCGGGCAGCAATCCCTCTTCCACCGGCTGGGCCGCCTTCAAGATGGCCATCCCCGCCTTTCTGATTCCATTTGTGTTCGTCTATGAGCCGGGTATGCTGTTCAACGGTGGCAGCACCGTCAATTCCGTCATCTGCATTTTCACCAGCATCATCGGCTGCTTCCTGGTGGCCGCCGGTATGGAGGGCTGGGTGGTCCGTCCCCTAATCAAGTGGAAGCGGATTCTTGCCTTAGCAGGTGGAATTTGCTGCATCATTCCTGAGCATATCACAGACATCATCGGCGTAGCGGTACTGGCCTTTCTGGTCATATCGGAATGCCGCGCAAAAAAACTGAAACAGACCGCCGTTTCATAAAGAAAGGATGAAGATGCTTTATGAGTGACATCAAGAGAAAAATCAACAGTGACCTGGATGACCGCATGACTCTGGACTGGCAGGGAACCCGCGCGTTCTTCTATGGCCTGGGCTATAACGACGCTGACATTGAAAAACCCCGGGTGGGCATTATGAACACCTGGAACGAGATCAACCCTGGTCATATTCACCAGCGCCATCTGGCCGACGCCGTCCGGGAGGGCATCATTGAGTGCGGCGGACTTCCGTTCCTGTTTTATGGCGTCAACCTGTGCGACTGCGTGGGCGGCGGCGATTACGTGTTGCCCTCCCGGGACCTACTGGTCAATGAGATTGAACTCAATGCCAAGGCACATCACCTGGACGCCATGGTTCTCATCGGCACCTGCGACAAGGTGGTTCCCGCTATGTTGATGGCCGCAGGTCGGGTGAATATTCCCACCGTCATCGTCACCGGCGGCTACATGAAAACCCCCGTCATGGACGGAGATTATGTGGACTTCATCGACATTGGTGCCAGCATCTCTAAGGTGAAGGAAGGCAAAATGACGCCGGAAAAATTCGAGGAGCTGATTCACACCTGCGCACCATGCAGTGGCGCCTGCGGCATGATGGGTACTGCCAACACCATGAGCCTGCTGACGGAGACCATCGGCATGTCCCTGCCCGGCAACGCCACCATGGCCGCCGTGTCCGGCGAGCTCATCAACCTCAGCCGGGAAGCTGGCCGGAAGGTGATGGAGCTGTGGGAGAAGAACATCTGTCCCCGGGATATCATCACGGAATCCGCCATTACTAACGCCATCCGAGTCTGTATGGCTATCGGCGGCTCCTCCAACACCATTATCCACATTCCGGCTGTGGCCACAGAAGCTTGCCTAAACATGGACTGCAGCAGCATATACGCCGAAGCCAGCTGCGAGGTGCCGCTTCTGATCGGCATCCGGCCCAACGGCAAATGCTGTATGGCGGACTTTGAGGCTGCCGGCGGCTTGGGGGCCCTTCTCAACGAGCTGACCAGCAAGCTGGACCTGACGGGTATGACCGTCACCGGCAAAACTCTGGGTGAAAACATTCAGGGCTGCGTCAACCGCAATCCCAACGTCATTCACTCTCTGGCCCAGCCCCTGGACAGCGACGGCGGCCTCATTTTGTGCAAGGGTAATCTTGTACCCCAGGGCGCATTTATCAAGCAGTCCGCAGTTCCTGCCAAGCTCCACAAGTTCCGGGGCACCGCCAAGGTCTTTTACGATCAGGATGAAGCCATTGCTGCTTTGCGGGACGGCCGCATCGAAGCCGGCAATGTGGTCTTTATCCTCTATCAGGGCGTCAAGGCCGGTCCGCATACTTCGTATGCCTTCACCACCGCCCTCAAGGGCAGCCACCTCAAAGATGATGTCGCCACCGTCACCGACGGACGGCTCTCCGGCGCGGCATCCGGCGCGTGCTTTGGCTACGCCTCCCCCGAGGCCGCCCTGCGCGGCCCGCTGTGCGCCGTCCGGGACGGCGACTGGGTCCACTACGACATTGAAAAGCGGGAGTTGACCATTGAGCTTTCCGATGAGGAGCTCCAGCGCCGCATGGCCGAGGCCGAACTCCGTCTGGAACCCAAGACTGGCTGGCTGTCCATCTATCAGCGGTGCGTGGGCTCCATTTTGAAGGGGGCTACGCTCATCGAGGACTATCGGGCCTGACAGCCCGGATTGACAGGCCCTGTCCGCAGGACAGGGCCTGCCGGAATCAGGAGGTATTTGTATGGAGGTTATGGAGGCGCTGCTCCAGCGCCAAAGCGTGAAATCCTATTTGCCTACCCCGGTGGAACCGGAAAAGCTTGAACAGGTTTTGGAAGCCGGACGGCTGGCGCCGTCTGCGTTCAACCACCAATACCGCCGCTTCATTGTGGTGGATGATCCCGCCGTCAAGCATCTGCTGCGGGAAAAAGCCGGTGCCCAGCCCATGATTGAAGAGGCACCTGTGGTACTGGTCCTGTGCGCCACGGAGGAAACAGACTTTGTCATGCCCTGCGGCGAGTGCAGCGCCCCCGTCGACATGGCTCTGTGCGGCGCCTATATGATGCTCCAAGCCTGTGCGCTGGGCCTGGGGACGTGCTGGCTGGGCGCCTTTGACACCCAGGCGGTAAAAGACGTCCTGAAAATTCCCCCGCAGGTACGGGTTATCACCATGATGCCCCTGGGCTACCATGACGGCACCCAGCCCAGAAAAACCCGCAAGCCCTTGGAGGAAATTGTGGGACATAACTGCTATTGAGAGGAGTGGCCGTCTTACCGGTCAACAGATTATGAATGAGCGAAATCAGGCAGTGGTGCTGATGCTGCTCTCCGCCCTATCCTTTTCCCTGATGCAGGCGGTGGTCAAACTCTCCGCCACTAATATCGGCACCATGGAACAGGTCTTTTGCCGCAACCTCATTAGCATGGCAATCTCCTTTGTCCTGCTGCAGCGCAGTCACCTGCCGCTGCTGGGCGGTCGAAAATACCAGCCAGCCCTGCTGGCCCGGTCGTTTTTCGGTTTCATCGGCGTGGTCATGCTCTTTTATGCCACAGCCGGCGCCCGGCAGGCCGATATTGCCGTGCTCAACCGCACCTCTCCCATCTGGGTGAGCCTGTTTGCTTTGCTGATCCTGCGGGAACGGATCTCCAAAGTGCAGATCCCGGTCATTTTGCTCTGTCTTGCCGGAGCTGTCGCGGCCATGCGCCCCTCCTTTGACTCCAACACACTGCCTCTGGTACTGGCCCTTTTGACTGCGGTCAGCAGCGGTCTTGCCTATACCATGATTGCCTTTTGCCGCGGCCAGGTGAATCCCATGACCGTGATCTTCCACTTCTCCCTGTTCAGTACCATTGCCGCCGGTCTTTTGATGATTCCCAGTTTTGTGGTCCCCACCCCCCGGGATCTCATGATGCTGATTCTCATCGGCATCTTCGGTGCCGGCGGCCAGGTCGGCCTGACCTATGCCTATCAAAAGGCCCCAGCAGCGGAAGTGAGCATCTATGACTACTCCGGCATCATCTTTTCCGCAATCTTGGGATATGTCCTGCTGGATGAATCCCTATCCCTGTCCACCATCGTGGGCGCTGCCCTCATCACCGCCGGCGGGCTCTGGTCCTATTGTGCAAATCGGAAACAGGCCGGAGCCGACTGGTAACCGTTCGTATTTGACGCAATGCTGCAATGATTTAAGGAGGTAACGATTTATGGCACCAAAAAAAATTCAGGTCATCCCCAACGGTGACTCCCTGAAAACCAAGTGGTCCCGGGCGATTCGCTACGGTGACCTCATTTTCACCACAGCCCATTCCGCTGCCCGGCCCGACGGCACCATGCCCACCACACCGGAAGAACAGATTCGCGGCTGTTTTGAGAGCTTGAAAAACACGCTGGAAGGCGGCGGTTCCGGTATGGACATGGTCCTGCACTGTGACTGCTTCCTGGCCCATCGGGAGGATTTTGCCCTGATGAACCAGATTTTTGATGAGTACTTTCTGAGCGCAGATGTCCCCACCACCCGCAGCGTCATGGAAGTGACCTTTACCGCCCCTAAATTTCTCTTTGAAATTCAGGCGGTGGCTGGTGTTAAAGACTGACCTGTGAGCACATAAACCGAGCACCCGGACCCTAAAGGACTGCTGGCTTTTGAATCATGGTGCGTACATGGACTCCCAGTAACGCTGGACCGCCGGAACGATCCAGGACAGCACCAGCGGCGGCAATTTTACTTTGGGTGATCTGCGGGCTGCTGGAGAAACTGCTGGGGCCTGCCAAACGATTTATCACAGTGCAGCTACAGGAAAAGATGGCGGCGAGGTGTTTCAGGTCCTACCTCTCAGCATGATCGGCATGAAAACAGAAACATTGATTCAGAACGGTTTGGTCAGTGACAGCATGGTAAGGATGCTCCAAGCATCCCTGGCACAGAGGCACCAGAACGCCCTAGATGTGTCCAATCAGCGTCTGGCAGTCAGCCAGCAGGAGGCTCTATCCGGCGAGGCCCTAATCCCACAAATGGATCAGGAACTGTTCCGTTCCATCTGTAATGCGGTGCTGCCCAGCTTTCGCCGAAACGATGGCGATGCATTGGCTGCCATCCAAGACGGGATGGCCTTTGGGAGGGAAGTCACGGCGCAGAACCATCGAGAGAATCCCTGCGTGACTCACTGGGGGACTTCAAAGGAAACCTATTGCGAGCGTTTCTGCACCTTTCGTCAAGTCTCCGACCGGTACGGCGGTACTCAGACGCAGAAATCTGGGTACCACAGTTACGCCAACAGTTGGCAGCATTTTCTCTCGGTAATCTCCAGCGCCCGAGGACGCTATCTGGAAGCATCCGGAGCGGGGCCCCGGCCTACACCAACTCACGGATCGACATAAAGGTATAAAATTAGTGCATCGAAGCTTTTCTCTTTCCCGCCTTTGTAGGCAAACATTTGCCTACAAAGGCGGGATTTTTGTAGAGGAGCGAAGAGGATGGTGTGGCAAAGCCGCGCCCTCCAACGGCAAAGAATCTCAGAGCAGCGCATCCCAGTACCACATCGAGCAGGTGTATAGGGTCAAGCTACCCCCTATTACAATGTTGAGCGAGTAAATCAACGAAGTCCTTATCATAGGAAATGGATGAAATCAATGTCATATAGGTACAGACTTCACCTTCCACCACTTCGGCTTGTGTTCCATAAGACGGCGGGTGGACACCTGATCCATCTTCCGCCAGAAATCCAGTAGCTTTTCCGTAGACATCCCCTCTAAATTAGACAGCGTCGCCAGGATAACCGCCCATTCCTGTAGGACTATGCTGCTGGTGGCCTGATCTTTAATTTGCTCAAGATCATAGTCCCCAGGACCGATCGGGACCCTGTTGGGATTTACTTTTTTTCGGCTCATGGAAGGGCTCCTCCTGGAATTATTTGCGTTGAAAACGGATCGTTGCAAAGGAACTGCCATACTACCTATCTGGCATAGCAGGAATGCAGCCTTGTATTCTACCGTATTCGACGGGAAATGTTTGAGCGCTATATGTAAAAGAAGATAAATCTAATATAATGATTCTTGGTAAATAAGTTACTGCTTTTTCCGCCCTTCTATCAGAAAACGCTTAACTTAATGACATTGCCCTAAAGAATAGCGTATTTTTTTTACATATATAGCTAATCCAGGGCTTCTGCCTCCTCATTTGTGTTAGCATCAACATGTCTGATTTAGTAGGTGATATTTTTGAACAAACTGAGGCTTCGGGATTTAAGAGAAGACCATGATATGACCCTACAGGATGTTGCCAAGGTCCTGGGGACTACGCTTCAGTATTACCAGAAGTATGAAAGCAGAGTACGTCCGATCCCTGTTGAACGGCTAGAAATTCTCGCTGACTTCTATGGCACATCCACAGATTATATCCTCGGGCGAACACTAGTTCGGAAACCATATCCAAAGAAATAGGTTCAGAAACAATCGAGCACCGGACTGCGCTCAATAAGTTTATACGAGTGTTCGTTCGTAGATGATCGACTTGTCTGAGGAATAGAATGGCCAGCGCCCCGGTTGACGGAGCGCTGGCCTCTACTTTGCGGCGAACATCGAAGCATAGGCGGACAGATCCTCTCTGCAGATATCTGGCGTGGTTTCACCAGACTTTGCGTGGACTCTGCTTCCTATCCCGTAAGCTGGCCAGCAGGTTCCAGAAGCTGCCTCGGTGTCCATACATCTATCGCGCGTTCGGCTTTGGCAGGGTGGTCTCGGAGCTGGCGCTCCTTGCTGCATCATACCATGCAATTTCCTCAGCTTTTCTGTCAGAAGGTGGAGCCTGTATTTGCGCTCCAGCCTCTCCCACTCTGGCGCCCAACATCTGATTGTGCGCGCCGCAAGATTCACAATATCTTGCGTTTTTCCCCATTCTTTAGCCAAAGAGCCCGCAGATGTAGCGATTGACAACGATTCTTTCCAGAACTATAATAATGTGTAGGGGAAAAGCGTTTGACTTTTCCATGAAAATGTGGTATTATGTCAGCCTCTTGCATATGCTATAACGGACAGAAAAGGAGGATTGAGTATGCAGAGTGCGCGTATATTCGGCAATTACGTAAATTTTCTCGCCGAAGAGAACCACCTGTCTCACTCTGATCTGAGCCGCGTTCTTGGATGTTCTGATCTTCAGCTGAACGCCTTGTTGAAGGGCCGTGCATATGCGTCTTTCGACCAGGTCAGGTTGCTTGCCGAGCTGTTCCATACGACAGTGGAACGGCTGTTATCCGGTGATCCGCAGCGATACAACGCAACGGTTGTACATTGCATGAATGATTTTCACAATTCGGAAAATCGCGAGATGATCCTGGATTTCATTGATGACTATGTCGATGTAGTCGATACAGTCAAACAGCATCAATCGACATAAAAAGGCATGGTTTACACCATGCCCTTTTTATTAAGGAGCGAGACGATGAACGATTTCACGATTCTGTCGAACCAAGTGGAAACTTGTATCCAAGAACTGATTGATCAGACCTTCCAGAATGAGGACCTGCGCAACATCTTTCCCAACCGGCTGTTGCGGGAAGACGTGCTGGATCTGCTGGACAGATACTGCACGGTTGTTTACTATCCGCTGGAAGAAGAGGAACGCAACAATGGGTTCCGCATCAAGGAAATCCCTTTTTCAGACGGGTCGATGCACGACTTCGTTTTTATCAACACGGCCCAGACCTTAGAGAAACAGGCGTTCACAGCTGCCCACGAGCTTGGCCACATTTGGAATATCGATCAATATGTGACTGAGCGTTGTAGCCTCTCTTCCGAATATGCAGAACCCATTGTTAACCGCTTTGCCGCTGTGCTGCTGATGCCGGAACCCGAGTTCCGCTCCGCGGCTCAGATGCAGATCGACAGCTATAAGAATCCAGGGAACGAGTCGATCACGTATCTTAACCTTGTCAAAATCATTGTCCATCTAATGAATCACTTCTTTGCGCCTTTTAAGGCTGTCACACTGCGCTTGGTCGAAACAGGATTCTTCCATCGGTCAGATATTGAACCACTGCTCAATGAAGAAGTCATTCCAGATGACTTTCTGGAAAGGCTGGTACAGGCCTGCATCAGCGAATTTGGCTATGTGAAGCTCAAAAATCCAACAAGGAAAAAATGGATCGAGGGGTTTTCGGAAATGCTGGACATTGCCGAAAAAGAGCATTTGGTCTCCGAGAATAAAATCAACCGGATGCGAGAGAGATTTGAACTTCCAGCCGCAACCGAAGTGTCCCCAGAGATGAATCACTCTGTCTCTCTTGGCCCGCAGGAAGGTCCTGATACACCATGAAAATTGACGAACAAACCGCTGTCGTCGACAATGATTTTACGAACCATCTGGCCGAGGCCCATTTGGACGATGACCAGCTTGTGGAGCTCCTACATACTATTTTTTCCGACCTTGACCTCTTGGTTGCGATACACCCGCTTGTTTACCAATATGAGCTTCGTCAGGATCTGCCTCGGATCAGATTGCTGTTTGACCGGGGTGTCGTGGCAAAGGCAGAGTTTGCCGACATCCATCAGAATGATGACGGCAAGAAAGCCTATTATACGTATTTGGTGGAAAATCTGTACCGGGCCATCAGCGGCGATGCGCTTCCAGCCTCCCTTTCCGATGAGTCGCTCTTTACCTGCTGGATGAGTAGGAGCAGCTTGGGAGAAGTCCATTCCGTTGCAACGTGCCTGACGTGCGGGTGCGGAATTTTTCTCTCTGATGACAATGATTCCAAAATGCTGCAGCGCTTTATTGCGGAGAAGTCCATTGGGAAGATCAGTGTCTATAACCGCAAGGAGCTGGTCGACATGCACTTGGACCAGGGCGGGACAAAGCTCCCCCGCAAGGTCCGGCAGTCCCTGACACACCGGCCGTGAGCTCCGTCCAAGGCCATCCACGTTGCTGGGATTTCATGCTTTTTGAATACTTGAGGCTGGTTTGCTTAACAGCTCTCTGGTATTGTTATTTTCATAAGGGACAAACTTACTTTCATCCAATCTACATCCATGCCGATGCTGATAGAACTGCTTGCTGAAATGCGGCTTGGTTGAGCCGCATCAGCGGCAATTCGAGGAGAAAAAAGCGGGGCCTCCTGCCGGGGGTGAAGCACCCAGGCAGGAAGCCCGTTATATATCTCGCTCAACAGCGGTGGGGAAAATCAGCCGCAATACCGGTCATCGTATCCGTCAGCCTCGACCTCCGCGTCATATGGCAGAATCAGGTACGCAGAGGGAGCAACCCGCCGGACCTGATTGTCATTGTGATATGCCACTCCCGCGATAAAATCCAGCAGCCGTCTGGCAATGTCACGGCGGCTTGTCTCCAGATTGAGCAGCACGGAGCTGCCGTTCTGCAGCTGATCCACAATCTCTTCCGTCTGTTCGAGCCGATCCGGTGCGCAGATCACGATCCGGGGCCGCATATTATCACTACTAGCAACGGAGTACATCTGCCGATCCCCCAAGGCATATGGCTGCCTGGGATGGGTGCCTCTGTCTGGATCCTGAAAAAGTCGACGTCGCAGATCATACCAAAAGGCCATATTGCCACCTCCCCCTATTATTTTAGTTGTACGCATTGTAAACTGTCAAGTCAATCGCGTCAAGAAAGGACCTTGAAGCATTATAACCTTAAAGTGAGATGATGGTTCCCAGATACTTTTGCATGATTCCGAACATACCTACTATTATGACACCATATCGAACAAACTCTGTGAGATTAGAAAAGTACGGGCATGACACCCTTTCAGGAGTCATGTCCGTACTTTTTATAACCTTAATGCCATCAGAAAAATAGGCGAACACTCAAATACGCAATCACGCCCAGTTCCACGCCAATGACTGCCAACCGCCAGAGTATGGGCAGCGCCGGCTTCTTTTCCCGTTTTTTAGACGCTTCCGCCGCAGGTTCACCCGAAACGCCTTGCGGCTTTAATCCAGTGGGCGCGGTTGACTTCTCGCGCTGTTCAGGACAGTACTCTTCTACAGGCAAGGGATCCCTCTGCTCCGCATGAAGCCAGGGCTGCTTTGCCAGGGCTGTCGCGTCCTCTTTCTGCTCTGCTGCAGGCAACTCTGTCTCCGGTTTTGATGCAGGCGTCTCCTCGATTCTGGCCGCTGGAGGCAGTTCCACATCAGAGGCCACTGTCTGCTCTGCGGCAGGAATCTCCCGAGCCGGAGGTTCTGCCGGCTCTCCGCCAGCCTCGACTTCCAGTTCCGCAGGCGCTACGGCCGCTTCTCCCTGTTCAGGTGTGACATCCTGGTAGGACTCCAACGGCACGGTCTCTGGATCCGGCTCGGCGTTCTCACCCACAGCAGCGGGCTGGCTCACCTCGTCAGGGTCGAACCAGAGGGGCACCTCCTTCTCGACAGAAAGGGTGGTCTCTCCGGATTTTGGCTCCACGGCATCAGCTGACGCGATCTTCTGTAAAATCTGCTCCAAGTCAAAGACCAGGTCCTCCGGTTCCGGTCGGGCCGGCTGCTCCATCTCCTCCGGGACGTCCCGGAAGCGGATCTCTGGGGCCGGAGGTGCGGGAGCGGCTGCCGGCACCGGCGACTCCCTCGCCTCTGCCGGAGCGGTTTCCTCTGGCGGAAGCTCCGGCTGTGCCTCTGTCTCCCCGGCCACCGCCAGATCTGGAGGTACCTCCGGTTCTCTCTCCGGCTCCGCCAGGGTGCTCACGGCTTTCCCCGCCTGTGGAGCTGTCTCCAGGGCGGTATCCTCTGGGAGACATTCCTCAGTTTTCCCTGCAAGCGGGACAGGCGGCCCCTCTGTTTCTCCCGCCGTGGCAGCCCGGGGCATTTCCCGCTCAACGACCGGAGACGCCGCCGGCTGGTGCACAGGCTGGATCGTCTCGGCCTGCGGCGCCTCTTTCCGCGCTTCCCCTGCCTCCTGGGGCGTCTGTCTGGCGCCGCAGTATTTGCAGAAGGGCACGCCGTCCGGCAGCTCCTTTTGACATTGGCAGCATCGCATATCTGTCACTTCCTATCCAACATTAAAATATACAGTCTCACCCGGCAATGGCCCGTCAGGGCGTTTTTCTCAATACCCATAGGAGAAGTTGAGGAACAGCCATGGCTCCTGATAGGGGCTCTCCCTCCCCCAGGGATATGGATCCTGATAGCGCATGGAAAACGAATCCTCTCCCGTCGCAAGATGTACCCCGCAGCCGGAGTGGGCGGAGCAGGACACGACGCCATTGCGGAAGGGTTCCTGACGAAGAGCCCCGTCCTGGAAGGTGAGCTGGAAGGTATGGATGGCGCCATTCTGAGGCAGCTGCATCGTGACCTCTCCGCGGACGATCACCTCTTCCGCCGTTCCGTCCAGCGTGGCCGTCATGTCGTACGTTGTAAAGGTGTCCGCGGCATCGGTGCACCGGTCGTGGAACGCCACCTCTCCGACCGCCACGCCGTTTTCCCACTGGCCATCCAGCCGTAGGTAGCCCACAGCGCCGCTGTCCGGATACCAGGTATGGACCGTGGCACAGCTGCCCGCCCCATCGGGTACATTCTCAGAGATCTCCCCATAGAAGATGCTGGTACCCCAGAGCAAAAGACTAGTGCCGGTGTAATCGGACCAGAGCCGCTCGCCGTCCCACGCCAGGTTTCCAGTTTTGACCCAGAGAGGATTTTGCGTGTGCTTTCCTTCAGAATCCCACACCCTTTGTCCGTTCTCCCAGTCCTCAAGCGCGGCAGAGAACGACGTCTCATCGCCATCTGCAAAGGCATGATAGAGCGCGTCCAGACAGGTCCGCTGGTCCTCCGGCATCTCCAGAGTGGACTCCACCGCTTTCAGCGGCAGCTCCAGCGACTCTGCTCCGATGGTCTCCATGCCCCGCCGCAGCACCTCCGCAGCATCATCGTCCCGCTCTGCTTCCCGGTAGGCCTGCGCCAGAAGCAGGTACCGCTCCGGTATCTCCGGAGATTGCTCCAGGGCCCCCTCCAAATCGTCAATGGCCGCCGCCCAGTTTCCCTGTTCCGTCTGTCCGAGTCCCTGCTGCCACAGGTCTCCCGTCTGGTTCTCCCCATCCGGGCTCCCCTGGTCCGGGGCCTGTGCCAGTTCCTCCGTATGGGGCGCTCCTGTGGCGGATACTGCCACCGGCGGCCGTAGGACACCATACAGCGCCAGCCCCAGCACACAGGACGCCAGAACCGCGATCAAAATATTGAGACTCCTTACAAGCGTTCGCACTGGCCGTCATCTCCTTGTGCCGATACGATCATGTTGATCTCCCTCTCATTCATATTGGATATAAGTGACGGTCTTTTTCTGGAGATCCCAGTTCTCCATCTGAATCAGATTTCCGGACTTGTCATAGGTGTAGGTTGTCCGGGCCTCTTCCTCTCCATTTGCACGGTAAGTGATATACTCTGTCATTTTTCCTTCCGTGTCATAGACCCAAACTGAATAGTTCTCAAGGGTCCCATCCGGTGCATAATTTTCCCTTTGCGTTGTCTTCCCGCTCTCATCGTATTCATACAGCAAATATGACATCAGCGTACCACCCGGGTCATAGCTGTCAGAACGAATTTCCCGCCCTGCCTGGTCATACTGATAAACAACATAGAGGTCCATTTCATCACCACCGAAGTACAACTCTTCCCGCTCCAGCTTTCCTGCGGCATCATAGTGATAAATCACAGGATCAACTGTTCCACCTCCTTCACCAGAGCTGCTTATCCAACTGTAAGACTGGATCTGCCGGCCATCGGCGTCATAGAGGACCTCGACAAATCCGGTCTGTTCCCCGGCGGCATTATAGGAGGTCACGCCGCTCAGCCGTCCCTGGTTGTCGTATTGGTACACGTGGGACCACAGCAGATCACCGGCTTCATCATAAGTATCTCGCCGAAGTTCTCTGGCGGAAGCGGCCCCGGCTACCGGCTCTCCGGTCAGTCCCTCCAGGGCTTTTCCGATGTCCGTGTCACCGCCTGTATCTTCCAATCCCTGACGGAGCACCCGTTCAGCGCGGTCTGCATCTCCACGGTCCATCCAGTATTCCGCAAGTTCCAGATAAGTTTCCGCAGTGGCGGCTCCGGACGCAATGTCTTCCTCATATTTTTCCAGTAAATGCTGATCTTCATTCGATGTCCCTATCTCACTGGATTGATCCGCATCCATCCTCTCTGACGATTCTGCTCCAGCGGGACGGCCCGCATCCACATCTCCCTCCGTTAGCGTGGGAGTCGGAACGCAGGCCAGCAACAGCCCGCAGATCACCAGTCCGCCAGCCGCCACGCCCAGGCAGGCCATCAGGGCGTTCAGGACCCGAATCACTGGGCGCTTTTGCATATCCATGTCCTTTCCCCCTTTACTTGGCTCGCAGGAACTGGAAGCGGAAGGGTTCCCTCCCGGGCAGGCCGATGATGGCCTCGCCGATCTTCAGCCGCTGAATATCCCAGTCCTCCACCACATTGGCGTCCCGGACGTTCTCCACAATGCCCCGGCCTTGGACAGCAGCCATATAGACCTCCTTCTTCCGGTTGCGGCCATGGAGCTGCTGCACATACTCCACTGACGTATGGTCGTTGACCCGGAAGCAAATGCTGGTGAGAAAGCCCGAGAGGATGCTGCGGGCCCTGGCCTGGCCGTAGACCTCATACATCTGCTCAATGTTCTGCAGCCCCACCATGAACTTGACGCCCATGCTGCGGCCGAAGTTCACCGCGTCGTCAATGTGGGTGAGGTTGGGCAGCAGCCGGAACTCATCCACCGCGAAAAAGACGTTGCCCTCGCTCTTCTTGCGGCTGAGCGCCTCCTTGATGGCCAGATCAAACAACAGCGTATAGATGGGGGTCAGCGTCTCGCCCACGCTAAGATCGTACTCCACAAAGATCATCCGGCCGCCCTTTTGCCGCACCAGCTCCCGCATGGAGAGGGTGCCCCGCTTCTTGAAGTTGCCGATGAACAGCTCCCGCACCTGCTGCTGCAGCTCCGACAGTACGCCCTGGGTCTGACCCGAGGCGTCATCGTAGATGTAGCTGGTCATGGCCCGCAGGTCCGGATGCTGCTCCAGCATCTCCCGCAGCTGGGCGGTGGGCATGGCGTCCATGAACTGGCGCATGGCCCGGTTGTCACAGTAGAAGCTGCCCTGGTTGCGGCTGAAATGGGCCAGCACCGCACCAAACAAATCCTTGGCCGCATTGGGGAAGAAGGGCTGGGTGGTATTCTTCAGTCGCTGGGCGAACAGCGTCTTGGAGATCTCGTTGATGGCCACCTCCATGTCCTCGCCCGGCTCCAGCTCGTTGAAGAGGTTCCAGTAGTCCGGCCCCTCCGGGCCGCAGGCCGTAGCGTCGTTGCTGATGACCACGTCGCCCGGCCGATAGAAGGACTGGTAGAAGTCGCCCTTGGTGTCAAAGACAATCATCACATCCTGGTCGGTCATGCCCCGGCGCAGCTGGCTGATGATCTGGTAAAAGGCATTGGTCTTGCCGGTGCCGATACCGCCCAGCAGCATCATGTGGCGGCTGAGGAGCTCCTCGTCCATCCGGACATACGTTCGCTCCCCCGATGCATCCTGCCCGCACAACACGCAGCGGGCGGGGCCCGCCGGGTACTCCACCGGCAGATCGTGCAGGGTGTTGCCGTCAAATACTTCGATCTCCTTCAATAGTGATACCCCCCATTCTTGCTGTTTGTGGGTCCGTCATCATGGGAAGGCGGTTCCTGTTTGGGCGGTTCCTGGTCGCGGTCCCCGCCGTCCTTTTCCACACCGGAGTCCTGATCCGGCCCTTTCCGCCGCCATGGCTCCCGCGGCTGATCCGCCTGTTTCGGCAGCTCCGCCTCCCGGCCGCCGCTCCTTTTCCAGGGCTCCTGCTGTCCACCGTCATCCGCTTTCTGTCCGCTGGTCTGGTCCTCCCTGAGAGCCGCCGTTTTCCCTCCGGCCGTTTGGGAGAGGGGTTCTGCCTCTTGGCTTTCATCCGGTTGCTTCCGGTCGGTCTCCGATTCTTCTTGACCGGCGCTTTTCTTCCCGGACTCCTCGGTCTGTTTTCTGGAAGGTGTCTGGTCCTTCCCGGCATTCTTCCCCGGTGATTCACGGCTGCTGTCCGGTGCGGTCTGTTCCGATTCCGGCTCCTGCCCTCCCTCTGCCCTCTTTTGTTCATCAGAAGGCGGCTGTTCTGTCTGCCCTCTTTCGGCAGCCTTCTGCTCCAGTGATTCACGGCCGCTGTCCGGTGCGGTCTGTTCCAATTCCCGCCGGTCTCCGGTCTTATTCTCATTAGAGTGCATCTGCTCCCCCTCGCGGCTCCCCTGCTCCGGCTGGCGGGTCTTCTGCCCGTTGTCCGTCTCCTGACCGGAGGCCTTCTCTGCCCCTTCCGGGTCCTCGCTCTCCTGGCGCTCCCGCTGGTTCTGTTCCGCCTCGGGGGTGTTCCGCTCAGGCTTCTTCTCAGCGTCCTCCGTCTTGTCATCCGTCCGCTCCGCCTGTCCGACCGAAGCTGCTCCGGTCTGGCTCTGGCCTACCGTTGCCGTTTGTTTTCCGGACATGGCCGGCTCCTGTTCAGCCACCTCCAGAGCTGCGGTTTCCTCCCGCGTCATCCCCGCCCTGTCCAAAGATTCATCCATGGCATTCGGGATGGAGGTGGCCCCGAAATCCTTGTCCTGATATTTGCTCATATCCGTATTGGTCCAGGAGAAGTGCTCCCGATCCACCAAATTGCCGTCAGAGTCGTAGACACTGCGGGTCACCATAATGCCGTCCGGCCGAAGCTCGGAGCTCCCCATGTGGCTGGAGCCCTCCAGCCGCACGGTGTATCCCTCTTCCAGGAGCTTGTGGTTCTCCCGCTCGAAGGCCCGGTAATCCCGGGTGTTGACCTTGGCGTTCATAGGCGTCAGGTTTTCGGCCAGCCCGGATCCGCCTTCGGAGGCCGCCAGATAATGCCCGGCGTGGTCTCCCTCCAGCTTTCCCGGCAGGTTTTTCTGATGGCTGAGCGACCGGGGTGCCGCCTGCTGGGGCCCGGTAAGCGTGGCGGACCAGGACCGGATCGCGCCGCTTTCATCTGTGTGATATGTCGCGCCGTTGGCGGTATAGGTCTGATTGGGCTTCAGCGTATAGGCCCCCTGGAAGTGATCTCCTCCGTCTCCGGTGAGCATTTTGGACGGTGTCCCATTAGAAGGCGGCAAAGCCAGCGGCTTTTCCACATAGGGGAGAATTTTGGACGGCACGCCCCCGGGGGACTTTGGCAGAAAAAGCGGTTCCCTATTGGGAAAGAGAGGCGTCAAATCTGCGTATTCTCCGTATAAGGGACCTCTATGGACCACCTCGTCCAGCTCCTTCGCCCGCTCCTGCGCCTCGGCGATGTCTCCGCCGGTCAAGCCGCCGCCGACATCCTGCACCGCGTTGTACAGCGTCTCAGCCGGCGGATCGATCTCCCAGGGCTTCTCCCCTGCCGGTGCTCCACTGTCCTTCCCGAACGGTGCGGCCTTCTCCTCCTGGGCCAAGGACGCCTGGGGAGCCGTTATCTGAGCCTCCGGCCGCTCCCGGCCTCTTGACTCCGGCACCGGGGCGGTGATCCCCGCCTGCTCCAGATAGTCCCGCAGCTCATCCATCGGCGCGGCCTGCGGAGTGGATGCCTCTGACACGACGGCCGCATCCGGCGTATGCAGCAGTGCCGCCCAGGCGGCGTCGATCTGCTCCTGCTGCTGAGCGGCCTGCATGGTCCCTGTTAGGGCCGTCACGCCGCTACCCAGATAGGTCACCGCTTTGGAGAAAGCCTCCAGCCACTTGTGTCCCATCGTCCCGCCTCCTCATCGAAAATAGCAGAGCTCGGAAGATGCCAGTCCCAGGATATTCTCCATCAGCAGCTCCTGTTGCTCCGGCGACTCGCTCCGCCAGGACAGATTCATCCCCTTCAGGATCGCCCCCAGGGTGTGCCGCCCATCAGCCGCAAGCCAAAGCCGCTCCTGAAACCCGGTGAGCAGGATCTGCTCCTCTCCCAGCTGGACGGCGGCCCCCTCCTCCGCCGGCAGGCAGAAGCCCTGCCGCACGGGGACACACTGTGCCAGGGCCGACAGCACCTCCGCCGCGCTGTCTCCCGACGCCGCGGCCCCCAGCGCCGTCAGTACCTCCGCCGCCGGCTTCTCCTCCTCACGCAGCTCCCGCCACATGGAGAGGCCGCCCCACCGCATGGCCTGCTCTGAAGAGAGGGTAACCCGGCAGTCCTGGCGCTCTATCTCCTGCACCGCCCGGTCCCGCTCCACATACAGGCGCAGAGGATACCCAATGGCCACGGCGTATCTCATACCTTCTGTGCCTCCCGCGCCGCGCTCCGCCATTTCTCGATGCCGTAATCGCCCAGGCGCTGGATGTCATTGATGATGGCGCCAACCTCCTGGATAGCGGTCTCCGTCTCCGCGGTGGGCAAGAGCTCCTGTGCTGTCTGGAGCCGGAAGTGCTGCATACTTTGGTATCCGATGGCCACATCCGTTCCGGCCTTGCACATGACCGCCAGGCTGACAACCGGCTTCATGCCGCTCATAAACAGGAAAATCAGTGCCGCTATAAAGAGCAGGGTCATGGCGATGGTGAACAGGCCGCCGAGGATCATGTGCTGCCCGACTTGCGCCCAAAACAGCAGCTTCACCGCGCTCATGGCGCCGGCGGTACTCAGCACCAGCTTCCAGCGGTGGCGCTTTCTGCCCAGGAAATACATTGCCGCAATGCAGCCGGCGGTCAGCAGCAGCGGCAGGAGCCATGCCGGCTCTTGCCCCAGAAGCAGGTACACCAGGGTGCCGCAGAGCGCCGCCAGAAGAAAGCTGTTAAAGAAGTCAAACAGGCTGAACCGAACTCCGTGAGAGATATTGATGCCGGAGATCTCGTCCAGCTCGTATTCCTGCTCCACTCTGGTGCGGCCGATGAAGGACCGGCCGGAGGCCCGGAACAGCAGCCGCTTGTTGGTGACCATAATCCGTCCCTCCGCCCACAGGCCCTGGAGGCGGGAACGGATGTCCACCACATGGTACTGCCGGATGGGGATCTCATTTTCACAGGGGGCCACCAAGTCTGGGACGATCTGTTTCCCCCGCTCATAGTAGTCCGTATTCCGGTCATAGTCCGGATCGTTCAGCCGCAGGATATTCTGAAAGGACACGCCGCTCTGGGCGGGCTGGCCACCCTCCTGCCGGGGAACGCCCCGCCGGATCCGGCAGGGGCAGATCGCGCCGTCCGGCAGCTTCCGGCCACATTTGACACAATAGTACGCCATGGTTCTCTCCTTCCTTTCTCAATAGATATTGTAGACCCGGAAGCCCATCAGCTGCCATGTCCCGTCCTGGAAGGCCACCGTCATCTCGGCGGAGCCGGAGAACGGCGTGGGCAGGTCTGTCGGTTCCAACCCTTGCCGCATACATTCATAGGAGAACTCGCAGTCCACCGTTCCATTGCCGGTATCCAGATCACAGCGTTCCAGCTCTGCATCCGTCAACCGGAAACCGCCATAGCGGGAGGCATAGGACGCACAATCGTCCTGGAAATCCCGGAAATCCTCCGCGGCAGTGCTCATGGCCTCACCAGAGACCGGGACCTCGGTGCTCTCCAGCGCCCCGCCGTCCAGAGCCTCCGCAAAGAGAGCGGAGAGATATGCCGTCACATCGCCGTAGGCATCGTCCTGCAAGGCGGAGGTCCTCACAGTGCAGCTGTCCGCCAGGTCATAGGAGACGCCGCTGCTCACATACTCCGTGATGTCCGCGCATTGGTAGACCGGATGCTGGAGCCCGATGGTGTATGTACCGGCGAACATCTGGGGCAGCTGGCAGATCTGGCGTGTGCCCTCCACCTCCGGCTCTGTCTCCAGCGCCTCGCCGTCCAGCAGCAGCATCGCCCCCACCGGGATGGTCACCGTGCAGTTCTCCGCCACCAGACCCTCCAGAGAGACCTTGTAGGTATCAAACAGCAGCGCGGTCTTGCCTGTGCGGACCAGGGTCACATCCAGTTGGGAAGGTGCCGAGCTTCCTGTGGCGGAGTATGTAAAACGATAACCAAGATAGAGACTGTCCCCGTCCGTCTGGCCAAGCGGCTCCATCTGGTAGTCCAGATATTCCGAGTGCTCCCACGCTTCGGCCACCTGAAGGAAGTGGGCCTCGTCCAGCATTTCCCCCTCTGGCAGGTCGATCTCCTGGTAGACCGCCGCCCAGTCCCCGCTCATGTAGTTCTCAAAGAAGCGCTTTGCGCTCCGCTCGGGGCTGAACAGGGTGCGCAAAGTGGAAACCCCGCCCACGAGGACGGCCGCCACAACTGCACAAACCGCTAATGCCTTTCGGTGCCTCACCAAGAAGCTCTTCGCCGCCGCGCCCCCTTTCCGGGCATCGCCCCGGAAAAAAACCTCCAGCCGGTTCCGCAGGAACTGGCCCGGCGAGACCTCCTCCGGCTGGGTGTCCACGATCTCCCCTCCGCAATAGGCGCAGTATTTTGCGTCCTCGTCGTTCCTCTTACCGCACTTAGGACAAAACATTCTCCGCATCTCCTCTCATGACTCACTCGGCAGTGTTTCACCGCTTGATGAAATTATAGCAAGTTTGAGGGGATGCCGCATTATCCTAGAATAATTGGCCAGGGGATTCCCAGAAAAAAGAGGGCTCCTGATGCAATGTCATTAAGTTAAGGCTTTCAGCCCGAAGCAAAAAGTACCCACCCCGTTTCAAACGGGGTGGGTACTTTTTTGTGATGATACGGTTTTACTTTGTGGGCAGGACGATGACCTGTCCCTCGTAGATGGTGTTGGCGTTCACCAGACGGTCGGCGTTGCGCTCATAGATGGCCTTGTACTGCATGACATTGCCATAGTGGGCCTTGGCGCTGGCGCCCAGAGTATCACCGTACTGGACGGTGTAGAGGGTTTCGCCCTCGTTGGCAACGGCGGCGGGAATGAGGGTATCCTTGCCCAGCTTCTCGGGCAGGGTGATGACCTCGCCGGCGGCCAGTTTGACATTCTTGTTGACCTTCATCAGCTTGTACCGCTGGGCATTGTCGCCGCAAAAGTTGGTGCAGATGGTAGGCCAGGTATCACCCTTCTTCACGGTGTAGGTGCCGGGCTTGTCGGGCGTGGCAGGCTCGGTGGGCTGTTCGGGTTCTACTGGGGTGGTGAGTTTGGTAGCGGCAGCATTGGGGGCAATCATCAGTCAGATGCCCTCATCGTCGGGAGCAAAGACTTCATCTCCTTTGGGGATACTCCCGATGTTGAATGCCACTTTCTCCACATCGCTCCCCCAGTCAACACCCGTAAGTGTATAACTGCTGCTGCCATCACCGTAAATAGGGCCACCCTCATTGTCACCGGCAGGGAAAAAGTAAGAACCGGATATTGCACAGGACTCATCAGCAACAGTAACAGTTGTTCCGTCGGGCACCAGATAGACAGTACGGGTTACTTCCTTCATTTCAATGAAGTTCCCATCATCGTCATATTGAGGTTCGTTGAACACACGCTCAGCGGCCATAGGCTCGTTGGACAGGGTATAGGTATACTTGTCGCTCTTCAGTTCTGCGGCCAACGCGGGGACGGCTAGCCCCATGCACAGGGCCAGCGCCAAAAACAGACTTGTAAACTTTTTCATATTTCGGACTTCCTTTCTCATATTTTGTCGCGCCGCTCTCCTCTCCCTACGGCCCCTCTCGTCTGGGGCTTCTCACCCTGCGCGGCACAACAAAATTCAATCAAGGTCAGCCCTCATATTTCCGACGGACGGCCCTGCGTGGCGGAGGGATTTCCCCCGCCACAGGCGCGCCGCCGAAAACATAAAAAGCGGTGCTGAGCGCCTGTATCACTCTACATCAGGATATAGCGGGCTGCCGCCCGCTATATCCTGCCGCAATTTTATGTTTCCGTTCCACTTTTAACCGATAAGCCGCAGAATTGCAAGGCCCTTTCCACAAGATATTCTAAAAATGCCCCTGTTCGTTTCCATTGACGGACAGGGGTATTTTTACTGCCGTTCAGATACTTGTTGTGTTTTTGGCGATTATCGCCGTTTCCGCACAGTTTGGTAGATTTTTTTGGCGTTCAACAGGCTTCTTGATATTTTCCCCGCTGTCCCCTTTTTTGCTTGTTTCCGCCTATTTCTGATACATTCCGCAGCCTTGTTGAGATGTTGTTCTGTGTCTTAACTTAACGGCCCTTGGCTTCCGGAAAAGGGAAAAAGCACTCACCTCCAAAAATTCGCTGGCTGTATTTCTGATATATGAAACAGACAAATTGAGATTTTTGGATAGACTGCGCTGTTGCTTAAAACAGATAAAATCCTTGATTTTTACTGCCTTTCCAAAACAGGTTGAGAAAACAAGGACAGCGTTGCCTGTTTTGACCGCTTTTCCACTCCGTTTAGTGAAGCGGACACTTCTTTTTTGAAAAATGGCGGTTTTGGGCCATGAAAACGTCCCTTTTTCAAAAAACATAGCAAAAGGGGGCGGGCCGATAAGACCCACCCCCTCTTTTTTTCTTATGCGGCCACGCGGTAGACAAAGCCCACAAAGCCCTTGACTTTCAGATTGCGCTCGTCCTGCCGGTTCGGGCGGATGGGGACGGTGTGCCGCGCGATTTCCTCTAACAGTTTTTCGCTGTTTGCGTTGGGCATGCGGAGAAATTCTTTGCACAGCATGACCGCCATTTTGAAGTTGACCTTATAGGCGTAAATACCGTCGCTTGGCTGACGGACAACCACCTAGCAGCAAACGCGGCTTGCAAAGTTGAACGCGGTCAGATCGGCATAGAGTTCCTGAAGCATCAGACTGCCCGTGGAGATTGACCACCCCAGCATATATTTCAAACCGCGGAAGGCAGTTTCCAGCACCCAGCGCAGGTGGTAGAGTTCCCGAATATCTGCAAGCGCAAAGGACGGGAGCAGAGAAGTGGCAACCGTTTGAAACTCGCCGTTGTCCAACAGAACGCGGCAAATGCGGAAACGCATTTGGTATGGCGTTGGAAAGTCCCAGCGGCCCCGCCATGTCTTAGACCCTGCTTTGGCACTTGCAGATGGATATAGCCGTTTTTCTTGTCCTTGTTGGTCTGCGTGGTGGTGATGGTAAAACTAATATTGCAATCAAGCTCCATCATGGGCAGTTTTGCCACCTCCTGCATGGCAGAATGGCTCTGCTTGATACGGATGAGGAAATCTACATTGAGCTTTTCAGGACAATGGGCGATGAGGTTATAATTTTCAAAGCCGCAGTCTGCGATGATGAGCGTCTTTTACGGGAAGGTGTTTCGCTCCAGCATTTCCACCAGCGCACCGATTTCGTCTTTCTTTGGCTCCAGCTAAATGACGACATCGGAAAATGTGCGGTTGAGAATATCATGCAACGGGGTAGCGTGGAGTTGATTCACCCCTTTGGGGATACCGTCGTTCTGGACGAAGGACGGCACGGCGGGATTGCGGGGAAGATTGACCGCCGTACCATCTACCGCTAAAAGTCGGTAGTCACGGAACAGACCGCCGTCAGTACAAGCAGAATTGAAGCGGTCAAAGACCGCGCGGAACACCTCGGTTGGGATTTGAGCGCAGCGCTGGCTTAGGGCGGAATCGGTCATATCAAGACCTGCAGTATGTAAAATCTTCGCTAAACAGCCGCCCTCGGCGCTGATAAAAAGGCGGATGACCGCTTCGGCAGTTAGGGGGCTTTTGCGGGAAAAGTGCCTGCCGCTGATGCTCTGTGCGGCGGCTCTAATGGCAGCGTTGAGCGCTGTAACAATGGTATGTATCTTCATGAGAGTTAGCCTCCGGACGAATATTCGCCGGATAAAAGGAAAAACACCAAACGCCCCCCATTTCTGAGCGTGTACGCCTGATGTTCAAAATGCTCGCTACTGTTGTTGTGGTTGTGTGGTTATTCTCTCAATGTGTAGCTAACTCTCAAATAAAAGTACGAAAAATTCAAAAAATGTGGCCTAACTCTCCATGTGTGATTGTCTGAAATTCTGCCTGCGAACACCATTCATCACGGCGTTAATTTAGTGTATGCTCAAAGTTCGCAAAATGTAAGGCAGACAGCGGGATTTTTTACAATCAGTTCATAAAAGGCCGCTTGCCTAAACAGAAGCGCATAAAAAGGCCCCGGCGTTAAGGGGCAGATGATGAAAATCTGCTCCCCAATGCCGGGGGTTGGGGCTTAACTTAATGGCATTGGCTCCTGATGAGCCCTCTTTTATGTTTCCGGATTCTCTTTTTCGCGCAGGACCCGCCGGAGCTTGCTCAGCGTCACTGGCGTCATTCCCAAAAATGAGGCAATGCACTTGTTGCTGATCTGGTCCACAAGCCCAGGATACTTCTGCAGGAACCACTGGTATTTCTGCATGGCAGTATCCCGGCACAGTGTCAGCTTGATCTCCCAGTGCATGGAGAAAGATGCAATGAGCAACTGGTTATACAGCCGCTGAAGCTCGCTATACCTCTCTAGGAGGCGCTGGATTTCCGGGATTGGGATGGTGAGAAAGTCACTGTCCACCATGGCATCCATGGAAAGGGGCGACGGCGCCTGCAGGTCCGCGGAGGTCATCACCGGGATTCCGGGCTGAACAGCAAAGCAATCTGTAATCTCCCGGCCATTAACATCGAATAGAAATCCCCGTACGATCCCCTTGAGCAGAAACGGCACTACTGCCGGTTTCTCTCCCTCTCGAATTAGAAAGTCTCCCGCCGCCAGATGCAGCGGGATACAGGCATCCGACAAATCTTCAATCACTTCAGAGCCTGTCAAATGCAACGTCTTTTCAAATACATCTCTAGGTGTCATGCCTATCACCATTTTTCAGAACAATATCTGCGGGATCGTTGGTGGGTTTAGTTTAGCACGAGCGGCGCCCACGCGCAAGGTATAATTCTTACTTACTGCGGGAGGGAAAAATTTTGGTGGAATGAAGGGAGAAGAACCAGGAAGTATTGCTACAACTTCAGCGAAGATGAAGCGCAGGATATTTATGCTTCTGCCTGCGGTCACCTTGGTGTTATGCTGAAAACTGATTTTATATTGTCAAAAGTTTCTTCTTTCAGAATCAAATTTGACTCTGCACAAAGCTTATACCAATTTTATAAGTAAGCGTCAAATGGAGTAGTAAAGAGCTTGCGCCAGATAGAGGAAAGGGTGGCCAAAACCCGGTCACCCCTTCAAGCAATAATAAAATATTAAGTAGTAGGTAGCTACTGAGTCAAGAAGTCCTGCACCACATCCAAGAACTGTTCCGGCTCAAGCTGCAATCTAGTGCAATGGTCAATTAACCCAAGAACGGCAGACCTGTTGCTGGAGAAAGGCGCAACAATGGTAATCGTAGACCAATATCCCTGCACGCATTCCTTTACTAGAATTCCATAAGACAAGCTACGGCGGGACGGGTCCCACATCTCATGGAGGCAGTATAGATGGTCTACATTCTGGTACGGCGTATCAACGTTCCGCTCCTCTGCGGCATACAGCTCCTTAGACAGTTGTAACAGACTTTTCAGCAGTGAAGCTGCTTGCTGAGCTGCAGGCAAGACTTTGGGGTGGAGGGTTGGAACGGTGGAAAGGATCTGGTCAAAATCAAAATCCATCGCAGATGCAGAAGGTTCTTCGCCGGAAACCAGTTCTGCTACGGAGATTCCCAATTTATCCGCGAGATTTTCCATAGAATCAGCTCTTGGATGCGAAGTGTCGTTCAAATAGCCTTGCAGGGTCGTTCTTGGGATATTAATTTCTGCCGAAAACTCCGCATAATTTACACCTCTCTTGTCCATTTCTCTTTTTAACGTGGCCATAATATTTTTCTCTATTGTCATGGAAGCCACCTCCTTAAACAAAAGCATAAGAAGGCAGACACAACCAGTAAATTCCAGCTTTTTTGCAGAGCAGGAAAAAGGACGGGACAGTCCCATGAGCCATCTCGTCCTTGAATGAGGTCAATGTTCTTTTGAGAAAGTTCGGCAAGAGGCCGGAGCATTGGAAGACAGTATCTTTACAGCCCATTCCCCGCCACCAGCGGCCAGGATCGGTGCATTGGTCAGCACTCAGGTCAGATAGCAGTACGGATCAAGGTCATTCGCCTTGGCTGTTTCAATCATGCTGTAGATCACCGCACTGCTCTGCGCCCCGCGCGGTATGTTGGCAAAGAGGAAATTCTTTCGGCCAATCACAAATGGCTTAGTAGATCGCTCCGCCATATTGTTGTTCGGTTCCAGACGGCCATCTTCCGGACCACAGATCAGATACGGCCATTGTTCTTTCAGATAGTACGGAGCTTCGCCAAGCGCGGATTTCAGAACGACTCTGGAGAATCGTCTGCTGCAATAAGCCTGCCCTGCAAGAGGGGGCCGGGTGCTATACCTCTTACTTCCTGGAAGTCGGGGCACTGCCCGAAACTGTGGGCAAGTTGGGGTAAATGCCGTGACTTATAGGAAAATCACAGCACTACCCGGCGCTTCCAACAAGTTGAGGCTACTTTCGCCCACTCCGCGCTATGATGGTATTCTCTCATATGATTGAGAACGGTAAGAACCGCCATACTGTGTGGCTGACGGACGAAGCGTGGAACATGGTCGGCGGGGAATATAAAGCGGATGGCTGCTCCACGCAGAATGAGTATATCGAAAAAGCAATCCGCTTTTATACCGGCTACCGCAAAACCGATCGCAACGAACGCTACCTCACTGACGCAATCTCCGGTGTGCTGGAAACACGATTGGGCGCGCTGGGTGATCGCATTGGAAAACTGCTGTTCAAAATGGCGGTGGAGGAGTCCATGATGATGCGCCTGCTGGCGATGGACGAGAGTCTCACATTCTCTGAACTGGAACCCCTGCGCAAGTGGGCTATCCAAACCGTGAAGAAAACAGATGGCGGATTGAACTTCGATGACATCCTCAGGATCCAGCAGTAAATGTGCGCAAGTGGTGCTCCATGTGTGTAGCGCAGTCTGGACACAGTGGATCCGGATACGCAAAGCCGGTGCAGGCGTATTAAAATCTGACATGCCAAAACAAAGAATAAGGACTGATGCGTGTTATATTGAAAAAGCAGATATTGTGTCATATCATAAAATTTTCGTTAGTAAAAATCGCCGTTTTCCCTTGTTACACAATGGATTGACGGTATTTCACCGACTAACGAAATAATATCGTTTTGTGTGTCCCACTACACTCATTTATGCCCATGGAATCCAGTATTTCAAGTGCCGCAAAATTCATCACACATCACATGAAGAATAAAACGATCTTTTCACTGAAATTGGAATGCATCCGCTGTTACTCCACCTTTAGCATCCGGTACCCTACTCCAATGTGCGTCTGAATATATTGCGGAGAATCCGGATCCCGTTCCAACTTCTTGCGCAGGGTGGCCATATAGACCCGGAGAGATGCCACATCGTTTTCCCAACTCCTGCCCCAGATCTGCTGGGCGATGAAGGTGTGCGTCAACACTTTGCCCACATTCTTGCACAGCAGGCATAGCAGCTTGTACTCACTGGGCGTCAGATGCAGTTCCTCTTCGCCCAGAAACGCGCACCCCGCAGCATAATCCACCTTCAGCCTGCCGTTGGTGAATACAGCGCCTTCGTTCACCACTCCGGCCTGCAGGGTAGCCAGCCTGCGCTGGGTTACCCGCAGACGGGCCAACAGTTCCTCCACGGAGAACGGCTTGGTCAGATAGTCATCTGCCCCGGCATCCAGCGCCTCAATCTTATCCGTGTCCTCGCTGCGGGCGCTAATCACAATGATCGGCAGATTCGACCAGGTGCGGACACGGTGAATCACCTCTACGCCATCCAGATCCGGCAGTCCCAAATCCAACAGCATGATGTCCGGATTGTGCGAACTGGCTTCCAGAATAGCGGATTCCCCGTTGGCCGCAGAGAGAAAACGGTAATCGTGCGCCCGCAGAGTCGTTGTGATCAGACTGCGGACAGGCGCATCGTCCTCCACGACCAAAATCAAGGGTTTATTCATGCAATTCAACCTCCTCAATTGGTATGGTAAACGTAAAAACTGTCCCATGGGGCGCGTGGTCAGCCACCGTGATCTCCCCGCCATGGGCCGTGATGATAGACTTGCACAGCGCCAGCCCCAGCCCCATGCTGCGACGGCTGTCGGCAATCCGGTTCGAGGCGCTGTAGAACATGTCAAAAACGCGGGGCTTTGCCGAGTCAGGAATGCCCGGGCCGTTGTCAGCAACCGACAGTGCGGCGAACCGCCCCTGCCGCTCCCAGCTAATCTCAATGTCAGAGCCAGGCGGCGTGTACTTGATCGCATTGTCCACGATATTGATGATGACCTGCACGATCAAATGCGCGTCCATCTGCGCCAGCAGGTACTCGTCGCCGCTCTGGATATGCAGATGGTGCTCCGCGCTTCTGCGATTGATGTGCCGCAGCGCCTCAGCCACCACTTCACCTATCAGCTCTGTGGACAGGTGCAGATTCATCTGCCCTCCCTCCAGGCGGCTGACGGATAATAGATTCTCCACCAGATTGATGAGCCACATGGCGTCGTCATAAATATCCACATACATCTGATGCTTGGTCTTTGCGTCAAACATATCTCCGTTGGAGAGAAGGTTGCTGGCATTTCCGGAGATGGAGGTGAGCGGTGTGCGCAGGTCGTGGGAAATCGAGCGGAGCAGATTGGCCCGCAGCTGCTCGTTCTTGGCCAGGACCGCAGCCGCCTCTTTCTCCTCCAGGTTTTTCTGGTTTTCCATAGCGAGGGCGCACTCCCCCAGGATCGAGAGGAGCAGTCCGCCTTCAAAGGAATCCATCTCCTCGCCAGAGGCCGCGACGCCTATGACCCCATATACCTGTTCTGCGGTCCGGACGGCCAGATATGTGCAGCACGCATCCGAAAACGTCTCCGTCCCGGCGCCCGCCCGCTTGTTGTTGGTCAGAACCCACTGGGCCGCCTGATGCTCCGATGCGGCGGAGTATTTGCTTTCGGAAAACGCATCATCAACCGGAAAGATCTTCGGCGCGTCCAGCTGTCCCTGATCTGACCGATAGGTGACAATATCGCGCTGAAAAATCTTCAGCAGCTGCCGTGCGGTGACAGAAAGGATCTCGTCCTGGGTTCCGGCCTTCTGCAATTCCTGATTCGTTTCAAACAAAAGCTTGGTCCGCCATGCCAGCTGGGCTGAGTGCTTCGCCAGAGATTTCAGCTTGGCGGCCAGAGAGCCTGTAAGAAGGGATGCCAGAAACATGACCAAAAATGTGACCATATAGTCGCTGGCGTAGATATGCAGTGAAAATCTTGGCTCCGTAAAAAAGAAGTTAAACGCCAAGACGCCCACAACCGAGTTCAGAAAGCTGCAAACCGCGCTCTTTGTGAAGATAGAGGTCAGCATCACCCCCAGGATATAGACTGTGATGATATTGGCCTCGCTCAAGCCCAGATAATAGAAGATAAGGCCCACCAGCGTAGACAGCACCAGGAGCAGAGTGCTTTTCAGCAAATCCAGGAGGGGGACCGCGGGTGCATACAGCTCTTTTTTGTAATGGGAGGCAAACCGCCTTGCTGTTCCAGTGTCAGGAATGATGTGGATGTCCAGTTCCGGTGTGAGCTCAACCAGCCGTTCCGTCAGCGAGGGCTTCCAAAACAGGATGCGGTTGGAAGTCTCTCCACGGCCCAGCACAATCTTGGTCACGCCGGACAGCCTGGAAAATTCGGCGATCTGGTAGGCCACGTCATCGCCATATACCGTCTCGACGGATGCACCCAGTTGTTGAGCCAAACGCAGATTGGCCCTCAGACGGTTCCGATCCGGCTGCGGTATGGACTGAAAATTTTTTGTCTCAACAAACAGCGCCGTAAAGCCGCAGCGGAACGCGTCGGCCATCCGGGCAGCCGTTCGGATGACACGTTCATTGGAAGGTGCTGCGGAAAGGCAGACCAGGACATGCTCCCGGGTCCGGTACCTCTCTCCGCCCCGGCTCTTTTGTGTATCCAGAGCCGTCCGGTCCGCGCAGCGGCGAAGGGCAAGCTCCCGAAGTGCGCTCAATTTGGGCTGTGAATATTCAGACAGCAGATCCGTCCGGTCCTGCCGGATCAGGCGTTCCCGCAGGTCTTCCGGTTCACAGTCCACGAATTCCACGCGCGCGGCCTGATCGAACACCCTGTCCGGAATCCGCTCCTCGGCCGGAGCGCCCAAAATTTCGGAAACGGTGTCCTGAATACTCTCAATGTGCTGTACATCCAGCGTCGTATAGATATCAATCCCTGCCTGCAGCAGTTCTTCAATATCCTGGCAGCGTTTTCTGTGGCGGGAGCCGCCCGCGTTTTCATGAGAGAGCTCGTCGATCAAGAGAAGCCTTGGGCCGCGCTTCAGACAGGCATCCACGTCAAGCTCATAAACGGTCTTCCCCGCCTCCGAAAACGCTTTGAGCGGCAGCGTCTCAAAGCCATCCGCCAAGATCTGCGTCTGCGGCCATTGGCTGCAGGAGAGCAGGCCGACGGCAACATCCTCTCCAGCCCGCACGGCGCGGCCGGCAGCCTCCAGCATCCGGTAGGTCTTTCCCGTGCCGGAGAAATAACCGGCAAAAATCGTAAGGGATCCTTTCCGCCTCCGCTCTCCCCGTCCGACCTGCGCAGAAGTCTCCATATTACCGCCTCCCTTCAAACGGCTCTATTATAGCACGTTTCTACGGTTTCTGTTCACAAATTCTCTGAACAAATTCCGCAGCCAGGGAAGCAGATGTATTCTGTTTCAGCAATATCCTTTGCCGCCGCACGCTTGTGTCGATAGATGACAAGGTCGTGCAATCCTCCACCGCCCGGAAAGAAACCGGCGAAAACAGAAAGTCTCTGCTTTCAAACGTCGCTCCGCCCCCTGTCTCACCGGGGAGAATCGCAACGTCCACATTGCCTGTGCTGAGACATCCCAAAACCTCCGCTTCTCTTCCGAAGGACAGCTCACACCACAAGTCCGGGTGCTGCTCCTTAAGCGCCGACACAGTTTTAAAAACAGGCTGCATCACACAGGGGTCCGATGCCGCGATCTTCAAGCACTCGGCATGCTGCCGCCCCTCCTGCTCTGCCCGCGCCGCATTCAGAAACCTGTCAACCCTTCCCATCATCCAGAAACCGACCAGTGCAAACACGAGAAGGCCGCCAAGCAAAATTATATACTCCATCCCAACCTGTCCTTTCCATGCCTGGAGCCGCAGCCGCTAGATGTGGAAGCATTTTTGAACGTTCTGGTTTGTTCCCAAAACCAGCATGGTGCTGTTGGCCGGGAGACAGGTCTCCGGCGTAATGACCGTCATGGCGAAGTGTCCGTTCTGCTTGATGGCCAGTATGCTCACATGATGCCGTTTCCTGACATCCAGCTGGCCGATGGTCTTGCCGACCCAGTTATCCGGAACCTGAATCTCAAAGATGGCATGATCGTCCCCCAGCGCGATATAGTCCGAAATATTATCCGAGCTGTATCGGATGGCGGTCCAGACCGCGATCTGCCGCTCTGGGTAGACGACCTCGTCCGCCCCGTTTCGCAGCAGGAATTTGGCCTGAATGTCCCGTGCGGCCCGGGCCACCACCTTTTTCGCCCCCGCCTCCTTCAGCAGGGAAGCCGTCTCCAGAGAACTCTGGAAATTATCGCCGATAGCGACGATACATACATCAAAGTTCCGCACCCCCAAAGAGGCCAAAAATTCCTCGTTTGTGCTGTCTCCGATCTGGGCGCTGGTCACATAGGGCAAAATCCGGTTGACTTTTTCCTCGTCCTGATCCACCGCCATCACCTGATGGTTCAATTCGTGGAGCTTCATGGCCACATGGCGGCCGAAGCGGCCTAAACCGATCAGCAAAATTGTCTTCATGTATTTCATCCTCTTTATTTACAGATTCACCCTACCGTAATCCGCTCCTGCGGCAGTCGGGCGCTGGAATTCTGGGTGCTGGAAAGGGCAGCGAATATCAGCGTCAGACCCCCTACCCGTCCAAAGAACATCAGGCCGATCAAAATCAGGCGTGAGACCGTATGCAGCTGCGGCGTCAGTCCCAAGGACAGGCCCACAGTTCCGATGGCCGAAGCCGTTTCAAACAGGCTGTCCAGAATAGGCTGCCCCTCCATTCGGCTGATTACCAGTCCTCCGGCCAGAAACAGCCCCAGATACATCGCAAAAATTGTCGCCGCTTGGGAGATGGTCTCTTTGGAGATCCGGCGGTTAAAGAAATGCGGATACTCATTGCGCCGAAAAACCGCCAGCGCGTTCGCCAGAAGAACCGCCAGCGTTGTCGTTTTCATGCCGCCCGCAGTGGAGCCTGGCGAACCGCCTATGAGCATCAGCATGGTGATAATCGTCTGCCCGCTTTCGCTCATAGCGGTCAAATCCGCCGTATTAAAACCCGCAGTTCGGGGCGTGACCGCCTGGAAAAAGGATAAGAGGAGTCGCTTCCCCACAGGCTCCCGCGCAAACTCGAACAGGAAGAAATAGATGCCGGGAAGCAGAATCAGACTGCCGGTGACCACCAGAATCACCTTGCTCTGCATCCGGTATCTGGTTATGTGCAGGCGGTTCGTACGGATGTCATCCCAAGTCAAGAATCCAATGCCGCCGATGATAATCAGCAGCGGGATCGCAATGGAGACCACCGGGTTGTCCGCGTAATCCACAAGAGACGAAAAGGGCTCCTTGATCCCCATCAAGTCGAATCCCGCATTGCAAAAGGCGGAAATAGAGTGAAACAGGGCATACCAAAGTCCCTTTACCAAGCCGAATTCCTGCCAGAAAACGGGGAACAGCGCGGCAGCCCCCAACAGCTCTACCACCAAGGCAGTTTTCAGGATAAAACCTGTCAGGCGCACGACCCCGCCCACATTCGGCGCAGCGATGGCCTCCTGCATCGTGCTGCGCTGCATCAGGCCGATCCGGCGCCCGGAGAGGATACCGAAAGCACCGGCCACGGTTACCACCCCAAGGCCCCCGATCTGGATAAGCAATACGATGATGAACTGTCCGAAATTCGACCAGTAAGTAGCAGTGTCGTGAACAACCAGGCCTGTCACGCATACCGCCGACGTGGCAGTAAACAGAGCATCCGAAAACGGCGTGACAACACCTTCTTTTGTGGCAACCGGAAGCATCAGCAGGAAGCTCCCCAGCAGAATCACCAAGAGAAATCCGAATATGATGATCCGAAACGGAGACGACCAGCTTTTATGAAAAGGCCGCTGCGTAAGCCCCACCCCTTAATATGTCTTTATGGAGTCTTAATCACATTATCCACTTTTCGTCTTAAAGGGGCATTAATTTTTAAGGGCTCGTATTAAAATTGTATTAAGGCCCTCTTCACAGGTACCCAAACGCCAAGGCCAGCGGCAGTACAAGAACGGTGGAGCAAATACATACCGCCGACAGCGTCACCAGAGGCATCCCGATAAAAATCAATAGAAATCCAAGGATCTTGTGTTGAAGCAGGAAATGCTCCACGAGCCCATCACACATGCGCTCAAAATGCAGGAGCCTCGTTTTCCAGGTCATCATAATCATCCCTTCCTTTGGCCTTATCATACTGCTTTTCAGCTTAAATCGGGAAAAAGAAAGCGTTTCCCGTATTAAGGAATCATAAGAGGCTGAAAGGCGAACCGGATGTACCGGTCCGCCTTTCAGCCTTATTTCAGAATCTCTCGGTCATTGGTTGAGCGGGAACAGGACTTTCATCAGCACCTGCTCTGCCGCCTCAGAATGGTCTACACCGAAATAGATGCGGTGTCCTTCCTTGTCCAGCAGCTCAAATTGTCCGTCCTTACAGAAAAAGCGAATGTTCTCTTCCTCCAGAACACGATAGAGCGCTAAATGCCACTCGATCCAGTTTGGAACAGCTCCCTGGAGCATTGCATCTCTGAGCCATTCGAATTCCGGCAGAAATAGCCGCTTTCCCAAAAACATCCGCCACAGTTCGCATTTCTGCTGAAGCGTCAGTCCGGAAAGCCATCCGACCGGGTCCGCGCTCTCCTCTTCTTCAAGGGAGACATAGCAATAGGAGAGTGTCCGGTCAATTCTTGCCAGCCGCTGCTGTTCCAGAAAATCGGCGTACTCCCACTCCAGGGCCACGGCAGCAGACTTTTTCTCCACCGCGTCCAGCAAACGGAACATACAGTCCGCCGCCAGAGGATCCGGGAACTTCACGCAGAAGTACAGGTCTCTCAATTCCGCACATGGAATCCCGGAGACGTTCTTCTGCTGGATAGTGGGGGCTGTCCCCTCCTTTGTGAAGGACAGCTCGACCAGCTCATCCTGGCTTCCCATTCCAAATACCTGCACAGGCCATGCCTGATTGATCGCATAGATCAGCGGGCCGAAAATCTGTGCAAACTCCGCAACCGGGAACGTCAGCACCTCATAGCCGAACTGCAGGTACGGCTCCTCACTTTTGCAAAAGATTCTGGGACTCTGGCCGATCCAGTCCTTTATGGACTCCGCCAGGCAAATCATCAGCCACGCCGGGGTCTCGTTCGTAACAGTGACCTGCGGCTCATACCGCTTTTCCAGCGTTTTCTCAAAATGAAACTGCATACCAGTGTCCTCTGCCCAAGAAGGCATCCGGGGCCCGTGATTACTTGGAGATCTCGCCCACCAGGCCCATGGCCAGGGCGATGTCCAGATTCACGCCCAGCACGTTGACGGTCTCTTCTCCGAACACGCCCAGGGTCTTGCCCTTGGTGTTGTCGGCGATGATCTGGCGCACCTCATCCTCACTGAGGCCGGAGGCCTCCACAATGCGGGGAATCTGCACCTCCGCAGAGGCGGGAGAGATGTGGGGATCCAAGCCGGAGCCGGAGGCAGTCATCAGGTCAGTGGGGATATCCTCCCGGCTGACACCGGGATTCTTCTCCAGGAATTCCTCGATGTCCGCCTCCACCCGCTCCGTCAGGGCGGGGTTGGAGGGGGCGTAGTTGTTGGAGCCGGAGCTCAGGCCGGCGAATTCAGAACCGTCGTTGTAGTACTGCTCCACCTGGCCGTCGCCGTCGGTGTCCTCTTCATAGTAAGTATTGTAATTGTACGCGGAGGGACGGCACCACATAAAGTAATCCTCGGTGAAGTCCTGACCCACGTTCTTGGCGCCCACGGCGATGCCGTCTGCTGTCACCAGAGAGCCCTTGGCCTGGCTGGGGAAAATCACAGCAGAGAGGCCGCTGAGCAACACCGGAAATACCAGGCCGCACAGCACCAGCAATACCACGGTGACCAGAACGGCCTGCCGGATATTGTGGCCAATGCCATGTTTCTTCTCGTTCATCATTCAGGTTCCTCCTTACATACCAAAGCCGAGGGCAGCCAGCACCGGGGCGATGATCAGGTCAATGATCTTGATGCCCACGAAGGGGGCGATGATGCCGCCCAGGCCGTAGATCATCATGTTCCGGCCCAGCATCTTCCCGGAGGACATGGGGCGGTACTTGACGCCCTTCATGGCCAGGGGGATCAGACAGGGGATGATAATGGCGTTGAAGATCAGCGCGGACAGGATGGCGCTGTAAGAGGTCGCCAGCCCCATGATGTTCAGCACATTCAGCTCAGGAACAGCCAGCTTGAACATGGCCGGGATGATGGCGAAGTACTTGGCCACGTCGTTTGCGATGGAGAAGGTGGTCAGGGAGCCGCGGGTAATCAGCAGCTGCTTGCCGATCTCCACCACTTCCAGGATCTTGGTGGGGTCGGAGTCCAGGTCCACCATGTTGGCCGCTTCCTTGGCGGCAGTGGTGCCGGAGTTCATGGCCAGGCCCACGTTTGCCTGTGCCAGGGCAGGGGCGTCGTTGGTGCCGTCGCCGGTCATGGCGACGATCTTGCCCTCGGCCTGCTCCTTCTTAATCAGGGCGATCTTGTCCTCAGGCTTGCACTCTGCCACAAAGCCGTCCACACCGGCCTCCTTGGCGATGGTGGCCGCGGTCAGGGGGTTGTCGCCGGTGCACATGATGGTCTTGATGCCGATGGCCCGCAGGCGCTCGAACCGCTCCACCATGCCGGGCTTCACCGTATCCTTCAGGTAAATGACGCCCAGGATCTTGTTGTTCTCGCACACCACCAGAGGCGTGCCGCCCAGGGAGGAGACCTCCTCCACATGGGTGTGGAGATCCGCGGGAACCTTGCCGCCGTTTTCCTTCACATACTGCTCGATGGCGTCGCTGGCGCCCTTGCGCACCTTGGTGCCGTCAGGCAGGTCCACGCCGCTCATGCGGGTCTGGGCCGTGAACTCCAGGAAGCTGGAGCCCTCGGGCTCCACGCTGTTATCGCCGAGGCGGCGGGCCAGCTCCAGAGTAGACTTGCCCTCCGGGGTGTCATCGTGGAGACTGGTGAGGGCCGCGCAGCGGATCAGATCGCTGCGGCTGGCGCCCTCCACCGGGAAGAAGTCGGCGGCCAGGCGGTTGCCGAAGGTGATGGTGCCGGTCTTATCCAGGATCATGGTATCCACGTCGCCGCAGGCCTCCACCGCCTTGCCGCTCATGGCAATGACGTTGAAGCGGGTGACACGGTCCATGCCCGCGATACCGATGGCGGACAGCAGGCCGCCGATGGTGGTGGGGATCAGGCAGACCAGCAGGGCGATCAGGGTGGAGACGGGGATCTGCACGCCGCTGTATACGGCGAAGGGATACATGGTCACCACCACGATCAGGAAGATGATGGTCAGGGACACCAGCAGGGTGTTCAGCGCGATCTCATTGGGGGTCTTTTTGCGGCTGGCTCCCTCCACCAGGGCGATCATCCGGTCCAGGAAGCTGTTGCCCGGCTCGGAGGTGATGCGGATCTTCAGCCAGTCGGACACCAGCGTGGTGCCGCCGGTGACGGAGCAGAAGTCGCCGCCGCTCTCGCGGACCACGGGGGCGGACTCGCCGGTGATGGCGGACTCATCCACGGAGGCGATGCCCTCAATGACCTCGCCGTCGCCGGGGATGACCTCGCCAGCCACCACCAGAACGATGTCGCCCTTTTTCAGCTCACTGGAACGGACGATGGTCTCGCTGCCGTCCTCATGGAGCAGGTGGGCTTCCGTGTCCTTCTGTGTCTTTTTCAGGCTGGCGGCCTGGGCCTTGCCCCGGCCTTCCGCCACAGCCTCGGCGAAGTTGGCGAACAGCACCGTGATGAACAGGATCACGCATACGATGATGTCGTAGATCCGCAGGGAGCCTGCGTCCACGTCCCCGAACAGGCCGGGGAAGAAGGAGAGCAGCAGGGTGATGAAGCAGCCGATCTCCACCACGAACATCACGGGGTTGCGCATCATGTAGCGGGGATTGAGCTTGACGAACGCGCCCTTCACCGCCCCCCGGAGGATCTCCGGGGTGATAAATTTCTTATTTTGTTTCTTACTCATATGAAAACGCCCTCCTTAGGCCCACAGGGTCAGATGCTCTGCGATGGGGCCAAGCGCCAGCGCGGGGAAGAAGGTCAGCGCTGCGAAGATGTAGACTACGAACACCAAGATCACAGCGAAGGACAGGGTGTCCGTGCGCAGGGTGCCCACGGTCTCGTTGACAAACCGCTTGCGCATCAGGGAACCGGCGATGGCCAGCTGGATCACGATGGACAGGTACCGGCCGAAGAACATGGCCAGGCCTGCGGTGATGTTCCAGAAGTAGCTGTTGTCTGCCAGGCCCTCAAAGCCGGAGCCGTTGTTGGCCGCGGAAGAGGCGTACTCATACAGCACCTGGCTCAGGCCGTGGAAGCCCGGGTTGGTGATTCCCTCCAGGCCGCCGGAGGTGGAGACCGCCAGCGCGGAGAAGAACAGGATCAGGAAGGGATGGATGATGATGCACAGCGCGGTGAGCTTCATCTCCCGGCCCTCGATCTTCTTGCCCAGGTATTCGGGCGTACGGCCAATCATCAGGCCACAGATGAACACTGCCAGGATGGCGTACATAATCATGTTCATCAGGCCGACGCCCTTGCCGCCGAAGACCACGTTCAGCATCATGTGCAGCAAGGGGATCATGCCGCCCAGAGGCGTCAGGGTATCGTGCATGTTGTTGACGGTGCCGGTGGTGAAAGAGGTCGTGGTGGTGGTGAACATGGCCGACTGGGCGATGCCGAACCGGACCTCCTTGCCCTCCATGCTGCCCATGGACTGATCCAGGCCGATCTTTGCCAGAGCCGGGTTGCCCTGGAGCTCCGACCAGTAGCACACGCCCAGGCCGACCAGGAAGATGATACCCATGGCCAGGAAGATCGTGCGGCCCTCCCAGCCGTAGATGGACGCCGTCAGGCTGTGGTCCTTCAGGCGGGGGCCCTGCTCAGCTCCGCCCGCAGACAGCTGGCCGGCGGATTCGCTGCCGGCCAGCGCCTTGTCGCCGGCGGCATCCTTCTTCTTGCGGCCGCGCACCATCTTGCCGAAGGTGATGACGCAGGCGCCGGGGAAGAGCATCATGGAGTACAGCTCGATCATGTCAGAGATGATCGTGGGGTTCTCCAGCGGGGTGGTGGAGTTTGCACCCAGGAAGCCGCCGCCGTTGGTGCCCAGGTGCTTGATGATCTCAAGTGCGGCGATGGGACCCATGGCGATGGTCTGGAAGGTGCCCTCCAGCGTATTCACCACGATGTTGGCGTCGAAGTTCTGGGGCACGCCCTGCCACACCAGCAGCAGGCCGCCCACGATGGAGAACGGCAGCAGCAGGCGGGTGGTGATGCGGGTCAGGTCGGCGAAGAAGTTGCCCACGTCGTCCTTGGTCTTGCCGGTCAGCCCGCGGATGAACGCGATGCAGGCGGCGTAGCCGCTGGCGGCAGAGACAAACATCATGAAGATGATGACCAGCATCTGGCTTAAGTAGCTCAGTCCGGACTCGCCGGAGTAATGCTGCAGGTTCGTGTTGGTCATGAAGCTGATGATGGTGTTGAACGCCAGGGTCGGCTCCATGTTGCCGATGCTGTTGGGGTTGAAGATCCCGACGCTCTGAATGCGCAGGATCAGGTAGCCGATGGCCACCATGACCGCGTTGGTTCCCACCAGAGCCAGAGCGTACTGTCTCCAGTTCATACCCTGATGGGGATTCACGCCGCCGATTTTGTAAATGACGCCGTCCAGACGGTCAAAGACCGGGTCGGCCAGTGTGTGGTTCCATGTGGCGATATGATACATATACCGTCCAACCGGAATGACAATGATCAGAAAGATGATGATTGTCAGCGCCAGCTGCAACATATCGTATTCCTCCTATTTTCTGCGGTATCAGGCATCTCAGAAACGCTCCGGATGCACCAGCGCGTAAACGAGATAAGCGCCCAGCAGCAGAACGATAATTCCAAGTGCAATCATGGTTATGATCTCCTTTCTGCGCTTACGACTCCGGGTCGTCCAGCTGTTTCTGACACCAGCGGATCAGCAGCCATACCAGGCCGAAGCTGACCGCCAGGGTGCCTACCATCAATACATCCATCATCTTGAAAACTCCTTTCTTCTTTGGAGCTGCCCGCAGGCTGCACACATCATCGTCTCCGGAAGAGTCCGCCACGCGGCGATCCCAATGGCAGCAGCGGCGGCCACTTGAATCAGCAGATACTCCTTCATAAGATTCTCCTTTCGCTCCGGGTAGCAGGCACAGATGCCCCCTATTCTCCCGTTCGCGTTTTCTAGAATAGCGCAGCGCGTTATAAAAGGGGATTAAGAAATTTCTGGCGGTATTAACAAAACATTAATGAAAAACCGCCGTCCTGGACGTTCATTTCACGCCGTCTGTCCGAACTGCGGGCAGGGTGAACCGGAAGGTTGTCCCCGATGGCGCGTGGTCGGAGACGGTGATCGTCCCCCCGTGGGCATTGACGATAGACTGGCAGAGATGCAGTCCCAGCCCCAGTCCCCGCTTGCTGTCAGGCTTTCCCTGCTCCGCGGTATAAAACAGATCGAACAGGTGCTTTTTTGCCTCATCCGGGATCCCGGGGCCATCATCAGAGACGCTGATCTCCACCCAGTCCTTCCTGCGGGTCCCGCTCAGAATGATATGGGAGTCCTTGGGCGTATATTGGATCGCATTGTTCATCATGTTGATGATGACCCTCTGAATCATCCCCGCGTTCATGGACGCCATGAGCGTCTGGTCCTCCAGATCAACTGAGATGTGGTGGTCCCTTGCCCGCCGGTCCAACTGCCGGACAGCACTTTGAAACAGATCCTCCAGCAGTTCGGGAGCGGTTTTCAGCTTGGTCCTGTCAGTTTCCAGCTGTGTGGCCGCCAGCAGATTTTCCGTCATGTTGATGAGCCAGTTCGTGTCATCGTCAATCGCGGTATACAGCTGCTCGCGCACTTCCGGCTTGAGCGTCTGATCCTTCCCCATCAGGATGCCCACACTGCCGTTGATATTGGTGAGCGGTGTGCGCAGATCGTGTGAGACCGCCCGGAGCAGATTGGCCTGGAGGCTCTCCCGCTGGGTCTGGAGCGCGATCTGGTTCCGCTCCTCCTCCAGACGAATACGCTCCTGGCTGAGGCCGCACTCTCCCAGGAGTGCCACCATCAGGTTTTTTTCAAAAGCGTCCGGGACCACATAACCGGCAATGGGAACTCCTACGATCCCCATCACGCCGCGGGTGCCCCGCACGGAAAGAAACAGCCATTTTGAGTCCGGAAGCGTATTCGTGGTGGCGCCGGCGTGCTTGTTGTTTTTCTGCACCCATTTGGCGACGCCGATCTCTTCCGTGCTCAGCTTTTCCAGAAGCGTGTGTTCGTCCGCCGGCTCGATCCGGAAGTCCAGCTCCTTGTCGGCGTCGTTCAGGGCATAAATGACCGGCCGGTCAAACATGCGGCTGAGCTGCTCCGCCGTCAGGCGCAGACAGTCCCACTCCGTCCGGATGGTCTGCAGCTTTTGGCTGCTTCCCAGCAGCAGCTCCGTATAGTAGCTCTTTTCCGCCGCCATGCGGGCCTGCTCCTTCACGCGGCTGGCCAGAGAGCTGGCGATGATGCTGGATGAGAGCATAATCAGGAACGTGACGGGATAGCTGGGCCCGTCAGCCTGGAGGGTGAAGCGCGGCTCGGTAAAAAAGAAGTTGAACGCCAGCACGCTCAGCAGGGAGTTGGCCGCTCCATACAGATGCCCGCTGGTGCTGACTGCTGTCACCAATACGCCCAGAATGTAGATCGTGATGATGTTGGATTCGCTGAAGCCCGCCCAATCAAAGGCAAACCCCACCGCTGTGGAGATCGCCAGGCACAGCAGCGTGACCACAGCGTCTCTCCAGGAAAAGCGGACTCTGGACTTCCGGAGCTTTCCAAGGGGCTTTTTATAGAGCGGCTGGCGGTCCGGAATGATATACACATCCAGGTCCGTCCGCTCGATCAACCGGTCGGCCAGACTTTTCTGCCCGATCCAGGGGTGCTGCCGGTGATTCACGCGCCCCATGACAATTTTCGTGATACCGCTGACCCGGGCGTACTCCGCGATCTGTTCCGCCGGGTCCGCGCCATAGACGGTGGCGATCTGTGCGCCCAGCTGTTCCGCCAGGCGCAGGTTGCTCCGCAGGCGTTTGATATTCTCTCCGGACAGCTCCTTGGTCTCCGGTGTCTGGACAAAGAGCGCCGTGAAGCCGCTGTGGAACGCCTCGGCCATCCGGGCGGCCGTGCGGATCACCTTGGCGTTGGAGGGGGCTGAGGACAGGCAGATCAGAATATGGTCTCCCGCCCGCGCGGCCTTCCCCTTTTTCTCCTGGACCGCCGTGCGGTTGAGCTGGTCCGCTGTCCGGCGCATGGCGATCTCCCGCAGGGCCGTCAGATTCTCGGCGGTAAAAAAATTCTCCAGCGCCTGCTTCGCCTGGCGCTGCCGGTAAATCTTCCCCTCCTCCAGCCGCTTTTCCAGGTCAGCGGGCGCAATGTCCACCAGTTCCACCTGGTTGGCGCGGTCAAACACGTGATCCGGGATCCGTTCGTTCACCACGATCCCTGTGATGGAGGTGACAAGATCGTTCAGAGATTCCAGGTGCTGCACGTTTACTGTGGTATAGACATTGATCCCCGCCTGCAGCAGCTCCTCCACATCCTGATACCGCTTGGTGTGGCGGCAGCCCGGGGCGTTGCTGTGAGCCAGTTCATCCACCAGGATCAACTGTGGTCTGCGCGCCAGGGCTCCGTCCAGGTCAAACTCCCGCAGCCGGATCCCCCGGTAGTCCACCTCCCTGCATGAGAGGACCTCCAGCCCTTCCAGCAGCGCCAGTGTATCCGGCCTGGCGTGGGGCTCCACATAGCCGACCACCACGTCGACGCCTTCTTTCTGCGCCTGATGGGCTGCCTCCAGCATAGCGTAGGTCTTGCCCACGCCTGCCGCGTACCCGAAAAAGATCTTCAGTCTTCCGGTGCCTCCGGTCTCCGCCTCTCCGTACCGGGGGGAATAGGGAGTGCTGTTCTCTGTTTTTTCCATATATCTTCATCTCCCATGATTCTGGATCGGAATTCAACAGCCTTATCCTATCATGCAGGATACCATAATTATATAAGTATTTCGCCCACAGCATTAAGATTGGATTAAGAGGCGTGTAGGCGGCGTATATCCCAGCTTTCGCATTTCCTTTCTGGAGCCCATTCAGAAGCTCCGCCCCCACCTCACACGCAATGAAATGGAATCTTAATGCCCGCTGAGCAGAACTTAATCCCATTTTAATAAATCACAGCCCATAATATGGGCAAACCAGCGCTCGATTCAATTACGATGTGAAGATGGAGGAGACATGATCGAATTTGAAGACGTTCGCATCGCCTACAAAGATAAGCCTGTGTTGGACGGTGTTTCGCTGACAATCCATGACCGCGAATTTTTCGTTTTGATCGGTTCCAGCGGATGCGGCAAGACCACCCTGCTGAAGAGCATCAACAAGCTGCTTCCCCTGCGGGGAGGCTCGCTTTCCATCGACGGCATTCCCGTAGAACAGATCAAGGTCCAGGACCTTCCCAAAAAGGTCGGATATGTGGTACAGTCGGGTGGCCTGTTCCCCCACCTGACGGTGGAAGAAAACATCGCCCTCACCATGCAGATCGCCCGTTTTTCCAAAGAGGCCATCCGGGATCGGGTCGATAAGATGCTGAAGATGGTCAATCTGGACCCGGAAATCTACCGGGGCCAGTACCCATCCCAGCTCTCCGGCGGTCAGCAGCAGCGGGTGGGCATCGCCCGGGCTTTTGCCGCCAATCCGCCCATCGTCCTGATGGATGAACCTTTCTCCGCCCTGGATCCCATGACCCGGGCGGAGCTGCAGAACGAAATCCATGATCTGCAGACCAAGGCGCAGAAAACGGTGGTCTTCGTCACGCACGACATGGACGAAGCCATCAAGCTGGCCGACCGCATCTGCATCATTCAGGATGGAAAAGTCGCCCAGTGTGACACCCCGGAAAACATTCTGAAGCACCCTGCGAACCAGTACGTCACAGAGTTCATCGGCGCCAACCGGCTGTGGGCCAACCCGGAATATATCCGCGCAGCGGACATCATGCGCCGCCGTCCCTTCACTATTTCAAAGGGGCGCACCGTCATCCAGGCCCTGCAGATCATGCGGCACAACAGCGTGGACAGCCTGCTGGTGCTGGATAAGGGGCAGACGCTCCTGGGTGTCGTCTGGCTGGAGGAGCTGATCGGAAAGCGGGAGGCCGACCCCATAGAATACTACATATCCGATGATTACATCGCCGTGGAGGGGGAAACTTCCCTGAAAGAGATCATCGCCACCATTGATTACGATGTGTCCGGCATTATTCCCGTGATCCAGCATGACCGGAAGCTGCTCGGCTATTTGACGAAGAGCATCATTCTGGCCACCATGAGCAAGCAGTTCGTTCCGGAACATACCGCCGGAGAAAGGAGCGGAGTGATATGTCCCGCTACACTTTGATGGATTATTTCTCCATTTATGTGGAGGAGTGGGACAGTCTGCTGGAGGAGTTTCTCCGGCACCTGGCCATGACCAGCTTCTCCGTGGTGCTGGCCCTGATCATCGCCGTTCCCCTCGGCATCTTCATCACCCGGAACAAAGCGGTATCCAATGTGGTGATCGGGATCGCCAACGTGATGCAGTCCATCCCCTGTATGGCGCTGCTCGCCATGGGCATTCCCTTTCTGGGCGTGGGTGAGACGCTGGCCATTTTCATGGTATTCGTCTATGCGTTCCTTCCCATTTTGAAAAATACATATACCGGCATCTCCGGCATTTCCCCCGTTTCCATGGAAGTGGCCCGGGGCATCGGCCTGACCCGGATGCAGCAGCTGCGCCGGGTGGAGCTGCCCATGGCCATGCCGTACATCATGTCCGGCATCCGCATCGCCGCGGTGAGCTCTGTGGGCACCATGACCATCGCCGCCTTCGCCGGTGCCAACGGCCTGGGCTCCTTCATCCAGCTGGGCATGAACTCCCTGAATTACCCCATGACGATCATGGGAGCCGTGGCCGCCGCGCTGATGGCACTGACTCTGGATTTCCTCCTGGGCCGCGTGGAGCGGGCCTTCACCAGCGAGGGACTGCTGCCTCAGGACCAGATCAAAAACCTGAGCCTGTCGGTCCGGTCCCGCCGGAAGGCGATGGCCGCCGCGCTGTGCGGAGCCCTGCTGGTGGTTTCTGTGGCATCCTACGCCTCTATCATCGCATGAGTCCTCTGTGAGGCAGATTCGATATCTCAACCATATCAACACCCCATTCTGAAAAGGAGTCTATTTGTATGAAACACTTGAAACGATTCACCTGTATGGCGATGGCCGCCGCCATGGCCCTCTCTCTGGCCGCCTGCGGCGGGACCCCCTCTGATGCGGGCGGCAGCGGGTCCGAAGCTGGCAGCGGCGATCAGAAGACCATCGTAGTGGGCACCTCCAACTTCACCGAGGTCAACATTCTGGGCGAGATCTACACGGAGCTGATCGAGGCAAACACCGATTATGAGGTGGAACAGCGCTTCGGCCTATCCGGTGCGGCCATGTGCTTTGACGCCCTGGAGCAAGGCAGCATCGATATGTTTGTGGAGTATACCGGAACGGCGCTGCTGAACCTGCTGGCCCAGCCTATGGACACCGATAAGGACCGGGTGTGGCAGACCGTTCACGATCTGATGCTGGAGGAGCACGGGATCCAGACCTCCAACCCCCTGGGCTATAACAACACCTATGTGATGAGCGTCAAGCCCGAGACTGCGGAGAAATATGGCCTGACCTCTCTGTCTGACCTGATTGAAAAGTCCCCGGAGCTGCGTCTCGGCTGCACGGTGGAGTTTATGGACCGCGAGGACTGCCTGCCCCTGCTGGAGAGCCAGTACGGCACCGCTTTCCAGGACGTGAAGGGCCTGGACGCCAGCCTGCGCTATACCGCCATTGAGAACGACGAGGTGGACGTGGTGGACGCCTTTGCCACGGATGCTCTGCTGTCCAAGCTGGGCCTCACTATGCTGGAGGACGATCTGAGCTTCTTCCCGCCTTACTACGCTGTGAACTTTGTGGATGCCGAGCTCCTGGAGTCTGACCCCGAACTGGCCGAGGTGCTGTCCAGACTGGACGGTGCCATCGACGAGGCGACCATGGCTGCCATGAACGCCCAAGTGGACGTGGACGGCATGAGCGCCCAGGAGGTGGCCCACCAGTTCCTGGTGGAACACGGCCTGGTGACTGAGTAAGATCAAGTTGTGGAGAAGCCCTGGCACAGATTGTGCCAGGGCTTCTCCACAGAGCGAAAAGGAGAGATGAGAAATGGAGCAAACGCATGACAGCCCCATGGCACTGGAGCTGTACAAGGGACATCCGGTGCAGGAAGCCGCTCAAATCATCCTGGGTTCCCTGCTGTTTTCCGCCTCCATGAACTGGATCATTCTGCCGCATGATATGTACAGCGGGGGATTCCTGGGAATCGCGCAGCTGCTGCGAATGCTGCTGCTGCATTTCTTCCCTGCCATCCAGCAGATCGGCGACTTGGCGGGCATTCTTTATTTTCTGCTGAATATTCCCCTACTGCTGATTTCCTGGTTCCGGTTCGGGCACTTTTTCTTTGCAAAGACCGCCCTTTGCATCGTCTGTTACAGTGCCTTTTTGGCCCTGATCCCGATCCCGGCGGAAGGATTGTTTGACGAGACAATCGCGGCCTGCGTCATCGGCGGGCTGGTATGCGGCGTCGGGGCGGGCATGACGCTGACAGCGGGATGCTCCGGCGGCGGCGAGGAGATCCTGGGGTTGCTGTGCGTCCAGAAAAAGCCGGATTTCAGCGTGGGGCGAATCGCCATGATCCTGAATGTGTTCGTATACGGGATCGGCCTCCTCCTGTTTGAACAGGACGTGGTGGTTTACAGCATCATCTTCGGCTGCACCACCTACCTGACTCTGGACCGGATGCACCTGCAGAATGTAATGGTCACCATGCTGATCATCACCAAATCTGAGGCCATGGAGCAGTTGGTGTTCCGATATGCCGGCCGCGGCGTGACGAAGTGGACTGGCGTCGGAGCTTACAGCAACGAGCCGTCCGACTTGCTGCTGACAGTAGTTTCTAAGAAGGAGGCGCTCCACCTGCGGAAAATCCTGCGGGAAGAAGATCCCAATTCCTTTATTATCATGGATGAGGATGTTTCCGTGGCGGGCAATTTTCAGAAACGGTTGTGAGGATGACGGTAACAGCAGTGTGTGCCCAACAGGTTAGGCGCTTTCACCCGGCAACGGCTTTCTGCCCGGATATTCTTCCCTCACGCGCAAATCACCGGATATCGGCAGTATCCTTGCTTCTCCATTTCCCAACCGGTTATCCGTAAAAAGGAAATTAGGCGCCAGTTTTCATAGTCCCTATAAAATAACAGCGGAACCTTGATCAATCCATCAAAGTTCCGCTGTTATTTTATCCAAGCCCTCTGCGGCGTGCAGTAACTGGACTCCTCCATCACTTCGCTCTTCGCCTTCTGAAGCGTCCTCTGGATATCCAGCCACCGGCCACAGGCTCCGCGCGGAGGTGCTGTTTCAGTTTTCGTATGACATTCTTGTATGCCTTTTCTGCTCCGCTGGGGCCGTTGTAGAGCTGCATCAGCGCAGGAAAGTTGATCTGCTGCACAAACGCCGTGCCTTCGAACTCCGGGCAAAAACACAAGCGGATACAATCGTCGGAAAGATGGTGAGTTTCTCAATTTCTGCCATGAACAACTGCCGTATGTGTACCCAGAAGTCTTCGCTCGTGAAGCAGGCATGGGTGGCAAACGCAAAATACGTCTCCGTCCCTTTTTGCTGAAGAAGATCTGATCCCGCCAAACATCCAGTGTCAGATTCGAAAGATGATTGTTCTGCTCGATCCCCAGCGGCATGGTTTCAGTATCCTGTCCCATATCTGTTTTCGTTTTGTCTTGTGATACTCACATTTAGAGTTAAATCTGAAGAATCATCAAACAGAGAGTCCTCTTCTCTTCCAGGCACTCACAGCTATGGGCGCTTTTTCATATCCGAAACGGGGATGCCTGCAACATGAAGCCCAACAGCTTACAGCTCCACACCGTTTGATGGCGAGATCCTAATGAGCCAACTGCTGTGCCCGCCAGGCTCTGTAGTAAGCGGGCTGTCTCCAAATATCTGCACATCCTGACAGGCTCCCCAAAGGTTGAGAAATCCTGGCGTCCCTCTGGCTGACAATAACAGTAGCCACGGGAGAACCGGTCTGGGGAAAATGGATCGGAGTATCACGCCGTCGAACACGGAGCTGTGGCTCCAAACCATCGCTCCCGGCAAGCTGGCCAAATCCTACTGGCCCGGGACCAGCAGGACATCGGTCGCTTCCTGCCCTCTCTGGGACACTATAAATTGATGGAACTCCGTCCCAAACACTTCCACAATTTCTATACAGAACTGCAAAAAATCATCTCTGTGCTGGAAGAAAAGAGTCTCAAATGCGAGACCTACTTCAAACTCATCATCGCCACCGGGATGCGCCGGGGCAAGTCCTGCGACCTGCAATGGGGCAATATCAACTGGCAGGAGCGGTTCATTCACATCCAGCGAAATGTGGTGAAAGTCACCGGCGAGGAGATCATCGTAAAAGACGCAAAGCTCTTGGCCGGGGATTGGTACGTGTACTTCTCTCTGGAGACGGGATCCCTGCTGCAGGAGTTCAGCGGGAATGTGCCTGGGAGACGGAGATGTAGCATGGGCGCAGAGGATCCCAGAAACCAAACTCGTTTTCCACAGAGACCAAGGAGCACAGTACACCTCTCATCGGTTCAGACAGCTGCTTCATGAGCACGCTACAGCACAATCTTTTTCCAATTCAGAGCGGCCCCAGGATAACACTATCGCTGAGACATTCTTCGCCTTACTACACAGCAGCCGCATCGCACATTGAAAAACCGCACGCCCTGTCAGGTGGAGGAGGCATTCATGAGCAACAAATGAGGAGAGCGACATACTGACACAATGGGGGTGTAAGTTTTCAGGATAGTTGAGAAATATAGGCCGGTCAAAGGGTTTGATATGAAATATCCCGGAAAAACACGGGAATTGGCCTAAAATCAAGGTATTCAAGCGGTAGAAGTGTGAAAAACCAAGCAAGAAATTGTAGTCCTGTGAAAATGGGATTGCAATTTCTTTTTTTATTTTTTATCCTCACAGGCCACCGGAGAGGCAGAGCAGGCTGGGGTTTTAAGAGGCCCTTTTAAGAGCGTTTAAGCGGACGGAGCGGCAGGCACGGCGAGAGGGCAAAAAGCCCGGAGCGGCGGGGGCTTGCGGGGTTTTAAGAAAACAAAAAAGACCTTTTAAGCGGGGCACGCACTGGGCGGCTTACCCCTGCTTGAAAGGTCTTTTTCTTTGTTGAAAGGCCCGGACAGCCCGGACAAAATGTGTCCGCGCTCCAGAATGGTGTCCGCGCCCCGGAAATAGGGGCTTTGCGGGCACTCGGCATTGAAAATGTCCGGGCCAGAATGTCCGGGCTAAAAGGGCCGGACAAGAGGTATTTAAGAGCCTCTTAAACGGCGGTATTTAAGAGGCCACAGCAGCACGGAAAGTATAACGGAATTTGTGATTTTCTGACAAATGGAAAACAAGAGCACAGCCAAGTGGTAGGCTTGCCCTATATACAAATGGTATCACCGCTTGTATTGCTCCAGCTGTGTCAGCTCGGCAGCCCGCTTCGCCAGCTCGGTGCGCCCTTGCGGATTCAATGCGAAGGCGGCCTGGAAGATCTGCGCGAACTGCTCCCCATCCAGATCGGCGGGGCCGTCATCGTGGAGCAGTTGGGTGGTCACAGTTTCCATCACCCCGGACAGGATGGAAACGGCCAGCATCTGCCGCTCCTGGGAGCTGCAGTCAAAGTCCAACTTGAAAGCCTGGAACAGACCCACCAGCCCATCCAGGCGATCCTGAATAGTGGCACTGTTCTGAAGGAATGTAGCGCGGTCAACCTCCCCGCGAAGGTATTCGCCACTTACCCTGAAATATCGCTCCAAGGCAGCCATCGCCTTTGAGTTCGGCTCACGCCGTCCGTTTTCATAGTCAACTATGGATCCATAGCTTACACCAATTTCAGAGGCTAACTGTTTTTGAGTAATTCCCTTGTCTGCTCTTAACTCCTTGAGCCGTTGGGAAAGCAAGGTTTCTGTGGATTTTCTCATGAGTATTACCCCTCGAAATCATGTAATAAGTGGATTATATCACCCGCCTTGTGCAAATGCAAAACAAAATTAAAAATATCACTTGACTTGTGCGTATGCTCAAGCTATAATTTATCCATAGGTTGAGCATTTGCACAAGCGAAGGGAGGGCCGAAGATGTTTGTTACCCCTAAAATTGAAGAAATAAAACGACGGCGGGAGGCGCTGGGCTGGTCACAGCACCAGCTATCCATTCAAGCAGGTTTGAGCGGTTGCGCAATCTGCCGGATTGAAGGCGAGAAGAGTAAGCGTATCAATCACCTCCGCGCCAGAGAGATTGCAAAAGCCCTGCATTGTGATGTGGCTGACATATTCACCGAAGTGAAGGGAGAGGCGGTATGAACGGTATTACATCCAAAGAGCATCCCACCTATATTACCCCAATAGCGGGGCAGAGATACCGAAACCAAAACGGCAACACTTATGTGTGTCTCACTCCCCCCATAGGGACTAAGCCCGGACGGGATATGACGGCGCAGTTTGAGCGGGAGTCGGATGGGTGGCTGCTTATCGCCCATGGAGTCTCACAGTATAGCGATGGCTCCATTGTATGGGATTTTTCTACCGAAGGACACTGGCCTGGTGGAAGGCCCAAAAACTGGCCAATGTAAAGCCGAAACCGCCCGGCGAGGGCGGTCTGCAGGGGATAACCTCCCTGCACTGACGATGGCAGGTTATGAAAGGCAGGTGAAGGGAATGGCGGTCACATTGAGTTCGCAGGAAGTGGCGGCGCTGACGGGTAAAACCGAGCGCACTGTCCGCCGCTGGGCTGAAAGCGGGAAATTCCCCGCCGAAAGGACTTTAAACAAGTTCAATTCCCCGGAATACTTTTTCAGCCTGAACGATCTGACCCCTGACCTGCAGGAGAAGTATTATAACCAGCTCCGCGCCAGCCTACCGGAGGCCAGCTTCCCGGAAGAGGCAAAGCCGAAGGCGGCCAAGCCGCTGGACACCTATTCCATTGATGAGCAGGAGGAAATCGCCTTCTGGCTCCGGCTGGTGAAGCAGTGGCAGGGCTACCGGAACAAGCCGGGGGCCAACAAGACCGAGGTGGACGCGCACTTCGTACAGTGGTGCAGGCTGGAATACCCGGAGCGGGCCATTTCCGTGGATACCCTATACCGCCGCTGGAACGCGGTGCGGGCCAACGACCTGGACGGCCTGATCGACAAGCGGGGCAAGTGGAAGAAGGGCAGGAGCAGCATACCGGATCCCATGTGGCAGGCATTCCTGTACTTCTTCCTGGATGAGCGGCAGCACCCCCTGAAAAAGTGCTACGAGTACACCAAGCTGGAGATGCAGAACAGCTTCCCGGAGCTGGTGGGGGATATGCCCAGCTACACGACTTTCTACCGCAGGGCGCAGGCCGACATCCCGGAGCCGCTGAAGGTGCTGGGCCGGGAGGGTGAGAAAGCCTTCCGCGACCGCTGCGCCCCGTATATCCGCCGCATCTATGATGAGATGCAGAGCAACGAGTGGTGGATCGCGGACAACCACACCTTCGACATCATCACCGAGGGAGAGAACGGGCAGCGCCACCGCCTGTACCTGACGGCCTTCTTCGACGCCAGGAGCGGAATCTTTACCGGGTGCTATGTGACCCTAAATCCCTGCTCCCAGGCGACACTGATCGCACTGCGGCGCGGCATCCTGAAATACGGCATCCCGGAGAACATCTATGTGGACAATGGCCGCGAGTTCCTTACCTTCGACATCGGCGGCCAGGGCCACCGGAAGAAGAAGCCGAAGGACGGCCAGGAGCGGTTTGAGCCACCCCCGGTATTTGAGCGGCTGGGCATCCACATGACAAACGCCATTGTACGGAACGCAAAGGCGAAGATCATCGAGCGGCGCTTCCGGGATGTGAAAGACCACCTCTCCCGCCTGTTTGAGACCTTCACCGGCGGCAATGTGCTGGAGAAGCCGGAACGCCTGAAATCGGTTCTGAAGGACGGCAGGATCCCGCTGGACGCCACCCTGGTGGAAACGGTGGAGGAGCTGCTGGACTGGTACTTCAACCAGCAGCCCTACGGCGGCGCTGTAGCCAGAGATCACGGCAAGCCCCGCCAGCAGGTCTACAACGAGAACCTGCACACCAAGCGGGTGGCCAGCGCCGAGGACTTGAACCTGATGCTGATGCGGAGCAGCCGGGCGCAGAAGGTCACGCGCCGGGGCGTACACCTGGACATCGCGGGCCAGCGCATTGACTACTGGAACGACGATCTGGTGTTCAACTACCTGGGCCAACAGGTCTATTACCGCTATGACCCGGACGATCTGAGCGAGGTGCGGGTGTACGACCTGCAAGACCGCTTCATCATGACTGTCCCCGCCGACAACACAGCGGTGCTGACCTACGGGGCCAGCAAGGAGGAGGTCAAGGAGGCCATGGCCAAGGTGCGGCGCATGGAGCGCATCACCAAGGAGGCCAAGAAGGTCAGCACCTTCCCGGCCTTCGGACGGCACACGGCGCTGGAGCTGGTCATGGAGGCCGCCCACGAGAGCAAGGCCGCACGGATCATCCCGCCCGCCGACCCGAAGGTGCTGGCGCTCCAGCGGCCTGACGAGGAGCCGCTGCTGAAGGCGGTGGCGGGCGGCCCGGATCTGGACACGATGAACCGAAACGCACTGAAACGAAATGGAGGAGCCGATCATGAGTAAAGAGTACAACAGCGCGCTGCAGGCGCGGGTGGAGCAATTCCTGAAGGAAAAGAACATCAGCCAGGCCAAGGCCGCCCCCCTCATGGGGATCAGCCAGACGGCGCTGAGCCAGTACCGGCGCAGTATGTACGACAACGGCGACATCTCCGCCCTGGAGAGCAAGCTGGAGGAGTTCTTCCGCACCCAGGAGGAGCAGGAGGCCAGCACGGAGAAGGCCCTCCCCTACCGCCCCACCCAAGACTACATTCCCACCTCCATTTCGGAGGATGTGTATAAGCTCATCCGCTACTGCCAGCTGGAGAAGGGCATGGTCATCATCCACGGGGACGCTGGCATCGGCAAGACCAAAGGGGCCGAGCGTTTTGTCCGGGAGAACCCCACGGCCAGCGTCTATATCCAGGCCACGCCCAGCACGGGAACCCTGGCAAACCTGCTGAAGGTACTGGCGCGGGCGCTGAAGGTGCCGGAAACCCGGAACAAGCTGGACTTGACGCTGGCCATCCGGGAGAAGCTGGAGGGCACCAACAAGGTCATCATCATCGATGAGGCCCAGCACCTGCAGCTACGCTCCCTGGAAGAGATCCGCACCTGGGCGGACGCCAACCCCATCACGGGGCAGCAGGGCGTGGGCATCGCACTGATCGGGAACACCGAGGTCTACACCAGGATGGTGGGCAAGCAGGAGGCGCGGTTCGCCCAGCTGTTCAGCCGGATCCGCATGAACCGCTATTACAGCACCCGAAAGGTCACCGAGCAGGATGTGGCGAAGCTGTTTCCCAAGCTGGCCGAGGAGGGCCGAAAGAAAGAGCTGACCTTCCTGCACGGCATCAGCCAGTCCAAGTGGGGCATCCGGGGCGCGGTGAATGTCTACAACAACGCGGTGAACAACGAGGACATCAGCTATGACGGGCTGTATGCCATGGCCCGCACCATGGGCATCGGCCTGGTATGAGGGGGGAGACGGGGATGAAAAAGGTCAATAAGCTGCTGCACCTGGTATTGGGCTTTTCCGCAGGGGTTCTCGCCGGGGCGTTTATCCGGCTGGGGTTTGAGATCATTGATGGCCGCCCGGCAGCCATCGGGGGCGAGGCGCTGATCCTGCCGCTGGTCATTCTTCTGGTGGGCTTCGGGTTCGCGCTTGGGAAAGAGGTCAAGGCGCAGGGACACTTCAGCAGGGTTTATGAAAAGGGGTACCGGAGGGGCTATCACAAGGGGCTGGAGGACGGGACGGTGGAGATCCACAGCCACATTGATGTGTACCACTTCCCGGAGGAATTTCAAGTCAGGAGTGAATGAACGCCTGGGGCTTCGGCCCCGGCCTTAATGCAGCTCCCCCATGGGGGAACGGTCACAAGCCCGTGGAAATGCAGAGTGAGGCATGACATTCAACATAGAGGGGTGGTGCAATGAGATACCCAAAGGGGCTGGTGAGGCGAGCGGATGAGATCCTCGCGGCCCGCCGCCAGACCGCCCAGGAGCGCCACAGGCGCATGATGGCGGCCCTGGATGAGCAGCACCCGGAGATCAGGGCCGTGGGACGGGAGCTGGCGCTGCTGTACGCACAGAGGGCGCGGCTGCAGCTCGACCCAGTCCAGGACACCGGCGAGGTTGAAGCAGCCATCCACGAGGCCCAGGCGCGCCGGGCGGCGGCGATAGCCGCAGCCGGTCTGACGGAGGCTGATCTGGAGCCAGCCTATACCTGCCCGCTCTGCGGAGACCGGGGCGTGAAGGAGGGCGGCCAGATGTGCGAGTGCCGCCAGGTCATCCTGAACCAGCTGGTGTACGAGCAGCTGTGCGATGTGTCCCCGGCGCGGGAATGCAGCTTTGCGAACTTCGAGCTGCGCTACTACGGCGGGCGGGATCGGGCGGCCATGGGGAAGGTGCTGGAGAGCAGCCAGCGGTATGTCCGGGAGTTTGGCGGCCAGAGCCAGAGCCTGCTGTTCACAGGCGCGCCGGGCCTGGGAAAGACCCACCTCTCCCTGGCCATCGCCGAAGGGGTGGCCAAGGCGGGGCACCTGGTCATGTATGTGTCCGCTCCGCACCTGATGGATCAGCTGGAGCTGGGGAAGTTCCAGAAGGACGATGCGGCGCTGGAGTTCCGGGAGGTCATCTTCGGGTGCGACCTGCTGGTGATCGATGACCTGGGCACCGAGCTGGTGACCCGGTACACACAGGCGGAGGTCTACGACCTGGTCAACCACCGGCTGAACACCGGGAAGCCCACCATCATCAACACCAACCTGGGCCTGCAGGAGATCGAGCGGACATACAGCAGCCGGGTGCATTCCCGCCTGGCGGGGATGTACGCGGTGGTGCAGTTCAGGGGCAGGGACATCCGGCTCCAGAAAAAACAGGAGGGCTGACGATGAAGGAAAAAAGCATTCTCGCACAGAACATCCGAACACTCCGCAAGAAAAGGGGCTGGACGCAGGAGCAGCTGGCGCAAGAAACAAGACTTCCATTGCGTTCAATCATCAATTACGAAAACGAGCGTCGAGACCCATGTGGGACTGCCTTGGTCGCTCTGGAGCAGGTGTTCGGGGTGAGCGGGGCGCAGCTGTACGGGCTGGAGCCGCTGCCCCATCCAGAGGCCACGGAGCCGCAGATCCAGACACACGAAACCTTGATCCCCCTCCTGCAGGATCCGACACGCTATATCATCGGCATGGATGGCGGCAGTAAAAGTGGCGATTTTCCCAGTTTTGCTATCCGCTGCTCGGAGTGCGGCCAGTTTATTTACCAAGGTACCATCGCTCCCGGAGCCGAGGCCACGGTGGAGATCCCGCAGAGCTGCCCGCGCTGCAGCGTGACGGGAGGGTGTGGTGATGAATAACTCCATGAAGCGCAAGCGGGCCTACACAGGCCGGTTCTGCACCATCTTCTACTGCGACAAGGTGCAGGCAAGCCGCTGCTGCGCCGACTGTGACAGGCGGTGCGCCAACGCCTGCCAGAACCACCCATCACGGTGCGGGCTGGAGGACAAGGCCCGCAGAAGGAGGGGAAGGAAGTGCTGACCATCACGATCCAGGTGAATGCGCCGTCCGGCCAGGCTATCGGGATCAAGGAGGACATCGCCGCCTATCTGGAGAAGTTCGGCGACGCCAGGGTGGTTTCCATCGTGGAGAAGCTGCCGGAGCAGCTGCGGATGGACAGCCCGCCGCAGCGCGGCGCTGGCCCCGCCGAGCGCACCCGGCAGGCGGTCTACGCAACCGGGAACAGGTGGGCCATCGAGAACTTCGAGGCCACGCACAGCTGAATGGGAGGTGATCCACGATGACGAAAGAGGAATGGAAGCAGGCGGAGGAGGCCCTGACCCACTTCTTCCACCCGGTGGAGCTGAAGGTGGACGGATACGACATCACCCTGATTTTAGAGCGGGTGGGCGTATATCAAAACAAGATCATGGTCTATATCGGCGGCGAGTTCCGGGGCCAGTGGATGGCAGAGGACTGTGATGAGCGCCGCCGCTTCCTGCAGGAGCGGAAGCACAGCATCCTCTCCGGCAAACAGATGGCCGAGTTTGAACGGTTACCGAAGCGGAGGCAGAAGGAGCTGCGCGAGAAGTACCCCATGCAATATTCCTGCTTCACCCCGCAGTGGTCATCCTTCCGGGCGCTGAAGAAACACTTCTGCGCCAACAACCAGAGCATCGAACTGGTCAAGGTATGAGCAGGGGGCTTCGGCCCCCGGCCCTAATGCAGCTCCCCCATGGGGGAACGGTCACAAGCCCGTGGAAATGCAGAGTGAGGCATTACAAGAACAGAAGGAGGTTGAGCTAATGCGAAACGCATCGAAGCGCATGGGGAAAAAGGGCACCCTGACCATCCCGCAGCACCTTCGGCACGAGCTGGGGCTGCAGGGCGGCACCGCCGTGGATCTGACCCCTACGGGGGACGGCGGGCTGGTGATCGAGAAGCACCGCCCCACCTGCAATATCTGCCAGGGCACCTATGAGGTGGTGACCTTCCGGGGCTTCCAGATCTGCCGGGAGTGCTTCCTGGGCATCCGGGAGGAGGTCGAGAAACTTGGCTGACACACTGCTGGAGCTGCAAGCCAAGAAGGAAGAGCGGGCCGACCAGGTACGGCGCTATGTGGACGAGTACGCGGCCCTGGCGCTGGAGGCTGACCGCATCAAGCAGCGGATGGACTGGCTGAAGGGCCAGTTTGAAACCATGGCCACAGCCGCGCTGAAGGACACCAAGCTGCTGTCCATCAGCTATTGGGGGAGCCAAAACAGCCGGGTGACGGTGACGAACACGGCCACGGTGAAGCCCATCTCCCTGACCATGGTGAAGAAGGTGCTGGGCGAGGTGGCCGGGGACTTTGTGAAGTCCGAAACCGTGGACAAGATGACGGAACCCTGCAAGCGGCTGCTGGCCATGGTCTGCCAGGGCAACTTCACGATGGGCAGCCTGGAGGAGACCATCCGGGCCATCACCGGCGACGCCAAGATCCAGGCGACCCTGCGGAAGAAGCTGAAGGGGCGCTATGAGAAGGACAAGGCGCTGCTGGAGAAGGTGGCGGGGCTGCCGGAGCAGGAGGCCAGCGACTGGGCGTTTCTGGCCGCCGAGGTCATCAACTGGGAATGGCTGGCGCAGGTTCTGGAGGCCGCAGGCTGGGAGGGCACCACCCAGGAGGCCATTGACATCATCCGCGCCGCCGTGATCGTGGAGGAAGGCATGAAGGTCGGCGTGGAGGCCGAGCAGCCGGAAGTGTAACAGAAAGGAGGGGCGGGCATGGCAGCCATCAACGCCCAGCAGATCAGGAAGATCTATGCCATCGGGAATGCCCTGGGCATTGTGGAGCGCGGGAACGAGGACGATGACCTACACGCGCTGGTGTCCGCCCTGACCGGGAAGGACTCGGTGAAGTCCCTGACCTATGCGGAGGCCCAGGCGGTGATCACCGACCTGCAGAAGCGCCAGGGCGCGGCCCCGCTGCCCCGGCACAAGCCCAAGACCCACCCGGAGCGCCCAGGCGGGGCCACGGACGGCCAGCAGCGAAAGGTGTGGGCGCTCATGTATCAGCTGGCCAAGGCGGATAAGGAGCCGAGCACGGCCTCCCTGGGGGAGCGGCTGTGCGGCATCATCCGCAAGGAGCTGAAGGTGGACTCCACCCCCCAGCAGCCCTTTATCTGGCTGGACTTCCGGGCCTGCAACAAGCTGATCGAGGTGCTGAAGGGGTATGTGAACAACGCAAAGCGAGGTGGTGGGCACGGATGAGCGCGCTGGATCGGGTGCAGATGTCCGACCTGGATGAGGAACAGCAGCAGGTCGCTGAGCTGATCGGCCTGGACAACTACAAGCGGCTGGTGTCTGTGTTCGGGGGCCTGTCCATCTACATCCCCAAGGCGGACGCCTGGGAGCGGATGGCCCGCGATGAGCAGATCCGCGAGGAGTTCGACGGATACAACTTCAAGGAGCTGGCCGGAAGGTACGGATTGACAGAAGTGCGGATCAGGAGTATTGTATCAGATAAGATGCGGGAGTTCCGCGCCCGGCCCATGGATGGGCAGCAATCCCTCTTTTAACTAATTTCATAAAGGGCTTTATTTTCCCGCTTCGCAAATAGAAGGTACAATCGGTGTAAATCCGATGTACCTTCTATTTTTTTGCGCGGGGGTTTTTGTATGAACTTTGATGCTGGCACCTGGTGGCTGGCGCTTCTCCTCCTGGGAGGGCTGACCGGGGGCTTTTGGTTTCTTTTGAAGCGCACTGTATTTGAGCGCGTGGATAAGCTGGAGCGGTCGGTCGGCGAGAGCGTCAAAAAGGGCGACTACGACAAGGACATGAAGGAAGTCCGGGAGGACATCGAGAAGATCAAGGCGAACTATATCACGAAGGAGGACTTCTTCCGGGAGCAGGCCAAGACCGACCGGAAGCTCGACCGCATCATGGATATATTGCTGGAAATGAAAGGGGATAAGAAGGGTGAGTAATCTCGAAAAGCGCGCGCTGCGGGCGGGCAGCTTTGTCCACAACAACGGCAAGGTGCTGCGGACGGTGAACATCCTCCGGCTGAAGTACAACAAGCTGACGGGTGTGCAGAGCGTCCTGGAGGATGACGGCATCGCCGAGGATGAGTTTCTGGACAGCGTAAACTTCCTGACTGAAGAGGGCTACATCCACCTGCGGCGCATCTCCAATAAAGAGCCTGCGGCCCTGGCCGACACGGACTACACGGCGCTGGAGGCCAAGCTGACCGGCAAGGGCATCCGGCTTCTGGCCGGGGGCATCGAGGACGATATGATCGAGGTGTAAGGGATGGGCAAGAAAGCGGGCAACCGAAAGCACAGCAAAATAGACGCTCTCGACCCCGCTCTGCGGGAGACAGTGGAGCAGATGCTCCTGTCCGGCAGCACCTATTCCGAGATCGTGGACTTCCTGGGCGACAATGGGGTGGGCATCTCCGTCGCCAGCGTCTGCCGCTACGCCAGGGCATACCAGGCCGAAGTGCAGATGCTGAACATGGCCCAGGAGAACTTCCGGCGCATGATGGATGAGCTGGACAAATACCCCGACCTGGACACCACGGAGGCCATCATCCGGCTGACGAGCCAAAACCTGCTCACAGCCCTGGCCAACACCTCGGAGGAGGACTGGCAGGGCGTGAGCGTGGACAAGATGCTGCGCGAGGCCAACGCGCTGGTGCGCGCGGCGGCATACAAGAAGCGCGTGGAGATCCAAAACCAGGACACCACCGAGGCGGGCCTGGATGCCGTCAAGTCCCTGGTGTGGGAGGCGATGGCCAAAGAGCGGCCTGACCTTTACCGGCAGGTCAATGAGTTCCTGAACAGCAAGAAGCAGGATGGTCTGGAAACGAGGTGAGGACATGGTAAGGTGGTATGTCTTGCAGGTATCGACCGGGCAGGAGACGGCGGTGCGAGAGGCGCTGGAGGGCCTGGGCGTCCGGGCGGCGGTGCCCCGTGAGGAACGGCTGATCCGCAGCGGCGGGGGCTGGACAACGAAGGTCTACACGCTGCTGCCCGGCTATGTGTTCCTGGCGCTGGAGTACAGCGCCGAGAACTACTACCGGGTGAAGGCGATCCCCCATGTGCTGCGCTTCCTCGGCCCCAACGGGCTTTCCCCCTCCTACCTGACCCACCTGGAGGTGGAGTGGCTGCGGCTGCTGGACAACGGCGGGGAGCTGCTGAAGCCCTCCAGGGTGGAGGAGCTGCCGGGAGGCGGTGTGCGGATCGTGAAGGGTGTGCTGCGTAACTTCCCGATCAGCAGCATCGACTATGACAAGCGCACCCGCCGCGCCAAGGTGGAGATCAGCTTGTGCGGGGAGCCGAAAACGCTCACCCTCTCCGTGGAGGGGGACGGGAGCGAGGATGCTGGGAGTTCTTAAACGGCGTTTACAGGAAGCCGGACAAAGCAGGCGGTTGATTCGTCCCGCCTGGGGAGACCGGTGGAAATACGGGTGAAATAACCGGGCTGAATGACAGGCTGGGTGGCGAAGCACACCCTTCCCCCCCTGTTTTTCAGCCCTGGTTTTATGTTCCTGCCCGTGGTGCCGTTTAAGCGGCGCACAGACCCCTTTAAATTCGCCGCACCGGGCAGGCGGGGGTAATTTCCCCACGCCTGCCTAAAAGCCCGCTGTGGGGCGGCTACGGCCCACGATTGAACACAGGAGGAGGAAAGGCCATCTTGAAACAGCGGAAAATGCGGAGCATCAACGCCCTGGTCGGCGCGCTGGCCGAGGCTGAAAGCAAACTATACAACGAGGACAGCACCGACTTAAAGGGCCTTTGTACGCTCTTAAAGGATTTCTTAAAAAGAGATGACACTCCAGAGCGCGTCCGGCTGCGGCGGGAGTTCGAGGCAGGGCTTCCGCTGACCGGGGAGGACGGCCTGCGCCGGAAACTGGGTGCCATCGACATGGAGTTCTTCGGGCGGGCCTACTTCCCCCACTACTTCAGCCGCCCGTCCCCGGAGTTTCACCGGGAGCTGGATGCGATCTGGCAGCAGGGCGTACTGAAGGGGCGCTACCCTCTGACCCCGGCAGACACCAAGGCGATCAGCCGCCTACCGGGAGTGCGCCGGGCGGTGGCGGCCCCCCGTGGCCACGCCAAGTCCACAAACCTGACCTTCAAGGGGACGATGCACTCCACCTTGTACGGATACAAGCATTATCCCATCATCATCTCGGACAGCTCCGAGCAGGCCGAGGGCTTCCTGGATAACATCCGGGTGGAGTTCGAGGAGAACACCGCGATCCTGGAGGACTTCGGGTCGCTGGCGGGCAGCGTGTGGCGCAGCAATGTGCTGGTGACCAAGACCAACATCAAGATCGAGGCCATCGGCAGCGGCAAGAAGATCCGTGGCCGGAAGCACCGGAACTGGCGGCCCGACCTGATCATCCTGGATGATGTGGAGAACGATGAGAATGTGCGGACGCCGGAGCAGCGCAAGAAGCTGAAGGACTGGTTTGACAAGGCGGTGAGCAAGTCCGGCGACGATTACACCGACATCGTTTACATCGGCACCCTGCTCCATTATGACAGCCTGCTGGCCAAGACGCTGACCAATCCGGCCTACCGCTCCATCAAGTACAAGGCGGTGATCCAATTCTCCCAGGCGGATGACCTGTGGCAGCAGTGGGAAAGCATCTTCACCGACCTATCCAACGATGACCGGGAATCTGAGGCGCTGGCCTTCTTCCAGGCGCACAAGGAGGCCATGCTGGAGGGCACCCAGGTCTTGTGGGAGGAGAAGCTGTCCTACTACGACCTGATGGTGATGCGGGTGTCGGAGGGCGAGGCATCGTTTAATTCCGAGGAGCAGAACGAGCCGATCAACCCGGATGACTGCCTGTTCATGGAGGAATGGTTTGACTACTACAACGAGGCGGAGGTCAACTTCGGCGACCCGGCCTTCGATTTCTTTGGGTTCATCGACCCCTCGCTGGGCAAGACCAAGCGGAGCGACTTCTCCGCCATCGTCACCCTGGCCAAGCACAAGGGCAGCGGGTATATGTATGTGGTAGACGCGGACATCGAGCGGCGGCACCCTGACCGGATCATCGCCGATGTGCTGGCCAAGGAGCGGTGGCTCCGGGCCAGCTTCGGCCACGGCTACCGGAAGCTGGGCGCGGAGACAAACCAGTTCCAGTGGTTCCTGAAGGAGGAGCTGGCCAAGGCCAGCGCCAAGGCCGGGCTTTACCTCCCAATCGAGGAGGTGCAGCAGACCAGCGACAAGGTCATGCGTATCCAGACGCTGCAGCCGGATGTAAAGAACAAGTATATCAAATTCAACCGCCGCCACAAGCGGCTGCTGGAGCAGCTGACACAGTTCCCCATGGGGGCGCATGACGATGGCCCGGACGCCCTGGAGGGTGCGCGCTCCATCGCAAAGAGGGTGAAGCGGTTCCGCATCGTGAATCGGGCCGAGTTTGGAATTTAAGGAGGTGGGCAGCTTTGCCGGTCATTTTTATGGAACGCTCTCTGCTGGACAGCCTGACGGAGGCGGACATCAAGGAGATCATTGACGAAAACGAGGGGCACACCAAGTACGCCAGGCTGGAGGGATACTACGAGGGCGACCACGACATCCTCCGGCACAGGAAGAAGGACAGCACCGCCCCCAATAACCGCCTGGTCAACAACATGGCGAAATATATCACGGACACGGCCACCGGGTACTTCATCGGCAAGCCGGTGGTCTACAGCTCCCAAAATGACGCATACCTGGAGGCGCTGCAGGACATCTTCGACTACAACGATGAGCAGGACGAGAACATGGAGCTGGCCAAGGGTGCCAGCATCAACGGGGACTGCTTTGAAATGCTCTACCTGGATGAGGACGCGCAGATCCGCTTCACCAAGGTGCCGCCTGACGGCTGCATTTATATCTGCGAGACGGGGTACAACACGCCCATGGCGGCCATCCGCATCGTGTACTCCAAGGACAAGGACAAGAACATCATCAAGAAGGTGGAGTTCTGGACGGCCCAGGACTGCTGGTATTTCCGCAGCATCAACGGCGGCGCGCTGGAGCTGCTGGACATCCGGGAGCACTATTGGGGGGATGTGCCCTTTGTGGAGTACATCAACAACGAGGAGCGCCAGGGGGACTTTGAAGGCGTGATCACGCTGATCGACGCATACAACCGGGTGGAGAGCAACACGGCGAACTTCTTCCAGTATAACGATGAGGCTCTGCTGAAGGTGCTGAAGATGGGGGCCGTGACCTCCCAGGACATCGCGGAGATGAAGGAAAAGGGAGCCATCATCCTGGAGGACGGCGGCGACATCCAGTGGCTCATCAAAGAGGTGAGCGACACGGCCCTGGAGAACTACAAGAAGCGGCTGCGGGAGGATATGCACATCTTCTCGGCAGTGCCCAACCTGACGGACGCGAACTTCGGCGGCAACCTGTCCGGCGTGGCGGTGTCATACAAGCTGTGGGGGCTGGAGCAAATCTGCGCCATCAAGGAGCGAAAGTTCAAGCGCGGCCTGCAGCGGCGCATCGAGCTGATCACCCACATTCTGAACATCAAGGGCGGCCAGTTCGACTACCGGGACATCGACATCCAGTTCCGGCGCAACAAGCCGCAGAATGTGCTGGAGATCGCGCAGATCATCACCATGCTGTCCGGGGAGCTGTCCCGCGAAACCCGCCTGCAGATGCTGCCTACCATCGACAATGTGCAGGACGAGCTGCAGAAGCTGGAGGAGGAAAAGCAGCAGGAGGTCAACAGCTTCGGCCAGTACAACGCTCTGGCCCAGGCGCTGACCCAGGCCAAGGCCCAGCCGGAGGACGAGGACGGTGAGGGCGCATGAGCTGCTGGACGCGCAACGAGTGGATCGAGGACGCCAAGGAACGGGTGCTGCGCAACACCAAACGGACGGACGATTATGCCAGGGAGGTAATCTTCCTGTATGATGAGGCCGCCTTTAACATCGAGAAGGAGATCGAGGCGCTGTTCGCCAGATTTGCCAAGGACA